>VTLG01009205.1_pt1 | contig 117588 bp, 151 predicted proteins | sample 4694571 | NCBI WGS metagenome assembly VTLG01 (sample SAMN12604809, study PRJNA352737) | marine metagenome | biome: ENVO:00000447; feature: ENVO:00000209|ENVO:00000569|ENVO:01000036; material: ENVO:00002151; isolation source: viral sequences binned using virsorter ... | reverse complement strand
CCATAACCAGATCAGGTACTATGGGCTTTGGTGGTGGTCTTGCAGATAACCCAAGTCAAGCTGTCGTCTTCGATCTACAGGATAGTAGAATGGATGTCTTGAATGGGGCTGTTAAAATTAGATATGCCGCAAACAATGATGCTATAACTCTAACTCCCTCTGTTGGAAATGAAGCTAGAATATTAGCCAGTGATGGAGATACCAGTTCCCCGCACCCATTAAAAATAGCTGCCGACCAAATAAGATTTACTACAAGTGGAGTTTCTGCTGACACTGAAGTCATGAGATTGACATCAGAGGGTAATGTCGGGATAGGAACAAATGATCCTGATGTGCCTCTAGAGGTTGCCATGAATTCCAGAGAATTGATTAATTTGGGATCTAGTGGACCTAATGCTACGATACAACTTGCTTCTTCCAGTAGTACGATTTTCGGATCTATTGGAGCTAGGCAAACAAATACCTCTCAATCTGCATTAGGATTTTTGGCAGCTACACCAAATTCCTCTACTGCTACTTATGGCGACATGTTTTTCTCTACTAGAGAAAATGATGATAGCGATTTTTCTACAACCGCAGGTAGAAAAGCTTTTTCTTTTGTGAGGTACACCTCTGCGCTAATGACCATCATGCGTGATGGTAAAGTTGGTATAGGCACAAATATCCCCAGCGGAACTTTACATGTTAATGGTAGTGGTTTGTTCGAAGACAATGTTATGATTGGAACAGATGGTGTCCCAACTGCGACCAAATTAAATATAGCAGATGGGCATGTAAGGCTATCGGACGGATACAAAATTGATTGGGGAGGGACAAACGTAAGGATTGATGGTAATAACGCTAGTGATTATTTCAGAATTTTTACATCGGGAACCGAAAAATTACGAGTAGATCAGGCTGGTAATGTTGGTATTGGCAATACCACAATGGGAGCAAAATTAGATATAAGAAGCGCACCAAATACAAACATAATATTCACCCGTAGTTCAACTGACGGCCAACTTTTACATAATTTCTGGGTTGATTCCTCTGACCATGCAAAACTTTCAATGTATGCAAATGGTCAAGATCAAAAAATATTCCTTAACACTAATGGTAGTAGTTGGTTTGATGGAGGTAACTTAGCCGTTGGAGCGCAAACCGCTACAGCTAAATTCCTTGTAGATGGAGAATCTGCCTCAAGAGGTATAGAGTTAAGAAGAAGCTCTATTTTTGGCACAGGAAATGTCACCATGAGAATGGTTGGCGCAAGCGGTAGTCCAGCTTTTGGTTTCCATGTATCAGATGTTGAGAGAATGCGTATAACAAACGCAGGTGATGTTGGAATAGGAACAGCTACTCCACAAGAAAAATTACACGTATACAATGCGGGTACAGCAAGAGTTGAAATAGAAGGCACTACTGGACCAGCAGCATTCAAAGCAACAAACAACCAAGGTTCTTACGGTTGGTATGTTAATGGCAATAACGATTCATTTAGATTGTATGATTTTGGAGGTGGTGGAGATTACATAACTGTTAGTGGTAATGGTAATGTTGCTATAGGGACAGACCTTGCTCCACAGAAACTCAACGTAAAAGGAACAATAGTTCACCTAAACTCTTCAAATATTCAAGTTGCTGGAATAACTAATTCCAGTAATGCTGGTAGACTCTATGCAAACAATGCTGGAGGGGTAACAAAAGTTTTACTTGATTCTAATGGAGATAGTTATCTTAACGGTGGTAATGTCGGTATAGGAAGCGCAAGTCCTGTTTACGAACTTGATGTTGCAGGAGATATAGCTACAGATAGATATATAAGACACAACGGAGACACAAATACTTACTTTGGTTTTTCTTCTGATGATACTATTCAATTCAATACAAATTCATCAGAAAGAATGCGTATTACAAGCGCAGGTTATGTTGGTATAGGTACAGATTCTCCAGCGCTTCCCCTGCATGTTGAAGGTTCAGTTTTAATTGATGCTTATAATCAAACTAGTGGTAGTGGACAAGGTATATTTTTCCGCCAAGGATTTACAGCAGGTAATAAATACAATTTATCTATACTAACTCACAACGATGGAGACACTTCTCCTGATGCTTTAGATATTAATGCTTACGATGGTATTAATTTCTGCGTAGGCTCTAACACAAGAAATCCTAAAGTCAGCATTAAGTCTGATGGCGATGTCGGTATAGGAACAGTTAGCCCAGCTAAACAAGTAGAAATTCGCGCTGCTGAGCCATACTTAAGACTTGAGGAGAGTGATTCTGGAGGAAACAAAAGATTAGATTTATTTGTTAGAGATTCTACAGGTGTCATTGCTGCAAATCAATCTGCACAAACAATGATGTTCCAAACTGTAGGGGTAAATCGTATGACGATAGCTTCTGATGGTGACGTAGGTATAGGAACAACTGATCCATCAACCTCTAGACTTAGGATCAAAGGAAGCACAAGTGATAACTCTACAAATGCGCTACAATGTATAGATAGCTCTTCTTCTCAATTATTCTTTGTTAGGAATGATGGAGTTGTGCAAGTAACTGATAATTATTTTTATGTTTCTGCAAGTGCTGGAGCTTACGTTCAAACTGATTTAAGAGTCAGAGGCTCTCTTTCAAATGACGGTGGCCCTTTAGCTATTGGTGGCGCGGTTAATTTTACAACCACAACTGGAATGGTTGGTATAGGAACTAATTCTCCAAGAAGTGGAAGATTACATATCTACAATACTAATTCCGTTTCTGACGGAGACGGCTCTGCGTCAATGAATCCTACTGGACAAGATAGTTTAGTTTTATTTACTGATGGAGGACCAAACAAAAACTTTGGTTCGATTAGTTGGTTAGATGGAGGTCGTCGTAGAGCAATGATTGCAGCGGCAGCTGAGAGGTCTGATGGAGATTATCAAGGTTTATCTTTCTTTACTAGAGGGACTGATGGCCCAGGAGATTTGTACGAAAGTATGCGAATAAATCATGGAGGCACAGTTGGTATAGGTGTGACTGGAGCGGCTGGCTTTCATGCAAACGCTGAAAGATTAGTTGTCGGCGATGGAGCAGGAAGTGAAGGAATAACAATATACGCTGGAAGCAGTAATGCAGCTAGTTTGTATTTCGCCGATGGCACAGCAGGGGACGCTGCTTACAGGGGTTTTGTTCAATATAGTCATAGCGCAGAAAAATTATTCCTTGGTGCAGGAGGGGGAACCCAAATGACCCTTACTAACACAAGTTTAGTTGGTATAGGGACACAAAGCCCAACTTATGAATTAGATGTAGCAGGAACTATAAGAACCACAGGAGGCAATGTTCTTGTCCAAAAACAAGACCCTCAAGTTCTTTTTACAGATCAGGGTGGTTCTACTTATGATGCCTCTTGGATGTATCAAAACAATGCCATAAAATTTGTTTGGGGTGGTGGACACAAATTTAAAGTTGATTCTGCGGGAGGAACAACTCTAGGACAAAGCTTTTCGTCAAATTACTCTGCTCCTTCTAAGGGAATCATAATGGAAGGTAGGTTGGGCGTTGGTACATCTGGCGTAGGAGAGGCGAGCCTTTATGTAGCTGATTTAACTAGTGAAACAAATGGTAAAGCTATAATAAGTGGTACGGGTACTTGTACACTTGCTTCTGATCTTTATGTTTATGGATCTGGAAATGCTGATGTCATACATGCAGTAAGAGATCGTAACGATGCAAGTATTAAAGTTACAAGTACAACTGCTGGAGCTTACTTTAGAACAAATTCAGCTAGTGCAACTTACAATGGTATTGATCTTAATACTAATTGGTTTATTGGTCAATATGGATATAATGATTTAAGAATAGTTGATGGCACAGCAAGTGCAGGAGATGCTGCTGCCGCAGTTACAATCCAAGATTCTACTAAAAGAGTCGGCATTGGAACAACTAATCCTTCTCATACATTAGATGTAGAGTCAGCAGATGAGACAGTAGCTTCCTTTAATTCTACAGATAATAAATGCGCCATAGCTCTTAATGATAATGATACAACAGTTTATGTATCTGCCGAAAACTCAAGAGGTGCATTTGGATTCCAAGCTGGGTTACACACAAGTAATTTAAATATAGATACAGCAGGTAAAGTTGGTATAGGAACGCACACTCCTGTAACTAAATTAGAAGTTCAGACTGATTCAGAACACGAGATTACTACAGGCTTACTCATTCATAATAATGTGTCTACAACAGGAACTGCTGGAAAGGGAGTTGGCATTACTATGGGTAGAGCAAATGGTACTTACTCAAGTAAAATAGCCAATGTATGGACGAACAATAACCCATCTTACCTGCAAACAAACATAGCGTTTTATACCATGCACGATAGCCATCTTCCTGGTAGTGAAACAGAAAAGATGCGTCTTACATCTAAAGGTTATTTAGGAATAGGTACAGGATCTCCTAGGGGTACGCTTGATGTTGTTGGTAATACTGATAACGACACTGATTTTTTAACTATACACGATATTGACCCTAGCGCTGGTTCGCATAGGCCAAGTATCAGGTTTAGATCAGACTCTGCTCAAATTGGACAAATTGTAGCTTTAGATAATTCAATGAGGTTTTCTGTAGGATCTTCAGAGGATGCATATTTAGAAATAGAAAGCAATGGTGATGTCGGTATAGGGACAGATGCCGCTGACAATAGACTTCATGTCGAAACTTCTGATAATGAAGTCGCTAAATTTGAAAGTACTGATACTAAAGGTTATATAAGAATTCAAGACAATGGAGACTCATTTTATGCTGGCTTAACTAACTCATCTAGTTTTGGTAGTATTGGACCAATGACAGATGCTGCATCTGAAACTGGAAATTTAAATATTGATTTAAGCAATGGTAGAGTAGGTATTGGAACAACAAGGTTTCAAGAAGCTCTTGAAGTTAGACCAGAGCAGGATCAAACGGCTATAATTGGTCATGCGGCAGTTGGTTACATAGGACATTCTAATCATGCTGGATTTACACATATGGACCAAGCGTCTCAAGGCGGCTATGGCTTCCTACAAAGTAATGTAGGTGACAGCTTCATGAATAAAGCCAGTAATAGGCAAATTTATTTTAGAAGTAATAATGCTACAATCGCAGGTTTCAACACAGCAAATGATTTCTATGTTGAAACAGATACTTTCTATGTAGATATTTCTGAGGATAGCGTTGGAATAAACACCAGTAGTCCAGATCAAGCACTAGATATTGTAGGATACCTGCAAATGGCTAATACCAGATCTAATTCTACTCAAAAAATAGCTAGGATGCTCGTGCCTGAATATAATAATTCGCATGGATCTTTCCTTGCTTTCATGGGTACTGCAAACTCTAGTAGTAACTTTGTTAGTTACGGAGGTGGAACTAGTTCAGCAGACGCAGCAACGGTTTTAGCATTTTACACTGCCTCTGCGGTTAATACTACAGTAGGAACAGAAAGAATGCGTATTACCAACGCAGGTAGAGTTGGTATAGGAACTGATAGCCCAGGTTATGAACTTGAAGTTAACGGTTCTATTGTTGGTAGTTCTAAATCATTTTTAATTGATCATCCTACTCAAACAGGTAAGAAGCTTATGCATGCTTGTATTGAGGGTCCAGAAAATGGGGTTTACTTTAGGGGCAAATCTCAAGAAACTAGCATACAAGCTCCCGAATATTGGTCTGGATTAGTTGATATAGATTCAATGACAGTTGATGTAACTCCAATAGGCCCAAACCAAAGCATTTATGTTGATAGAATAGATGACAATGGAGACATATACGTAGGATCAAACACAGATGAACCGCTTAATTATTTTTATGTTGTATACGGAGAAAGAAAAGATATAGATAAATTAGAAATTGTAAAAGATACACCTCCTCCGACCTCAGAACAAAATATTGTTCCATAATTAATTAGAATTTTAAGTATATTTTAATATATTTAAAATATGCTTGATTATGTATTTTTGACTCCCATAGCTAACGGGATGACTGGTAATATTGTTCCGCAATATCTAAAATTACAATCTTGGTGCGATAAAAACAACTCTGCTATACTTACTTGTCATAGATTATTTTTAAACTTTGCCCGTAATTACCTTGCAACAGGAGGAAAAGGTTTTGTTGATACCAGACCACCAGATGCAGAATGGTTGTTTTGGATTGACTCAGATATACAGTTTTCTATAGAACAAATAGAAGCGTTAATAAACGTTTCTGATGAATACAAATTTGTAACAGGTTGGTACTGTTCTAATTTTGGCGATCAAGCAATGGTTGGTAATTGGGACGAAGATTTCTTTAGAAGGCATCATCACATGCCATTTACCTCTGCAAAGTGGCTTGAAGAAACAGGAGCAAAAAACCCTAAGGCTTTAGTTGATGTTGATTGGTGCGGTTTTGGATTTACTAAAATACACAGATCGATTTTTGAAAAAATGAAGTACCCTTATTTCCCTTTAAATTATGCACATATAACCGATTGTAATGATGGCAAAGGCGGTAAATTTGAGTTAAATGACTTAAGTTTTGAAGATGTCAGCTTTTGTCAAAATTGCTTCAAAGAAACAGGTGAAAAGCCTAAAGTTCTAGCTCCTTTAAGGTTGGGCCATTACAAATCCTTTTTTGTTTAATTTTTGTTTTTGTACTTTTCTACTTCGTATTTAGAAAAGTTTTTAAAAGCAACAAAATCAGCTTCATTTGAAGGTTTATCCTCACTTTTAAATTTGTTTTTATAAATACTTACATTATGCCTTTTGCCGTCTATCATTAAAAATCCTAGAAGATAAGGCGAATCGCCGTCTCTCTCTTTTATCCAAAAGTTTCCTATTTTATTTTCAGCCCAAGGTGACTTTTGTTTTTTCTGCGAGTAATTCGATGAAGTCTCTTCTTGCATAATGTGGTAATGATTTATATTGTGCTTTTAATCTTTGATAAATTTTTCTACTAAAAGGGTCTAAAGGTGGTGAAATTTTTCTTAGCTGTTTTGCAACTCTGCCGTTCATAATTTTGCTATATAACTTATTGAATCTTTTAAAAAACCCATTCTTTCATAAAATTTACCTATTCTTTTATGTTTAGGGTGTTTGACTGCTGTATTCATTATTATATACTTAAATTCTTTTTTTCTAGCAAATTTTATAGCAGTGCTTAGTAGCTTGAACCCAGATCTGCTATTTTTAGATAACCAAATATATTCGCTAAATATCTCTTCGCCGAATTTTTCATTTTTATCGTTTAAAAAGGCTATAATACCGTCAAATTTACCATCATCCCCAACATTTGCCCACACAAAAAAATCCCAAGCTAGTACTCCTTTTTCAGCAAAAGCGTTAATTATGTATTTTTTATTATGCTTTAGTAAAGCGTGACCCATTTGTTCATTTTCTAACTGAAATAGGTCAAAGATATCATCCATCAAAGTCTTAAACTCTGATGGGTTAGTTATCCTTTTTATCATTTAGATTTTAAACTAATGATAAGCTTTCTGGCCTCTTTTGAAGATATATCTTGAAAAGATTTCCAGTTTTTAGCTTCTTCGTTTCTATATCTTTCGTTCTTCCAAAGATCTCTTAATATTTCCTTGAAAGACTCAAAAGAATCAACACTATGTTTTTCTCTAAGTATTTTTTCTAAAAGTCCTGATGGTGTTATGACAGCAGGTGACTCCTCTTCAATGGACGTAGAGTTATCTGCGCCTTTTGATTTATCTATTTCATCAGCACCCACAATATGTACATTTAGGTAGTTACGAACACATCGGACAAAGGCTCTATTACAAGCAATCGTTTCTAAAAATTTAGAACAAAATGCATCTGTATTACGAGAACTTGCATTAGCTACATCAGTGTATGATTGTACCTCTGTAGATTCATAATTTTTGTCCCAGACTATCTTACATTTTGCCGTAACATAGTCGTCAGAAATATTATTTACATCAAAATCTATACTTAAATAACCTCTAAGCTTAGCTAGCTCTTTTATGCCTCCAAGCATTATTAACAACTGCCTATCATTTAAGCCCTCTACTGATTTAGGAATCTCCTGACCTCTTATTGCGAACCAATCTTTATTTGGATATAAAAACTCAGGTTTAACCATCGCCCTCCAGTTTACAGAGCCATCGGAATTAAATACATACTCTACATTATCAAATAAACCATATTGGTTTCTTTTGTAGAGTTCTGGTCCTGATGGTTTTTTAGGTGTTGCTTTTTTGGTTGTTGTTTTTTTCGCCTTGCTCATATATATAAAAATGATCTAGTTCACAAAAGTACTCTGGACTATCTAACACTTGGTTATTATTGTCAAGATTTTTTTTCCAATGAGCTGGACTTAGATACTGTTTGCCGTTGCATATAAGCCTTTTTGCGGATAAAAACCTAGCATTTTCGTTGAAACCTTCATATTTATCTACTTCAGGTCTATACTGTTGTACGACTGTATCAAAATAAATATTTCTTAGAAAAGGCAAATCTTTTTCGTTCTTTACGAGCAAAATTACATTGATGCCCATATTTTTTAATGTTTTTAAATAAGAGTCAGGTATGACATCATCATCTTTTTTGACCCAAATAAAAATATTTTTTACATTTGCGGCAAAGTTTTGCAGGTGATTTGGTCGTATTAAAGAATTAAGAAATATAGATACTTTATAGTTTTGGCAGTATTGGAGAAACGCAGTTTCATCAAATCCATAATCAGCTCTTACATATAAATTTTGATTTTGAGGTATTGATAATTCATGAAAAGAAATAGGTATTACTTCTACTATACTTTGGTCGTAAAATGAACCTATTTTTATTGTTTTAAAATTTACTTTACATTTTTCAACTTTTAATAGTCTTATGATGTGATTAGCTATATCTTCAGGTTTTATTTTATTTATCTCATCTCCTGTTTGATTAAAGGATGGTTTACCAGTCCATTCAGGTTCTAAATTTACAAGTGAAGAAGAACTCGAAAAAACAGGTTTGTTTGCAGACGCAAAAGTATTTCCGAATAAAGTTATTGTCGGTACACTTTTTAAGCTTGATAGGTGGTTTAAGGCTCCATCGCAGCCTAAATGAAGTAGAGACTTCGATATAACGTAAGCTTGTTGTTTAAAGGGTAAATTTAAAGCCGAATTAGCGCCATCTATGAGTTGCTGGCCGCCTAATTGCACTATTTTAATACCATGCCTTTTAAAAAAATCTTTCAAGATAAATAGCACAACCCCGTAATGTTTATAGTTTTTTGCAGTCGTGCTAGAATCAACTGATATAGTTATATATTTATCAAACTGTATTGGAAAGTAATGCTCTTTTACTATGGGCTTAGAAATTTTAACACCTAGATTTTTAGCATACTCTTGTATTAGATGGGCCATATTATCTCAATGAAAATTGTAATTTATCAGCGCCATTATGTGTGTAACACATATGTTTTTGTGTTGTAGCATGCGGATAAAAAGCTATTTCAAACAGTCCTTTGTTATCCCCTGAACCTTCCATAAGAAAGCTGTTTTCTAAAATTGGATGATAATGCATTAATTTGTGTATGTTTGGGTTATCATCTACGAAGCAAAAGTATTGAGGTTTTGTGAAAAAGTATATATTGTACTTTTTGTAAATTTTTTTAAGGTTCTGTAATAAAGAATTTATTAAAAGAACATCAGTCTCTGAATCAGGTATCACCACAGCGATACGCTTACCTTGATCGTCTTTATCTAGTAAATCTTTTAGTTCTGGCGTTGTAAGATTTTGAGTTTGTTGAACTGCTATCTGCTTAAAATGGTCAACTACTGCTTGAGGTGTCATCCCATTTTGTAATTGACCAAGCCAATGTTTCATGCCTGATGAATTTTCATCTACATCGTCATTTAAAATTTCTTTGTATATGTCTTTTAAAAATTCCTGATGTGTAGAGTAGTTTTGTTTTGGAGTATAATTAGCATTGAATGGCGATTTTTTTAAGTCAAAATCATAATCAATGTCAGGCATTTCATCTATAATTTTTTCTAGTTTAGATCCTATTGCTTTAACTGAAAAATTTTCTATAACCCATTCTCTAGATTTTTTACCTAAAGCTACTCTTTCATCATTGTCCATATTGTAGACTTCTTCAAGACGAGCCGCGATATTCTGAGGACAAGTTGACGCTTTGATAAATTGAGTTCCAGGTTCTCTGTATTCACTCCATTCTAAAGGTAAACCTCCAGATTCTGGAGAACAACTATCTTCTCCACAAGAATAATTAGTCACAAGAGTAATTAACTCTGTAAGTTTAGCTTCTTGGATTGGAATCTCTTGACCGCCACTGGTAAACGGGTGGCAATATACATCCATCAAATTATATACTTCATTAAGCTGCTCTTCGCTTACGCCTTTACTTGTATTTGTTGTATTTAAAGTTTTTTGAGAGCCACATTTATTGCAGTTTCTTTCTTGGCCTACAAATGGGCTAATTGAATAAGCGCTGCAATTTGAACATACATAAGTTGTTAGAACATCGTTTGTAGAGATATTTTTCTCTTCAAGCATTCTCATAATGTCCCAGCCTTCAGACCAATGAGTATGTAATAAAAGCTTGCTTTTAGGATGTTTTTCTTTAAATATTTTAAAACCATCAAGTAAATTTGGAACGCTTTTTCTTAGTTGGTTTCTAAATACAAAACCAATTATGTATTCATCGGACAGACCATGGTGGGTTCTTAATTTTTTCCTATCTTCTTCATTAAATCTAAAAAAATGAGAAGTATCTAAGGAGCCTCTAAGGGTTTTCACTTGAGAATAACCCATATCATTTAAGGCTTTTTCCGCAAAAGATGCCCACACGTAGTAATGTTTTAGCTTTGGAGCAAAATCTACAGCTTGCGGTAAGATTGGAAGACTATCTAAAGTAGTCCAGACCATCGTATTTATTTTATTCCACCAAGGTTTATTAGAATACCCCCCAAAAGCCCAGATGTCCTCAATTCCAATGTAAACGTCAGGCTTAAACTCTGCTATAGCTCTATCAATGAGTTTATTGCCATAACCTTCAGCCCTTTGCTGCTCAGGATTCAAAGACTGTAATTCTCCCTGAGTAGGTAAAGCGCCTCTGCAAGTCCATGGAACCGTATTAGTTTGAGGTGCTTGCCACTCAATTCCATTAGCCACCTCTATCAAATTATATTTACCCGTATCAAATAGATATCTAAGAAGATTTTTTTTGTTTTTACCAAAGCCAGTAAAAGCTCTACAAAAATTAGAATGTATTAGTACAGTTTTCTTTTTCATTGCTGCTTAGACTCTCTATACTCTTTTGTTTTTTGCAGTCTATGGAGATACAGCTCTTGTAAATATATTTTTAAAAATTCTAATAGTCCATAAGCTTCAGACATTTCTACGCCTATGCCAAATTTATTAGCAGAGTTCCTCGTAACACCAAAAGAAAAAGCTTTTGTACCGTCTTTTTTGCTGTAAGGCTTAAAAGATATAGAAGTTTTATTGTCTTGGAAGGAGTGAAAAGCAGAAAATTCACAATAGTTCTCTATCGCATTTATAAATCCACCAGCTTCAATTTCATTAATCTTTAAAGAAATCGATTTTTCAGGGTTTTTAGAGTTTTCTGAAAAGGAGCCTGTTCTTTTTTCAGCATTCCAAGAAAATTGCTTTATCGCTCTTATGTATATACAAGGCTCATTGTTTTTTTGGTTTGAGCCAATATCGAAACTAAATGCACACCCAGTATTTTTAGAATTGGGTTTATAGTACTGTACAATCATGTACAATACTACTCACAAAACTGTTTTTTTCTACAGATTTTCTGTAAAAATCAATTTTGAGCTTTTCTTATCTGATCTTGTGTAGGAGCGCCTTTATCTCCTTTTTTACGCATTTTTTCGCCTGAGCCGCTTTTAATGCGCTGTCTTTTTTTTCTGATATTTTCCCAAAGACTACTTTCTATTTTGTCTTTTTTTTTTCTTTCATGATCTCGTTATGTTTTTTCATAAACGCTTCATGAGATTCTCCAGGCATGTAAACTGTTTTGCCATCTTTCCCTTTGTGACTATGGATACCTTTAAGACCTAGTTTTTTAGCATCTTTCATGGCTTGCTCTTTTGTGGGGTAAGCGTGAGCCATGGGATCATCAGCGGCTTCCATTTTTTTCTTTTTCTCATCGCCTCCACCGTAACCAGCTTTGCTTTCCTCTTTATCTCCATAATGATGATTTGCTTTACCTTCTTCTTTCATTTTTTGAAGAATTTTTTCTTGTAAAGCGGGGGGAAGTTTCTTCTGTTTTTCTGTAAGTTGACCATTTGAATTTTCCATCAACATTGATCTATCCTTATCATACTGCACAGCACATGCTTTCATGGTATTGTCCATGTTCATGTCTTTTGTATCTGTCATATCTGCATCATTCATAGCACAATGGCTCATGTATGATTTAAATATCTTAACTTCTTTTTCATCCATTTTTTTAGACATGGACTTCTTTTTAGCTTCGCTCATTTTAATTTGTGGTGTGTTATATAAAAAAAATAAATCTCGGTCATCCCATGGACCTTTGCCATCTAAAAACTCATTCCCAACAGTAACAGAGGCTTTTTTAGAGGCTTTTTCAAATTCTGATATGCAGACAGCAACTCTTTGCTTATTGTCTGTAAACTCCCCTTTTTCAGATAAATTAGTAACGCACCTGCTAATAAAATCAGAGCGTTTTTCTTTATCATTTGGTGTAGGAAGTGGCATTTAAATTAATTACACATTTTTTAAGCTTTTGCCCCAAAAATAGGCTCACAAATTGTTTTCATTATGAAATTTCTATTTTCTTTAAAAATAGGTATAGTACAAAATCTTTCATACAGGTGAGAAAATGTATCAGCTATCTCTATAATTTTTTCATATCTGTAAGAATCGTACAAATAAACTTCTTTTATGTAATTTGAGAGCAATTTACCTAATTTTTTCCTTACTTGAAGCTCAAAAAAAGCATAGTACAAATCCCGATCATTTTTTAAACCTCCCGCAGAGCAAAAATCATCAAATAAAGGTATATCATTTTCTTTTAAAAACCCACTATCTAGTATTAAATCAGCAAAATCTATGTATGGATGCCCCATGCAAACCTTATCCAAGTAATCCAAGTAAAAGAAATGACTATTGTAAAATATAGAGTCTAGATCTAAATTAGCGTGACATTTATATAAAAATTCTGGCTCTAATTGTTTTTGGTAATTTTTTACTTCGTCTTGCAAAGTTAAAAAAAAGTTTTTACATAAATCAAAATCAGTATAATTCTTTACAGAGGCTATCGACTCTTGTGGTAGTTGATTTTCTAAGTTTAAATTATCGCAAAATGTGTCTAAATTTGTATTATATTTAGCTCTTACAGGTCTAGTGTTAGCAAAATCAAAATAATTTGTAAAAAATTGATCTATGTTCTCTGCTAAAACTGATCTACCTATACTTCTTATGCTTTCTGATTGCACTGCTTGAGTTAAAAGGTATTCTACATCTTCACCTATTTTAAGATCACCTTTACATATATATTTAGGCACATGATTTTTGCCCAAGCTTCTTATGGCAGTTACTTCTTTTTGTAAAATATTATTTGGGTCAGATAAAGATATTTTTAATTTATAAAAAACATCGTCATCGTTTGTTATATGGAAAACATCATAATCATCACAAACCGAAACTAAAGAAACTTTTTGCACTTTAAACTTTGGGCGTATCTTTTTTAAAACTGATTGAGCAAATTTACAGTCTTGCTCGGTATCACTAGGCTGACCAAAGGCATAAGCTTTGTGTTTAAATAGAGAAGATAGTTTCATATTAAACAGTAAACTTTATTTCTTTTTGTTTTGCCTCTACAACTATTGATTCTGTGTTTCTTTGATTAATTAAAAAATTAGACATAGGGATATGTACCATTTCTTTGACTAAATTTTTCATATCTCTAGCATGCAAATTTTTCTCAATTGCGTTTTCTAAAATAGAGCGTCCAATAGATTTACTAATCTTAACATGTATGCCTTTTTTGGTTAATTTACGTTTTACTGCCTCTAATTCTTGATTAATTATTTTAAGTAAATCTTTAGACTCTAAATCTTTAAAGTATAAGACTTGATCTATACGAGCTAAAAGCTCTGGTCTTAAGTAAGATTTTAAGGCTTTTTTATAAACTAACTCTTTGCTATCACTATCATCTAAAAATCCCACGCTTCTTTTCTTGCTTTGAGATGCTCCGATATTAGATGTCATTATTACAATTGAATTAGAAAAATCTATGGTTCTATTTAGATTATCAGTGCAATAACCCTCATCCAAAATGTGCAGTAAGATATCTAGTATTTTCGGATCACACTTCTCTACTTCATCAAACAGTATAACAGAATTAGGGTGATTTCTAACGAACTCAGTTAACAAACCACCTTCTTCGTAACCAATATAACCAGCGTTTGCTCCTATCAGCTTAGCTATGCCAGTTTTATCTTGATACTCTCCCATATTAAGTTGCAAGAAATGTTTTTCGTTACCTAAAAAATATTTAGCTATTTTTTTTGCGGTAAATGTTTTCCCAACGCTTGTCGGACCAACAAATAAGAAATTAGCCAATGGCTGTTTTTCGTCTGTTAAGCCAACTTTGGCGCAAGATAGTAAATTATGAATTTTTTTTATGACTGCTTCTTGCCCAAATATTTCACTAGTCATTTTTTTATGAAATGATGTAAAAGATGAGTTGTTTTTTGAAACAGTAGATTTAGAGAGACCTGTTTTTTCTGTTATAACTGCTATAATGTCTTTTTGCCTAATTCTTTCTTTTTTACCTTTTTTTGTCTCTTGGCTTGTCAGGGTCTTAATATAATCTTTTAAAGTATTTGTGAAATCTTCTTCATCAAAATCTTCATTTTCTGCTTTAACCATCATTTTAGAAAATTTATCGCGAAGATTATCTACTTTTGTAGAATTTATTTTATATTTTATTTTTGTTTTAGCTCCTATTTGATCTATTACATCGAATGCTTTGTCAGGAAAATTTTTATTACTTAGATAAGTTTCACAAAAATGTAATATTAAATCTATATCTGACTCTTTAAACTTTACGCCATGAAAATCTTCATAATATGAAAGAGTATGCATGACTATTTTTTTAGTCTCTTGCAAAGATGGTTCGTCTATTGAGATTTTATCAAATCTTCTTTTCATAGCCGAATCTTTTTCAAAAAACTTTTTATATTCTTCTGAAGTGGTTGCACCTATACATTTTATTTTACCCCTAGCTAAAGCTGGTTTTAACATATTTGAGGCATCGACAGCGCCCTCTGAATTTCCTGCCCCTATAAGGGTGTGTATTTCATCAAAAAACAGTATAATGTAAGGCTCTTTTTCTGCTTCATGTATTAGCGCTTTAAATCTTTTCTCGAACTCTCCCCTGTATTTTGTACCTGCCACCATAGCGCTTAGATCAACAGTACAAATTTGCATCAAAGACATATGATGAGGAACCTCTTGATTGACTATTTTTTGAGCTAGACCTTCAACGACAGCTGTTTTACCTACGCCAGCATCTCCTATCAAAATGGCATTGCTTTTATTTTTTTTAGATAAAATTTCTATTAATTGATCAGTTTCAAAGTCTCTACCTGATATTTTATGTGACGTATTAGACAAGAAGTGATGATTAAGATTTGTCGAGTATTTTGCTAAATGTTCAAAACCTAATTTTTTGTTCTTTATCTCTTCTTCTATATTTTTCTTGGTCTCTATTTGAAAAACATTTTTTGTTTGTTCGCCCCCTTGAGGGATACTGCTTTCTAAAACATGAGTTTCTATCATGTCTTTAATTTTAAACACATCCACTCCATGAAGCTGTAAATGTTCAATAAAATCACCACCCATATCAAGCACAACATAAAAAATATGCTCTGGCCCGATAAAATAACTGTCAAAGTTATCAGAAAATTCTTTAGCAAAGAAGATGGCTTCATTTACTTCTTCGTGCCATAACGCTTCACCTTTTACTCTTTCAAAAGTTTTTGGATTTTTTGCACAAAAATCTTTAAAGTATTTTATAAAATCTTTTAACTCTAGCTTTATGCTTTGAGTTTTTAATTTTAAGGAAAAGCTGTCAGAAAGATTGGCCAAACATCCATAAACTAAATGACTATTGTTAATTATGGAGTGGTTATTTGCCTCGGCAAACTTTCGTGCGTCTTTTATGCCTTTTTTAGCTTTCGGAGTTAAATTATAATCTGCTAAACCCATCATTAGTATTTACACTATTTAACTTCAGATAACTTCATATAGATTTTGTCATTAATAGGCTTAACTAAATTTACAAAAACTACATCGTCTCCAGTAACCCCGTGAATAACAGTAACATCCCCTTTTTTGGGTAATTTTTTACCAGAATTTAAAAAATTTGTGAATTTTTGATCATTATTTGAGTCTAAAAATAAAGCGTTTACTACACCGCTTTCATCTTGAATTTGTAATCTTGCATATTTATTACCGTTCCGACTAACTCTTTTAATAACATCAGTTACAAAACCTACAAATTTTATAGGACTTCTCTGCATGGAGGATTTTATTTGTAAAGCTGACATAAAATCTTCTTCATGAGCATGGACATCTCTTATTGTATGTGAATAACTGTAACCTAAAAGTTTTTCTTCAAAAAACCAATTTGCATATTTTATATGATTTTTATTCATATCATATATAGCTCTGTAGGGATTATATTTCTTTTTAAATGTTTGAAATCTTCTTTCTGCCATGACTTTTCTATTATCATCTCCAACACGAGAATTTTTATAAACATCAAAAATAGCATTTAATATATCATATTCATAATATTCACCTAAAAGAATAAAATTTCTTTTTTCTCTATCCGTTAAAATATTAAAAGTTTGTGCCTCTAATACTAATCTGCACCTATTTGAAGAAACAAAAGAGTCTAATAGACCAGCTTGTATTAGCGCAGACAAAACACCTATATTTAAGCCCGCTTGTTTAGCAGATATAAAAACTTCATATTTATTTTTGAAAAAATCCTCTCTAAATTCCAATAAGGAGACTAAAACTTTGTCAGAAACGCCTTTTATCGAATTTAATCCATATCTAATATTTTTATCCTCTACTTTAAAATCAATATCAGATTTATTTAAATCAGGAGGCAAAAGTTTAATGTCGAAGTGGGGTAACTCTTGGGATATTTTAGCTATCTCTTCATGGGAATTAGGTTCGTATTTAGCATACTTTAGCAAGCTTAAAAAGAATTGTGTTGGATAAGTAAACTTTAAGTAAATAGTTATTGCTGCTAAATAGGCATAACTTATTGAGTGAGACTTGTTAAAAGAATAGTTAGCTGAATCTTCAGCGACTTTCCATAAAACATCACCAATATTAGGATCAAGAGAGTTTTGTTTTATTTTATCTTCAATTTTAGCTTTCCATGCTGGCATTTGGTCAACTTTTTTCTTACCTATTATCCTCCTTAACTGTTCAGACTCATCTAAACTAAAGCCTACTTTTACGGCCATTTTCATCAACTGTTCTTGGTATAAAGGTATACCTCCAGTATAACTAAGTATATCATCAAAAAACTCATGCACTGATTGAAATTCTCCACTCTTTACATAATCCGCATAACGATCTTTGAAATCTAACGCTCCAGGTCTAGCAATAGCAACAACCGCTGAGAGTTGCTCTAAATTTTTTGGGGCTATCAATCTGCAAACTTTAAAATTAGTTTCTGCCTCAATCTGGAAAAGACCTTGCGGGCTATCTAAACAAGCTAATGCTTTATATATTATAGGATCATTGGGATCTATGTCTGAACTTTCAATCCCCACTTGTTTACATACATCATTAACAACTGATAGCGTCCTTAATCCCAAAATATCGAACTTTACACTTAAGCTAGCGACATCATTCATGTCATAACCAGAAACCAACGCACCGTCATTTGTTGTTTGCAAAGGCATGATATCATCTAACTCGTAGTAGGATATAGATATGCCTGAAGGATGAACCCCAGTGTTTTTATTTAAACCTTCTAATTTTTTGGCTATTTGAAAAACTTTAGGATATTTATCAGCATAAGCTTTAAATGACTCGCTTTCTTCATAAGCAACGTCAAGCTTTGCTACTATCCCAAAGTGTTTTGGAATTGTGTCACTAATTTGATTAACGTCTAGTTCTGATAGCTCTGCCACTATTTTACCACACTCTTTCATACATAATTTACCACTTAATGTATTTAAAGTGAGAATCTTGGAAGTTTTACCTTTATATTTTTTTTCGATATATTCTATAACTTCTGCGCGACGATCATAAGAGATATCATTATCAACATCTGCTAACAAACTACCATCTAAGAAAATTTCACCATTATGCTCTATTTTTCTAGCCCTACTTTTTGAAACAAACCTCTCAAAAAACAAATCATACTTTATAGGGTCGATATTGGTCACACCAATAACATATAAAACAAGCGATCCAGCGGCACTTCCTCTACCTGCACCAACAGGAATACCATTTTCTATGCAAAAATTTATTATATCCCAGTTAAGCAAAACATAATCGACAAAACCTAAATCATTAAATATATCAAGCTCTTCTTTTAATCTGTTATAATACAAAGTCGCATTGTCGAATTTGTCTATGCCTTTTTCTTTTAACTTTTTAAAGCATAGCTTCCTTAAGAACTGGTAGTTATCCTCTAGGTCACTGCAAGAAACTTCGTCATAATATTTTTTTTCTATTATGATTTCTGGCAGTTTTACACCAACTGGAAATGGAGTATGATAAGTTTTGTAATCCGAAAAGTTCATAGCTCAAGATCAAATAATTGTCTTTTAAATATTTTAAAATTCATTTCTATATCATATAATGCATCATGGAGCCTTTTAGGGTCGTGATCTATGCCATAATGCTTCAGTAAAAAACCCTGAGATGTTTTTAAACCTCTTTCTCTATAATGTAACAATTTATATTGCCAATTTATAAAATCTCCATCGGTATATTTTATATCTTTAGCTATTGCGGTAGCCAAAGCCTTAGTATCTATAATTCTTGAAACATACTCTTGATTTAAATCTCGAGCCATTTGTCTCCTCCAAACATCAACCATATAAACGTCAAAACCTAACAGATTTTGACCTACAATTAAATTTCTATCGTCGAATAAAACTTCAGAAAATTCTTCCCAAACTTGGTTAGGCGCACGACTATTTTTTTCGTACTCTTTCTTTGAGAAGCCCGTGACTCTAGCCGCACCTTCAGAAACGTTTAAATTAGGCCAATGTATAAATCTATCGGTACGAGATATTATTTTGTCTCCTTCTGCAATCAACCAAGCGACCTGCCAAGGTCTTGACTTAATTAAATTTAAACCTTCTGTTTCTGTGTCGAAAACAACATATCTTTGATTTCGGTTAAATCTTAAAAGTGTATCTGTCATTTATTTTTTATGTAAGATTCAAAGCAAAATTCATCGCTACCAAAATGATCTAAGTTAGGTTTACTTAAACTAGAAGTTCTGCCAAATTTTCTACCGCAAATTATTTTATAAGTCTGTAAAGCCTCTACGTCTTCTTTCTTTTCATAAAGTATGCTTTTAACTAAATGTGACTCGTAGCGATCTTTTGTATAATCTAAAATAGCTTTGTAGATGATGTCGTCAAAAGGTAAATCGTTTTTTTCTATCCAAAAAATAGGTTTTATGTCCTTAAAATTAGGTACACAATTTTTCAAGTATAGTTGATTTTGATGAATAAAAGAATCATAAAACGGTATGACTAGCTCTAGCTTCTTGCTATCCCAGATTTTATTTAAATATTTAAAATCAACTTTACCTTTCCCTTGTAGTTTAGAAAAAGAACAAATTTGATTCAATAATTTACATCCTTCATCGTTTTTTGCAAAAATAATTATTTTGTGATCAGATTCTTCTGATTTTGTTTCATCTGAAATGTCATTACAGCAGACAATACGCAAACCAAAAATTAATTGTAAGTCTTCATCTTTACAAACATTATGAGCTTTAACAAAGCCTGTCATGGAGTCTTCAACCAAAACAAGATTTTTTGCAGAGTCTGATTTGCACAACTCAACTATCTTGTCAATTGTTAAAATACTTTTGCCTATAGAAAAGGTTGATTTATAAACAGCGAGCATCCTTATAGGATAGCACGTATATTTTAATTGTCAACTACAATGTGCTGGACAACCTTCATAATATTTTATTTCATAAGTGCATCCCTCTGGGACGAACTCTTCACTAAAGTCTTCCTCAAAGTAAGAGCCGATAATTTTTTTATCTTTATCAAAGATATGATAATAGAAAAAATCAAACTTCATGGAGCAGTACCATTTAGGATTGCCGTCCAGTTTAAGTTCTCCTTTTTCTTTCGCAAAACCGCATAAAAGCTTACCACTAAAAGAACCGTCCTTGGGAAAATCTTTGTAAGCTGCCATGTTGGATCTAGCATGTTTTTTGCTAAAATTATCTAAATATTTTTGTATTTCAGATAACTGTAATTCAAAACCTAAAAGCTCGTCCTCTTCGAGTGGCTTCATCCTTATGATGCCTGAATTAGAGGATTGCTCGTCTAATTCAAACTTTAAAAATAAAAATTCACTCTCTCTTATGTCATAGTCTGGAAACAGACTTTTTACAGCTAAGCTATACATGAGGTCTTGCAGATTATCAGTCGCATCTTTACCTTTAAAGACAGCTTTGCTAGTTTTAAAGTCTCTTATAAGCGCATATTTTTCTTTTTTATATAGAAAGAGTTTATCTATAAAACCTCTTATTCTATACTTTATAGAGCCGTCAGACTTTACTATATCAAAATCCTTTTCAGAATACTCTTCTGTCGGTTTTTTACTCGTGGCCCCAAAAAAATCATAAGTTAGACCATTATAGATCATTTCCTTAATCATTTGTATGTTCTCCTCGTCATCAACCTCATATTCAGCTGCATGTTTTAAAATAAGTCTTTTTATTGACGGGACGGCAAATACATCTTGGCTTTTAACTATTTTATTATAATATTTTTTTCTACGTTTTTCTCCCAGAACTTCAAATATTAAATGACATATCGACCCTCTTTTGGCTCCATCATTACTTTTGTCTGGTAGATTTAACTTATACTTGCACCAATACAACCACGAACAAGATTGAGCTGTTTTTATCCGACTGGCTGATAAAGGTGTTAAAAGATTTTCACTCATTGCTAATCACTAAGGAAGTTTTCATTTCTTTTTTAGTGAAGCATGAAGGATTATTTTTAACAAATTCACAGATATAATTTAATTGATCTTTTTGATTTATTTTTTTATCAAGCCAATCATTAAATTTGTAACCTGCTAAATGAGCATCACCAAAATCATTATATGGTTTTGGCGGAAATTTTACACTTATTATGTCTAAATCAAAATAACAAGAAAGTTTTAAATAGTTTTTTATCGCTGCAATAAGTCCTCTGTTTTTTGAACTATTTTCATCATTATTAGTACAAATATAGATATTATTAATTTGCTGACTATTAAGAAAATTGACAATGTTATTGTTAACAGATAATCCAAAAATGACCAAAATGTTTTTAATGTTTTGTTCGTAAAGAGCCAACGCATCTCCAATACTTTCTACTAAAATTACTTGTTTTTTTAATGTGATCTCCTCTAATACATTTGTAGATGAATTAAATGCTGGATAAACCCAACTGTTTCTTTTGCCTAAATGTTTCCACTTAGGATAATCATTGTTGTCATCTACCTTTCTACCAGAAAAACCAATAATCTGTTCATGTTCATTATATATAGGAAAAACCATCCTTCTATACATTTTGCCAACACCAGCTAGTCCGACTTGGAATTTTTTTTGTGTTTCTTCAGATATTCCTTTCTTTTTGTAAAAACTGTAGTTAGGAAAAAGTTTATCTAGAGAATCTGTTGGGTAAATCTTTTCCATCTCAATAGTATCTTTTTTTTTGTAAACTGTAGGAGTTTCAGAGTTTTTAATTTTAGCGAGAAGGTTTCCCAGATTTGCATCATCGCCTTTTAGTGTTTCTCTAACTAACGCCTCAAAAGGTTTGGAGCCTTTATCAACAACAAAATCCATCCAAACCCCTGTATTTTTATATATTTTTAGAGCAGTTTTATTATCGCCATTTCTATATAATGCTTGGGTTCTCCAATGATCTCCACAGTCCACAAGTTTATAACCCATGCTCTCAAGAATCTGTTGGAAATCCTCAGAATTGGTCGAAGTCTGGTACTTCATGTCTAACTCCTTCTGTATCTAATTCATGATCGCCATTCAACATATTAGCGACATCTCTTAAATCTCCTCTTTCTGTTATATTAAAATTATTAAAATCTAAATTTATTGAATTTTTTCTTAAAGAATCGTTTATTCTTACAGGTTCAACAGCTCCTGCTATATCAGAGCCTAAATGTCTAGATTTTACGTTTATAAGTTTGTGACTGCCAAAACGCTCTCCTTCTAATTCGATTTCATCAGCAGTTTTACTCCTTAATATAAACATATGAGAACAAAATTGTGTAATTCTATCTGATAAAGAAACTATAGATTCATCATCCACTATTGATTCTGCATTTCTATTATTAGTTATGCCATACCTATTTGATTGAACAGATGTAATCATTGGTATGATAGGTTCTCCGTCACTTAAAATCTCTTTTTGCACACACTTTTTAAACTTATCAACCATCTCTCCAACAATTTGCCACTCTGATTTATTATTCATTCTTTCTGAGCTGGTTTTTATATAATCAAAAGAAAAAACCATTTTGTTACCTCTCCCTACTTTAGAGTAATAAAATCTTTTAAGAGTGCTAACCATGGAGTCAACATCCATACCTCCGACATTGTAATAGTAAAATTTTAAATCTTTTATCTTAGGCCAAACATCCCTTACTTTTTTTACTACGTCTGCACCTGCTTTTCTCCATTTACCACTTTCTAGCAAATGCATCGAAACACCACTGAGTGCCGCACACTGCCTCATTGTAAGCTCTTCTTTACTCATTTCTCCGTTGTCGAAATGCAGCACAGGAACATCGTATTGCATGCTTACTTTCGTTGAATAATCCATGCAAAACTGAGTTTTACCAACTCCTGATCTAGCTACAACAACAGTTATATTTCCAGGTCTTAATAACGAGCCATAAATCTCATTAAGCTTCTGGTGAGGACCAAGCATGCCAAACTCAGTAACAGGATTATTACCTCTTTCCTCAATTATACTCTCCATGTCATCATATATATTTAATGGAACATCACTGCCCATTTCATATAAATTAATTTTAGAGTTATAAATTGTATCAGCCGCTTGTATTATATCTTGATAAGATGATTCAGCAGATATAGCCTTCATTCTTTTAGCTATTGTCTGAGATGAATTATATATTTCTCTTCTTATCGAGTACTTTTTTAATTCTTTTGCTGTTTTAAGTATATTTCCCTCAGGGACTTTTCTAAGAGCTAATGATTTTATATAATCAGATGGATTTACATTATCTTCAAAAGAGAGACCTATTTCATTTACTCTTTGTGCAATAATAATTTCATCAATCTCATCACTTGCATTGATAGCTTGTTCGATAATTCTAAAAATTGTAGAATTTAAAGAAGTAGACTCAGAATAAAAATCTGATGTGCTAATAAAATTACTAATCTCTACCAGAGAGTTCGGGTCTTTAATTAGACCTGCTAGTAATTGCTTTTCAAGCTCGTAAGAATAAATCATTCCTCTAATTCACCATCATCTTGTTTTTCTATTTCAGGTCTTGATCTGCTGAAATAATCTTCTAGAGCTTTTAAAAGCGCAAGCTCTGTCATAGCACAATCAAACCTCTGATAGATTAATGGTCTACCAGCGTCTGAAGATACAGCCATTATTATACCTTTGTACTTATCGACACCACCAGATAACTCATAAAGTTTATCCACCATTTCGGATGGTATTGAAAATTCTGTATCGCTATCTTCTTCGTTCATAAGTATATTTCTTGATCGTCGAACAATGACGCTGTTATTTTATCTTGAGGGTAAACTTCTGCAAGTTTAATTTTATTAGCCTTACAAAAATTTAATTTTTGCTCATCTCTTTTAAGTTGATCAGCATACTTGAAATGGTTTTTATGAAAATGCTTAACAAATTTAGTGTGTTGAGCGCCTTGCACCTCCACAGCTATTTTTTTGTTAGCATTGTAAAAGTCTAAAGTTAGCCTACTGCCGACGACTCTAAATTCTTCAAAAACGATATCATTCTCCCAATATAGGCGCAAAAAATTTTTGACGTTTGTTTGGAATTTACTCCTACTGGGTTTTTCCCAATTAATTAAATATTTTTTTGCGTTTTTAAGATTTCTTTCTTTTCCATATTGATCAATAAACTTCATACTCCAATTTCTTTTTTGAAATATTCTATTAAAAATTTACAAAGCTTACTGTTTTCATCAAGAGTTTTAAATAAATTGTTATCTCCTTGTATTTGTTCTGGGAAATCTAATTTATTTTCTTTTAACAAATCTTTAAAATCTTCTGTAGGTTTAATCCAAGAACCTTTTTTTTCTACAAACTCCCAAGCGTATAGCAAATCTACAATTTCTTTTTCAATCCAAATAGAAGTGCCTCCAGATCTATTATATCTTACAGGATAAGACAACCTGACATTTGATTTTTCATTAGGAGATTTTTCTATCAACACTTTTGCAAAGTGTCCAATAATAGGATTTTTTTTCTCGTCTATAGCTTTTAAAGTAGGATTTTGAGTGATCAAGTCTGCTTTAATTCTTGGCTTAAAATGAATGCAGGTATTAGCGTAATGTTGTAAAGCATATCCTCCTGTAGCCAAACCTATATTATCAGGCTCTTTAGAATACTTATCTTTCATTTGTGATCTAACTTGACTGATAAATATAGCCATATGACCTCTTTTACCCAAAGCAATACTAGTTTGAGCGCACCATCTAGCTGCAATAGAAGCTCCAGATGCTATTTTTTGAAACTCTTCAAAACCTTTAGCAGTATCATTTTTTGCTGTCAAACCGTCAACAGAGTCTAGTATGAAACAATATTTTTGTGGATTTTTTACATCGTCTATAAATTGTTTGATGCAGGTCATTGCTGTTTCATAAATATTTGTTTCAAAAACAAAGCAAGTGCCATCTTCCCATTCATCTGCGTTCCACACAAACTTTATGCCTGATCTCTTTCTCATCTCTGGAGAAAGCCTTCCCTCAGCTTTGATATACAGCCCTCTCGGTTTTTCTACAGTAGTTAAAAAATTTTTCATAACCTCTAGAGCTTCAGAGGTCTTACCTCCTTCTGTAAGACCAGTGAAACGGTGCAACCCAGGCCCAAAGCCTCCGTTCATATTTAAGTCGAACTGTAAAGAGCCGCTAGAAACTTTGTAATCGTACTCTTTTTCAAAGTTGTAATGATCGCTTTTATTTAATTTCAAGAAATTGCCTAAAATATTATTTGGGTCTGGTCCTTCACTCATCTAAAAAATCTTTTACTGTTTTATTTTGTTTTTTTAATATAATGTCCTCTCCTTCTTTGTCTCCTATATTATAGATCGGATATTTTGATAAGTCTACTTTAAAATTAAAAGCTCTAAATTTTTTGTCTAAAATTTTTTTTGAAAGTGGGCTAATTAAAACCTCAAGAGAGTCAAACTTTCTATCAAATGTTACAACTGACATGAATTCTTGAGAATACCTTTCACATAAAGTGTTAAGCATTTTCATTTGCTTCGGGAAAAAGGTCGGAGGTGTTGATTTAGATTTTAAAATATCCTCGTATATCAACCTTTCGATAATTTCTTTTTTATTCAACAATTAAGATAACCCCGCTAATTTTAAATCATTATTAACCATTTTTTTTACTAAACCACTAAAGCTAGTTTTAGGTTTCCACCCAAGCTCATCTCTAGCCCTGCTAGAATCCCCCCATAGCAAATCAACTTCGGCTGGTCTGTAAAATTTAGGATCAACTTCCATCAATAAATCATCTCCATGATAATATTTAGCTTCTTGGTCATGACCCTCCCATCTGCACATTGTTCGATGAAAACCAGCACAATTGAAAGCTTCTTCCACAAATTCTCTTATAGTGTGTGTTTCATTTGACGATAAAACATAATCGTCAGGCTTTTTTTTCCAAACATTAATCCAGTTTTCTTCTTGATTGAGCATTTTCCATATGCCGTCCATAAAATCTTCTGAATCACTCCAGTCTCGTTTAGCTTCTACGTTGCCTAGTCTCAAAGGCTCAAAGTTTTTTTTGTTAGCATAATCGCTACTAATTCTTGCAACATTCTGTGTAATTTTCCTAGTAACAAACTCAACACCTCTCCTAACCCCCTCATGATTAAAAAGCCAACCTTGGACAGCGTATAAATCATAAGAGTCTCTATAAACTTTTACGAGGTGTCTAGCAGAGCATTTAGAGGCTCCATATGGGCTTCTAGGTCTTAATGGATGCTCTTCTGTTTGTGGTTCAATTATAACATCACCAAACTCCTCTGAGCTTCCTGCATTATAATATCTACAACTCGGGCAGTGTCTCTTTATCGCCTCGAGCTGGTGTAAAACGCCCAAAGCATTTGTTTCCATATGTTGAGTCGGCATTTTCCAACTAGTTCCTACAAAAGAATTAGCTGCAAAATTTATGAAATAATCTGGTTTGTGTTCAGATATAACTCTGTCAATATTTTGAGGATCAGTCACATCTAAATCTATGAGAAAAAATCTAGGATTGTTTAATAGATGCTCAATGTTGTCATGATTTTTTACGCTTAATCTTCTAGCTCCCCCAATTATAGTATGAGTCGTATTCTCTAGCAAATAGTCAACCATATTGCTACCATCTTGACCTGTAACTCCCGTAATAATTATTTTCTTCATTAATCTCCTTTTTCTAATCTGTAACTATCGCTGTCAAAATGTTGAGTTGAAAATTCAAACATTTCTGTATCTTCTAATCCAATCATTTGATGATTTAAACCAGTTTTGACATAAAAGTTATCACCTTTTTCTAGTATGACCTCTTCAGCTTTGCTTAAATCTTCATCTAACCCGTATTTTACTAAAAGTTTACCCTCTCTAATATAAAAAACTTCATCTTTAATTTTATGATAGTGCCAAGAACATTTTTTACCTTTTACAAAAAAAAGTATTTTACCACAATATTCTTCTTTATTTACTATCCATTTTTCATATCCCCAACCTTTAGGGACAAATTTAATTTCCGAAAAATTCTTCATCTTTTACTCCTTTGTCGTCAACGTATAAATCTCCTGATGGTTTACCCATTATAAGTTTATGGAATTTTACCCCCCAGTCACTTAATTGACTGTACGTTAATGAATAATATTTATCATGAGCTTTTTTTCCATCATTTTTAAAAGTTCTCATGCCTCTTGCTGTATGAAAAATAATTATATTGCCCGTATCAAATAACTCATTGATTGTTTTTATTCTTTCAACTATAGGTTTAGCTTCTTCATAAGTGCTTTTACTATTAGCCATAGTGCAAATTGTGCCATCAATATCAAAAACGTAATGCATTTTTATTTATTTAAAATGTTTGAAGTTGAATAATTTCCAACTCTGCTAAAGTATACTAGCTCTTTTGCATATTGTCCACCTATAACTTGTTTACCCATCCAATCAGAGCCTATGACCATGCAATCAGGTTTGTATTGTTTAATTATATTAGACAATTGTTCATCAGAATTAAATATTTTTACTTCATCTACGTATTTAATAGCCTCTAAAAAATATTTTCTATCTGTTTCGTTATTGACTGGTCTACTCTCTCCTTTGCTTTTCTTTACTCTTTTGTCAGCATCAATACCTACTGTAAGATAACCACCTTGATTTTTAGCAAAATTGAAAAGCTCTATATGCCCTCTATGAAGAACATCAAAAACTCCATTAACCCAAATTTTTCTAGTAATTTGCATGCCATGGTTGGTCTAGTATTTTATACATATTAATCAACTGTTTGATGCCATCATCTAAATTGTATTCGCACTTAAAACCAAGGTCATAAATCTTTTGGCTACTAACAACATAATCTCTTTTATCTGGGTCTTGTGTAAATTCTGCTTTGATTATTTCAATCGGGATATGTTCAGATATTTTTTCAGCAAGTTGGAGCTTGTTCATGTTTAAATCGTCATTCCCGACATTGAATGTTTGATTTTTACATTTATCCCAGTTGTCTAAAATAAAATCATATACTCTGCATATGTCCCAAATGTGAACATAATTTCTCATAAATTCACACTCATATAAAACCAAAACTTTATCTTTTAATGCTTTTAAAACAAAATTATTTACTAATAAATCAGTTCGAGGTCTTGTAGAAGGCCCAAAAACAGTAGCTAATCTTAATGTGCAGCAGTTTTCTGTATCTTGATAAGCTTTTTCGGCATCAACTTTAGTTTTACCATAAGTTGATATAGGGTTCATAGGAGAATCCTCAGTACAGATGCCAGTATCATTAGATCCATATCCAGAGTTAGTGCAAGGATATATAACTAATTGACTCGGGAATTTATTTTCTGCAATAAACTTATTAACTTCATAGTTAATTTGATGTGCCTCTTTAGGGTTGTCTTCGCATAAAGGAAATCCTACAAGACAAGCTAAGGGAATAATTACATCACATCTATCAATTAACTTTTGTAAGTCTGTGTGTCTCCTTACGTCAAGTTTTACAAATTCAAAATTTTCATTAGAGCAATATCTTAATAAAGAGGTTGGTTCATAATCTAATGTATCTACCGCGATTACAGAATGACCTTTTTTTAGTAAAAAATCTATAAGCTCGCTGCCTATATATCCAGCTGCTCCTGTAATTAATATTTTATATTTCATTTATTGTAGTAACCCCTTTCTTTTGCACAACTTGAGACGCACATTTGTTAGCGTATTCAATTGCTTGTTCTATATTTTGTGTTTCTAAATAATTAACACATAACCCAGCTAAAAAACTATCGCCCGCACCACTTACATCTTTTATCTCCACTTCTTCGACAGCATGAATTTTATTCTTATGCATACAACCGTCTTTCCCAAGAGTAGCAATAAGTTTTTCATAGCACCATTTATTTTCATTTATAAAATCGCCTGATGCCTCGTATTCCTGTTTGTTTATCTTTAAGTAAGTGCAATCTTTTAAAAAATTTCCTATTGTCTTTTTTGTGTCTATGAAAACTAGAGGGTGATTTTCACATATAAATTGTATATCTTCCTCTAATAAAAAACCTTTGTCATAATCAGAGATAACAACAATTTTATAGTCTTTAAATGTATCGATTGATAAATTAGGTATTCTGCCAATGCATTCCTCTCCTGAGTCGATGCGGATAAACATATGATTTGTTTTTTCATCTACATATCTAGCCTTCTCTACAAACAGCTGATTGGTTTTTATGTCTGCCGAACATTTTAACGCAACAATATTTTGAAAAACATTAGCTGCCATTCCAAAATTTTCACTTTTATAGCTAGGAACAAATACTGGTACAGGAGCATCAGGAGCTACCCTGTCACATGAGCCATAAACATAAATATCTTTACAGCTGTCTCCTATAACTAATATGTTATTCATTCCAACTTATTTCCCAATCTTTAAATTCTGCTGCTAAACAATCAATTTTATAATCTTTTCTTCCCTCCATGGAGTCTTGAATTTTGTTCTTCGCTGTATTTCTTATTCCGTTTAGACCATGAGTTAGCTCTAAGCTGTTCCCTTCTTTTATACCTTTTCTATAATTTGATTCATTGTGCCAAATGTGAAGATTCATTTGAGATAAAACGACAATAGCTCTTATAAATTTAGCGTCTACTACAACGTCTTTCTCTTGCAGTATAAGATCAATGTCATGTAATATTTCTTTTATCTCTTCAGAATATTCTTCTTTATGATCAGAAATGAAAACTTCTTTTAGCTGGGTTATTGATAATCTGTCTATTAACTCAGAAAGAGTGGGAAGATATTTTCTCATTATATTTGTTTAAATGCTTCAACTAAATTTTCACAAACATAGTCAACGTCTTGTGATGTTAAATGTTGATGAACTCCTATATGAAGTCCGTTATCGCCAACATGTTCCGATTCTGGAAAATCACCTAAAGAATAATTCAAATAAGAAAAAGCACTATGTTGAGTTGGAATGCTTCCAAAATTTCTTTTCCAGTGAATACCTTTTGATTCTAAATGTTTTGCAAATTTATCTAAGTGGCCAGCTTCTTTTAAGGTGACGCTAAAACCATGTGGACAGTTTACGTTCCCTTCGTCTTCTTCTGAGAAAAAAGCTAAGTCCTCAAAACCCTCACAAGCTTGTCTCATAGCTTTCATGTATTCGTGTCTTTTGCCGAATGTCTCCCAAAAAACATCAACTGCTTCTAAACCTAATGAAGCTTCTAAATCGTTCATTTTACTATTCAAACCGTAAAGTGGATGATCAAAATAAAAACCACTCCTGCCGTGACATCTAGTACTAAAAACAGTCTCGTAAAGATCTTCTCTTTGTGTCGAAACCATCCCTCCTTCTCCGCAGCAAATCAAATGAGCAACATAAAAAGAAAAACAAGAAATATCTCCAATTTTTCCTATAAATTGATTCTTATACTTTGCTCCATGAGATTCACAAGAATCCTCTATAACAACTAAATCATGTTTTTTGGCTATGTCCATTATAGCGTCCATATCAGCTGGTCTGCCCATTGTGTGAACAACCATTATTGCTTTAGTTTTGTCTGTTATTTTTTCCTCTATTTTGGAGGCATCAATATTCAACGTTTGTCTATTTATGTCACAAAATACAGGTTTAAAGTCAGCGGCTCTGATAGCATTTGCGGTTGCTATAAAGCTTAAAGCTGGGGTAATTATCTCAGATTGTCTCTCTACACCTAATCCATAAAGAGCTAAACAAGATTGGATTACAGCGTCAGTCCCTGAGCTAGTTGCTAAATTATAATCATACCCAAAAAGCTCTCCCCACTTTTTTTCAAACTCTTTACATTTAGGTCCATAAGATGCCCAATTATTTTCACAAACCTCTATTAAGTTTTTTTTTGCTTGAGGTCCAATTCTAAGCTCCCCAAATTCAATTCTCTTCTTGTCTGTTTTATATATATTAGATTTCATTTATAAAGGTCGCCGTGTTCAATTATTAATGTAGATTTATCAGATTTGTAAGCTTTTTTATAGGTTTCTAAAATAGTGTGAGGGTATAAGAGTTCCACCACATTTATATTTTTGCACATTGATTTAAATGCATGAGTATGATTAGCTTGATGTTGATGACCTGGATCTAAAGGGCTATTCGAGCCTACAACAGCTTTCATTATTACTTTAGGCTTGCTTTGACCCTGACTCATCGCCTCCCATTTATCTAAGTGATTAATAATTTGATTCATTGCTAGAATAATGAAATCCATACGGGGATACAAAGAAACAGGAAGATAGCCCTCTATAGCTAAACCTAAAGCCATTCCAGCTTGCATTTCTTCTGACACGGGGAGTTCTAAAAGTTGTCTAGATGGGTAATTTTTTACTTGATGGGTTAGTGCTGTGCCTTTGTATTCAACAGCCTGACCCATAAATATTGTGCGTGGATCTTCAGCTAAAAAATCCATTCCTTTTTGAACTTCTTCCAAATATTTCATTTAAATTAATTAAAATTCTACAAAGACTCCTGTCCCAGAATGTGGGTAAGTGTTTGCATAACAATAATAAATCAAATCAAAGTTTTGGCAATCAGATTTTTTTGCTAAATCTAATATGTTTTCATAAAGATTGTAAGTAAGCACACCACAAGCATCTTCAGTGTCTGTACCTACAGATTTTTTATTATCTTCAACAACCCATGTTATAGGAAGATCATGACCTATGGAATATCTAATGCATTCATTTACTATTCCAGTCTGGAAGCCCATATCACCTATGAAGCAATAAACTCTTCTAACTGCACATATACCTTCCTGCTTTTCCTTTTGTAGCGATTTTGCTACACCTAAGGCTATAGGAGCCACACCCCCAACGATTGCAGAAGAATAAAAATTATGTTTGGGATAATTTAAGGTTATTGACCTACCTTCTAGTATATCCTTTTTTAAAACTTCAGGAGGAACTCCTTTCAATAAAGCGTGATGATGACTTGCCCATGTAGAAAATACATAGTCTGATTGGTTTATGTTTTCAAAAATTTTAACTAAATTACTTTCATTCCCAGTGCGAAGATGAACTGGAGCTTTTATTACCCCCGTTTCAAATATTTCTGCGATTTCAGTTTCAAATTCTTTTAAAAATCTTTTATCTAGCATTTTCTTTAAGTTGTTTCAATGAAGGTCCATTTTTATCTCTATCTGCTACTAAACAGTTAAATTCTTCGCTCCATTGAGGATTAATGTCTGGATCATTATAATGCACTACTCTTTGGTCTTCTGTTCCTTTATAATAATCACTCCATTTGTAATGGAAAATACATACAGAACTTAAACATTGATGAGCATTTAATGTATCAGCGGGTATCAGAACTGATTGAGAATCTTTCGAATCTCCATCTAAAAGATAATCTTGTTTTATATCGTTTTTAAAATCGTAAGTAATAAATCTTACTTTACCATGCAGACATGTTACCAATTTTGAAATATATTTGTCAGCATGAAATCCCCTTATTACACCTTGGTAGGATTTTGAAATTTTATCTTGTTTGAAATCTATAGGAAAATCTTCGGCTCTATATATTGTATATATGCTGCCTCTGCTCTCAAAATATTTAGAGTTGTTGTATATTTCATTGGACATATTGATTGTACCAATCACAAGTTTTTCTCAACCCTTCTTCTAGGCCGACTTTAGGCTCCCAGCCTAATATTTTTTTAGCTTTTTCACAATCTAATATTACTGTTGTAGGGATATCAGGTTTTGTTTTATCCATTATGAGTTGCAATTCTTTTGATTGCAATTTCATGACAGTTCTAGCTAGCTGTAGAATAGGAAAAGCCTCTCCTGCTCCGCAGTTAAATAATTCATAGGCATTTTTTTGATTTTTAATACAAAGGTCAATAAAATTTATTAAATCGCTGATATAGATAACATCTCTTTTTGCTTTACCTGTACCCCACACTTCAAACTCTGAAACAGCGTCAGAGACTTTTTTAACAAAAGCTGGCACTACATGACACTTGTCTAAATCGAATTTATCATATGGCCCATAAACATTTGAATGTCTAAATGCTGTAAATTTAGTTGTGCCTAACCGAGAATAAAAATCACACATATTCTCATTAAAAACTTTCATATTGCCCACGCCAAAATAGCTAGGATATATTTCATCAGATGCATTCCAGTCCGATTCTTTTTGAGGAAACTCTTTAGGCTGATACATTACTGTACAGCTAGGAAATAAAACATGACCAACCTTGCTTAACATAGCCTCTCTGAAAATCCATGCATTCATCACAACATTGTCGGTTACATGTAAATATGGGCGCTCTACTACGTCTTTAGAGCCTGTTGTGGTAGCAGCAGCTTGTATTACTACATCGAACTTGTTTTTAGAAAAAATATTTTTAACACTTTCTTCATTTCGAAGATCAGTACATATGTATTTTACCCCCTCTAATCTTCCAAATTTAGGATCATCATCACTAAATAAAACTGCGGTGATTTCATATTCACCGTGAAAAAATTCTAAAGCGTTTCTGCCGATAAATCCGTCAGCCCCGCATATTAACATTTGTTTCATATTATTCTTTAATAATATAGGCTATACCAACCTCTTTTGAATGAGAAATGAAATTCCATTCATGCTCTGACTCTCTAATCACTTGTGGTGTGCCATATTGATCACCTTCAAAATTTGCATCATGCATAGCTATTATTCCTCCTTTTTTTACTTTTTTGGAATAATTTTCCAAGTCTTTTTTAACATACTCATATGAGTGATTGCCATCTATAAAAACTGCATCAAAAGATTCATCCTCTAATTTTTTATGCACTTGCAAGGAATCGCCTGTGATTATTGACTCAAAACCAAAACTAGATTCAGGCATATATCTTTCAACATGTGTTACATCGTATTCGATAGTAGTAATATTTTCTAAAAGCAAAGACAAAACATAATGAGTCGAAGCCCAATGTCCAAGACCGATTTGAAGTAAATTTTTTACATCATGTTTTTTTAAAAGATTTAAAAAATCTGAAATCTCTTCTTTAACCTGTTGTATTACTTGGGGATGACTATTAACAATATCAACGTTAGGGTCTATATAAAGATCTTTGTACCAGTCATTTTTTTTTAGAATATCTTTAGCCCTGTACTCCATAAATTTGATGGCATCTTCGATAGGCTTTTCGCTATCCGTAACAAAGTTTTTTATAATTGATTTCATTTTTTATCTTCAGTTTCGAAAGGGTTGAATCTTCCTTCGGTTGGGCCGTTTTCAATATACCAATCATAAGTCTCTTTTAATCCTTCTTCTAAACCAACGCTCATTTCAAAGCCATGACCTTTTAATCTATCAGTTATTGGAACTCTAAATTGATCGCCTGTTGGCTTAGATAAATCATGAGTGATCTCTAATCCTTTATCAGAAACTTTCACCAAGGCTTCTATAACTTCTTTAATTGTAAAAGTTTTACCATGGCCCACATTTAAAGGAGAATTTATTTTATTATCAACAGCGAACATGGCAGCTCGAGCAACATCTCTAGCATGAACTATATCTCTACCAGCTGAGCCATCTCCCCAAATTTCTACAGATTCTTCTGCTTCTGCAACTTTTCTAATTAATGAAGGTATTAATGTGGATGTTTTTAAATCAAAATTGTCATACTTCCCGTAGATGTTAGCGGGCTTGATGATAGACATTTTTTTATCATTATACTGTTCATCATATGCGTTCACTTGAACTTCCCCCATTCTTTTCGCCCATCCTGCAAACCAGTCGTTTGGAGAAGGATTTTGTGTCCAGAGATCATCTTCTTTAAAAGTCCTTGCTGGTCCATATGTGCCAATAGTGCTTGTGTATAAACCCCACTCAACAGTGGAACTATTGTAGATCGCATCTATGACATTTGTATTCATCATGGTGAAATCTCTGAAAACTTGGTATTGGAAATTTTTCATAACTACTGGAGATCCTTTGACCCCAGCTATGTGAAAAACATAATCCATACCAGCACAAGCCGATAAACAATTCCTTATATTTCTCAGATCAGCTTTAAAATATTCTACATCCCATGATGGGTCAAAATTGTCTTCATCTAAAGAAACAGATCTTACTTTAGCTCCAGATTTAACTAGCAGCTCAACTAATTCTCTACCTACGAGACCTGTGCCTCCAGTAACTAAAACTCTTTTATTATGATACATATTGGTTTTTCCAAGTAATAAGTTTTTTATCTTTTGTTTTTATAAAAGGATAGATTTTTTCTACGGTATAATCATAGCTCCTCTCGTAAGCTTTTTCAATTATATTTTTGTAACTATCAAAGTTATCCTTAATGTCCTGTATTCTTTCTTGTAGTTCTGGAAAAGTTTCGAAATAAATAAATTCTTTATCAGGCTCGTAGAAATCTTCAACTAAATTCCAAGGGTCTTTTTTGACTAGCATTAAAGATTTAGATGAAGTGATTTCATGTGTTCTAACTTTAAATTGAGGCATAATTCCTCTATCAAAATGCTCAAAAACATCAAAATCGTTCGATTGAGAAGCAGGAGACATATAGATCATATTGAAACTTAAAGAAGATCTGCACTTGCTCATTTCTATTAGTTTGTCCTCGGAAGATAATCCTAAGTGTGTGTGTTTTTGGAATTCATACGGATGCCTCATCCAAGTGTTCTTCAAAGTTGTTATAAATTTATAATCAAAATTAAATAAAACTTCTAAACCTTTTATGTGGTCATCTCCATGAACCGACCCAACCCAACAGCAATCGCTATCATAGTTGTAAAAATCTTTTACAGAATAATTTGTAAATGGATATGGAGTATAGTGAAACTTCTCATAGCCAAAATGTTTATTCATAAACCTACAAGTTAGTGGGCATACACAATATACATCATCAAAAAAATCATAGTGGTCGAAATGATAATATCCGCTTTTGGCAGTAAACTCACATGGACTCCATAATGCTAACAAAGCTTTCCTTTTGTAGTCTTTGTATGGCTTTTTGATTTCATTGTCAAAAATCCACTCAACACCATTCATTAAAACTTCATCTGAATCATCGTCATTGAAAGGTAATAAAGATTTGTGCATGTAGGGGACAACACCCCAATCACAATCACCTTTAAAATTTGAAACTATTTTCATGCTATTCCTCTCTTTAATGGATTAATATCGTACTCTGTAAAAACTTCATTTAGTTCATCTCTATACTCAGAGATATTCCATTTACCTTTAACCACTGCTGTTGCTATATGAGGATAAACGCTAGAGTCGTGATGACATATTCCTCTAAGAGATTCTCCATTGTAACATTGTAAACCTTGAAACCCTAAAGATCTACAAATTGCAGAACCTCCAGGTTCTTGCTGCATTCTTCCATTTTGTGGAGGCGATGATTCAAACACCTTTGTGAAATCAGCAGTCTTCCAAACACTTGCTTGTTGAGCAAAAAAATTACCATCTTTCGGATCTATTATAAATAAGTCAGAATGTTCGTCAGGTTTGAATTTGCCTAACAAAAATTCAGGCCCGCGGATTAATTTAATAAAACTAAAAACAGGATCTTTTTTTAAAGTTTCTACAAATGAATCTATTTTTTCTAAACTTACATCGTCGTATAATATATAATCTTCACTTGTATATAAAAAGTAAGGTTCAGCAACTTGTTTGATACAACTTAGAAATTGATTCCTGTATGAATCTGTATCATCATAATTTATTTGTTGATAGTTTTCTTGGAACTCGTAATCAACAGAATCAGTAAAAACATATTTTTTAATGGTTTTGGGAAAATGTTTTTCTAATCTACCAAAACAGGCATCCCACACATCTCCATACCGAGAGTTGGTATCAATAACTAAGGCTATTTCTTTATTCATCTTTAAATATATTGAAAGTTGTAAGGTCTCTATAGTCTGGCTCTTCTATCTGATCCTCAGCATGTTTGGGATAAACACTAAGCATCATCATGCCCCAAGCTGCCCACTCAGGGGTAATGTAGGAATTATAACCTAAAAAAGATGGCTGGTCAAGTTCATAAGGTACATCTTCCCTTCTGCCTGACCATCTCATTTTTTTTAAAAACCGATAAGCATGCTTATTGTCTGTTAATATCATTCCTCCTTTGCCTAACTTTAAAGGTTTTTTTATGCCAAATGATAAACACATTAAAGTTCCCTCCTTATACATGTTGGAGGTTAATCTTTTTGCCGCATCGTATATAGGATATGGTTTTAGTTGATAAATACCTTTCCATTTTAAATCTTCAAACTTAACTTTTCCACCTGCCTGAATTATGGATTGAGGAACTGATAGATATGTTCTTTTAGGTATTGTAACCTCTTTAACGTCATAGAATTGACATGCCATTTTTATAGCGTTTGTGCAGTTGTCGCAAGCTACAGCGTAAGGAGCGCCCGCATATTCAGCGACGTTTTCTTCAAACATTTCAACAACTTTATGTGGACTATTCATTTTTATCTAATAAAAAATATTTTTTAATAAACCCACAAGACTCAAAAAGGCGCAAGCTCGCTTTGTTTTCTATATCAATTTTAGCAATACATTCAGGAAAATGTTCAGTAATCTTATTTAATAATTTTTTCCCTATTCCTCGCTTTTGGTATTTAGGGTCAACTGCGACTCTAACATCATTGTTTACAACTCCAGCAAATCCAACCACCTCGTCATATCTAATCGCCACTATGTAATTATTTGAATTTTCTTCCATAAAACTCATGTGAGTTTCATAGCTTATGACAGAGGTATTGATAAAAGATTTTCTTACAGAATTCCTAATTTCTAAAATTCTTCTCCAGTGACACTTGTCGCATTTTACTAATTCCATACAGCGTCTCCATGATCTAATTTGCCATTGTTTAACCAATAAGCTTGTAGATAACCTCTATAATAACAGCCACGTAACCCTAAGTGGTATCCCAAAGATGATCCAATATCAATATATTGATTATCTCCATAGTTTTTAAAAAGCTCATGTATTAAATAGTTGCTTAATGTTGCGGCAGAAAAAAGAAAAGTGTGATCTTTAATCTCATAGTCTTCTATCCATTTACTTATTTTCCCAATCAAATTATAATCATTAATCATACAATTTGTACCGCACCTAAAATCTTTTACTACATCAAAAGGTAATTTATTAAAATCCCCAAGCTCATTACAAATCATTACTACTTTCTTGTTAGAAAATTCTGGTAATATTTCTGTTACAAACCTATGGTAATTACCATTTATCATCAAACTCGCAAATGTAAGATGATCGTCATCCCCCTCTCCATAAAGCTCTGTACAAAACTTCCAAGAAACATCTCCATATGATGCGCCTTGCGATGGTATACCTTTGAAATAATTCTTTTTACGAAATTTAAAAGCTTCGACTAACTTTTTATGATAAAATTCATGCTTGTCAGGACGAAATTCTTTTTGTTCTTCAGGTAAATAATTACCTCCAAATTTTACATCATCTCCGTGTAGGTCTCCTTGTATAAAATGATCCTCAGCAAGAACAACTACATTGTTTTGTAAAACCGTTACTTCTCCATCAGAAAATCTAGAAAAAGCAAAAGGAGTGCCTTCTACTAGCAATTTTTTGATTTTATCAAATTCTTTACTAAAATCTTTCATTTGTAATTTTTCTTAACCCAATCAAAAATTCTTTTTAGTGCTTCTTCTAAGGGAACATCTAAAGTATAATCTAATTCTTTTTTTATTTTATCAACCGAAGGGCATCTTCTTTTAGGTTCATGCTTATATACAATTGGAGGATCAACCAATTCTACTATATCTTTTTTTCCACAAACCTTTTCTACAAGCTTCGCTAAATCAATCATAGATATTTCATTCTCAGGACTTCCTATATGATAAAGTATATCTTTACCTTTAGTTAAAACTTTTAGGCATCCAGAAATAAAATCACCATACCAACAAAATGATCGTGTTTGATTTCCAGGAGCATACACTCTTATCTTCTCATTGTTTATACATTTTGACATGAAGTTAGGTATAACTCTTTGGTCGTCTTGTCTAAAATATCCTATAACATTGAATGGTCTAACGACTTTACAATCTAAATTGAATTGATCTTTAAAAACATAAGAAAGGGTCTCGATGTACATTTTAGTAACATCATAGCATGATCTCTTATCAAAAGTCTTTACAGTTGGAGTATATTCTTCATCGGTAGGTATAAATTCTGGAGGAGGAGTACCTACAACTTCAGAAGATGAAAAATTTAAAATTCTAGCGTTATGGTTTAAAGCTAGCTGCAACATATTTTTTGTGCCAATTGTTGAAACCTCCATTGTTTCCAATGGGTATTTTTCATAAAAGTATGGGCTAGCACAACCACTGCAATTTATTATGAAATCTATTTTTTTATTATGTAGTTTTAGGCTTAAATCTGTTGTTAGATCATGCTGTAAATTTGTTAAATTTTTATCATGAGGCTGTTCTGTATGACTTCTTCCTAAAAAATTATCTATAGAGATTATTTTGCAACTTTCCCATAATCTAAATTTATTTAGATACAAAAAATATTTTACAAAAAGTGATCCTAAAAATCCTGCACCTCCACAAATTAGTATCGTTTTACCCTCAAAGTCTGAGCAATAGTACTCCGTTTTTTTATAGACTTCTGCAAAATCACGAATTAAATGATCGCCTATTTCATATTGATTTTTTGTTTTCATTTTATATTTCCAACCATTCTTTTCTATCTAATGTCCAGTTTATGGTATTTTCTAAAGACTCTTCAAAAGCGACTGGATGAGTCCATCCTATGGACTTCATTTTTTCACCGTCAAGTGCATACCTTAAATCATGGCCTGGGCGTTGACTGTGAAAATCAACCATTTCGTACTTTAGTTCTTTTCCTAAAATTTTAGCAATCAATTGAGCTAATTGTAAGTTGTCGGTTTCTTTTTCTCCTACAATGTTAAATCTACCTTTAGAGGAATCATAATTATCCAAAGTTTCATCACAATTGTTTAAAATATGTAATAACGCATCTGCTATGTTTCTAGCATGTATATAAAATCTGCTGCCAGCTTTAGTTTTTTCTTTATTACTATGTATTGTTACCACTTCGCCGTTTAATACTTTTTTAACAACTTTTGGTATGTATTTTTCAGGGTGCTGACGTTCACCTATAACATTCATTGTGTTTGTTATAATGATAGGCATTCCATAAGTATTTGCATAAGATTGACATATGCATTCTGCTGCACCTTTTGATGCAGAGTAAGGATTACCACAATTAAATCTTTCTCCCTCTTTATAATTTTTACCTACAGGCGCTGATCCATAAACTTCATCAGTAGAAAAATATATAAACTTCTCTAAATTTTTTAGTGATTTTGCATACTCCAAAATATGTAAAGTTGAATTAATATTGTTTTGTACAAAAGGCACGGGATCAGAAATAGAATTATCTACATGTGACTCAGCCGCTACATGGAATATGTAAGATATGTCTCCTAATTCTTTTATTAAGCCTTCAGGAAAAGATAAACACAAATCAGTAGTGAATATTTTTACTCTTTCATCGTTAAATACATTAATGTCTCTAATCCTGTCATGTCCAGAACTTGCATAACTTAATTTGTCTAAGCAGTATATTTCCCAATCTGTTTTTTTTAGAAAATGTTCTAAAATATGATGCCCTACAAATCCATTTGCTCCTGTTAATATTACTTTTTTCATTACTTATGGCTGTTTACTATTTCTATGTATTCTTTAAATTCATTATCTAGATCAAAAAACCAAGTGCTTGCTTTGCATTTGTCTCGATCCAAGTCTAATTCTAAATGTTCCCAGTCTGGACCCTCAGGGTCTGTAACAACTAAATCTTCAGGTAAATTTGAAAGTGATCTTAATTTATCTCCATCTTTTATTAGTTCTCTCCACTGATCAATCCTTTCCTTAAACTCACCTTCTGGGGCTTTGCCTTTACAAAAAACACCAGAAAGTCCAACATGCATAGATCTGCTTTGGTCTGGCTTTAAGACAAACAATTTGTTAGCGTCCATTATTCTCTCTATAGCCCCATCATGATGGGTATGATCGTTTGGATTTATCCTAGATTTTGGATATTTTAAATTGTAGAATAAAAGAGGGTTTGTATATAAAAGACGGTCTGAAAGTATTGGTCTTAAATATTTATTTATTGCTTCTGTTGAAATAACCGAAAGAGATGTACATTGATAGTCTCCCATCAATAAATTTGGATCTCCTTGATTTTCAGCTTCTGGTCTTCTTTTGTGAGCTGCACCCATTATCCTTGGATACTTTTTTAAGAAGTTGTCATATATATATTTATTAAATCTTATATAATCTTGAGTAGGAATCATATCTTCCTCTCCTACTATCATAAAATCTCCCGCTCTTTCAGAGTTACCTGCATAAAGATAAGTAGATAAAATATTATGAAATCCAGGAAGGTTACATTCTTGAAATTTAGTTTTTACAATTTGAGTTATATCAACATGAGGATATTTATTTGTATAGTAATCTAATACTTCATCTTGTTCTTTATCATAACCCTCTTCCGTATGGATTTGTATTTGATAATCAGCTATTGTAGGCTCACAAAAAATTTGTTCTAAATATAGATATAAAAGATCAGGCTTGTTAAATGCTACAATCGCTATGGTATTTTTATTCATAAGAAGTTAAAATCTTGTTTATCTTAGAGGATGCTTTTCCATCCCCATACGGACAAACAGTATCTATTGTAACTTCTCTGATGACTCTTTCAAAAATTTCTGTTAATTCTCTAGGAGAATGACACAAAAATAAATGTCCCGTCTCTATACCTTCGGGTCTTTCTGTGGTTTTTCTGCAAACTATGACTTTTTTGCCTAAAAAAGATCCTTCTTCTTGAATTCCTCCAGAATCTGTAATTACAGTTGCACAACCTTTTAAAATGTTTATAAACTCATTATGTTCTAAAGGGTCTACTTTTATTACATTTTTAAGTTTTTCAGCTGCTTTTTTGATTATTGGATTAGGATGAACTGGATAAATAAATTGATGTCTATGGTAATTTTTTGCTATTTGATCTATTTTTTCTAACCACTTGTCTAGCAAATGTAAATTTTCATTCCTATGCAAAGTTACAAGTATATCTTTACCATAAAATGCAGTTTCTTTATGACTGACTAAGTTATCTAAAGACGTATTTCCTGTTATATGTATGTCGCCTAAAACTTTTTCATTTTTTAAATTTTGTGCTGATAATTCAGTTGGGCAAAAATTTACTGTAGCTATTCTTGAAACCATCTGCCTATAACCCTCCTCTGGAAAAGGGTTTTCTAAGTCAAAGCTTCTTAAACCCGACTCAATGTAGAATATTTTTTTCTTAAGATTATATGCAGTTAAGGCTACGGCGGCTACTGTCGCAGTGTCGCCTTGTACTACAATGTTGTCATAATCGTTTATTATTTTTTCTGCTTTTAAAAGTATTTGTTGAAATATTGAATTCAATCTATTATTACAAACGTCACTTATATCCACTGAGTGAGTTGACTTTCCAAAGCTAATTATATCTACATGCTGTTTTAAAAATAAAGTATCAAAGTTTGGATTCTCTGAAACAAGAGGTTTTATTTTTAGGTATTCAGGTCTAGTCCCAAAACAAACGAGCGTTTTCATTATCTTGTATATAAAATTTCTCTGGCTAATAAAAACTGTTGCCAAAGCAAATCATTCTTTTTTAAAAATGCCCCAGTAATGTTAAGTGTGTCGCCACCCCAAGGGCTATCTAAATATGCTAACAATTCTTCACTTGGGAGTTTTCCAGCTATGTGTTCTTCGGGAAATTCGTCTTTTTCAAAGAAGCCATATAGATTACTTCTTGTATCGATACCTAGTATTTTTTCATAATCAAAGAACTCAAGACCTAAAAAGCCTACTCTATAATCTTTTTTATATAAAGATTGTAATTTTTCTAAAATAATATTCTCTCCTACAAAATCACTAACAGGCTCAATATTATCTTTGCTTTTTAAAAAGGTATCTTCCCATTTTCTTAAATTTTCCACATTGTCTCCATCAAATTCTATGGATAAATTTTCATTATACCAAGGTATTTGTATTTTATGAGATGATTTTTCTACGATATCTTTTAGTTCTACTGCATAATCATTTATATAACTATTATATTGTTTGCAAAAGTAAACAAAACTAGCAAAGGGAACACTAACTTTAGGTTCTAGATAATTTTGATAAAATAAAAACTTATCTTCATGGAAAAAAGTGCCTTTATTTTTTATAACATCAGGCTCTGTACTGTTTCCATAATATCCAGCTAAACTAAATTGAAATAACCACAAATCAATATTAGGAATTTGCTTTTTTACTTTACTTAAAGTTTCAGGATCTAAGTAAGCGTCATTTTGATTTAAGATTACCTTATCTCCTACTTTATATATTAAGGCGTGATCATGCCCTTCTGGGTTATCTTTGAAAACGCCAATACTATAATCTTCTTCAATTTGCGTTTCAGAATACTGGTCTAAATAAAAAAACTTAAACCCTATTTTTTCGCAAGCCTCTTTAACATTAGGATTTTTTCTGCGGGGGTAGAGTATAATTACATCATTATCTGTTTTAGATTTTATATGTTTAAGAGTGGGAAAATGTAAATGGTCGGGATGCTCATGAGATATGGAAATGTATTTTAGTTTTGAATAATCAATTTGCGAATCATCAGTATCTTTCAACAGACTCCAGCTATTATTAAAAATCCTTCCAGAAAACCATGGATCGACTAAAGTTAGTGAACCGTTTTTTTCTATTGAAAAGGAAGCATGATTTAAAAACGTAATCTTAGGCTCCATTTTATATATTTAATAATTTAAATCCTTTAGAATGATAGTGCTTAAGAGATGTCCCAAAAATACTAGAATGGTGATTGACTGATATTGCATCCTTATCAACTCCAAATCTATTAGCTAATTCAGGATCACTACCCCATAAACTTTTATCATCTTTTGGATGTGGGGGGACATATGTTTTTAAGTCTAAATATTTTTGGATGGCATATGAAAAATGCATATCCTCTCCACATAAATGAGATACAGGAACTGTGGATTCTCTCCAAAAAGCTCCTAATAAATCTCTATGAAAAAACCAAGAGTGTCCAACTATATCAACTTCTTTTGTTTCTTCGTTTGGGTTAGCCCAGCCATGTCTTATATAAGACCTATAGTCTAAATCATTAAAGATAACCCCTATTGTTCCATACAAACCATTATTTTCATTTTCTATACAATGGATGCAGTTTTCAAACCATTTTTCCGAAGGTATTGTATCATCATCTAAAACACATATATATTCTGATGTTGTATTCAAAGCAAAAGCAAACCTAGCCCAAACTCCATAATTGGCATTGTTTGAAGATATAGCTAGATCTGTATATTTTGAGAAATCAAACTGAGTTTCATTCTCAGGATGATTTTTCCACATGAATATTTCTTTTGCTGGCACTGTTTGTGCTTTAACAGCATTATATTGTTTTTCTAGACTGAATGGCCTTCTAAAGCCGTTTAATACAACTGATACTTCTTTCATATTTTTTTTATGGATTCCCAAAATGTTTCTGCTGCTGTTTCACACCCTTCTTTAAATTTATCATAACCTACTTTTTTAAATTCAGTATAAGCTCCAATTTTTTCATTGTCACCTATAATTTCTTTTACTCCACACAAAATAGCTTCTCCTACCATTCTACAAAACGGCTCATTTACTATTGGAGAGTGAAAAACAGCTTTAGATTTTTTGAATATTTCAGCAATTTCTTCATGACTTTTGAAGCCTTCATATTTTATATTTTTTTCATTTTCTAAAAGAGTCTGAGGATTTAAATCTCCCCAACCAAATATTGAAACTTCTCTATCTGGATTTGATCTGGCAAATTTTATAAGATTGTTTAAACCTTTTAATGGGTGTAGATATCCACAATAAACTACATCATACTCTTTCTCACAATCGCTTTTGCAAAACAAATTTGTATCTATAGGATCATATACTATTTCAAAATCTTTAAAGTAATCTCCATATAATTCTCTAAAAAAGTTGTAGTGAAATTCACTTAAAAAGAAAGTTTTTACGCAATTACTAAATAAATCTTCTCTCATTTTTACATCCAAATAAGAACAAGAGTCATGTTCTAATCTTACCGAATTAGGGAGCCTTTTTATATAGTTTAACTTTTCTGGAGAAATTTTGCTTATAGCTTCTAAATTGGAATTTATAACAAGATCATAAGATTGTAGAAAATCTGTTATAGATGACGAATGATGATGCTCTGTTATATCATAGCCAAGTTCACGACCTTTTTTTATAATAATGTCGTTACTAACTTGCGCTCCGCCAGATCTTTGTTGTAGCGTAAAATCAGATATAAATAAGGTTTTCATGCAGTAGCATGATTATACCCTATAATTCTTCTTCTTCAATAAAAATAGAAATATTTTCTAAGTCAGGATTTTCTTTTATTAAATCACTTTGATCACAAAAACCCTCATCATTCCATCCCCACTCACTTAGTACTTCTTCATCATCCCAAGCTACGGCATCGCTCGATGTCATTTTGCTTACAGGTTTTTTGCTCCAAAATCTACAAGACCAATATCTAGCCTTATATTTTGGACCTGGATTTGTATCACACTTATGCCTAGCTCTAAAATTTCTTCTTCTGTCTGGATCGTCTCTTTTTATCTCCATGTTTGGATCGCCAAACTTAACCATGACAACATTGCCTTTTTGATTTTTCACATATACACCAAACTTCTTTTTAGAGCCTGATGGCAACCTGAAAGGTTTATTTAGAGTTTTTTTTTGAGCCTCTGTGTAATCTAAATCTTCAGCTTCACTATCCATTTCATCTTCAGATATTCCAGCTTTTAGAAGGTCAATTTTTGCCATAGTAAAGTTAAGATCAGTAAAATCTATGTACTCGCAACCTACCTCTTCATTGTAGTATTCTTCACTACCTCTAGCTATATCTGAATCAGCAGCACGGTATGATTTCTTAACTTTACCGCCTCTCATCATTTTTAGAAATGTATTAACTCTAGCCATAGCCCATTGACCTCTGCTTTTCCCAGGTCTGTGACTACTTGAAAAAGCTCCAGCGCCTCGCCTATAAACTTTCTTAAGTTGTCCTAATGTTACTTTTCTAGAATGTTTGGAGTTATGCTCTTTTACTTTATTTTTAAGAGCTGTTACTACTTTTTCAGAAAAAGTAATCTTAGGAGCTTTTTTACCTCCACCAGCTGAGCCTTTAGGATTTTTCTTTGAGCCTTTTTTGCGTTCTGAAGGTTTAGCTGGAGTCTGCGCTCCGCTTTTACGTCCAGGTCTTTTGGCGGCCTGTGACTCTAAAAACTCTTTTGCTTTATCTGAAAAATCGTACTCCATACGAAAAAATTTACACAAAAAACCATTAAAAATGAATTTTTATCCTTCGCAGGATGTACATGATAGGATAGATCTAGCTAATTCTTGACTTGGGTTGGCACTTCTCTGGTAATAAAATGTTTTTACTCCTTGTTCCCAACCAAATATCAACAGTTCACTGACTTGTTTTGGTGGACATTTAGGAGATATCATTAAGTTTAAGCTCTGACTTTGATCAATATATTTTTGTCTTTGTGAAGCTTGAATAACAATTTCTTTTTGAGAAATTTCTCCAAAAGTCTTAAATACAGACTTTTCTTCCTCTGATAAAAAATCTAAGTGTTGTACAGAGCCACCTTTAACTAAAATTGATTTCCATGTTGTTTGTGTGTTTTTACCTTTTTCTTGTAATAACTTTTCAAGCTCTGGATTTTTGTAAGTAAATTTTCCTTTGGCTAAATCTTTAGTAAAATAATTACTATTCAAAGGTTCTATAGAGGGAGATACTTGACCTAATATAAACGAGCTTGATGTAGTGGGAGCAATCGCCATAGTTGTCATGTTGCGTCTTCCATATCCTTTTAGATATTCAGGCTCGCCAAGAAGAACGGAAAGATCTTGACTTGCTTTGTCACATCTTTCTCTGATTAATTGGTGGATTTCTTGGTTTAAAAATTGTGCTTGTAATCCCTCGAAAGGAATCATTTGTTGCTGTAGATATGAATGCCAACCTAAAACACCTAGGCCGACAGCCCTTTGTCTTTTTGCAAATTCATGAGAAGCTTTCATGAAAGGTATATTTTCTGTTTTATTTATGTATTCTTCCATGACAGCATCAAGGAAAAATGTCAAAGTTTCAACGGCATCCGTCTCTTTTATTTCGTCCCAATGAACTAAATTTATTGAGGCTAGGCAACAAACAAAAGACTCTTCTTCTGAAGAGTGCAGAGCTATTTCGCTACAAAGGTTAGAAGCATGTATTTTTAATTTTTTATCTTTGTATGCTTTTGGTGCAGTTTCATTAACAGTATCCGTAAAAAATATATATGGATATCCTGTTTCAAATCTTTTCTTAATTATTGAGGCCCAAACTAATCTTTTCTTTTTGTCCCCATCAATTAAATCTCTCATCCACTTATTGTCTATACAAACACCAAAAGATAAATCTTGTATTGGGTGACCCTCACTCCTTATTCGTAAAAACTCTTTTATGTCTGGATGATCTATTGGCAAATATCCAGCGAAAGAACCTCTCCTGACATTGCTCTGAGAAACAACAGCTGACACTTTATCAAAAAGTTCCATGAAATGAACTGAACCGCTAGAGGTTCCTCCCGACGAGATATCTACACCTCTTCCCCTTAGGGAGCCGAAGTAAGCTGAAGTACCTGCTCCGTGCTTAGTTTGCATTCCTACTTCTGCTTGTTTTTCTAAAATGGAATCCATTCTGTCCTCTATGTAAACTCCGTTACACGAGATTGGTAAGCCACGCTTTCTTCCAAAGTTTGCCCAGACAGGACTAGACAGAGAATAGAAACCTCTGGCAGCATAATCTTCAAACTTTTTAGCAAAGCCTTTTACTTTTAGATATTTTTCAGCTGCTTTTGCTATATCTGTGATCCGCTTCTCTGGCGATTCATCCTTTTCTAAATACCCTCTTTTTAAAAAAGCTCTAGAATCTTTGTTTAACCAATAAAATTTCTTCATTAAAATAGGTCGTCTGCGTCAAATGTTTGTGAATTTTTAGAATACTCGACAGGTCGAGAGTGAAAGAAATCTGTAGCATTATTGCCCATCAATTCTTCCTCAAACCACATTGTATCTTCCAAGATGGAAGTGTCAACATCAAACGCTGGCGCAAAGCCTATTTTTTCTAAAGAATCATTAATCCTATTCTTTATAAATTCTTTTAATATAGAAGCATTAAGACCTTTTTCTTGAAAACCATTTACCATCCAATCAATAATTTTACTCTCAGCTTTGAAAGCTTCTTCTGCTTCATGCTTTATTTTTTGCTCTAAATCTTCATCAAAAAGCTCAGGATGTTCACTTCTAATAGTGTTTATGATTTTGATCCCAGCCAACGCATGAATGTTTTCTTCATTCCTAGTATACTTGACTTGCTGTCCAGTATCTTTAAGAATATTCCGATAACGATTGAACCAGTTAATAATATAGAACTGCGAAAACAGAGAAACATTTTCCACAAAAAGCGTGAAAAGAATGATTGAGTAGACATACTGTTTTTTTGAATCTTTGTAAAATTTATGATTGTATTTTCTTAAATATTTTACTCTACCCTCAATAAAATCAAGCTTAAGATTTTGCTCAAAAACATCCTCTAACCCAAGAACTTTTAAGAGTCTTTCATAGGCATTATTATGGATAACTTCTATGTTAGCCATAACATAACCTAAATCCGTTAAGCTTGGGTGAGGTAGATTGTCGCCGAGTTTACTCCAGAACTTTTTAACCGCTACCTCTATTTGACCTATGGCAGAAAGAGTACGGATAATCATATCTCTTTCTTTAGAGTTTAAGTTAACATTAAAATCCTGTATATCGCTGCTAAAACTAAACTCTTTGTCTGTCCAAAAACCGTTATGCATAGCTTCGATAAACTCCTGCGCCCATGGATAGTGGTCGGGCTTTCTTGAAATTTGTTCTTCGAAAATCATGGCTAAAGAGTTTTACACTTGAGCTTGCAACTCGTCAAATAATTAAATGATTTTTTTGGGAAAATTTTTTTTGTTGACAAACTTGAAATTATTGTTATAATAACGTTAGACGGGGCAAGGACGCTATACAACCTATAACGTATACAATATGCACTACGTATAACGTAACGTAAAACGTAATATTTTAAAATATATTTTAATATATTATTTACAATATAAAATGGAAAAAGGTATTTCAGGAAATATTATAGGCGCGATGCAAACTGACTTAACGCTTATAAATAAAATTAAAGACTCTCATGATGAGGAGAGCCTTATGGAACTTATAAACAGGCACTCAGGTATCTACCACACAATGGTAAACCATTTTCTCTCAGGGAATCAAAATGTTGGAGACAAAAACGCTTTAACCGAAGAAAAAAATTTAAATATATATTCTTCAGCATTAAGCTATGACCCAAATAGGAACACAAAATTTTCAACACATTTGGCGAATCAAACTAAATGGAAGTGTTTAAATATTATCAATAAAAAGAAAAGGAACAGGGAAATATATATTGATGACGAGCGCTGCTTCAAAGAACCTTCTTGTGAATCTTTTATTGGGGAAATAAAGAAAAATGAAGTATTTAATGTATTTGAATCTTGTTTAAAACAGGAAAGCGATAGTAGGGTTAAAAAAATTATTGACTTAAGATATAATACGGATAATAATAAGGTCAGAGCTTGGAGAGTCATTGCTTCAGAAATGGGTATGAGTATTCAAGGATGTATAAATATTCACAATAAATTTATTCAAAAAGTAAAAAAACAAACACAAAATGTATAACTCAATAACGGCAGCAGCCTACCTAGTAAAAGACCCTGAAGTAAGAACCATTTCTTCTGGTAAAAAAGTAGCAACCTTAAGGGTTGGAATCTCTCCACAAAACGCAAAAACAAAGTGTTTTGTTGATGTTGAATACTGGGATAAGACTGCGGAATTGGCAGAAAAGTATTTAACTAAGGGAAGAGAATTTGTAGTCCAAGGAGAACTTTGTATGTCTTCTTGGGAAAAAGACGGCAAAAATTTTAGTAAATATTTTATAAGAGGAAAAGATATGCAGTTCCTTGCTTCTAAAAAATCTGAAGCTAAGTCGGGGGACGATGCAGAAGGTGGTTCTGATTCAGGAACTGACGAAATTCCTTTTTAATGGACCTCTTACTAGAAGTACCTATAAATAGAGTAAGTTTTGGTAATGTTTCTTTTAACATTATCAGAGAGCTTTACAAAAGGGAATATCCCATAGGGATATTCCCTATAGGTGAACCTGACTTTTCAGCTTTTGATATAAATGATGGTCTTAAAAAATATATAGAAGACGCTGTAAATAACAGGTTTGACTTCTTTAAAAAAGATATTCCATCGTTTAAACTTTGGCATTTAAACGGCAGTGAAAATAGGAAAACAAGGTCTCAATATTTGTTTACATTTTATGAGTGTAGCCAACCAACTACTTTTGAGTCTGCGATAGCAGCAGCTCAAGATCATGTGTTTTTTAGTTCGAACGATGCTAAAGATCACTTTACAAGAGTAGGTGTAAAAAATACAAGTTTCGTTCCTCTTGGTCTTGATGAGGACTTTAAACAAACAGGTAAAGATTATCTTTCAGATACAATTCATTTTGGATTAATGGGCAAGTTTGAAAATAGAAAACATACCCAAAAGATAATTAGAGCTTGGTTAAAAAAGTATGGTAACAATAATAAATATTTGTTAACTTGTTGTATTAACAACCCATTTTTTAAACCAGACCAGTTGCAAGGTTTGATAAATCAGACCCTAGAGGGAAAGCACTACAACAACATAAACTTTTTACCTGTTTTATCTAAAAACTCTGAAGTTAATGAATTTTTAAATTCAATTAATATTGATTTAACAGGATTGTCAGGAGGAGAAGGCTGGAACTTACCAGCTTTTAATTCTACATGTCTGGGTAAATGGAGTGTTGTTTTAAACTGCACTTCTCATAAAGATTGGGCGACTAAAGAAAACTCAATTCTTATAAATCCTTCTGGGCAAATGCCTTGTGCAGATGGTGTGTTTTTCCATGAGGGAAATCCTTTTAATCAAGGAGCTTTCTATACATGGACTGAAGAAGAGGCAATTTGGGCAATGGAAGAAGCTGAAGAAAAGGCGGGACAAATTAACACAGAGGGTGTCAAACTTGGAGACAAGATGACATACTCAAACACTGTTGATTCTATTTTATCCCTTATTTTTAAGGGTAAATAGCTTGGCATACTAAATGTTAATTATATAGGTATCATGAATACATTATTTAACATTATTAAAGATATCAAACCTTATACTAACACAGACTTTGACATAAAAGGATTTAGTCCATTTGAGACTAGATATATTAGTGCCGAAGATGGAAAAGACGCTTACGAGTTTGAATTTTCATTTGCAGGATATTCAAAAAGCCAAATTAAAATATCTGCTACAGATGAGCTTCTTACAATAGAAGCAAAAAACAAAAAAGATTCTAAGTCAGAAACAATTAAATTAAATAATCAAGTTTCTCTGGATCATATAATTGCAGAATATACTCATGGCCTTCTTAAGTTAACTCTCCCAAAAAAAGGTGTAACTGAAGGTAAGCAGATTAAAATTACTTAATGCCAATTTACGTTTATAAACACCCCGAAAAAGAAGAATATATTGAAGTCCTTCAAGGCATGAATGACGAACATGTATATGAACAAGATGGATTAGCGTGGGAGCGGGTTTTTCTCGCTCCCAACGCATCTGTCGATAATGATGTAGATCCATTTAATGGTAGGCAGTTTGTTGATGCAACGGCCAACAAAAAGGGGACAGTAGGTGACATGATGGATTTTTCAAAAGAGCTTAGTGAAAAAAGAGCTAAAGCAAATGGTGGTATTGACCCAGTTAAAAAACAATACTATAAAAAATATTCAGACTCTCGTAACGGAGTTAAGCATCCTAAAGAAATAAGAGAAAAAGGGTACGAAAGTAAAAACGTAAAAATAGATTACGATTAAGAAGTACCACTTATAAGAAGTCCCTCACTTTCATTTACGGGAAAGCTAAATTCAGAATTAAAAGTCATGGTTCCATTAACAGACATGTCGTATGAATAGGACTCTAATTTAGCATTTTCTACTCTGTACAAAACCTTATCTTGTCCAGAGGCTAAAACTACATCAAAAGTATAAGAGGATTCATTGCTAAGCAAACCTGTAAGCTCCCCAGCATTAAACCCTGAAACTAAAGATGTCGCTGAAAAACTACCTTGAGCTGGCAATTGAAGTTTTCTATTATAAGCGAAATCGCTTCCTAAACCATAAGAAGATATTCTCGATAAGCTTAAATTTAAATTAACGCTCTGTAGATAATGAACTCCCCCTAAAGCTTGACCTCCTACTTGTAAGTTTTGCATAGTTACCTCACTGTTTGTATCTGTAGGTGAAACCACTGGTGGGTTTTTAGATCCATTACTAAAGTTAAAATTACATCTACCTACATTAGTGCTAGTTCCATTTTGTAAATTTACAGGAACAGCTTCCATAGAATTGCCAGTAGCTTGTTCAAATTTCATCGTTGAACAAATATAAGATGTAGAAACCAAAGGCATTCCTCCTATCGCATAGCTTAAGGAATAATTTGTCAAAAATGCATTACCAAAAGCTAACACATCATATCCACTTAAATCTAAGTTACTAGAAAAAGTTAAATCATCTAAAGCGTCTTCTACTTCATCGCTAGAGTTAAAAACATAAAAATTAGTAGATGCGTTCGGAGTTCCACTTAATGCTGGTCTTAAAGCATTAGCACTACCTAAACTAAAAAAATTGAATCTTTCGTTGTTTAAATCTGTATTAGGAAGATAAGAAATTTCCAAAGAAACATCTGGCTGAACAAAAGGTTCATCAATAATATAAGTAGGACTACCTAGCTGTTTTTCTCTTTCATGAGGGACAACGGCACTAAAACTTGTTGATTGAACTAAATTAAATAAATTTAAATTCTTATTTGAAGTATGAAAAGCTTCCTTATCTGACAAAAAAGCAGCTCCAACAAAACTATTATTACTCTTTAAAATATTTCTGCTCATCTTATGTGCCTGTTGGTAATACGCCTAGCGGATCTTCTACAAATGTTACCTTTATAGTATTGGAGTTATAGTAATTCCAAGTGTGAGTCCACTGCGGGCAGTAATAAACTTTTGGTTGATTATATACAGATGGTATCTGATGTTCAAACCTTCTATATCCTCCTTTATTTTCTAAAAATTTTAACATAGCCTTTGATTGCTTATCGGTAATGTTAGAATAAGTATATTCCATGCCAAAGGTTGCGATGTTAGTTTCTCCTTTTGGTAAGATCCTTTTGGTAAAAGAATTTTTATACTCAGGAGCATCAACTTTTATTTGGACATCATTTTGAGTACCAATATCTGGCTTAAAGAAGAATTCTCGTGTCCACATTGAAGATGCACCTGTAGGTGAATTAGAATGAGTGCTACTATGGTCGCCAGTGCAGTAGTAAAAATTATCTAGTTTATTTTGATTTATACCCGTGTAAACAACATCATATTTTTTGTATGCAATGGAATAATTATAATCTCTAAAGGAGAGGTTTGTGAAACTATTGCCAGACCAGTTTAATAAAGTAGGAGCATCATCAATAGCAATACTAGCGGCGACTTCGAAATGTTGATTGTTGACAAAATTTATTGCATAATTGTTACAATAACCAGAAACAGTTTTGTATATGCCAGAATTATCTGGAGTAAATTCAAAAGTTTTATAGCCAGACTTGCTTTCAAAAAAGTTAGCTAAACCCCTAGCATTAACTTCACTGACATCATATCTTAATTGGAAGTCAGCGCTTAAGCTGTTTACTGACATTGGTATTAAATTGTAATAGTGGTCGTCTGTTTGATAACTGTTGATTTTAGAAGAAAAACTTACCTGAGACCCATAGACTGGCGTAAGAGCTAATCCTGAAAGCTCAGCAGGAGCCGATATTCCAGATATATTTCTTGTTCTATCGTAAAATAACGCTTCACTCATTATGACCCATATAGTTTAATGTTAATCTTATAGCTCCATCAGAGGATGTGTTCAATTGTTCTGAAATCAAACAAGCGTTTGGAATGGCCAAAGATTGGATAGAAGTTCCATCTTTTCCATTTATGGTAAAGCTTACAGTTTTGCTGTTTTTACCAGTTCCTAAAAATGAATAACCACTTTCTAAAAAAGCATCATCCACTTCAAGCTGTACGCTAGCTGAATAATTTATTGGAGAGATTCTTTTTACTTCGACAGGAACTTCAGACCCTATAGTATAGTAGGGTTTTCTATTGACTGTTAAAGAATAATCAAAACCAACAACTCTATTAGTTGTGACATTATCACAAGTCGCACTTATAGAACCTTGGCTTGGAATTAATATTGTTGTTGGGCTGGCTCCTGAGGCACTGAGACCTGTTTGCATCTCATCATAAACACTAACGCTTGTGCTTACTTTAGGTATTGAATTAACAGCGCAGTTAACAGAATAACTCATTAAATAACCACTCCTAAATCCATAAGAGTTCCCATTGTAGTTCACACTACCCGAAATTGGTTTGGACCCCGTATAATCTAAAATTGGGTCAGAATAGATTAAATTTCTGGAGAAAGATACCTCTTGAGATGTCGGACCTGATATTGAAGTAACCCCCTTTGAATATCCAAGAGGGTTTAAAACACTTGCTGAATTTCTATAGCCTATATCTAAAGAGTCAACACCAGATAGCTGCTGCCCAGAAACAAAAAAATGAGAATCTGTATTTAATCTGGTATCAAACATTATGCCATTCTAAGTGAGCCGCCTAATCTTTTTTCATCTTCTATAACTTGGCGAACTACGTCTTTTATTTTAACAGCTAAGCTCCTTTGTTGTTCAGGGGCGCTAGCCGAGTTTGTTGCTTCTGTACCATCTGAATTTACAGTAATATTTATTTCTGTATTACTTGAGGCTATTGTTTCATTAAGTTGATCAAGCTTACCAACAATCTGATTACTTGATCCTCCTGATCCTGCACCTGCATTTAAAGCCGCTAAATTACCCGCACCCAATCTTTGAGTTGCTGCTGCATTCATTACAAATTCACCACCTGATAGCATTGTAGGTACACTATCAATGCCAGCAGAGTAAGGAACAGCTCCTCCAGTGGCTTTTTTAGAAAATAATCCTGAAAGACCGCTTCCAAATAAACTTGAAGCTCCAAAAGAAAGACCAAGACCTAAAATAGAACCAAGCAGATTAGATCCAGCTGCATCTTTCTGTTGTTTCATTTCTTGGTTTTTAGAATACTGTTGGGCAAATAAATCAAAAGCTTTTCTTTTTGATTGTTGTTCTCTTTGAAAAGCTGGGCTGTTTTTTCTTCCAAACATTGTCAATCTTCCGCTTTGAGGCTCAAGAGATAGTCCAGCAAGACCAGATCCACTTAGGAACATATCCTGCAAGCCTCCAGTATATGATTGAGTAGCAAAACTTAAAAGATTTGAAGAACCTTTAATAGATCCTTGACCATAAGTCCCTGGAGTAAACAAACCTCCATTAGCATACTTGGGTACTGCTCCGCTGTTTAGTGCGCCCATAAAGCCAGCACCATAGTTTTGCACAGCCTTTTTGTTCATAACAAATTCTCCACCAGTGAGGAGCGCAGGAACATCATCCCTAACGCCAGATCCACCTGTTACCCTACCTCCAGTATTTAATCCAAGAATATTACCCAACCCTCCAAAAATACCACTACCTTTATTCAACCCACCATAAATAGCATTTTGCATCAAAGCTTTAGACATGGTATTGAAAAAGTCTGCGGCAACTGACATTAAAGTATCACCTAAACTTTGACCTTTTGAAATTGCATCTACTAAAGCATCTCCAATATTAGTCGCAAAATTTTCTGACGCGGAAATAAGTTTTTCATTTAATTGATCGGCTAAATCCAAAGCTTGTAAGTCAGTAAAGTCTCCATCGGCAGCTTTATCAAAAGCCGCTAACATACTCGCTGATTGATTTAATTGGAACTTACCCCTAGCTCTTGCAAATGGACTTGCTGACCTAACTGCTCCAAATGCTAACTCGCCACTTATAATTTTATCCTCTAATGTTTTCCTTTGTGCTAAAACTTGCTCGCTTACACTTCCTGCGGTTTCAATTTCAAAAGTTTGTTGCTGTAATATATTTAAAACTTCAGCCTCTTCTACTTTTCTTTTTCTCAGAAGATCCAATCGCTCAACAAGAGTTTCTCTTTGGGCTGCATTAAATTTTGATTCCAACGAGTCCTCTCCAAACAATTCTGTCGTAAAATCAGTAACTAATTTTCTTAAAGAGCTAATATCACTAACTTGACTAAAATCTAGACCTGCAATTCTTGCTGATGCCTTTTCGGCAGCTGCTGTGTCAAGAGCTGGCTGTTTAGCTGTTTTATTGATGTTAGCAAGTTCTTTTCCTATTTCTTTAAGTAAATCTTTTCTGGCTTTTTCTATATTTAAAGTCTGCTTTGCTTGATTTATATCAAATTGACCCAAAGATCCAAAAGCCCTACTTCTTTCCATAGCTCGTCCACCTGGACCTAAACCAGCCTGACTTCTTTGAAGCGTAAAAACGCCCCTCATAAGTTCTGAGTCAACTTGTCTTGCAGTAAGAAGATCAGATTCACTCATTTCACCAAGTTTAGCTTTGCGAGCATCTCCTTCTCTTTTGGCTATTTCTTTAAGTACATTAAAAACGGCTCTATCTTGGAACTGTTTACCCAAATTTGTTGACAGTTTACCTAAAGCTGTCAGAGGACGAGCCACAATTTTACCTTCCTCGTCCCCCCTACCTGTCTCTACCGCAGTCTGTCCAAATATTGCACCAATTCGTTTATCTCCTATAGCACGGCCTCCCCTTCTTATCTGTCCTGTAACTTCAGCTCCTAAAAGCTCATTAACCATTGATGGGCTACCTCTTAGCGCACTCTCAATTCTTGATCGAATAGTAGTATTTGCAAATTCAGCTTCAGTTGATAATCTATCTATAATTTCTCCACTTTGTGAACCTTTAATTTTGCCCTTCGGGGCGATTTCGTTTATAACCTGCCTTATAGTTGACTTTGAAGTTCCAGCAGCTAACGCTCTAGCCACAGCAATCTGCACTGATTCTTTACTATCACCCGCAAAATCACGATCTTTTAAAAGACCTTCAGCCTGTGATTGCACCGCAGCCTTATCCACTTCACCTAATTTGTTTAAAGCTACAGCCGCTGTGTCAGCCGCATCTGCGAGAAGCCTAGTATTGTGGGCCGCTGCATCTGCTTCTCCATTTAATTCCATAAATATCTGTCGGCCAACTTTAAAAGCGCCAAAAACTCCAGCGGCAATCGTTCCTGCCACACCTATTTTTTTGAAAACTTTATTTACTAATCCGCCTGATTTTCCTATATCACCTAAAGCGTCAGCTCCTAAAGCTACACTTGAAAACATCATGGCTGAATCACCAAAAGACTTAGCTGTTCTTCCCAATGCGTTATCTACGTCAGCGAATGCCCCTGTTAAAAATGAAGAAGCAATAAGAACCCCAGTCAACTTACCCGCAAGACTATCTGATGTTTTAGAAGTTTTATTTGATGCATCAGCTTCTCGATTATCAGCCGCCGCTGAATTTTTAGAAGCGGCTGCTGCTTCATTCATCGCTCGACCTAATGCTAACGCTTCTTTCGTAGGTAGAATTCTACCAGTTGCTATATCATAAGGTCTTCCTGCTTTATTTATGCCAAACCCTTTTGATCCTGAACCATTAGCAAAGTTAGGAATAAAACCTCCAGCAAGACTAGGAATATAACCGCGAGAACCTCTGGCAAACTTTTGACCAGTTACTTTTGTAAGAACATCCATAGCCTTTCTATCGTCCCTAAGAAGACCTGTTCCTTTAGCACCAGACCCCATAAACTCTGACTTTAACTTTTTACTTAAAGTTGCCTTACCTGCTCCAGCTTTAGCCATTTTACCAGCCATGCTGTTTAATTGTCTTGGTTCTCTATTTATTTTTGCCTCTACTCCAAAAAGTGAACCAGGTAAACTAGGGAAGAGATACTGCCTTAGTCCATTTATCTCGCCAGCATAATAATCAAAGGTTTGCGTCTGCTTACCTATGTCTTTCATGTCTGGTGATTTTTTAGTCTTAGCTCCAATTGCAGCTTCAAAAATTGCACCAGCCAACCCAACGACCGCGCCTTTATTTCCTAACTTTGATATTCCAGCAGGAGTAGGTTTTGCACCCATCAAAGTTGTAGCCTGTTGCGTTGCTAAACCTATTCCAAATTGTTTAACATCTTCTACTAATTGGTTTTCTGTTTTTCCTTTAAGCTTACCATCATCATAACCAAAAACATTAAATTCATATTGCTGACCATTATCTGCTTTTCCTATAGCGGTAGTGACTCCAATTTTTTGAGGAACAACCATAGCAAACCTTTTATCCCTTATAATACTTTTACCGCCAGATCTTCTAGATCCCATATCTCCTATGATTCCGCTTGAAGCATTTATCTTTCTCGCTCCAGCTGGTAATCCCATAGACGCAATCATATCTTGGTTGAAGATGGCAGAGCCACCACCACCACCAAAATTAGGAACAATAAATTCACTATCATTTGCAACCACTGGACCCATCATTCCTCCGCCAAAATTAAAATTTGGTATAGTTACCGCTTTAGCTGTTGGTGGCGCTCCACCTACACCATCAGAAATGTCTCGCATCTCTGCGCCAAATCCACCAGCAAAATTAGGTATATAACCACTAGCCCTACCTCTTCTGCCGCCTACTCTTGTTCCTGCGGTAACTCCAGGAGCCACTCGTCCTGCAATCATTTGCATTCTTTGCATTACCGCTAATTGTTCGTTTAAAGCGGTTGTAAAAAATTTAGTTTGAGCTACTCTTTTCTGCTCTACACTTAAAGTACTATTTTCAATTCTTAAAATTTGTTTTTGTACATCACTGTTAGATAGTAAAGTAGAAGCTATAACTCCTTGAGTTGCGGCTATTTCTTTAGAGGCTCTACTCAAGCCAAAGAAAGTCTTTAAAGAGCCAGTTCCAAACTTTGCTAAATCTAAAGTTAACTTTCCAATAATTCCTGCAACTATTGCCAACCCAGGTCCAGAAATAACATTAGCTATACCTTTGACAAAATTTCTGGCAAACTTACTTCCCGTTTCCTCATCTAGAAGTCCCTGAAGCCCATCAACTAAATTACTAAAAAAGCCTAAAATAGTTTTAAGATTATCTGTGACTCCTATTTCACCTAAAGTTGTAGCTAATTCTTTTAAATTAACAACAGTTTCATTAATAGCCGCAGATAAAGTTTTATTCAAAGCTTCATTTCTTTCGTAAGCTTCGGTTGTCGCATTGTTTGCAACTTTTGTTATATCAATTGCTACTGACGTTTTAGAATTGTAATCATCAAGTATAGCTAAGAATGGTGACACTTGGAATCTTCCCACAAGCGATGTTGCTAAATCTTGACCAGCTGCTTCATCCATTCCCGCGATAACGGTTGACAAATTTTTAATTAATTCAGTAGCGGGTAAAACTTTTCCAGTTAAATCTGTGACACTTACTCCTAAGTCTTGTAAAGTTGTTAAATTTTCAAAACTTTGTAGCCTAGTAAATATTGTTTTGAAAGAGTTACCTATAACAGCACCACCTCGTGCAGTCTTCTGCTGTACAGCAGTTATGACACCAACAAGCTCATTGAAATCCACACCCGCTTGGTTCGCAACTGATGCAGATCTTTTTATACCTTCAATTAAGTCTCTTTCTGAAACCGCAGCCGCTGCCGCAGCAGACGATAGTTTATTGAGAATATCAGAACTTTCTAACCCTGATTTTTTAAAAGAGTTAATAGCGGCAGTTAAACCAGATACCGATTCCGCTGCACCAAGACCTGACAAACGACTTAAAACCATAGAGTCATTCAGTCTATTTAAAACTTCTTCTGCACTAAGACCTTGACGACTTAATTCCAAAGCTGCTTCAGCTACAGTATCGAACGACTGCTCAGTGTTTCTAGCTACATCAAAAATTTCTTTTTGAAACTGCCTTAATCCTTTAGCATTAGCATTCAAAATTGTATTAATGCTAGCCATTGATTTTTCCACCTGAATAGTAGTAGTTACCAAATCTTTAAATGATTTAGTAATGGCGGTTAAAACTCCAACAGATGCACCGAACGCTAAAACACGAGCGTTTGCAGCCTCCATTGATTTTGTAAACTCGTCAGCCTTACCTGTAATTCTCCCCAAAGGCTGCGATAGCATATCTATGCTTTTTGCACTTTTCCCTAAGTTAACACCAAGACTCCTACCTGCTTTTTTTGCAGCAGCGTCGATGCTAGCTTCTAATCCTATTTGTTTGACTGGTACTTCTAATGGCATGATTCCGTAAACCTTTATGTTTTAATTACACAAGTATTTACACATCATGCCCTGCTAAACGCATCATTTGTTCCATGTTTAGCTTGCCTCCATGCTTTTTAGCTTCTTCCGCCAATGAAATAGTTTTTCCGTCTCCTTTTATTTTTTCCATGTCTTCTTTTGTTGCTCCAAAGACAGCAGAAGCATCAGCATCTTCTCTTATACCTCCTTTATTTGAGTCTTTGTTTCTTTGAGCTTCAGAAAAGTCTAATAATTTTTTGGGGTCTGATTTAATTTGATCAGGAATATCATCAGTATATTGAAAAATATTGTGAAACATTCTTCCATAAATAACAACTCTCAGCTGATATATAGTTAGCTCAGTAATTGGTTTTCTATAGAAATCTCCAGCTCGCTCACACAAAGACAAATACATACTAAAAAAAGGTCTTAATACAGCCTCTTGTATTTTTTGATCATTTAGTTTTTTTTGAACTTCTCCCTGCAAAGAATTTATCTTCATAACTTCCCAGCTTTCTAATTGATCAAATTGTTCTGCGGTATATAAGTTTTCTTTTAAATCTTGATCTTTAAATAATAAAAACCTTAAAAGTTCATCTCCACTTCTGGAGGTAGCATATTCTTCAGCTGTTTTGCCTATAACTTCTCTTTTGTTTAATTTCAGTTCAATAAGCTCTTTTTCTCGCTCGTCTGCCTGATTAATTAAACCTTCTTTTTGAGACGGCAAAAATATTGCTTTTGCAGTTTCTCTAAGACCATTGACTTCTTTTTCTAATGAAGCAATTTTAAGATCATCTTGTGCAGTCCAAATCTCTTCCCTTAAAACATATTCTAGCCTATCTTTTTCAGATTCTAAACCTCGATCTAAAGCTATTTGTTTATACTTTTCATAATACTTATGTAAGTATCGTTGATCTCTAATTGTTATATGCTTTATGTAGACTTCTTTATCATTTAGACGGGATTGTGTATATCCATCAAAAGCTTCACCTATTAAGGAGATGTAAAATTCTTCGCTCAAACCTCACCTTTTTCAACATCTTCAATAAGTTTATTAAATTCTTCTGGCGTTGATGCTTGATTAAAAAACCAAAACGCCAAAACAGTGGTGACTTTTTTTATAATTTCACTGTACAAAGCAGAGGCTTCATCTTCTTTGCTGTAATAGTCTTCTAGCTTATCTTCAAAATTCTTACCCTTAAAATAATTTTCAGGCTGCTCATCTTTTTCTCTTTGAATGTTTGTTAACATTAAAGTGTACCATAAAAGCAATCTATTTTGAGCTTTAGTATCTGCGGTATGGTCAAAAAGAGATTGCATAGAAGTTTCTGTCTCAATTATTTTTCTTCTACTTTCTGCAAGTGTCTTTTTTATCTTTTCTAATTTTTCTTTTTGATCATCCGTTTTTTTATCTATCATGTCCAGCCTTACATACTCATTTTGTAAATCTAAAACCTCTTTGTATAAGACTCCATAGTCCTTGGCATCATCCTCAGAAAATACTCCTCCAGTATCACTATATTTTTTATAAAGCATCGCTTTTGTTAAAATACCTTTTTTAACACAACGGCTCATTTCAACAGAATATTCTAGTTCTGCATCCTCTAACTCTCTTCGAGATGGTCTTTTTATCTTAATAACAACAGGCACTTTTTCTTTAACTTTTTTAGTAACGGTTGTTTCTTCGCCTGTTTTTTTGTTTTTGCGGGTGCTAGTTTTTTCTACCTCTTTTTCTTCATCAAGAGAGAATGAATATAATTCTTTAAATTCCATAACCTTTTTCCTATTTAAATGTAAAATGTACTGTATAATTATCTATCTCTGAGTACAAATTTCTAATTGATTCATTGCCCTGATCTAAAATTCTTTTTCTAATCCAATTGACTTTTTCTACGGTGAAATGATCAGCTGTGTTTATAATTGAGTGATATTCCTCTGGTATATTTTCATATAACTTTTGATAATGAAAATCATGATCTTTTTTCATATCCTCTAGCATTATTAGCATCATTTTAAACAACGAGGACACTTCTCTAGAAGATTGAAGCGATAAATTTTTTTTTGCGTTCATTTCCTTAATCCTATCTTATTATATAAATAAAAGTGTAAATGTCTATATGGCTGGCTTTTTATCACAAAACCAAATAAATAAAATTAATAGTTTATCGGATATTCTACATACTACTTTTGCTAGAACTATTACGGTTTACAAAAATAAAAAGAAAACCTTAATAGCTTCAACGGACTCTTGGAATTCACTGTACAAAAGAACAAACACAGGTTCAAACTCTTCAGTAGAGTACGCCACGGTCTCTGATACTTTTGAAGCTCGTATTTACTATGTAGATATGGACAAGGAATATCTAGCGGATGAGGCTGGCGCTCAAACTGGCACACAAAATAAAGTGATAATGCCTGATGGGAGCGTCAAAATAGTAGTAAAAGAATCTGGATATGACTATATCAGAGAAGCTAGAAGGGTAGAGTTTGATGGCACTAAGTTTGCCATAAAAAGCGACGGAGTTCCTAGAGGACTAACAGGAAATAGATTTTACACTTTTATATTAACACCAATTGACGAATAAAATGAAGGAAAAGGAACAAAAAATAAGTATTGGAGGAGTGGACTCTAAATTTTTAATAAGTCTGTTATCGGGACTTGCTATACAGGCAGGAGGAATTGTGTGGTGGGCATCAAAACTACAATCAGATGTTCAACATAATGATTTTCAAATACAAATGATTGCTAAAGATGTTGAAAAACATGCAATTTTTGTGAGAGACTGGCCAGCAGGAAAGTGGGGAAGCGGTTCCCTTCCTGATGACGTAAAACAAAATTTAAAAATTTCTATGCTAGAACTCGATGTAGAAAAAATCATGGAAAAACTTTATAACGGCACTCATTCCGCTAAAAAAGACTAGAACAAAAATGGCCACTTTACCTTTAGATGTTCAACAAGCCTTGAAAAGACAGGCTCCAAAAGCTTTAAAAGAGCCTCTTTCTAAAGATGTTAGAAAAAGATTTAATAGAATAAAAAAAGAAATGATAAAGGAGTTTATGAGTCTACCAGTGACACAAGAAATACTCCAAGGTCCAGATGGAATAAATATTAGTGGAACTTTAGATGGAGTAAGTAATTTGTTTGCTTTTATAGGTTTTGATAGAGGAGATCAACCAATTCTGCCTATACTACAATCTTTAGAGAATACTAGTATTCAATATAAAGGACCACTAAAAGAAGGAAGAAAATTAGGTAATAATTTTTCCGTATCACTACCAACTGCTCAGGAAATATTTGCAGTGACACCTCTTCCGTGGGCAACAGGCAGAAGCTGGGCAGAAGGTATTGAAAGAGGAATATCAGGATTAGGCTTTTTACTTAGAAAAAATAATAAAGGCAGATCTGGGGCTGCGATACAAACAAGTGTAAAAGTAAGGGGAGGCAGATTTAAAAACACCGCTTATATTTCATCATTTATAAAAAAGTATAGAAAAAGATTTGAAAACCTTAAATGAAAGAACAATTCCAGCATAAGTTAACCACATCATTTTTTCTTTGGTTTGATAATTTTTTATTGACTAAAGGTGAGGCTTTTAGCAATAAAACAGGAGAATTTTTTTACTATGATGACACAAGGCTCGATAGCACTTATAAAGCTTACGGCAGCCCATTTAAACAATGGGTTACTGATTCTTCCGTTACAGGAGCTACTGTTCCTAGTGGAGTGTATATTGGAGGCGATTTTTCAGGCAGAAACAATGGAGTTGTAATAGATTTTGAAAATGGTAGAGCATTAGTTTCAGGAAGTGATGAGGATTTAACAATAACTGGAGAGTTTTCTGTTAAAGATTTTAACGTTTATATGACTAATGACACTGAAGAGGATTTAGTCGTAGAGAATAAATATACTGTAAATTCCAGACTTCCATCAGGTCCATATACCTATATACAACCTTATGACGATGTAGTTCCAGCTATTTTTATATCGTCATCAGATGCTTCAAATACCCCTTTTGCTTTAGGCGGCATGCAAGATACAAAAGTTAGCATGAAGGCTGTCATACTAGCAGAAGACACATATCAGCTAGATGGTGTTTTATCAATTTTTATGGATTCTATAGATGAATGTATAACCCCAATACCAATGACAGGTTATCCAACCACAGAGTTAGGAGACCTAAAAGATAATAGTTATAATTATACAAATGTCGAGGATGGTTATTCTGGAGTTATAAAATTCTATGTAGATGACGTAAGAACCTCTAAATTAACAGATAGGGATCGTAAATCTTTAGCGCATGATTTGTACGTTGGTTTCCTAGATTTTGACGTACAGCAATATAGATTCCGATTCAACTAATTTCATATTTTCCAACTAAAACTGTAAACAAAAGAAAGAATTTTTTTATTATGGCCAGAAACAGAGTTATTTACCAATCAGAAGCGATATTCGTCAACAAAAACGCAGGTGAGCTTGATGGATACGATCAATTAGAGCGTGTACAAAGCGCAAATTATAGTTTTTCAATAAACCGTCAAGATATTAATCAGTACGGTCAACTTGGAAAATTAGACAGTATAATACTTGATGCACCTACTGTTACAGCAGATGTGAGTTATTATGTAAGTGACGGATTCACAGAGCGAGCGCTCGGTTTTCTTTTAGCGACAGGCCAAACCACTACAGCCAAAACTGTAGGAGGTTTTGTTTCAGGCATGCTCGCTGACGGCTCTGGTGCGAATATAATGGTCCTCACAACCCCAGAAGGAACTGATGCAGATTTGCCATCTCGTAATCCTACAGGAGCAGCAAACAGTGCAATTGGAATCGGCAACGCCTACGTTTCTAACTATTCAGTAGACATGTCTGTTGGCTCTATTCCAACAGCTTCTGTTTCATTTGATGCTTTAAATATTACTTCAGATGCTAATGGTTCTACCTATGCCACACCTGCAATAGATCCTGTTAATGGAACCGCTGAAGCAGGTGATGTTCTGATGCCAACTCCAAGAACTGGTCAAGGAGATATCGCAGCTTTACGCCCAGGAAATATTACAGTAGATGTTTCTAATTTTGACTCAGAAGATACTCTAATTAATATTGGAACAAACGTTGATGGCGCACACATTCAAAGTGCATCTTTGAGTGTGCCAATGAGTAGAAGTACTCTTGAGCGTCTTGGAAGCAGATCTGCTTTTGCAAGAACTGTTGATTTTCCAATTGTCGCTAGCTTAAGTGTTAGTGCGATTGTTAACGAAGTCGAAGCCGCTAATTTGGCTGATATAATTGACGATGAAAGTGAAAAGACTATCACTTTGACAATGAAAGAAGATAGTGGAGCGACAGGAATTATTTATACCCTTAAAGGATGTTCTCTTGATTCTGAATCTATATCTTCAAGCATCGGATCTAACAAAACTGTAGATCTCACCTTCAGTACATCTGTCGGTGGCCCTGGAGACACCGCCCATGGAGTATTCATGAGTGGCTCTTCAAGCACACCTCTTAATGGAGCATTTGCTGATTAATATTAATAAATATTACATATGAAAGATTTTAAAAAAGATAAGCTTTTTGAAAAAAAGGAAGAACCTAAAGCTTCGCCTAAAACTGAATCAATTGAATCTTCTGGTTCTCTAAGTTCAGATTTTAAAAACGCCACAAAACTTCTAAAACATATAAACAGTTTAGATGATGATGGTAAAAAAGCTTTCGCAGATAAATATAAAATTAAATACAATGAAACTTCAGAAATAGGGAGCGCTGCTCGTACTAAATTCTGGGGTAAATAAGTTATGAAAGATTCTACGAAAAAAACGACCTCTAAGAAAAAAGAAGCTACTAAAGAAGCTCCTAAAAAAGAGGCTAAAAAAATCACCCCAAAAAAAGAAGAGCCTAAAAAGGAGGAAACTCCAAAAGCTGAACCTAAAGCTAAGGCAACTACCGCTAAACTAAAAACAGCGGGAGAACTTCTTAAAGCTTATGGAGCCGCCTCAGCAGGTAAAGATGCCGCTACAAAAGCCAAGCTCAAAGTTAAACTTAAAGAGGACTTGGCCGCCCTCAAGAAAAAGTAAGTTACCTTTGAATGAATGAAGAAGCCCCGTTGAAAAACGGGGTTTTTTTTTAATCGTAATTAGCTAGCCCACTACCATCTATACCAAACAACTGTCTAGGCTCAGCCTGATAGATATTGTATTGTGCTGCCATTCGCACGATATTGTCCATAGAATCCTTCGCAAGACCTTTATAGACCTTTGACACCTCATTACGATTAACGAACGTTACAGAGCTTTCTCCGTCCTTTAAAGACAATACGTTGTCTCCACTAACGTTAGAGTTAACTATGCCCCTTAGAGCGTTCCTAGCTTCTTTATTATAGAAATTATTTAGATATAGCTCTTTTAAGATATTTTGAGCTTCAATATCTATTTGTCCATAAGTGCCACTAGCACCATGCCCAGAGAAGTCAGTATAGATGTAAGTGTTTAACTTACCTAAGTTTTCGTGGAGCCATCCACTTACACTGGCTACAGTTGCGATACCTGTATCGCTGTCAAATTCATATTCTACTATGCCTGAAGCTAGATCTTCTAATACGCTCATGTAAGGTATTACACTAAATACCTAGATCTTGTAGCATTTTAATCGTTCTTGCGTGAACTGGATCGTTAGGGTCTAACTCTGGTTGTTTAACAGGATTAGGTATAATATTTTTGCGGTTATTCCTAGTATAAGCTTTAAACTCTTTTAACAAGGTCGTCTTCAACTTTGGCCTGTCTAGATGTGGATTTAGTCCAGCTTTTTGAGCCATTCTCATCATATCAGTTAAGTTCATTCCCTTAAGTTGATCTTCAAAAATATCTAACTCATTTGTACCAAATGGATTTAAGTCTTTAACACCCAAAATAACTTCAAGCTCTCTTATCTTTTCTTTGTAAGCGGCAGTGTTTATTTCACCTCTCGCTTTCATTTCTTGAATCTCTTCAACAATTCCCTTTTTCACAGGCTTTTCTTGTCCTGTGGTAACCTCGTCGTATGGCTTATCTTCTTCACTCATATATCTATTATATACACTTAAATAATAAATTACATAAAAAAAAGGCCACCCCTTTCGAGGTGACCTTTAAATTGGATTAAAATTATTGGATTATTATGGTCCAACGATTTTTCCAACAAGAACTCGGTTATCGAGAACTACGCGACCTTCGTCGATAGAACCGAAGTATCCGATCTTGTTCTGGCGGATGCTGTACTGATCATCAGCAATGAGGTTAAACTCACTACCACTTTCAGCGTCAACAGCAACTGCACGGATAAGAGCATCTTTTGAGCGATCAACACCAAGGACGAAATCGTCTGTTGAAGTGTCGAATTGCATACCGATACTTGCTCCGTCTGCATTGTAGTAAGTAGTACTACCCGCAGCAGTGTCAAATAAGTCGTTGAACTTTTGGTTAATACCAAGCTCATTGATCTCCATAATTCCAAGACCGTAAAACTCAGGAATACCTGCGTTACGGAAGATGTCCATACGAAGCTCATCAGGAGCAGCAAGACCGTCAGTACCACCTGGGGCGGAATTATCTGCGTCTTTAGAGTTAATAGCGTTATAAGCCATTGAACGGATGTCCTGAACTATTTCTGGTGAAACAATAAGATCTGTCAAACCTCTAGTACGAGTTGTTGGTGTTCCACCAACCCATGAAGTATTGATTCTCTTAGCAAGAGTAAGAAGATCGTTCATGTCAGAAAGTGTGAACTTGTTAGCAACGTTGTTAGTTTGAACGTGAGCTTTTCCATTTGTTGTAGCACTTGCTACAGCAGTCATAAGCAATGTAGCTGAAGTAGTTTCCTGCTTGAGCAAGATTTCCTGAGCAACACGAGTGAAAGTCTTGCTTACAACGTCCATGCGGCTTTTCGCAGCATAACGACGATCAAAGCTTACAGCTGTATCAAGGCTATAAGTAGCAAGTTTCAACTCAGATGCAGTTGGAAGAACTTGGTTGGTTGGAAGACCACCAGCATGACTCTGACTGTATACCTGAACATAATCTTCATCAGAAATGTTGTAGTAAAGATCTAAAGGAATGCTTGGGTTATCATCAGCATTAAACTGAAGTGACTGGAACAGGTTACTGACAGTTGGGGCTTGGTTAAGAACCTCAGCCAAAACTGGTCCGATAAACTCTGCAAGAGCTACCTGTGCCTCATATGCAACTGCTTTGTTGCGAGAAGCCATAGCTTTTACAAGCTCGACTTGCTCTGGGGTGCGTTTTAAAGTAATTTTCATTGGTAAAATATTCTCCGTGTAAAAAATTAGAATTTGACAACGATGTAATCACCTAAGAACTGATCGCTTGTTGGGCCTTGGTTGGTTCTAGAACCAGTTCCAAGAACTCTACCAAAGTGTCCTGAACCCCAGTGACCCTGTACGTGGTTTGCACCAGTAAGTTTTCCTGGGTTACTGTGAGACATCTTAACAGGCGCTCCTATTGTGTAGTCAGTAGCGCTTCCATCAAAACCACTATCGGACAAAGTAAAGATGCCGTGCATAGCGATTGGAACAGCTTGACCAGGAAGTACTGCCTGAAGCTCAGTCTGCTTAGTTGGGTTATAAAGGAGTTTTTCTCCGTTTTCATCATTTTTAGCAGTTTGCAAAAGTGTCATACCAAGAGGGTGCTGACCTGATGTAGCTGCATTAACTGTAAGATTAACTTCAGGGTACATCGCTGTAGAACCAAGAAACGGATAACTTGTATCACCAAGATAAGTGTTTGTTTGGTAAGTTACAGGATCATTATTGAAGTTACCATCTGTGACCACAACGAATACTCCAGCATCGCCAGAGCCTACGTCGGTTGTCGCATCGAGAACTGAGTTGTTATCCAACTTGTATAAGTTCACGACATTCTCTTCAGAGTATTGTCTGAAAGGTAAAATTCGAATAGACATGATAATGTTAGTTGTTTATAGATTTAGTTGAGATTAAGAAATTTCAATGTTTTCACGCTTGAAAGCACCTCTGAATTTATCTATTAAAGACTCTTCATTAGATGCAACGGCCTCATTAACGTTTGGAACGGCAGCGTCAACTTCTTCTGCATTATCAAGAGCTTCTTCAACTTCAACCTCTTCAGTAGAAGCATTAGCTACTCTTTTTGCAACTTCATCGTCAATGCGCTTTTGTATCTCTTCGTTAAAAGAAGCTTGTACTTCTTTATTTTTGTGCTTCCAAAGAACCTCTAGCTTGCTAGCAAAAGAAGAAAATTCCTCTTCTCCATCAATGGCTTTAAGTTCCTTAGCGAGAAATTCGCGGTCCTGATCATCAAGATCATAAGACTGATCAAGAGAATCCATTCTTTCGTTAAAGCGAGCGACTGCTTCTTCGGCTTTCTTCTCGTTTTCAAAGACTGAGATACGCTCATTTGCGCTTCCCAACTTTTCTTCAAGTTCGGCTACAGAAGACTTAAGATCCTCATACTCTTTAGCGATTGATGCTTTTTCTGACTTCTCTGCCTCAAGATCAGCACGATATTTTTCATCGCGATCTTTGATAGCTTGAGCAAAAGTGTCTGTCATTGAAGCTACAGCTTCCTTAGAAAATTTCTTTTCATTGAGAAGCTCTTTAAGTTCTGAAATTGTTTGTTCTATTTCCATGGCGTTAATATCCTTTTTGGGTTTTACATTTAAATTAAAATTTTGTGAAATATTATCACGTTTGTCGTTTATAATAACTTTCTCTACTTCAGGTTTTTCTGAGTAGAGACCTTTTACATCAGCGGCAGGATTTAAGGTATAAGCTATGCCTAGAGGATATATATTTCCTTTTATTAGTCTGTATATATTTTCTCCTTTGTCTGTCTTGCCTGTACCTCCATAACTTCTTAAAAAACCCTTCATTTCCTGTATTTTTTCAGGATCTGAAATAATTTTTGCGTCTTTTAATTCGTCGCTTCCTACCGCTAAAACGTAATCACTAAAACCTATTTCCCAACTTGCTGAAACTTTTTTATAAGAGCTGCTCTCTGGATCTAAGGAGCTTTCTACTAGATCTGTAAAATTTTTATTAACAGACTTATAAATAACAGCACCCAAAGCAATATTGAATGGAGTTTTTTTATCTTTAATATTTTCTGCTTTTAATATTTCACTTGTTTCAATTGAGCTAAAACCAGCGTCAACTATGTGACCCACAACTTTTTGTTTGTCATGCTCAATATTAGTTGGCTTGTGAACAAAATTAGGAGTATATGCAATGGCTGTTTCGGTATCCATTCCATCACCATTTCTGTTAAACTTGTTTACAACTGCTGCGTTAAAAGCAACTCCTAGTAAATCGACATTGCTTTTATAATCTATATCTTTTGGTACAAGTGGAGCTAAATTGCTTAAAGAGGCTTCAGAAATCAAAGAAGCTTCATTGATCTTACAAACAGATATGGGGCAATCAAAAGTTGTTGTATATTTATATTCCATTAAGAATTCTCTTTACTGTGGTACAGTATTGCTGCTGGGTATAAATCAAGTTTATGATCGTTTGAGATTTCTAAAACCTGAGTTAATGTGTGTAAATTTTCTATTTCGTTAAAGTCTTTTACACAAGATTCCATGGTTTCTGACCAAGATTCTTTACTTTGAGAACAAACTATGGATTCGCAAAGGTTAGCTACCATCTCTTCCTGAGACTCACTAAGTTTATCTGACTCTATGTTTTCCAGCATTTGGCCCTTAGCCTCATTAATAAATTCATCTATCTCATAAATGGTTTTTTGTATATCTGCTCTAGAATATTTAGCATTTACTATAGGTATGCCAGTGGTCCCTTCTGGCCTTCCAGCTTGGTTTGGAGTTTTAGTAGCTCCGCCAATTTCTGGCTCAATCATAGGAACTCCACCTACTAATGGGTTGTAGTAACCTTCTTTTCTCTCTTCTACAAAATCTTGCTGAGCAGGTGAAATCTTATCGGCTTCTGGGAATCTTCCGTTATGGAACATTTCCATACCCTGTTGAGGTGTTAGTATACCCAACTCCATCAAACGAGTAGAAACTCTCATTAACTGAGCCTCATCTCTCATATCGATGTCTTTCATTTTTACTTCGGGGTAAGATCTAAACCCAAGCTCTCTTGATATTCTTTTGATTTCTCTTTGTAAGAAATCGTTCAAAAACCCAGTTCTAGACTCTTTTAACCTATCAATAAATATTTGGGCTTTGACTTGAGTAGAGTTAAATTTTTCTTCTCCTACTACAATGTTTTGTAGACCTTGTTTAATGTCCTCATTTAATATCTTATATTTGTCTGGACCCAAAACTCTATTAAGCTCAGGGATTATAAACTCAGCTTTTGTTGTATAATCAGATACTAACACTCTGCCTACGCTTTCATTTTTAAACAAATTTTGCATAGCAGCTAGATTGTTAGCATTTACGCCGCCTTTATCTGGGTCTGCTCCCATGGTTATAAGCAAAATAACATTCTCAACAGTACGTGTTATTGCTTGATCCATTTTCTTTAATTCCATCTTGGCATTGATATCCTCTAAAACAGGAAAACCAAAAGGAATAGCAAAAGGTTCATAATCTTGCTTCTTATAGAATGAAAAAGATAATCTTTGAGGATCTAAGGCCAACTTTAAACCTTTAGCAGAGTATCCACCTTTTTTAATTGTTTCTTGAGTCTCTGGGTCTAAACTTTGAAAAAGCTCTATATCTTCTTCTGTTTGTGGGTTTTGTAATCGTGCTAGCTCATACTCAGATAAAACTTTTTCGTATGCACCTACAGAGAAAGTAGTAGCTCTTTTTGCAACTACATCATACGGGTTTAACAATATATAGCGTAAAGGTATTTTGTTAGCTGAAGGATTGATCGAGCCAACTTGATTCATTAATCTAGCGTAATCATCAGCTTTAAATTTTCCATCAACCCTATAAAGAAAGACATTCCCGCTTCTGTAATATTCTCTAAAGTATTGATCTTTAATATTTAAGATGTTGACCTTTTTAAACCACTCATAGAAAAATTCTCTGCTTTTCTTTGTGCCTCCTTCTAGATATATATCTGTGTTTGTAAACTCAGACATGATATCTATGGCGTTTCTAAATACAGCCACATTTGAATAAGCTTTCTGACAAAGCTCTATGGTGTCTCTAACATTTATACCATCTGTTGAATAATCATAAGGCAATAAACCACAATCGATACTAGAATATCTATTTTTTAAGTTTACGAACGCCGCTCTGTTTTTTCTAGCTCCATTAAAGCTACTGGTGCTTGCTTGTTGCCTTCTGGCCTGAGATACCTCTTTATATGAAGCATCAGATGTATAAAAAGCCTCACCTAGTAAATCAGGTAGAACTTCACCATCTTTACCTATAGGGACATAGGTCTGATTTGGTTTGTTAAATTTATCCCAATATTGTGAACGTTTGGTATATTTTCTTTTGGCCATAATAACATTTGATATTACACCCCAAAGTTAACTTTCAACTTTTAAAAGTTAAGAAATAAACATTGGTGTAAAAGTTGCTTGATTTTCGTTGCCATCAAATGTCTCCATGTCGTAAAAGACATTCATCATCCAATTAGCTAAAACTAAGGCAGAATAGGAGTCTTTCCTCGCTTTGTCTGCCCCTTTTTGTTTCCTTAAGTTTGGCGGTAAATCAAAACTCTGAGTTCCTTGAGAAGAAGTTGTAATTTGTACTAATGCACATTGGACCTTAATTAAGTCCATCATATCTTTTTGATGCTCAACTAAGTCTATCATTCTCGCTCCCTCAGATCCATTCTCGTTAGCGTCATTTCTTATAAATTTTAAACCCTTAACACCTATCCTGTATTTACGCTGTATATTATAATCATCATTCATCGCAGCCCCAGCAAAAAATATCTTCTTATGATCAAATGCGGATTGAAGTGATTCATTAGCAGTTCTAATCCATTGAGAGCTAGGCTTTCTTAAAAACACAAATCTTTTCTGGCTTTTGTTGTATTGATTCTTTAACTTTCTTAAATTCTTTTCATAGTCGGCTAATTTGTCAATGTCGGCCTCTATAGTCTCTAATTTTAAATTTTGATCTTTAAAAATAGTGCTTTCGTTACAAGAGTTCATAAACTGTACTCCGCCGTTATAGTCACCCACTACAGCTACTATATTGAAATGAGTCAACAAGTAAGCCATGTATCTTATATGAGTTTTTAAATTAGCCCCAGATAAAGCATAACTATGCACTACTGTTCCTTTTCTCTGATCCTTGTTTAATTTTATCACCATTATGGCAAAATCGTCAGAGCTTTCACTCTCAGACCACGATGGGTCAAAAGATAAAATGTACTGGTCATTTTTGTGACCTTTTACCTCTACGCACTGCCCCTCACCATCAGGTATTGTGCAAGCCGCCATTTTACTAACTTTAAAGTAACCAGAGCTATCGTCTGTGAATATAGCATTAAACTCTCGATCAAACTGAGAATCACTCATTGTAGCTTTAGATTGGCTTATAAGATTTTGATCGTAAAGCTGTTCTGGAGCGCAATCATAGCTAAAGTGCATAATTGTTCGATGCGCCCCATCTTGAGTGTTTTCATTAACAATTAGATTTTCATATTGCTGGTAAAGTTTATACAAATACTCAAACTTATAAGAAGCTGAAGACAAACCAATAATTTTGTTATTAGGCCACCTTTTTCTCTCCTCTTCTTTCATTTTGCCCTGCTCTATCATTTTTGTTTCTAAATCATAGACTTCTTGCCTTTCAGTGGGGTTATCAACAACCGACAAAAATGGCATGATAACTTCATTAAATATTTTTTCAGGCATAAGCAAAAGCTCATCAATAATCATTCTTTGAAAACGAAAACCCCTTAGCTTTTCTCCATCACCCAAAGGTAAAGCCCTAATGCTACTTTGACCTATCTCCATAATCCACTCATCATTCATTTTAGAAGTTCGAGTAATACACTGAGAGAAAAATGTTGCCTTTGGACTTTTAGCAATATCTTCAATCTTTTTAAATATCATTTTAGACTGCCTAAATGATTTAGACAGAATACCTATCTGAACACCTTGATTTAAAATAGCGTCTAAGAGCGCGAAAATGGCCGTAGAGAAGCTTTTGGACATTCCTCGGCTCCATATGCCCAAAAAGTAATCCGACTCCATCATGGCCTTTATAGCCATATGCTGGAAAGGGAAAAGTTTCACCCCAGTAAACAGCTCTGTAGCAAAAGATGGATTTTCTCTTAAAAATTTATAAAGCAATAACTTTGCTTCATTTTCCTCCAAATACCCCTCTTTCTCCTCGAGTAACTGGTTTATATCTTTGAATTCTCTTTTTAGTTTTTGTTTGCCTACTTTCCAAGCCATTATGTTTTATTTTTTTATTCCAGAAATATTGAAGATCTACTCTCCAAAGTTTTTTGCCCAACACAAGAATTTTTGGTATTAAGTCTATACTATCTTGCCTCGAGCCGCTAAATATAAATTGACAACAATCCGAGTAATCCGCCTGTATCTCTCTCATCTGATGAAATACATAGTCTAATTTAAATTTTTTAAAATTTTTTTTATTTTCGTTTTCTAGGTCATCAAATGGCGCTTCTACCACCACAAACAAGAATGATTCCAGACTCTTGCACCTCTCTATCTCTTTTATAAATCTTCTATACCCGTTGGTAACTGTAGAGCAAAAATCCTGGTAAGATTTACGATCCACAAAAGTGTAATCAAAATCTTCGCCCATTACAGCGTAATCTCCCACATCAAGTTTTAGCTGTTGATTATTTTTAAATATTAGTGGGTTTTGTTCTCTCGTATCTACGAATATACGAGTATCTTCAAAATTATTATTGAATTCATTTGGTAGTTGCCTCGAGAGCATAGGCAACATACCAAATTGTTTACAAGTCTCGCTGTAACTACCGAAAACGGTTTTACATATGTCAATGTCGGGAAGTCCCGCAGTTTCTAAGTATATGGCAGGAGGCATGCTTTGTAAGCCCTTGCTTAGTATTCTTTTTTTAAAAGTATTTACAATGTATTCTTTTACCTCCTCAACAGGAGCGGTCTTGCACCACTCACGCATATTTGAGGGGTTGTTAAAATCAGTAGCAAAATATTGTTTATAGTTTTTGAAGGGTATTAGATCTCCTGTCAGTTTATCTTTCTTTTGAAAGTGTTTTACATAGTAATCACCAAGATACAATCCATGCTTCTTTATATGTGCATGTAAACTTCTTAGGAAAGTAAAATTCTCACCACACTCCTTGCATTCAAATGACATCTTCTTGTGAAATTCCTAAAACTCTTGCTTTCCACTCAGCCATACCCTCAAGTCTCTCAGCTTCCTCCTTAATAGCTAATTTTTGCATTTCAGCTATCCTAAGCATTGTTTTTCTTTCTTCTTCCTCTTGAAACAGTTGAACGATAGAAAGAAAAGATGCATTTTCCTTTTGATTCTTTTTCATGCGCTCCGCCCTATCACCTTGTAGTTTTTTGGTAAGGTTCTCGATGCGGGTTTCGCACTGGTGATACTCTCCAGATTTAGCTTTGATAATTTCTGCAAGCCTGACACTCATTTCTGTCTGATCGTCAGCAATATCAAACATATCATTAAGCTTGTTTAAGTGAGCGCTTATTACCTCTAAGTTAATTACCTCTTTGCAAACATTAAGATACAAATTAATCTCATCAGCAGTTAAGTCTGGCTTGTCCCAAGTTAATCTGACAAACTCATGCTCAAAAAGAGTTCTATCCTCTAGATTTAAATAATTATTAATAATTTTTAAAAATCTTGAGTTATTGAGATTGATTCCCAATTTTTCTACACAAATTTGCTTTTGCCTATTAATTTTTAATTCTTCCAGCCCCAAACCAGTAGCATCATTGATTTTTTTGATGATTCGAGATGAAGACTTCGGTGAAACGTATGAATTAAGTGCGCCACTGTCCTGAGATGGTAAAAAATCAGGATTCACCTCTCTTATGTACCCAAGCACAGTCCTTTGCTCGTTTGACAGCGACTTAACTCTTCTATCAGGAAATATTAACTTAGCTATCTCAAGAGAAGACAAACCTTCTTGTGCTTGCTGTAAAATAAATTCTTTTTGCTGTTCTGTGAATTCTATCTCCTCAGTACTCGAAGTTCCAGTGGTTTTATATTCTATAGCATTTTCTACTAAATATTTTCTTACCGCCCTACCTTCCTTAGATCTTCCATCTAGCTCTTGATTATCAAAACACTTCTTAGTTAGATCAATTAAGTTTTTAATTTTAGAAGCGTTCTCATCTATATATTTTTTTTGCTCTTCAGAGAGTTCCATTATCTATAATATCTTTGTTTCTAAGGATTTCCATAGCTAGCTCCAAAAACTTTTTCTTTAGGTTCTTGACTTGTCTATACCCCAGTTTATTTTTTTCGGGTGATATTTTGTAACCCATATACTTTGCTACATCTTGTTCTGTTTTCTTTTCGAAGTACAACATTCTGTAAGCTCGGTAATGAACGTCACTTAATTTTTTCTTCATGTTAGAATCCAATCGCCCAAGCGCACTTTTAAAATCAAAGTCTTGATATGAACGGCTTTGGACTTCTTTTGTGAAATCTTCAGTAGATAAAGGAATTTTTAAACCTAGTCCTATTTTTTTAGATTTTTCCCACTTCATGCATACCTTACAGCGTCTTTTGTCATGGTTGGGCAAATGAAGCGCAGTGCAAGGGTTTGTGTAATTTCCGTAATGGTTTCTCAGTAGGTTTCTAATTTGATTAGAAATAATTCTTCCAATCCATGGCTCTAGAGGGCGACTTTGATCCCACATGTGCCATTTTTTAGCGATGTGGCTTTTTATAATTTGCTCAACATCATCAAAGTCAAACCACTTTACGGCATTCAACCGCCACTTGTATTTTTGTTTTGTTATGGCTTGGTCTATAATATCGGAGCAATCTTCATAAGTTTTTTTATTGCTCTCCTCTTTCATCAATAAATTCATCAACAGACTTTGGTTTAGACCTCACAAAATTATCTTGAGGCTTATTTCCTCCTGCTAATGAACCGAAAGTAAAGCTTTTGCTATTATCGACTTCGTAGTCAACTTGTAACTTATTTATTGTCGGTATGTTTTGAGAATTTGTCTCATCTTCGCCTAAATCAACAGTTTCTACTGTTGTTGGCTGATTTTGAGCAGTATTTGAAGCATAACTCATATTTAATTGCGTTCCGCATTTATGACAAAAGTTAGGCTTTACATTGGAATACTCTAGTTTGAATCCACAACTATGACAGAACAGATGGCTCATAAGCTTATATATTTATATAATTTAAAATAATTTTTTCTAATTTAATTACACAGAAATTAACAAGATCGTTGTCTCCTTTTTATTTATAAGCTGTTGGCCGCTGTCGCTTGGACGTTCGCCTTGTTATATATAATTACACTTATTTGTGATTTTCTATTTTAGAAACAATATATTTTAATATTTTACTTCTAACGATATCCCTGTTGGTGAACTTGAACGAGGTAATACCATGCTCTAAAGATTCTTCGCAACTAAACAAATCAAACATCTCTTTAAAGCCACTTCTGCCATTTATATCGCTTTGCATAAAATCCCCACAAATGATAAGCTTAGTGCCTTCCCCAACCCTAGTGATCAAAGTAGTCAATTCTTTAAATGTAAAGTTTTGAGCTTCATCAGCGACTATGAGCCTATTATTCCAGTTAGCTCCTCTCAAAAAGTTAATTGGCACAGCAGAAATGCGACCTATCTGTTTCATGTAGGCTGTATCACCCTCATGGACCATTTCATCTAACTTGTCATACAAAGGCATAAGGAATGGATCAAATTTATCTGAAATATCTCCAGGGAGACTACCTAATCCTTTATCTGCACTTTCAGCTATACTTCTTATGTAAAGTAAGTCTTTTTGAAAATCCTTGGCCATTAGTTGTAGACAGCCATAAACAGACATATATGTTTTACTAGATCCCGCTGGACCAGCAACAAATATTATTTTAATATTTTCATCTAGTATAGACTCAAGAAGTTGGCGCTGCTTTGCGTTAAAGTTAAATTCGCGGTGTTTGAAATTTATTGAGTTAAAACCTGAATTCAACTCAAAAGTGGACTGCTTAGAAGGTGAAGCTTTCTTTCGGGGCATTTATTATCTTTACACCGCAAGTCTTTAAATTTTGTAAATTTTTATAAATCTATTTGTTTAATTGTTGCAGTAGCAGATAAACTATCGCCAGCATTTATATTATACCCTTCCGTTAATACTCTAGCGCCAGCCCCCATTGTTAAAGATGGAAACTGAACAACAGAATCTCCATCAACATTATCCAACTCAACAACAACATCGCTTGCCAACTTATCCCCGCTAATACCTATTAAATTTGCCAAACCTGTCGAAGTTACAGTCATTTCTGATTCTACAGAGTCTAATAACATAGTACTAGCTACACTTGAACCTATTGTAAATATAGGAGTTCGGTTGAATTGTTTTTTATAGCTTATTTCAGATTGAACATTATTAACAACACTTGTCATATTAGACAAACTGCATGTATGCCCATATATAATATCATCAGGATCAAATGGTATAGGGTCGCCAGCATAAGGGCTTGGGTCTATCTTGATAAAATCCCCACTAACAGGATGTAAAGAAACAAAATTAGCACTCAATGTAACAGGCACATAAGGAGACACAGAAACAGAAAAATTATTTAAATAACATCTCTTGTAGATATTAAGCCCAATTTTAACAGCAAAATAATCATCTATATGATCTTCATTGGCAAATTCAAACCCGCCATTAAAAGCAGGGTCTAAAAAACAACTAAATGAAATATTAGCTGTCACCCCGCCTTCTTTGAACCTAAATTGATCAGTAGCGTCAACATCACTACCCAAAAGCCTTTTGCCTTCATTATTTACAGAAAAAGATACATTAGCTTGAGTAGCGGCAACATACCTATTCTTCTCCCCAGGAGAATCCGCATTAGGGGGGCCAACATATACAGGTAGGTCAGAATATGATAAACTCATTTGTTTATATTACACTGGGTATATTTTTTTAAACCAAAAGATAATAAATCCTTTGCCGCGAACTCCGCCCGAGAAAAGGGGTGGGGTATTCGGTATTTACAAATTGAAAGCGCACTCCCCCCGCCGCTTTGCTAGAAAACTTGTCAAGTTTTTTTTCAGAAATGGGTAGGGGTCTTGTCAAGTAAATTATTAAGAAAAAAAAATAATAAAAAAGATAAAAAAAGCTTTACTTTTGTTTTATTCTGTGGTATACTCAGGTATGAAAATTACTTTAGATGAAATAATTGAGTTCACCGACAGCAACGGGTATGAGATAATTGATGAGGCTTGGAACGGCATTCTTTACAGGGGTTCGGATGGTGAAGAGGTTTACGAGGATCAGATCATTGAAATGATCGAAGAAAAAAAGAAAAAAGATCTTGCTTTTAAATAAAAAATATAGTATAATCAGGTATGAAAAATAACGATTTAATTCAGCTTTTAGTTAACACCGCATTACAGAATGCGAGCAATGCCACCGATGGCGTAACACCTTCCGAGGGTATCGAGGTTTTAACACCTCTCAATGAGTGGGCTGTCCTAGTCGAGTTTGACGTTGAGACAGGAAACGTGATCGTCGCTGATGAAGACGGAGGCGATCACCAGTTTACAATTGATCAGATCGAGGTCTTGGATATAAGATTGCTAAAATAATATAAAAAAGATCTTGCGTTTATATAAAAAATAGATTAAACTTAGGTATGAAAATAACTGATATAGAAATAAATGACAAAGTAACTTTTAAGCATGGCGATAACCTGGAGTTCGTTGACACGGGCGTTGTGTTTCATAAAGAAGACGATTGCTTGCACGTTGAGGTAAAAGAATTAGATGAGGTTTTCGAGGTAGTCGAGTCCGAGGTCTTAGAGGCTTGGTTCTAAAAAAATAAAATAAATACTTGCATTAAATAAAAATCTGTAGTAAATTTAAATCATGAAAACAAAAGAAATGCTAAAAATAGAAGCCACCATAAGAGCAACTGAAAGCCTTGTTGAGTGGATCGCCCAAAGTAATCAACTATCCGACAGCGAAAAGCAGGAGGCTATACTTAAGCAAATGAGACAGCTCAATGCTCTCATAGCCTCAGCAAAAAACACAAACGAAAAACTTGGATTCTTCGCTAGAAAATTCAACGCAAGTATAAAGGCTGTTGAAAAACTAGAAACAACAAGATAAATCTCTAACACACACACAAAAAAATCATGAAAAAATTCTTATCAGATCTCTTCGACCAGTTCACTATCACTTGTCTAATCACTAATGCTTTTAATCTTTTTATCTGCATCCTTGCAATAATGTTAGGTCAAGAGTCTTGGCTATCACTTAAGGAAAGTGTTAGAGGTTTCACTGGTGGCACTGTCTTGTTTATAATGTTTGGGCTTCCGTTAGTGTGGGCGTTCGTTATGGTGTGGTTGACTAGAGCAGCCGACAAGCTAAACGCAAAAGTCTAACATGACACCAAAAGAACGCATGACCGCATGGCGGTCACTAACAGAACCAAAACCAAGTTGGGAAATCTTTAAAACAATGTTAGGGTCTGACGCAGACCCTGACACTGTACTAAAAAAGTGGCGGGCATGGAAAGAAAAAAAAGGCTCGTAAGTCGTTGATACTCAACGAGTTACGGGGGGCGGCCCCCCCGCGGCTTGTAAGTCGTTGATAACCAACGACTTACGCATGTTCTTACGCAGAGGGGTGTCAAGTAAAAAGTTAAAAAAAAATAACAAAAAAATAACAAAAAAGTTTTGACTTTGTTTTTATATTGTGATACAGTGAGGCATGAAAAATTCACTTACTACTTCAGACATCAGAGATCTTACTAACGAGGGCATCGAATTCGGCGTTGACAATCGCGCCGTTAACGAGCTTCTAAATGAGGCGCAGGAGCGCGAAGAGTTCGAGGCGTGGCTTGACAGCCGCATGGACGACGCTCGCGCTCACATGGACGCGAAATGGGCGGCGCAGGATGAGCCTGATCTCCGCCTCGACGCGCTCACCGAGGGGTGAGCAAAAAAAACATAAAAAAGTTCTTGCTTTTAATTCTAATCTGTGCTATAGTTACATCATGAGAAATTCCAATATCTATAAATTCACTGTCACTGAGTATATGCAAAATCCGCCGTCTTGCGGGGGCAACTGGGAGTGTGGGGAGACCACCTACGTGTACATGTCCCGCTCTGCCAAGCGGGCCACCTCCATGGAGGGCCGCCCATCCATCCGCGAGTATGGCGAGCAGGGTGTGCCTATCATGGGCCGCAAAATGCTCACCAAGGGCAACAAGGTCATTTTCGACAGGTGGGATTGACCACCCGCGTAACAACCTCCGTAACTCGTTGAGCCTCAACGAGTTACGCGGCGCGGGGGGCGCGGCCCTTGTAAGTCATTGATAATCAACGAGTTATGAAGGTTCTTACGAAAACCCTTGTCAAGTAAAAAATGCAAAAAGTTTGTCAAGCGAAAAATTAAAAAAATAAAAATAAAAAAAAATTACTTTTTTTGCTTGCTTTTTCTCTCAAAGTGTGCTATACTATAAGCATGAAAAATAAAGAATTAATAAATCGCTTAGGTAACGGAACCGAATTCACTGCTCGCGGTGAGTGGTTCGTAGTAGTAGATACAGACTTTGAAAATGGTTTTGTGTGGGGTATGGATCAAGACGGCGGTGAGCAGGAGGTCGCTATAGATTCTATAGACGACATAAGCGAGAGCTTAGCCGACATGGTTAGCCGTGACTGGTCTCCTATGCTCAACAAGTTGAGCCTGTAAAAAAAATAAAAAAAAGATACTTTTACCCTTGACTTTTACATTAATCTGTGCTATAGTATAAACATGAAAAACAAAACTAAATCAAACATCATCAAAAACAAGGACTGCGTACTTTACGCAAAAGCTCACATTTTCCCAGTCGGTCATGAGAACTATGGCAAGCGTCTATTTCTAGATCGCGGTTCGCTTGCATACCTGGAAGCTAAGGCGGCGATGGGTCGCCTTAAGTCATCCGCTATCGGGTTCGTATCATCAAAGTATTGGACCGATGCGATGGGCGAGGAACTGCCACAAAAAGAAATTAATAGCATAATGATCGACGGCAGGGAATCGTAAAAAAAACAAAATAAAAACTTGCTTTTATCCTTAACTTAGTTTATATTTGAAATATGAAAAATCAAAGTGAAAAAATAATTGAATTAATGCAAATCGCCGACCAACTCCGTGCGGAGGTAATCGGTGCATCTGGTCAGGCTCAGGCTATGGCTATGGATTTAAACATCAGCACCAACACTGCTGAAAACTTTAAGCGTCTCGAGGCTCGTCTTGATAAAGCTCTCGAAGACCATAGTCAGAAAACTGATGAAATAATCTTTGGCAATAATCCAACACTAAAATAAAATGATTAACTTTTACGATGTCGCTTGCGACGCATTACATGAAATTAAATACTGGGGTACGAGCAGACGCACCAACGGACCGCAGAAAACTTTAGACTGGTTAATCCAAAAGTACAACCCAAGTTCTAACGATATGCCAAAAGTTTTGGAAATTGTTAGGCTTGCTGAAAACGCTGACCCTTACTCAACAAACTTTAGACAAAAAGCGGAGTTTATACTCTGCCAACTAGAAAAGTAAAATGACCAAGTTCGAAAAATTAAACGAAGTAATAAATAACCTAGGTAACATGGACACAAGAAAAAACAAACACGCAGAAGATAACCGCAGAGATCTTTTAATAGCGTTAGGGCAAATACGCACAGACTTAGGTTTTCTACAGCCCGATATAAGATATAAATGGGAACGTAAAGAAGTGATGAACAACATCGATGACCTTATGGAGTTAATCGCAAAGAAAAGATTTTTTTAGTAGAGTTAGGTATTGCGGCGGAACTTGTCATTTGGTTCTGGTCATTTTCATCACCTCGGGGTAATCGCATAAAAGCCTCGGTTGCTTCATAACTCGTTGACTGTCAACGAGTTACGAGCGCCGCGGGGCGCGACCCCCGTAAGTCGTTGATGCTCAACGACTTACAGATGATGTTACTCAGAAGCTTGTCAAATGTTTTTTTAATAAAAAAAAATAATATTTATGCTTTTTTATTTGATATTTATCTATTTATAGTTTATAGTTTGACCATGAATGCAAGAGCAATTGAAATAACAAATCATTTAGAGAAAGCTGCTATTGATGGCGGTTTTAAATTACACGTTGGTGACAATGGCAAAATCATTGCGACCGATTTAATAAACAAAACAAAACCTTTTGCTGTTCGTTTTGACGGCGGAGATAATTCAGAGAATCCATTTGTGGATCTTTATGTAACCAGAGACAATAAATAATATTATGGACACATCAGCAGCAGCATTAATGCACGATATAGGCGAGATACTCGACGACTTTAAATCTGATATGGTAGAGCATCATGAAAATTACTTTATTGAAAATGCAGCAATACTTAAAACATTGGCTCAAGCTCAGTCGGTCACTCGTTTAGTCATGGAAACTGAAGAGAAAGTAGATAACCTATCAAAAGAAATAAAAGGTTTGTTTAGTTCTAGCTATTCATTTAATAAATAAAAAAGCAAAAAAATACTTGCACCAACCTTAACCCTGTGGTATATTCACTGCATGAACTTAAATACCTTAAATCCAACTCAACTAGCATCACACTTGGCAGGTAAAACTGTCAGGTACACAAACACAAAAAAGAATTCTTCTGTTACAGGAGATAGAACAAGAACCTTTAAGATCAATTCAATTGATCGTGTGGGTAGACACTGGGAAACAAGCGAGCAGTTTATCACTGCCTTGGTTTCAGATATCGATGACTCAGGTTCTAAGAAATATAGAAATTTATACGTTGACAGCATTAATGTCATAGTATAGACTTGGAGTTAAGGACAGGGTGGCGAGATTGTTTCTGAGGGGATCATGGTCTCGTCACCCACTCCAAAAAAATTTAACTTAACAACAAAAAATATAATATGGCTAAATCAACTGAATCAGTTCGCATTGAAGTAAAAAATAAAGACCAAGCAACTTTGCTTAACTATGCCTTGGGTGTAGTACATCAAACTCTAGCCGACAGAATGGCAGAGGTAGCAGACGACAAGCTTGACAACTTTATGGATAATGTAAAGTGGACACGTAAACACGCTAATACATTAAACGAAAAATTTGCGTTACACGCAGAAGAATCCTAGGAAGGGTATAGTCACCGAGTTTAGACACAGGTTAAGGTAATGACTTCCGAAAGGAACGAGCCACAGTGTAAACTGTTTCCCTAAGCTCAGCCCCCTACAGCACAAAAGTTGTAGGTAAGTGACGATGAAACATTGGTATGGTTATAAAGGGATTTACCGCCAGCTCTACAGAGAACAATCCCAAACCTAAATACTGGAGGCTAGCCCCAACGGAGCGCTCCCGCCAGTAGGGAAGCCGTCGATAGTGACAGAGCGGTCTTTAAATAGACCTTAATGACTCGAAGCTATCGGCGGTTTCTTTTTGTGTTGTTAACTTCATCTGTAAGTCGTTGACAGTCAACGACTTACGAGGGCCACGGCCCCGCCGCCCCGTAACTCGTTGATACTCAACGAGTTACGCATGATGCTACGCAAAGCTTGTAATATGCCTGTCAAGTAAAAACATAATAAATATTTGTCAAGTAATTATTTAACATAAACTTTTTTCTTTTTTTCTCTTTACTTTTTTGTTTCTTTCGGTTATAGTTGGGCATGGCATTGATATATGCAAAAAACAAACTGGAGCCAGTCACCGTGCCAATGGCAGGGTCAGTCTGGACTCGCAGAGAGCGTGAGACTCTATCCGTAGAGGATCAACTCAAGGCGGTAAAAACGCCTGAAAAGACGGCAACACATACGCCGATCCCACACAGCTTACTTGTCTCCAAGGCTCGTACAGCTTTAGGTAAAGCAGGTTTCTCCATCTCGGAGGAGGAACACGCCCTCGCTAGAGGGGGTCAACGCTACTTCGGTGGCTTCGCTCTCAGAGGTGAGGGCATCACAGGCGATGATCGCCGTTTAGTCTTCGGGCTACGTAACTCAAGCGACAAGTCCACAGCGGCTTCCGCTTGCATGGGTAATTCCATGTTGGTTTGCGACAATATGTGCTTTTCGTCTGACGTTAAGCTCGCTCGCAGACACACTGTCAATATCCTCCGTGATCTTGACGGGATGCTAGCCAAGGCTATCAGCCGTATCCGCTCATCTTGGGCTGATATGGGTCTTAGGATCTCAGCTTATAAGGAGTCTGAGATTTCTCCAGAGGTTGCGAGCAACCTTGCTGTCGATCTTGCTGAATGCAAGGCTCTTCCTGAGAGGGATGTCTACAAGACGGTCAAGGAATTCCGTGACCCTCGTCACCCTGAGTTCAGAGGTAACACCCTCTGGAACCTCTACAACGCTGTCACTGAGAATCTCAAGGGCGGTGATTTGTCCAAGCTCCCAGAGCGTACCATGAAGATGCAGAGCATCTTTGATGGGGTCGCAGGTCACCAGTCACAGGTGATCGTGGAAGCTGAAGAGGTTGTCTTGCCCGCGTAAGTGGGAGGCACTCGCCACGCCCGACCCGAAAGGGTCGGGTTTTTTTTGTGCTTTTAACTTTTTTTTACTTGACACGCAATAAAGTAAGAACATTCGTAAGTCGTTGAGTATCAACGACTTAGGCGGCGCGGGGGGCGCACCCCACGTAACTCGTTGATGCTCAACGAGTTACGAATGAACCTTAAGCATACTCTCACAATATGTCAAGCATTTAATTAAAATTAATTTTAATTATTTAATATTTGACAATCGATATATTTATATGCTATTGTTAGTCATGGATAAAGAAAATAGAAACCATCAGATATATACTTGGCATACTAACGGTGACGAACGCATTTACGCTTGGTTCACTTATGAAGGTGCAGTTAAAAAAATAGACGAAATAAAGTATGAAGAACCAACACTTTCATGCTATGAAATAACCCTAGACAATCAAACAGTAGAAAACGGAAGTTTTGCACACAGTGAATAAAACAAATGAGATACTTAACACTTAGCAACTCAAAAATTTTAAAGGGATTCCAGAAAGGTTTCATAACTTATGGTCTTCACTTTGCACCGTCTAATTTGTCGGGGCGGAATGTTTGCCCGAACGCATCCCCTGGATGTGCAGCAGCTTGTTTAAATACAGCAGGTCGAGGCATGATGAACATGGTACAAGAAGCTAGGATAAACAAAACAAACAAATTCTACGATAACAAGTTTGAGTTTGTGCTTCAGTTAGTGAAGGACATTCAAGCAGGAATAAGGTTTGCAACACGTAAACAAATGAATGTTTGTTTTCGTTTAAACTTAACAAGTGATATCCGTTGGGAAAAATACGGCATCATGCAGGAGTTCCCAAAACAACAGTTTTATGACTACACAAAGAGTAAGCAACGAATGAAAGACTTTCTCGGTCGTGGTCTAGGATATAACTCTGAGATGCCACACAACTATCACCTTACTTTTAGCCGAGACGAAACAACAGATACTGAGTTTATAAAAGAAGTAATTAAAAAAGGTGGTAATGTTGCAGTTGTGTTTGATGAGATTCCAAAAACCTGGGAAGGTATGGATGTAATCAGTGGCGACGATCATGACTTGCGTTTTACTGATCCTCATGGTAAAATAGTCGGACTAGAAGCAAAAGGAAAAGCAAAGCAAGATAACTCTGGTTTTGTTGTAAAAGTAAAAAACAAATGAGAAGTTGGGAAAAAAGAGATATAGTTGATGTCCTAAAGGATCATCACACAGATTTAAATAAAGCGTCTAAGGAGCTAGCTAATGGTGGGGATAACGAGGGCAGTAATGAAATAGACAATGATGCGTTAGTGATAGAAAACTATCTTGAGACCGAACACGGTCTTGAGTGGGACGGAATACAATTTTTAAAAATAGAAAATAAATAAGATGGGTTGGAGACCAATAAAAGAAGAATTAGTTTTGCATCGTTGGCAATGTTTTTGTGACGATGAGAGTGAATCAAATATAGCAGAAGTACCGCCTTACTGGTATGCAGAAAATGGAACTCCTACTTGCGTTTGTGGGGAAGATATGGAATATATAGAAACGCTTTTGGATTGTAAGTTTGATCCAATGAGAGAAACTTTAGTAATATCAGTAAGAGAAGAAAAAAAATGACAGCTAATCACACAAATCAAATTCGTGTTTTCCTAGAGAAAACAGATACTTTACTAGATATCAAATACGATAATAGCAAAGGTATAACTCATGCAATCAAAACATCCGAAGCAAAGATGTTTAAAAGAATTCCAAAAATAGATGGAGGTTATCAATATGATGAATTACCGCCTTACTTTGTAGAGAATGACCCGATAGAAAAAATGGTTATAAAGTTGATTTATGAAGATAGGCGTGGTAGGTTGAAGCAGGGAATGTCCATTTAAAAAAAATGGAATATCAAGTAACCTTAATCATTCTTTTAGCAATAGCATTTTTAATTTTATCAAACAGATGAGAAGTATACCACACGAACCAAATATCATAGACCAAGAAAAAAAAGAAACGTACAATAATCTTTCTAAGGTTGTAGGGGATGCTTGCGAAGCATGGCTTCGCAAGAAGGGAATAGGAACCTATAGTTTTAGAGACCAAATGAACAATGGCTATCAAGAACAGATAGCTAAAAAGAATAAATAAAAAGTTTTGTTATGCCGCTAACGTTAACTAGGAGTAGAGCGTAGGGAGATCTTACGACAAGGTTTTTTTCGGGTTGCTCATTGCCCTTTTCTTGACCTTTCATTTATCACCTAGTTAACGTAACTCGTTCAGTATGAACGAGTTAGGCGGGCCGCGGGCCGCGAGCGCTGTAACTCGTTGACAATCAAGGACTTACACACGCTACTAAAATGTGGCTAAAATATATATATATGCTATACTTATTTGGTATGTTTATTTCGACCTGCTTATTTGATCTGGTATTATTTAGGATGTATTATTTGATCAGGGGATTTCTTGTAACAGTTAATTTACCAAATGTTTCTGTTTTTTTACCTCTGATCCATCTCTCTGACCAATCTAATCTTGGTCTGCGGTGGTAATATCTATATACTTCCCCTGTGTCTTTATTTACTAACTTATATTTACCTTTTATTGTTTTAACTGTGCCGCCTCTATCTTCAGGAGTATAACATCTCTCTGGTTTGGCGCCGACCTTCCGACACATACGTTTCCATACGAAGTCATGACCATGTCCTCTCCCCACCAGGGCGTGGGCAATCTCATGGAGAACGACATCTTTTGTTTCTTCTATTGTATTTATATTTGCTAGCTTCTTGGTGATACCTATTTCCTTCGGACGGTATCTGCACTGACCATATCTACGAACTGCTCTGGTGTCCCAAACGAACGACCAACCTTGTGCGATTAAGTCCCACTTCTCCATCTGCTCAAGGGCATACTTCTTTATCTCATATAACTTTATTAAGTCCATGTACGTATCCTACCACCTACGGTGGTAGGTGTCAAATAAAAAATAATAAAAATTAAATTAAAATACTAAAAATAAAAGACCGATTATTAAGGCGACCAAGAACCATATTGGGATATCCCATGGAAAAGCATAAAGTTTTTTATACTCTTCCGCCTCTCGCTTATTTCGCTTTCTCTGTGTCACTCTGGGATTTGTTTCTTCTTCTATTGTCATCCTTCTGCTTATTACGCTTATTTCGCACCAAACCGAAGGATATTAATGTGTCGATTATGTCACCAAATCAATTAAGAAATATAATGTGATTAAAAAAAATATCAGATATAAAGTTGACTCTAACCGTGTCATGTTATTTGGGGGATTATGGTTGATCTGGTTATTTAGTATGATTTGTTTCATATTATTACACCTAATCTCCGCTCCAATAGTCGTCTATATCGTCATCTTTATATGATGTCTTCTCTCCTCTAGTATAAGCAAATATAATAAAAGCAAAGAAGACTAAAAAGAAAGCAAAAGGGTAAAAACTGTCCATTGTCTTTTTGTAATATTAAAAATGATTTTTAAATAATTAAAAAAGGTAGGGAGACTAATTTTTTTTGGGGTACTAAATATTGTTTCATACTGATCTTTCTCTTCTTTATATTCTCTCTATGTATTATGTTAATGATATTCCTTTATATACAGTGTTTGGTGTTTCTTTACCTTATTATGTATTGGATGTATTCTAGGGGTATTTATGTACGTGGAATGGGGTAATATGCACCGTGAGGTGAATGTTCACAAAATAACTTGCTCTTATAATTATAAACGAACGTTTTATAATTTGTAATTAGTTACCAAGTTACACAACATATTGTATGCGAGTAGTGTTAGTCCCACAAGACATAGTAAATTGGTTCCTATGACCAGAGATACTATTAAACAAAAATAAACTATTTGATTGCGATCTTTACTTGCCATGGATGATTTTCCCAATCTTCTCCTCTAGTGCTAAGTATTATTGTATCTCCTGCTTCAGCTATCTTTTTTAATCCAGTAATAGATATTCTTTTATCTCCTCTACCCTTAGACTTATAGAAAGAAACTTTACACTTTGTGTTGTCTTTATATTTACCTACTAATTCAAACCTCTCTCCTGCATCTACTTCATTATATTTAAAATCAAATTGCTCTGCGAAGTCACATACTGTTTTGTTTGCGTCAATGATACTTTTATTAAGCATCGTTTCTGTTAATTGGATTGTTGCTTTTTTAAACATATTATTATTAATCTTCAAGGTTATGGTGGAATAAAAGACTTTCTGTTTTGATGCTTATTGTAGAAGCTTTATTTACATTATTATTGATTGCTGTAGCTACAGCTTTACCTAGTTCTTCTATATCAACGTCTAAAGGATGACTAACTTGCATGGAGAAAGAACTAATTGTATATTCAGTATTGTCTGAGTCTTTAATCATAGCCCCGAATATAAATGCATATTATATACAGGTCAAGGGTAAAATTGAAATTAATTTTAATTATTTTTATTGAAAAAAAATGTTGACTTTATCTTTCCAGCTATTATGCTGGTTGTATGACAGGTAAAAAGAGTAATCGTGGACGACCGAAAGGAGCCACATCATTTGTAAGAATCGCATTATGTGATTTGTTGGATCAGCTTGGAGAAAAAGCTACAGTAGTTGTTTCTAAGAAATGGCTAGAAAGTATTGGATTAGATGTAACCTCTGAATCTAAACCATCTCCAGTTGATGAAGTTAAAAAAGAGGACGAAGTAGAAAGAATACAGTTTACTATTCACAATGACTAAAGAACTTATAGGACAAGCGCAACTCAAGAAGAGATTGCAATTTTACACTGATTCAAAGAAAGCTACTGGTGTAATTCCGTTTCTTATGTTCAATGGTGCTAAAGGTCTGGGAAAGACTGAATTTGCTAAACAATTTGCCAAAACTTTAGGTAAACCAATGATAGAGATTAATTGTTCTACTATTAGAAATGGTGAGCAATTCTTCGAGCAAATTTTTATTCCTGCTATTTTAGATAAGGATGTTACTATATTGTTTGATGAAGCCCATGCTTTACCGAATGATTTAGTTATGGCTTTTCTTACTATCTTCAATGTTGAAGGAGCTAAAACAAAAAGATTTGAGTTTGGCGAGAACAGTTTTGAGTTTCAATTTGAGAGACAGACATTTATGTTTGCCACTACAGAATTAGATAAATTGTTTCCTCCGTTTAGGGATCGTCTTACAGTTCTTGATTTTGAGCCATACAGCAAAGAAGAGTTAGGTAAGATCATGTCAAAGAAGATTAGTTGGGTTGAATTCCAAGACAATGTGATGGATGAGATATCTTTTACGCTTAGAGGTAATGCTAGATCAGCTATTAAAAGAGCCTTAGAGATAAAAGCTTATTGTGAAGTCCATAATCAGCATACCTTTGGAAAGAAAGAATGGAATGCATTATGTAAGCTTCTGGGAATATTACCTTTTGGTATTAACAATACTGAGCTACAAGTGATGCAAATACTCAGAGATCGTGGAGCTTGTACGCTTCAAATGATATCTGCTGTTACAGGAATGTCTCGTACTGCAATTCAACGTGATGCCGAGGTCTATCTTTTAAAAGAAGGTTTTATGAAGATCGATGGCAAAAGATGGATTACAAATAAGGGAGTGAAAGCATTAGAAAAAATAAATGCCTAGAAAAAAAAGATATGCCCCGACTTCAATCGAGGTCGGTGGAGTCACTTTCAAGATTGTCTACAAAGAGTTAGATGATTTTGGACAAATGGATATTGATAAGAAGACTATCTTTATCCGCAAGGGAATGTCTAATGAAGAAAACTTTGATACATTAATGCATGAATGCGTTCACGCTTGTCTTGCAGTTGGTGGAATAAGTTATGTAATAGACGAAGATAAAATAGAAGAGGGAGTTACCAGATGCTTAGATAATCTATTATTCCCGATATATAAAAAAGAAATTAAAAAATTATAATTATGCCAAACCACGTTACTAATAAACTCACAGTAAGGAAAGGAACACAAAAAATTCTTCCTGCTCTTTACAGTGCAACCATCGAATACAACAGCATAGATGAAAAACTCTATGACATCTTACGAAACTTTTCTTTTAATAAGATTATTCCTCAAGGAGAACATGATAATCAATGGAGATGGGATAATTGGGGAACCAGAACAGATGCTTATGTTGTTGATGATCCTGCTGATGAGTGGCAGAATAAAGATGAGACTATTAACCTAATAAATAGTTTTGGTCAGTTCGAGACTGCATGGTCACCGCCATTACAGGTAATTCGTAAGCTACAAAAGATGTTTCCAGATTATTCTTTTGCATTAGACTACATAGACGAACAATTTATGTTCTGCGGTACGATGGATGTAAAAGGCGAGGACAATTACACAGAAGAAGAAAAAGATTTAAGGTATTACGGAGCTTATCTTCTAGATTATTCACACAGAGAATTAGATGAATTCTTTGAAAGTTGTGAAGAAACTGCTTGACACTGAATTAAAAGTAATTTAAATTATTTAAAATGAATTATTATTACACAGACGAAGCAGATTCAGTGATTGATACGCTGAAAGAACACAAATATTTAATCATGGAAGCATTCAATCCTATCGGAGATGTCTTTGACGAGATGGAAGCACAGTTTGATTTGATGATTAATGAAGCAACAAAAGTATTAAACAACAGCAAGAGAGTAAAATGAGCAAAGGTTACACAAAACAAGAAGTAGAGGATTGGCAAGATCATGTTAATAAGAAAACAGATCAAGTAGCTAAAGATGGAGAAACATATGAATACGAGTTATTTTTAACTCATGAAGATGGCACAGGCTTTATAGTTGATTGTAGAGAGGATATTGTAAAAGATGGTGATGTAGTATCATCTGAGTACGCAGAAGGTTTTATTTTTGATGATTACTGGGAAGCAGAGATAAAGCTCAAAGAGATTGAAGGCCGACTAGAAAAAAAGAATAAAAAAATATTTATTACTAACGAGGTAAAGACATTGCATAATGTTCTTGGTAGAGAGATTGAGCCAAAACAAAAGCCAACTCTCTGGACAGTAGATCTTAACACAGTATTTAAAAACATTCTGTTTGACTGTACTGAGGATGAACTAGAACAGAACGTTCAAGAGTTTGTTATTAGTGAAATTCAAAATTTAGACTGGACATATGAGAAAGCTGATGTAAATGTCAGCAAAACAATGAAAAGATATGAGTGAAGAATTTAGAAAAGGATTTATGAATCTAACAACTGTACCAGTAACAGATAAATTACGAAGAGGATTTGTAGTAGAAGTCGTTGAAACAAAATGTAAATGCGACAATAAGCAGACCCATAATCTAATAAAAGATGAGGACATTGGCTTAGATTTATTCCAAGCGATGACAGAAGATTACAATTACTACATTGATGAGACCCAAGGTCGCTGTAGAGACTGCGACACAGAAGTTGAATTAGGTTTACACTACACAGTAACCCACGAAGAATAATGATACTATTAAATGGAGACTATTGGGATTGTGAATGTGAGAGTGATTACATCCACAAAAAAACAGAAACAAATCATTGTGTTAAGTGCGACACATATGAAGACGAACAACCAGATTCAAGACAGGAGGAGATAAATGAGTAGATTAATAAAAGACATTAATTGGTTAGTTGATTATTTAGCTAACGTAGGTGCAGACCACAAAAGCTCTGGATTTGATTCCACAGCAGAAGATTACCAACTTTGTATTGACGTTATCAATCAATTAACTGATGTGATAGATGAAGTAGATTGGGTTGACGAAGACGAAGTAAATATTACAGCAATCAAAAAGTTTAAAGATGGATATTAAAGACCGAGACCCACTAATAGTTGAAGTAGAAACAGCAGACGGAACAATTAGGAATGTTCTTTTAACTCAGGATATAGATATAAAACATTTCTTTGGTACGAATGATAACATCGCATATTTTTTCGGTTCAGATGAAGCAACAGAACCAAATGATTTGATTGGTTTGCCTTTGTTTGGAGATGATATTTATTTTAAATGCAAGGGTATAGGAAGCACAGATGATAAAAACAACATCATTACAAAAGTAAAAAAAGTTTTTAGTTATTTTGAATTAGAAAATATTAAAAATGACTTGCAGTCAATCTAAATGTCGATATCCTGTAACCTGTAATCTCCATGATGATTGCATGGAACAATTAGTAATAGAAGCAAACAATAGAAGAAAGATGAACTTTAAAGAAGCTATAGAAGTTATTGTTGAATTAGCCAACAAAGAAGTAGAAAACAATCATGATGTTTATGATGTACCAAACCTTGTTAAAGGTGGTAGTATTAACCTAGAGAAAGCTGAACAGGCATTCGATATCATAGAAGAAGAATTAGATAACTTAGCATATTAATATGAGTGCAACTTGGAGTAAAGATTCAATAGATTTTACATTTATAGATGGTTGGGTGATTAAAGCAGACCCAGACGAAGAGAACAAAGTTATTCATGTTACTATATCAAACAATGATGGTGAGGTCTTCGATAAGAACCACAAGCTTAGTAAAGAATTAACTTTTTCTGTTGGAGTACTTATGGAGGCTAAAGATGAAGAGGTTTAGAGTTACATATTTAGACGAGTGGGAGATGCCTGATGATGCCAAAGAAGAGGATCTCTATGAAAAGTTCTTAGAGTATTTAGCAGATTGTGTTAAAAATGGAGATGTAACTCCTTTTGAATTCGAAGAGCAAACTGATTGGAAAGCTCCTAGTCCTCATCCATGTGGCACAGGATATACAGAAGGTCATCCAAACAAAACATTTTAATCTATGCATTTTAAAGATGAGATTAAAGCTATAGCAGAATTAGCAAGCAAAGAGCATCCAATTAAAATTGCTCATTGGGCTATAAAAAACAAAAAAGAAAGATTAGAAGAAGTATTTAAGTTTAGGGCGAAAACATTTAATAACTTAGAAGACTATCTTGACTTTTGTGTTAAAGATGCTATTAATTAGTATGAATATATTTGCAGTAGACAAAGACCCAAAGATATCAGCACAGCAACTATGCGACAAGCACGTTGTTAAGATGATTCTAGAATCTGCTCAGATGTTATGCTCTGCATATCCTAACGGAGACGCACCATACAAAAGAGCTTTTTACAATCACCCATGTACTATTTGGGCTAGAGAATCGCAAGAAAACTATGAGTGGTTACTAGACCATGCGTATGCAATGTGCCAAGAGTACACCAGACGTTATGGCAAAGTACATAAATCTATTGATGCTATTGAGTGGTGCGGTAAGAACTATATTAAGTTACGTCTTCCACGAAAAGGTCTAACCAAATTTGCACAGGCTATGCCAGAACAATACAAAAACAAATGTAGTGTTACAGCTTACAGGTCATATTACAATGGCGAGAAAGCAGGATTTGCTACATGGAAGAAAAGAAAAACTCCTAAGTGGTTTGTAAAAGCATGAATCTTTTTAAACTTCTCCTCGCATATATCAATATGATGGTTCCTACTCCTTCCGAGGAGTGGGAACTCATCGATAATCAGGATGAAGCCAAGTATTTAATTGTCCATCAAAGTGGCAGATGGTACGAAAAAATATTAGACAAAAACAAAAGACCTATTTATATTTCAAATAGCGAGCATCACAGATACATGATCGAATGGAAAAATAATAAACCTTCGATTAAGTACAAAGCTCCAAATGGGTGGAAGTGGATCAAATTGAATTAAAATTAATTTTAATTCGTTTTAGCAACTCTTATTCTGAGTCATCCTCTTCACCGTCATCAACTGGATCTGGCTCTGGCTCTGGCTCTGGCTCTGGATCAGGAGTTGGTTCTGGTTCTGGAGTTGGTGGAGCAGGACTTGGTGGCTCTGGCTCTGGTGGAGGAGTATTAGCCCAAGTTCTTAAAGCAGGAATAGCTGAAATTATTGCATCCATAGCTGTCGCAACTTCTGGTACTTCATTTACGCAGTCCCAAAAAGTTTTTCTTCCGTTTATTCTGCATGGTATATTTAAGTACTCTACACCTTGATTGTCAGCAGTAGACCAAATCTTATCATTATTTGGATCATAAGGAAGCATTTCAACGCTTATAGAACCTTGATTGCTTCCAGAAGCATTTATTTCTGGTGCAAAAATATTTATGTTACGCAACCAAACAGAATCAAAAGTTTCTTTTGGCGTGGCAGGAACAACAAAAGGTTCGTTCCTTGGTATTGGATCTCCTAAATTATCTGCGGGCATGATATATAATACTTTTAATTATTTAAATTTCTATTTTATTATTACACTTGTGTAAGTAATAATGTGAATTTAATTGTTGTTTCCGACTTAACGACTAAAGAAGGATTGTATTTTAGATATCTTACTATGACCGTAAAGTCATATCTCAGCATGGATATTATAGTAGAAGCAAAGAAAGAACAAATAGATTATTATTATAAACTACTTAAAAAAAAGGGTTTATATGATTTTGTTTCAGAGATTGTCCCACCAGAATACGAAGTTGATGGTGTGAGATTAGATACTGAATTAAATTATCCATTGACCGTACAAACAAATTCAATTCATGCTTTTAATGTTACGAGTTTAATAATGCAAATTAAATCGTTACGTAAGATAAGAAAAGATTTATTTTAGTTTTTTAAAAATAAACCAAAAAATATATAGTTCCTTATTTGGCAAAAAATCATTCGATCTGGGACTTTTTATTATTTGAAACTTTTTAGTTCGCTCTGATCCATGCAATAGCCCTCTCCATGCCCTAAATTTTTTAGGTTTGAGGCGTTTATTAAGTCTTTTTTCATTGCATATCCTTTTATATCTACCTCAGAATTGTCTACGATACATAGCACATACATATCGACATCTGGATTTTCTTTTTTTGTAGCTAATAGTCTGCCAGATTTGTATGTGGTAGATTTAATATCATAAGCGTATCCTTTCAGCTTACCATCTGCACTACCACTACGAGGTGTTAACCCCAGGTCTGGGAAAGTATTGAACTGTTTTGCAAATGCATACTCAGCTTTCATACCCATCACATCAGCTTCACTTCCATCTTGAGTCCCGACCTTCGCATCTTTGACTCCAGAACTTCTGGCAATGATTGATCTCATCCTGCCTAATTGTTCACATATTAAAACTTCGTCTGGCTGTAGTTTTACAATCACTTATTTGGTTTTCTTTTGTTCGATCTGGGATCTTTCTTCGATAAGCATTGCTTTAGCAAGGATGGCATAGTTTACAATGTCATCACACGCATCTTCAACTGTCTCGTTTGACACAGATAATTCTTTGTCGTTGGTGAAAGAATTTATTCTTTGTATTTTATCTATCACTCTTACCAGTAATCCTTTGACTGGATGCAAGCCTATTATCTTTGAGGAGTTGAAGTTGGCAAAGATATCGGTGGCTGTTTTGCCGCCAGTATAGTCTTTATTTTTCTTTACCATGATTGATTTGCACTTGGAACAAGTGTCTTCATGGATTTCTAATAGTTGATTTATATTCATAAATTATGCTCCCCACATTGCTCTTATTCTGAACATCTCTGCTCTACTCCAATCTTTTACTGCCCCAAACTGATCTCTGTAGTTTAAACTTATTGTAATATACTCATTAAAATTACTCTGTATTGGTATAAAAGGTCTAAACCAAAGGAACTCAGGATCGACAATTCTATTTTCATCTACTTGTTTTACTTCTACTATGTACCAAATAGGCTTATCAAAGCTTGAGTCAGATATCCAACCAACTTCTACTCTGCCAGTAAGTATATCATGATTTATTTGTAGCTCTGGTACAGGAGGGGGTTCACCCCAATGGTCGTCTGCTCTACAAAATAAAGAAATAAATAAATAAATTGGAATTAAAATTAATTTTTTATGCCACATTACTATAATCTGAAGGATTAAGATCTAGTGGGGGATGGATGTCAAGATCCTCCTCCATTTCTGGAGGAGGTAAAATTAACATTTGGGGAACAGGCTGTTTCCCTTCTTCATTAGACTCTTCTTCGATAAGAAAAGAGACAAGTGTTACAATCGAGCAACCAATAACTCCTAGCAACACACCTATGAATAAATTTAATTTCATTTTTCTAACAGATGTCACTAATCTGGTTGCTTAGCTAATCTTAATGAAGTCCAGATGCCAAAGATTATCATAAATAATCCTGCTAATCCTACTAATGCTCCATTTGTTAATGGTCTATCTAATATTACTTCTAATGCTCCTAATCCCATCGGGAATGCGATACATAGTAAGTTAATTGTGGCCAATGTTTTATTTGTCATGTATTATTTAATTTAAGTTGTTGGGGCTTAAATATTTTTATTATTGTTTTTAATTCTTTCAATGTGTCTGTCCCACATTTTTTCTGATTCACTCTTAGTTTCTTGCTCCGTATCACTTTCTTCTTTTTCAGACTGAGGCATAAAGGCTTGCATCATTATTCTTGTTTTATATGATTGCATCAACATCCGATAAATTTCTAATGGGAAAGCAATTAGACTTTCAACTAATTTGATAAGCGAAACAAATATCGCAACAACAACACCAACTGTCAAGCCAGATAGCAAAGCAATAGTAGCATAAATAATTTTTATTATAGTTGTCTCGCTCATAGTAAATGTATCTTTGTTCATGAATGGTATACCACAGTATAGTTGTCAGGTTTGATGCCTACCACATTAAAACTAATATACTCGAAGGCTTCCTCTAAAGACATACCATCTCCCTGAAAATGGTCAAGCATTTTATCATGAGAATAAACAATAAAGCCCCGCTGATCTACACCTATAATACAGTCATCTAAATTATCGAACTTAATAGCCTCATCTGCGATAAACAAATCAAGTTCTAATATTTCTTCCCATGTCATTTTATGAAAAATTTCTTTACGTTCACGGCACGAAGAAACAGCAAAAAATCGTAATGTTAATATAACTACGATTATCCAGGCGGTAAATATTAAAAAATATAACACGCCTTACTTTAACTCATTACGAGTTAAGAGTCAAATATTTTATTCTTCTTCTTCGGTGTCTTCAGGAACAACAGTAGGCTCAGCGTATTCAGGAGTTTGTCCTTGGTCACTAACTTCTGCTACTTTCCTAGCTAAAATAACAGCAGCTTCTGCTACGTTTAAGCCTTGAGCTTTGACAGCGATATCAAGTAATTGAACTAAAATATTTAATTCGTTATCAGTAAAATCTATGGTTTTCATATTAATATATGGATTATATTTAATCCATAATACAATTCTACTTTTTTTTGCATTTTTTAGTGTAATTTAAATTTAAAGAAGATATAAAGAATATGGCAGTTGATTTAAGAGATAGAATACACTCAGATTTTTCCACAGGCTCTGGAGTTTGGTCTGATTATAGACGACAAATAACTGGTGCATATATAGATGATAAAGGCGCTGGAGTTAATTATGGAGATTACACAAACCATTTAATCAGAGAGTATAATGATAAAATAACAGATTTAAATCAACCATCTGAACTTTACATAGAGCCTTTTGATGCGGGGTTTAGATATAAAATAAATCCTGTAACAGCTACATATAATAGTGGAATTGCAGCTGCATTTTCTGCTAGAACTGTTGGGTTGGGAGCAGGGCCATTATTACGGCTAAGGAGATCTAATGATAATACAGAGGTAGATGTACGAGGAGATAAAGATGGAGTTTTATCTTTAAGTTCTCCTATTATTGATTATAGAGAAAACTTAGTTAAATTTTCAGAGACTTTTTCTAGTTGGAATAATGTAAATATAACTTTGACGGCAGGTCAAGTAGACGCTTTTAGTGGGACAAATGCTAGTATTTTCACACCAGATGGGACTGGCACTGATAGGAGAGAAATATTAACGACTGTAGTTGCAAATCAAACATACAATGGAAGTGTTTTTGTAAAAGCTGGAACATCAGATAACTTTCAAGTTCAATTTGTAGATCATTTAGCTAGCTACGCTAGCAGAGGATTGCTTAAAGTTGATGTTGCAGCCGATGGTTCTTTTTCTACAGCTACAGCTACATCTATTTCAAACGTAACATACACAGCTTCTTCTAATGGGTTTACTAGAGCAAGTTTTTCATTTACACCTTCTGCTTCATCGACTCAACTTTCAATGAGGTTGTTTCCAGATAGAGACAATGGAACAGGAACAACAATCTTTTTTGGAGCGCAATTAAGTAACGGGCAAACTGTAGAGAAATACATTAAAACAAGTGGCTCCATCATCTCTGAGTTGGATAAACCACAAGAAACACTTCGTGATTTTATTGGAATTCAAAATCTATTGCCTTTTTCTGAAGATTTAAGTGAGTGGACTGCCGATGGAATTACTGCCACAGAAATAGCTGGAGATAACGCACTTAATGATGATGGGTTTTATAGAGTGACAGCTTCTGCTGGGAGTAAAACTATAACAGAAACAACAGAAACAAACACCCCTGCAATAGCAGCAGGAGATGTTTTTACAGCTTCGGTTTATGTAAAAAATGTCAGTGTTGCAGGAGGCGTTGTAAAACTTCAATTGACAAGAGATGCAGGTGGTGATTACGAGCAAGCTGAAGTCACATTAAATAACACAACAGATGAGTGGCAAAGATTTACAGTAACACATACATTCGCACAAGCTCATACAAGGTTAAGAGTGAGATTGCTTACATCAAGCTCTCTAAGCTCTCTTTCTGCTGATGTATTTGGGTTTCAACTAGTCAAAGGATCAAGCGCAGGAACATATACAAAAACAATTGGAACACCTAACGAGGCCGATGGATTCGTCACAAAGTGGTACGATCAATCAGCAGTAGGATCTGATCAAAAAAACTTTGAGCAAGCAACAGCATCATATCAGCCTTTAGCCGTTGAAAACGGTGATTTAATCACAGGGGCCAATAACAAACCTGGAGTCAGGTGGGATATTGGTAAAAATATGTATATCAATAGCCAATTTACTAATGGTAAAATAGATACTTTTTTCGTGTCCGACTTTGATGTTTCTGACGCGGCTTCTAACACTAACACTAACTTTAGAAAGAGGCATATTTGGTTTACCTCCACAGGCACATCAAATTATATTATAATGGACTCTGGAGCTACATCGACTTCTATTGGTTCATTAGGCAATGTAAATAAAACATTACGAGTAAATGGAGTTGATTACAATCCAAATGATCCAGAGCTGACAAGAAGTGGCGTATTTCAATTATTAGATGGCAATAAATTATACTCAACAGTCGGAGGGAATAGCTCTACCTACACAGGAACTCACGATAATATATTAAATTTAGGATTCTATAATTCTGATGATGATAATACATTTAACTTTGAAGGCTTAATGCAAGAGACTATCATCTATACAGGAGACCAGTTAAGCACTAGGACTGGCATAGAAACAGAAATGAACAATTATTATAACATGTTTTAATATATGAAATATTTAGTATTTAACACAGAAACAGAAGCACTAAGTAGAACTGCACAAGAGGCTGAGGCTAGAGGTTGCATTGGCACTACTAGATTTTGGTGGGGAGCTAGACAAACAAAAGCTGGCAAATGGGCTTTATGTATTTCAGATGATGATCAAGGCACTCTTACGGACGCAGAGAAATCTAAATTGAAAAATTCTGTAGTTTGGCCTGATGAGCCTACGCCTTAAACTTCTTCCATCGGCAATTGGTATTTACTGTAAGGCAAAAACCAATGTTCGCATTCTGTTAAGACATCTTGCAGTGTAACCATAGACATTAAATCTTTACGGCCTTTACGTCTGTATCCTTTATATAGACATTCGTTTACTTTGTAAACAGTATCACGCAAATCACATTTATCTTTCGCAAGATTAAATAGGTCAGCATTTTTCGCATGAAGGAAGAAAGCTCCAAAATCAAAAGCTATCCACGTAGGGATGCCCTTTTCATTGCACCAGCCCTCTTTACCATTAACATTTAAAAACTCTAAAAGAACTTTTCCTTCTCTAGTGGAATTTTTTAAACCTTTTAAATCAACAGTTTCTCCGTTCACTATAAAATCTACGTGTCCGATATCTTGTTTTTTAGTGGATTTTTTTATTTTTAGATCAGCGGATAAACATGAGTGATGGTATCTCTCTACCGACTCATCCATTAATTTCTTAGTGTGAGCCACATGGGTGGCCCCTGATAAACTTTTAGCTCTGTTAGATATCATTAAGACAAAAGAAGTTTAATGCCAAATGTAGATTTAGCAACGAATAAAAACCCCCAAGCCCAACAGGGGAGGGGGTGTCTGAAAGATTAATCTAGAGTTAATCCTCGGACTTCTGCTTGGCTTTCCCAATATTTAATGCGGCCCAGTCAATGATTGCATAAACTTTAGACCAAATTGTTCCTTTTTTGGGAGTTGGAGTAGCAGCAGTAATCGCAGAGGCAAGAGCCACAAACGCTGTTAATACACCAAACCAAGGGTTATCTTCAACTAATTTAAGGAGTGTTTCCATAATATATATTAAATGGTTGTTATCATTAATTACACCTAATCGGGATGAACTATGTAACCTTTTTCTCTAATTTTAGACCAAAACTGCTTTTCCGTCCACTCTTCATGGAATCTTTCCTCATTGGCCCGTTTCCATCTATCGTATGATTCTTTTAGTGTTTTTATAGCAATCGAAGAGCTTTTCCAATCTCCAACCTTTGTTGTAGATTTTCTATCAAGCTTATATATTTTAAAAAATTGTCTGAAAATTTTTAAATGCTCTGGTTCTATGTCATGCAGTTTACTATATCTTTCTTTTGGGGACCAATGTGGAACTGCTATTAATTTATTATCTATTTCCCCATCATCCTCAAACCCTAACATTCCTAGGATTCTGCAACTGACTAGAGTCCCTCTGTCGATTGGGTCATGATTAAAAACTAAAACATCAAGAGGATCGTTATCTAAAGCTATTGTTCTAGGAATAAACCCATAGTTTATTGGGTACTGTAAGGATGAAACTAAACATCTAGTTAATTCAAAAATGTTTAACTTTTCATTGTATTCATATTTAGTATTTGTTCCTTTTGGAATTTCGATAATACAATTTACATGCTCAAAGTCGTCTGTTGTATTTGGTATGTCATTTACTAAATTCATATCTTATTACATAAGACCTTTGTATATCTTTAGCTGTTGCTGTCTATATTCTTTTAATAGGACATCCTCCTCTGTTATCTTGGCATCTGAGAATTTTAATGATTTAAAATCTTTAATACCGAAGATTTTTTGGAGCTTCTCGTGATTAGTCTTTTTAGTTTGAGAATTAAAGTTATCTGTAGGAAGTAATAATTTTTCAGGAACAATTTCAGATAACTCTTCAGCTAATCTGTTTACCTCTGATCTTTTAGGATTCCCTTTTCTAAATAATATTTTTTTACACTTATCTAACTCTATAAAAAAGGTTAGATACTCTAAACTCTGCACTACCTTCGCGCCTGTCTTATGGTCATAAATAAAAGTTTGGTGGCATTCAAACCTCTCTTCTTCATGGATATCTAAAAGCAAATCAAAAGGGTGCTGAGGGCTTCGTCCAATAATATAATCAAAAATAATATAACTGGGGATTTTTATATCAATTAAAAATGTTCCTTTGGGCTTATCTTCTCGCATATTAGTATAATAATAACAGAGAGATATTGTTCAAGTATTTTTAAGATATTCTTATGCGACTTCTTATTTTAGAGACATGGCGCTTCTTTTCTAAAACAGAGCCACCTTCACGACTGCCAGCTCCATTGGTATTACCCTCGATGGTTACTACATAACCACTTGAATCTATATCCTTTACAGCTAAACCAATATGAGAAAATGTGAAAACAACTATATCTCCAGCTTTAATGTTTCCATTTGTTGGTTTACGAAGATCTATGCCATTTGCAACCTGCTGTTTGGCCCAATTCTCAAAATCCCAAGCGCCAGCAGTTCTTGGTCTTTTAAATTTTATATCTTCGCCCTCGATAGCTTCTCTAACTAACCAACAGATAAAAGCTGCACACCAAGGCCAACCTTTATCTGGATCAAGCCAAGTAGCCGCTTTGTATTCATCTACTCTTGGGCCGCAATTACTGCCATCAACTTCTGAAACCCCTATCTCTTCTCTAGCTAATGAAACCATTTTTTTTGGTATATTACCATCTGGCGCTGGAGTATTTTTAGTGGACAATTTTGCTAAGATAGCGTTCCAAGTTACAGGTCCATCTGCACCGTCAGCAGAAACACCTAATAATTTTTGTACAGCTTTAACTACTTCTTTTTTACCTTTAAAATTCATTTTAATTACATTTCCTACTAAATGAAGCGCCTATAGACATAACGAAACATAAAGCTAGTAGAGTACAGATAAAATCAGAAAACCTTTCAATCTTTTTGTTTAGTACTTCTGCTTGCTCCTCATTGTAGTACATTTTTGTATCCATAATATTGTTTATGGCTTCTATAGTAGGGTCAGTCATATCATACATTCTAGGTATAGAGGCTTTAATCATCTCTATATCACCTTTTTTTGCCCACTCTATTAACTCATTAACATACGCACTTATTTTTTCTTCTTGTGCGAACACGAAGTCAGCATACTCCTGCTCTTTTGGTGTGATATCTTTTTTGTAGCCTTCTAAATATTCATCCTTGTAGCCACTTTCCTCATTTAAAACATCTACCATCTCTGCTGGGGTCATCATGCCATGAGATGTTTTTACTACAGAATCTACTATAATAACACCGTACCAATCAAAACACATGCCTATCTCCATAATAGAGGACTCTGATTGTCGAGCGTTTTCTTTCAATGTGTTCTGTATATCTTTATTTAGTTCAAAACCCTTTAATCCAAAGAGTAAACAAATGGCAGATAAACAATAAACTATAAACTTAGGTCTCATTTCTTAATAAATTTTTCTGGGTTCTTCTCGAATTTTTGTCCTAGACGAACTATGCCTCCGATAACTTCAGGGCTAACAACACCAATAATACCATAAGCAATAGCTTTTGTTAGAGATGACACATCGGTTTGCTCTAATACAAACCATGCAATACCTGCCGCTATAGCTGCTGTTAAAATTCTTTTGAACTGTTGTTTTACCGATAAACCACTATCCCCAGACAGAAGCCGTGCAAACATTGCAGCAGCTCCTACTAGTGGGACAAGCCATCCTCCGTTAAGAAACTCTTTTAAAATAGACTTTTCGGGTTCCATATAACTATTAGTTACACAAAAAAAGCCCTCCTTGCGGAGAGCTTTTTAAGTTTATTTAATTTCGTGATAAAAATTTTAGAAATCAAATTTTAGTCCAGCACCAATAATCCACTCATCTTCAACACTAAAAGCTGAATTATCAAAGTCGTTATTGTTGTATGATAGCTTAGCTGAAACAGAAAGCTTATCACTAATAGGATAGCTAGCTTTAACGCCAGCCTCTATAGCTGTATACTCATCTGCAAGATTTACAGTGAGGAATGGGGTTGCAACGAGATCGTTGACTGGAGTACCTACAGCGCGTGAGATACCTAGTTCCACTCCAAACCAATCGTTTTCTAGCTCATGCCAAACTGCTGCTGATGCATCAAAAAGGCTGTAGCCGTATGTGAGACCAACCGCAACTTCTTCACGATCACCGAAAACAGAATCGAGACCAGAGAAACTTGCTTTTGCTCCAAGCTTTTGCCCTGCAATTTCAATTGGCTTGCTATAAGAAACAGAATATGATCCATCTGTATCATCATCTGCATCCGCAAGTCCCAACCCAATAGAAAAATCACCACCAGCAAGAGGTGCAGTTAACGATAGAGAATAATCAAATGAATCTTCTCTTGTTGCTAAACCCCTATCTGTAGTGAAGTTGCTAACTGAAATGCCTCCACTAACGCCAATATTGTCAGCGAGAGTAGTAGCATGTGAATTCGCACTGCTGAAAGCAATGCCCAATGTGGTCAAAAGACCGAGTATTAGTTTTTTCATGTTATTGTATTATGAACGTTTTGTAATCTTTTTCAAGATTATTTTTATTTTACACTACATTTATTTATTTGAAGAGTAAATTTGTCTTTCTAACTTTCTAAATCTAGTATCAGAATGCCAGACTTCATTCGTTTGAGGTGTATAAATCCCATCAATCGTTTGTATTGCTTTCCCCTTCTCTAATCTTAGAGTAGAAGCTTGATATATGTTCAAATTCCCTACGCTCGGTGTCGAGGTAGTCTCGCAAGAGGTCAGCCCTGTCAGCGCTATGGCTATCGCCGCGAATCCTGAGATTTTCAATTTCTTGTACAAGGTTTTGCTCTCTTTCTTTAAATTCTTTATGTAAGTCATAATAAAATTTTTTATTTTTTAAGGTTAAGTAAAGTTCTATAGATTTTAAAACTGATTTAAATAACTGAAACATTTATTTACTCTTCAGTTTGTGGTGAAAATTGAAGCACAACTTTGCCTACTTTATCTTTTGTATTAGATAAAAACCCGTGAATCGCTACAGAGTTAGGATTGAATTCTATTTTTTTCTCATCTAACAAATGTCTGTCATCATCAAAAAATATTTCTCGCATCGTTTGAGGAGGAGCGGTGTCAAAAGTTTTACCTAAATAACCATGTTTACCCATCAAATGTTCCATTGCTGCATTGGCAGCTATAACTTCAAATTTTACTTTCATTTTTTTTAATTTGCACCAAATAATGCTGTTGTTGTCGTCATTGAAAATGATAGCTTGTTTATCATATCTTTCAATCCATTTTTTATACGAAGATACCTTAAAGTTTCTCCTAATCTCGCTTTTAAAATATTTTTTATTATATAAAATTGATGCTTGATCAAAGACTTTATGTACCCCTTCTATTAAGACCTTTGAGTTAAAGTTTTTTCTAAAACCAAAAATAAACTCAACGTCTACAAAATTACTGTAAGCTTTTAAAAACAAGATGACAACTTTTTTTTGATCTTTTGTGGCTAAAAATATATCGCAAGATTTAGTTAAGTCTTGAAAATTTTTCCTAATCTTAGCGCGTTTTAACCTATATGAAGATATTTTATGATAGTCATATGGTTTTGACTCCACGCAAAATGTAAAAAAATCTTCCCAAAGTTCCTCTGCGTCGTTGTTAACTTGTGTAATTTTCACTTCTTTTAGTTATTATAAAGAGTCTAGTGTAAATTTAAACATGGCAGAAGAAGGAAAAAATAAAGTAGCAGATAGTTTGCTGGATCTACAACCAACAGCAATTTTAGAGCTGTTTAGAATATTTCCTGATAAAGTTAATAAACCCACTTTATTCCTAGGTTTTCATGGAGGCACAGTTTTTAACAAATCTATTACTTGGCAAGGCGTTCAATACTTACCATTGTCAATGGAAACTGAGGGGTTTGATATTTTTGGAGATGGCAAGTTGGCTAGACCTAAACTCAGGGTTTTAAATAAAGACTATATTATAACTAATTTTTTGCAAAATTATAATGATTTAGTCAATGCTAAAATAGTTAGAAAAAGAGTTTCTGTAAAATATTTGGACGACTCAAACTTTGATGGCGGGAATCCCTTTGGTATAGCTGATTCTAAGGCTGAATTAACTAATGAAACATGGCTTGTTGGTCGCAAAACACAAGAATCAAAAGTTTTTGTTGAGCTAGAATTAGCCTCACCATTAGACTTAGAGAGTTTTGATGTCAATTATAGAGAAGTTGTATCTAAGTTTTGTTACTGGAAATATAGAGGAGAAGGCTGTAGATATGCAGGTTTGCCTGTAGAAAAATCTGATGAGAGTCCTTTTGTAGACGAAAACGGCACTGTAGTTGTTCCAAGTTATAATTCTCCTACTGGTGCAGGAGGTGTGAGTTCTCCAGTAAATTTTTACGACGACCCTTCAGCACAATGGTCTGTCAATAGATCTTATGTAAAAGGAGATATTGTTTATGTGAAAAACAACAGTGTATTAATTAGACCTTTGGATGCTACAGTTAATGAGGACGCTGAACCTTTAAAAACAGTTTATGTTTGTGTGGCATCAAACGCGGGGGAGTCTCCTGAAGGCAACCCAACTTATTGGCAAAAAGACGGTTGCAGTAAAAAACTTTCAGCATGTCAAAGAAGATTTAACTCAGCAGAATCTATTTCTTACCAAAAGGGAGAAACAATTACATCTGGATTTAATTTTATTAAATTTAGTGGAATGAAATCTGCGACAAGTGATGTTGCTTCTAATTCAGGACTTTTCCACACTAAATCTCCACTAATTACAGGCATGCTAACGGGAGCTTGGAGTATAGTAGGTTGGGCAAATGTCAATAATGTCTCGCCTTTAGGAGCAGGAGTTCTAAGTACTTCCTCTAGAGATGCCGCTCAGTGGCCAAATACAAGATTTTTAAATATTAATAGCGACATCCATATTAGTAATTTAGCTAAAAAAGGTGTACCAAAAGGCACTATATCAGCTAACTTTGTAGGGCCGACTTTAAAAGCTAATGGAATTGGCAACGATTATAATTCTGCGACACTAAACGAGCAACAGGTCATTGGAGGAAATAACGAACAAGACGGTAGAGATTGGTATCAATACGTTATTGTTAATGACACTGGTGTAGCACAAGCTTTTAATACAACTGCTACTACTGTAAGAATTTATGTAAATGGAGTGAGAGAAACAAAATCTTTCACTTTAGAGGGAGATTTAGCTAATTTTGCAGGAAAAGACAGTAGAGAGGCTATAACTTTTGATTCTAACTCTATAAAAGCCATGCCTCAAACTTTTATGTTAGGTGCTGTAGAACAGCAATTTGGGAGGAAAGGGTATGAGAATGATTCTGATCCACATGTTTCTACTATAAATGGCGGCATCGGCCCTTGGGCTTTATGGAATCGAAGCCTCTCGGAGCAAGAGATAGCATTTTTATATAAAGAGATAACAACTCCGTACAATTCTACGACATCAAACAAAGCTCTTACTCATGTGCCTCGGACTTACTATGAATGCACAGGTTTATTTTCTGATATTACTGGAGATAGATTAAGAGCTTGGTGGGATGGCAGCACAGAAGTAATAAGTGCAGGTGTAACTGGGATGGTAGACATCCATACAGGGAATTTTTATTTAACAGGAAGTGGAGCATTCTTGTCATCTACTGAAAGTTTTGTTGACGCTCCATTTGAAAATTTTGCAAACCCTACTCCTTTATATGCAAGGTTTGGCGGTTTTCCAGGAACTGATGGATTTAATTATGGAGCAACCAATACGTATTAAAGGGCCGAAAAAAGCTTTAACTAAAATAAAACAGATAGCTCATGAAAATTTTAGGAGCGAAATCTGCGGCTTTTTAGGTTTTGACGAAGATAAAAAAGAATATTTGATACAATTAGAACAAAACGTATCAGAAGATCCATCGAACTTTTTTTTAATTAATCCACTTAGTTATCTACTATTCAAGGACGACTATCAAATGATAGGTGTTTTTCATAGCCATATTAAAGGAGATGAGAACCCATCGGAGTTTGATGTTAAAATGTCTGAGAACTGTTGCCAGCCTTTTATTATCTATAGTTTAAATAGTAAAAAAATAAATATTTATACGCCTAAATCGAGCGAAGTAGATGTAAATATACTTAACAGGATTAAGGCTGTATCATGACAACTATTAGATTACATGGAATTTTAGGTAAAGAATACTCAGATGTATTCTCTTTAAAGATTGGTAATCCTAGTTCAGTATTCTCAGCAATAGATTGTAATCGCAAAGGATTTTTAAAAAGAGTCGTAGAGCTACAAAAGCAAGGTTTTATTTATGATGTTATAGTTAATAAAACTAGGATCGCTGATGGCTATCAAATGGACACCATGAGAAATCCTGAAACTATAGATCTTGTACCTGTTATAGTGGGTAGTGGACCAATAGGTGCATTTTTGTTTGGAGGGACTTCAATATTAGGAAGTCTAGCAGGTTCTTTAGCTTTAGCTGGAATATCATATGCATTATCTCCGAAGCCTGACACACAAGACCAAAGAGTATCTGCCACAGCAGAAGCATCAAGGTCATCCTTTGTATTTGGTAATGTGATTAACACAGCGTCTCAAGGCACACCTGTACCAATAGGTTATGGTAGATTAAAAATTGGCTCTAAAGTTATACAGGCAACTGTTAAGTCTTTCCCACAAAATCAACAAACACAAAACGTTCTTACAGCTAATCCTTTAATTATTGATGATGAGGATTATTCAACTCCTAATGCAATTCTAACAAGTAGGGTTCCTAATAATCAAATTGAATCATGAACCACATACTAAAAAAGAAAAGCATAGCAGGAGGGGGCAAAAGAAGAAGCTCTCCTTCGCCTCCTATTTACAAACCTCCAACAATGGGAGACTTGCAATATGGAGCTTCATACAGCTACGCTGAAACTCTTGATTTATTAAGTGATGGTCCGATAGAGGGGTTGGTTAATCAGAATGGAACTTTAGTTAGTGATGGCTTAAGAATATTACAAGGTATTTACTTAGATGACACCCCTGTAGCAGTAACAGATGGAGCAGAAGTCGCGACATCTAAAACTTCGGTATCAGAGCTTGAGGAGAATCAACTAGATGCCAATCCAATAGACATCAATTCTAATGGAGCAACAAGTTGTAAAAACTTTTTTACGAACTTACAAGACGCTTTGGATTCTTACAATCCTGATGGAAGAGTCACCTCTTTAAAATACAACAACAATCAACAAAGCGTATGGAATACTGAGCCAGAGATGGCTCCTAGCATTTCCATGTTGTATTACAGGCAAAAAGTAAAGGACAAAGGCGGAGACAGCACTACACCGAAGATAAAAGATCGGAAAATAGCTGTTTATGCGAGAGCTTACATTGAAGATTTTTTCTTTTGGTTAAACACAACTAGGAACCCTGATAGTGCTGGAACAAGCCCTTCATATGCTGGTTACAGAAAAACAAGAGATAAATGGTCTGGAAATAATAACCCTCGTCCAACTAACGCCATGTATTGGACAGACAACAATGAGGGAAGCACAAACTGGAAGAATAGAACTAATAGCTCAAAATTCTTTTGTGGTTTACAGTATATTGATGTAACGCATGGTGTTAGGGCTTTACCTTGGACTAGAATTAGAGCTAACGATTTAGTCCAAGATGATTTAAATTCAATCTTACGGTTATACACTGAAAATAATGCAGAGAGAGCTAATATAGATATAGATGGAACTGCTTCTTTAAATAAATTCCAAAGAGATTTAGCATCAAAAGCTTTGTCAAAATTAGGTTGGAATGGTGGCAATGTAAAAGATTTACTTAGAAAATTTTTAGAAAAAGGTGTATCTGTCGAAAAAGGGCATCCTGAATTTTTTATAATCATAAAACCAGAGCTAGCTGCGGGTTTAAGTGGTAATATAAGTAGCGGCGATGGAGGTATACTAAACTATTCAACATCTCTGTATGGCACTAAAAACAAATGGAATATATCATACCAATTAAAAAATCATGGGGCTAAAATTATAGACTGCACCTGCCCAGAAATAACAGCCAACGGAACCTTGACTGGAAATATGTTTGGGTTCGTTTTGATAGCTTTTCCAGCTATTTACAACAAAGAAGCTTTAAGATTAACGAGTGGAACTTATTGGGGAGTAGAAAGAACTTTGTCTATTGATAGCGCTATTAAGGACGCTCTAAAGGACTTAAGTAAGCTAAAGTATGCAAAGCAAGCTATACAGCTTGGCACAACTAATGATTATCAATTTGACGATTTAAAATTTAATTTTTCTAATGTTTTAGCTGAATTTAGGGATGGAGAAGAGACACAAAATCCTTTTTCTTATTTTAATAGAATTTTTATAGACCAGCAATATGGTGGACCTTTATATGGACCTTTTTCAACATCTAATAATAAAGCGCCACAAAAAATAAAAGAAGATTCTGGTATGTTAACTAGGTCTAAGTTGTTAAATGGACCTTCGTCAACACAGTTTAATTTAACGCTAGAGAACGGTTTACCTTTAAGTGAGGGAAGTGAAGATATCAGAAGCTCGGGAACTAAGTTAAGAAACTACAGCGAGTGGGCGAACAACTCTTTAAAAAATTGGGATGAAAAACCCATACCCATAACTCACACGATATTAAATCCAAATGTAGAATCTGTTTTTATTACTTTAAATGTATCCTCACTTAAAGATACATTGACTAAAAATGTAGAAAACGTTCGCTCTGGTAAAGAAAAGAAAAAATTAGATATAGGAAGTGTATTCCCCTCGGTGTTAAACATAAGGGTGGAAACTGGCTTGATAGGTATTGATGGAGAGAACAAAATACATAAAACACAAGATTTTAGAATTGTTGCTTTAATAGAAGGACAAACTTTAATTGATTTAGGTAACCCAGATTTTCAAGGAAGTAGTAAAGATTACGTTATAGCATTAGACTCAAGTCGAGCTAAGATTTTAAATGAGCCTTTTGACTTACCTGCACTTCCTACTCAAAACGTTCAAACCTTAAGTAGTGATGGAGAGAGGGGAGTAGAAACTTCTGCCGTAGATACTTTACAAAAAAGGTTTGTCAGGGTCACGAAATTGTCTCATGAGACTAATTCTGTTTTGCTTAGTAAAGATGTGTCTTTGCAAAAAGTAACTGAAATTATTCCTGTCAATTTACCTTATCCTTTTTCTGCTGTTGTAGGAACTAAACTAGATTCTAGATCATTTGGTTCAATACCTACAAGAAGTTATGATTGCAAGCTAAAAAAAGTAAAAGTCCCTAGTAATTATTTCCCAACTAAAGTAGGAGGAATAGATAAGCGATACTACAAAACAAATGCAGATTTTTCTAATACCCCAAAAAACGATAAACTTATATATAAAGGCGATTGGGATGGGGATTTTCATGATGAGCTGAAATGGACTGATAACCCAGCTTGGATTTTATATGATTTGCTAACAAGTACTCGTTATGGAATGGGTCAACATATTGATGAAACAATCATTAATAAATGGCAACTTTATAAAATAGGAAGATTTTGTGACGCTGTAGATGATCAGGGTTACTTTGAAGGAGTAACAGACGGAAGAGGAGGAAAAGAGCCACGTTTCTCATGTAATATAGTTTTTGAACAAGGAGAAAAAATATTTGATGCTATTAATACAATAGCTTCGATATTTAGAGGTAAAGTTTTCTTCGGTAACTCAGAGATAAATTTTGTAGATGATAGACCAAGGTCAACAGTAAATTTATTCACCAATGAAAGTGTTAAAGATGGTATTTTTTATTATTCAAATAATAGAAGAGATGAGCAGTTTAACACTGTAGAAGTAGCCTATAAAGATAGGTTTGATAATTTTTTGCCTAAAATAGAGGTTATCGAAGATGAGGAAGACATTAGACAAAGAGGCGTATTTAAAAAGCGGATAGAGGCTGTAGGAATCACATCTCGTGCAATGGCACGGAGGGTAGGACAGCACGAAATATTTTCAAAAATTAAAGAAAATCAACAGGTCGCATTTACAGCAGGTTTAGAAAGTTTATTATGCCAGCCTGGAGATTTAGTAATCATAGAAGACGAATTAAAAACATTAAAAAGTAATTTTGGAAAAGTTTTAGATGTAAATTTAGCTGACGAAACTATTAGGTTGAGTAACACCTTCCAAAGTTCTGACATGAATGGTGTTCTCACAGTTTATCAACCAACTGGTAGAGATACGATAGATGATGTAAATAATTTAGCATCAACAAACAGACAAAGATATTACGACTTTACTGTAACTGGAACATCGAGTTCGAGCTTTAACTCATACTATACAGGTACATATTCTTTTTCTGGTTACACCGCAGGATATGATGATGCTTCTGGCACAACAAGCGGAGACACTAGATTCCAAGAATATGCTCTATACACTGGAACAGGTCTTAATTATCTTTTTTACAATACGACAGATAGAGGTTGGACTTTTGGAAGTGGAAATTCTTTAGGTATTAACTCTGGAGATTGGATAGAAGCAACGACGGGTTTTCGGACTCTTGGACAAGTAAACACAGGATTTATAATTCCAGTAGACACAGATCAAGCTAACAATCGCGCTGGAGCTGGAAGTGTTAATTTTTCTGGAGCTATAACTGGATTAGAACAGCCTACTTTTGGAGTTTTAAATGATGAGATATCTGTTGTTTCTCCTGATCAACTAACAAAGCTTACTGTCACTGGAGTTACTATAAGTAGTCCAGCACAGTTAGAGGCTTCTGGATTTAATCCTTATGGAACAGTTGTGTCTGGTGTTGATAAACCTGAGTTACTACCGTTTATAAAACTTGGTAGCCCTACAAAATTCGAACTTAAAGATACAAACCCTTTTATTTATAAAGTTCTTTCTTTGCAAGAGCAAGCTCCCAATGAGTATTTAGTTAACGCTTCTAAATATGACACAGGTAAATTTGCTTTGATCGAAGATAATATAAGCATTGAGCCTTTAGCTAATACTTTTAGTTATGAGGTAGCTCAAACAATAAATGAAACCACATACTCAACATTACCTGCTCCAGCTTTAACTGAGGTAACCACAGGTGTTCCTAACTTTATTAATGAGACATTTACAATAACTGGAGATTGGAGTCCTGTTAGCAACTCTACTGGATACAATGTTATTTTAACATTCCCTAATGGACAAACACAAAGTCAAGTAGCAGAGCTTTCAGGGGCTAAATTTACAGGTATAGATAGTGTTGGTGTTTTTAATTACAGTGTAAATGCTTTAGGCAACAAAGGTGGAGATGGTGGTGATGCATATTTTGATTCTTCATATGACCAGTCTGGAATTTTTGTAGTATATGAAGAACTTCTAACTTTTAATAAATCATTCATAGATAAGATAACAATTTTGTAAAATGAGCTTTTCCGTAATTCATACCACACCTTCTGGAGCATCAGTATATTATTCTGGCGCTCAAGCTCATGCTACTGGAGCTACTGGACTAGGAGGCGTTTACAGAACAGCGGCTGAAGCTGCAAATTGGGATTCAGTATCATTTTTAAATGCGGCTGCTATAGAAGGTAATACTTTAGGAACAGGAAATGTATCTGGTAATTTAAATCAAGTTTTATTTTCTCCAGCCTCCGTAGTTGGAGGAGGCACACCTATCGGTGATATTAGAGGTGAAGAAACAGGATACTCACTTTTTGGCACGACAGCAGTTGAAGGATTAAAAACTGAAGAGGTATATACTGGCGCTCTTTATGCAGTTTACAGTGCTGATGGTGTTGACAAACTAACTGGAAAAGTAGGAGTAGGTATTACAAATTTTGCTAGTAGTGGTTATTATGCTGGGGATTTTACCACTCGTGATAATCACAATTTTGAAACAGATTTAACTGTTGATACAGGAAACTTAAACCTTACGGGCTTAGGAAGTGGAGTTTATACAATAGGTGAGACAGTAACGTTACAAACAAGTCTTATAGATAGGATTGGAAATTCATTAGACACTGTATCTTCAATAACTGATGATTCTTTTGTAAAATCTCTAAAAATTAGCATCATAGATGAAGATAGAAATCTAATATACGGCAACTACAAAACTGATTATAAGAATCCGTCTTTTACATTTACTAAACAAGAAAATATAGATTTATTTGGATCTTTCACTAAAAACTTTGGAGTAAGATTTACCGTAGAAAACCAAGATGGTGGGACTCATGATACTGATTTTTTACTTTACGGAAACCGTTTATCTATAGATAAAATTTATGTGTCTGCATCTGGCGGAACATTTTTAGATGAGAACCCTAATAACGATTACGGGCCATCAACAGGAGATATAAGTAATGCTGCTGATAGAACGGCAGCCCTTTCAGGATTTAGTCATAGACTTATAAATACTTCTGGATCAACTGGAGCAATTAATTTTAATCTCACATTTGATCAAAGCCCCAACTTTACTAACTATGATAACCTTTTAGTTTTTGCTCATACTGGCACTTCTGTATTTGATACTACAACACAAAATTTATTAGGAACTTTCCCTTTAACTCAACTTGAGAATCAAAATATTAGAATATTTCCTGATGATGGTATTGAAGAAGGGGAGTCTAACTTTTTTAAATTTGTAGCAAGTAGTAAAATTGGTTTTTATGATGAACTTTTTACTGTTGGACCTTATACTTTAGAGCCTGTAGAATTAGGCACAGACCCAATACTTTATAATGTTGGTGAGCAAGAAATAGTATCAGGTAATTTAAGCATTCTTGGTGAAGAGGCTGGAGGCTTATACGCTTTAGGGGCTTCAGGTAGCGGTGATGGTCAAAGGATAACAGGTCCAGGAGGTAAACCTTATTTATTATCTGGAGACTCAACAGCTGAAACTCAAGATTTACAACAAGTAACAGATGTTGGCCACAGAACATCAAACTCTATCGTTTCAAGTGGTGATTTTATTTCTGGAGTAAGTGGATACTATAACTACATAGGTATTGGAACCACAGTTCCATTTGATCCATTTGGCGGTTTAGAAATTAGAAAATCAACTGCTTCCTTCCCGACATTCACAGTTAACCCTAACAGCGGTAATGTTGCTATAGGAGATACAGCTGGGTCTCCAACCGCAGGTAGTACTGATTATATATTTAAAGTAGATGCTAAACCTATAGAAGTTCCCACAGGTTCATCTGGCACTAAATTTATAGTAGGTAGTGGGGCTGACAAAGGAGTGGGAATAGGAACAAGTGTAGTCCCAACTGGCAATACATTAGAGGTGGTTGGAATAGGAACTACAGTCCCTTCTCTTACAGTCGGATCTGGAAGCGGCACAGCTGGTGTTGGTATTGGAACAACATATGCTCCTGCTAATAAAACATTAGAAGTGGTTGGTTTAGGGACCACATCAGCATCAATTGTCGTCGGCATTGGATCAACGGCAACTGCAACCGTCGGTATCGGCACAAGTGCCGTACCAACTGGCAACAATACGTTAGAGGTCGTAGGTATAGGTTCAACGGAACCGTCGATTGTCGTCGGTTCGGGCAGTGGAACCGCTGGCGTAGGAATCGGTACAACGGAAGCGCCGACAGGTAAAACTCTCGAAGTCGTTGGCTTAGGAACGACATCACCATCAATCGTTGTCGGCATCGGATCAACGGCAACTGCAACCGTCGGTATCGGCACAAGTGCAGCGCCCACTGGTAAAAACACATTG
>VTLG01005643.1_pt1 | contig 118374 bp, 143 predicted proteins | sample 4694571 | NCBI WGS metagenome assembly VTLG01 (sample SAMN12604809, study PRJNA352737) | marine metagenome | biome: ENVO:00000447; feature: ENVO:00000209|ENVO:00000569|ENVO:01000036; material: ENVO:00002151; isolation source: viral sequences binned using virsorter ... | reverse complement strand
CAAGATTATCTAAAGACATATCTAATTGATATTTTAAATCTGATTTATTTACTTCATTGATTGATTCGTTTTTCTTTTTCTTCTTACCTTTGGCTTTATATCCACTAGCAAATGCTGCTCTTCTTTGAGCTGCTGAAGCAAATCCCTCAACTTTAAATTTCTTTACCAACTTTTGAACATCTCTATCTTTTTTCATAATTCTAAAAAGACTTGGTTTATATTTTTTTACATACAATACATATTGTAACATTTCCCTATCGGACATCTTTTTTACTCTTGGTGATAATTCGTTTATAATTTCTTGTTGGATTAATTTACGAACCTCACCTGTAAATTGTTTCTTATAAAAGTCTACATCAGATTTGGATTGTTTCTTTGGTTCTTGTTTTTTCTTTTTCTTGAACTTATCTACAATCTTTGAGAAAACACTTTTTGCTTTCTTATGTGATGGATGTTTTTTGTTACTAAGGGCCGTTGACATTTTATTAACACGACCTGTCTTTGGATTAGCTGCTTTCATCTGTTGCATTGCTTGAACAGCAGCTGCAACAGCAGCTGGATTCTCTTTAATAAGTGTTTCTAAATTTATTTCTTGTTTCACTTTATTAGGTAATCCTTTATGTTTTGTTGATGCATATTTTTCAGTATCATCTTTATCCATAGATTTTGCAGCATCTTTAACTGCTTTACTTACTTTACTAGCTGGTACATCACCTTTGTTATAAGCGTGAACCAAACCCATAAATCTTTGTTGGGCCTTAGATTTGGATGGCATTAATCTGCGAGTCCGTCACCACCAAAAGAAGTATTAATTTGTCCATTGGATGGTGTAGGTATTTTTTCTACTCCACTATCTCCACCTAAACTATCATTACCACTTTTAATAAATGGTTGATTAGGAATTAGTTTTTCTAATCCTGATTCTCCACCCAAACTATCATTACTTTTTGGTATTGTTGGTAATTCCCTATCCTCTAATCCTGGCATTTTATTCTCCTCTTATAATCTTATTGATAATGTTTTCAGTTTTACAATAAGAACCACAAGTTCTACCTTCTTGTATTTGACTTTTATCTACATTCTCACTCAATGGATACATAAATGCTCCGTGAGTAGATGGATTAGAAACAAAATCAAAAGCAATCAATTCAAAATCGTTTCCGACTTTCATTGCTGGTTTACCATCGGCCTCTTCTACTGCCTCTACTGAACCCATACCACGAGAACTAATTCCAAGTTTGATTCCATTCTTGAATAATTCTCTTAGAATGTTTCCACTTGGTGTGGTTAGGATTTCTACAGTACCTAAAAGATTTTCACCCTCAAAATGCATCTCTGTAATATTATGTGATACATTTTGTAGATTCACAACTGAACTATCTGGATGATCTAATTCACCCAAAGCTCTTTTCTGTTTAATGAACCCATCATTATAATTCTTTGCTTCCCTTTGTAGAATCTCCATTGGATATACTCTTCCATTTTGATTCTTTGCATTTGCTCTTTGTAATACACCCTTAACAACTAACTTACCATCGTTCTCTTTTATAGACTCGTTGATTTGTTTGGTTGATATTTCGAATGGTATATAATCTACAATTAAATCTCTCATTACTTCATCCTCTTCAACATTTGTACCGAATCTCTCATAAACTTTGTTACTTGAGATTTATAAGCTTTTTTAATCTGTTTTGCTAATTTTTGATTTTCTGGTCTTGGATCTCTTAGGAACGATTGTTCTAAAGCCATCATTGCTTTTCTCATAGCTTGTTCTGATTTTACCACCTTAGATAATGCTCTTCTTGCAAATCTCACATCATCTGGCCCCTCTTTCATATCCTTTTCCATATCCTTGAAAGCCTGTTCTTTAGCTTTTCTTTCCATTTCTTTTTCAGCTGCATCCAATCTAGCATTTGCATCGTCAACTGCTGCTGACATTTTTCTATCGATATCTTTTGCGGAACCCTTTTTAGGTTTCGGCCCACTGCCTGGCCCACCTTCTTGTTTTAACTTGTGAGCTTTCATTGTGTCTTCGAGAGTAGGTAATGGTTGTCCAAATTCTCTATTTAGAATATCAAGACCTTCTTTTAAATACTTTTCGTTTTGTTTCATTGTAGTTTCCCAACTTTATTAGCCATCTTAACTAATCGTTCTGATATCTTTGATAATGCCTTATGTGTAGTTTTCCAATAATCAGAAGAGTTAACTTCCATTTCGTTTTTCAGTTTAACACTTCTATCTACAACTTTACTTAAATCTGATAATGAACTTCTGACTTCTCTGATTGCTCTACCAATCTTTTGTTTTGGTGTTAGGGATTTATCTTCTTTCCAAGTATGGTAATTACTCTTACCTTCAGTTACTTGTTCAGTTTTCTTATCAATTTGTTTACCAAGTGCACCTTGTATTCTTTTAACACCCTTTACTGCCTTCATACCTTTTCTCAAGTTTTTTGCAACCATAGTTTTTGCTTGAGAAGCACCTTGAGCATCTACAATAATTTTTGCAAGTCCACCAAGTTTTGGCCCTAAATCAAATGTTACAGCAAATTTACCCTCATCTACTTTGTCATATCCACTACCACTTGCGACTGAATCTCTTCTATCCATTTTACCTTTACCACTAAAGGCATTTGGTGTCATATATCCTGGTACATTTGCGGAAGTAGATGCTTCATCAATCTCTTGACGAATCAATGTTCTTACCATCTCTATAAATTTTTTCTTACTTATCTTTGTGGACATCATCTAACTCCTTAACTAATTCATAGTATCTCATCAATGATACAACATTGGCATCTTTAACTATTTTACCTTTTGTTGCTGTATCCGTGTGATTGATAGCTTCGGTTAATTTAATCTTAGTAATCTTATCATCCACTTTATTTAAATGGTTTTTAAGTACTTTTTTGATTTTTATAACTTCAGAATCTATGAATTCCCTCAAAGAGTTAGTGTTTGATAGGTTGTTGATATATTCTTTCAACAAGTTTCTTTGATTTTCGTTTAGATTACTGTATTTTTTGTTAAACTTATCGACTAATAACTGATAGGTTAACAATCTCAAGTCTTTATCTTGATTCTCTACGATATTACTTTGTTTTTTGTTGGAGCGTTTGACTTTAGTAATATTTTCAATGATTGTTACTTTACTATCTGTCTCTTCGATAGGACTAATTTTTTCTTTTGCAGATTCACCTTCAAATACATTGTAGATTGATGCCATTAATTTGTAATCACTTATTCTTGTATTGAAAAATGCATTAACATCATAACTTTCTTTGATTGTTTTAATCAAATTGTATTTTTCGTTTTTTAATCTACGATTAGATAATTTTCTACGACTCTTAATTACCGCTTCAAGCAATATATTTGCCTGTTCATTATTGCGGTACTTTTTCTCAGATAAAATCTTGTAAAGTTCATACTCTTTACCAAGTTCCGTCTTTTGGTTGAATTTTTCTCTTAAAATGTTAACTGCTTTACTATTCTCATCACCATTCATCACATCAACTGTGATTTGGCGAGTCAACATTTCAAAAAGAATACCAGTATTTTTTATTTTACTGTGTTTCTTATTATATTTCATCAAACACTCCATTCCTTTGATAGTTTATACATAAATAAATATAAAAACTTCGAAAATTCGTTATTTATCTTCCTTAAAATCTTCGTATTCTTTACTTATTTCTTCACTATCGATTGTTTCTCTCAAAATTTCTTTCGCTTTACTACCAAAAGACTTCTTTAACCTATCAAAGTGGGCTAAAGCCAATGGAATCTTAGGTCTACCAAGTGGTTCTCTACCTCTTGCACTACCATCCTTACCATATTTTGTTACTTCTTTCGGCCTACCAGCTCCCTCTTGTCCACCTTCAGGTGCTCCACCTTCATCATCAAAGATAGAACCCGCTAAAGTTTCAGGTGGTTCAGCTGAATCATCTTGTCCCAAACCAATCGCTGCCATATCACTCGGTGTTCCAACTGAATCACCACTTGTTGCAGGATCATTACCCTCAGTTTCAATCTGTGAATATCTGAACTTTTGTTTCTGGTCTTCTACTAATTCTTTTTCAATTTCATCTTGTTCTCTTTCTGTAAAATTGAATACATTTTTATAAACCCAATCTGTTGGTAATAATGAGTTATCTTTCATATCACGAGCAAGATTAACTTTATTACTCCACAATTCAATCTTCTCTTGTTCATAGATTGTAGATGGATTTGTTAACTTCAATTCAAAGTCAACTAATTGTTCGTCTGTATATCCTTGTGAGTACAAGTGTACTACTGCAATCTTTGTTAACTCACTTGTTACAATTCTTTGTATTCTCTCAATCGTTCTTGCAAATCTTACATCTTCTGCTGCAAGTGTTGCTTTACTTCCAAGTGATTCTTCATATCCAAGAAACGCTTTTGGTATTCTTAAAGCAGCCAACATACGATTTTTTAAATATTCGATATCATCGGTAGTTTCATATTGCATACCTGGTAGTGATTCAATGTTAGTACCACTATCTCCACCACGAACTGGCATAAAGAAATCCTCTGTTAGATTCTGTATGTTAAATTTTAAATTATAATCACCTGTTTGATCATCAATGAATGGTGTCTTCTTCATCTTGTTGATTATTCTTTGCATATAGTTATCAACTTCATTTGGTGGTATATTACCAATGTCAACTTTGAAAACTCTCTTTTCAGGTGCTCTCATTATACGATGGATTAACATAGCGTCTTCCATCAAGGTAACTTGTTTCCAAACCTTACGAGCACTTTCAATCATTGATTTACCATAAGGTAAAAGATTACTATCGTTTGCTAATCTGAAATGAGCAATTTGGAAATTCTCAAACTCTATCTTTTTATTTCCTGTCTTACTAGCAAAGTAAGGATGAGCCTGTTCCATTGCTTCTAAATAAAATTTTGTGTAATAAGGATTATCTGGATCCTCACCTTCTGCACGAATTATTTCATATGGTGATAGTGGAACTACATTATGAATTCCATACTTATCACTAATATCTAAGTATAAGAAAAAGTCCCCATACTTACACATATTACGAATCCAAGGCCATAAATTGAATTCTATATTCATAATGTCATAGAATAAATTATGTAGTATTTGTTTTATCTGGTCGTTATCACTATGGATTTCTAAGGCCTCACCATAAGGACTTTTCATTGTTGACTCATCAGCGTATGTATCAAGAGCGGATGCAATAATAGAATCTGCTTCCATCGTCTCATAGTCTTTAAACAACCCTAACCTTGCGGCCTGAATTTGTGCAAATGATGAGTATCCACTATTTGCCATATCCAATCCACTATGTAGTTTTGAGTATCTATCTACCAAATGTGATTTTACTCTTGATTGTACTTGTTCGGTATCAGCGATTTTTAATTTCTTACCACCAACATTTCTTACGATTACATTTGTACTGAATAATCGTTGTAGTCTACCGAATAATGTTTTGTCTGCCATTTTTTACCTCTATGTTATAAGAGCCATTTTAGTGACTCTTTCTTTCTGTCTCTACCTACTTCCCAATCCCATTCACCATTGTCGTTTGTATCAGGTGTGTAAAGTCCATCGACATCTTGAAATCTATCAAGTGTCTTTTTTGTTAATTCAATTCCCTCAGTTCGTAGTCTAAGTGCAGTATCACGAACCCATAAACCTATAGCAAAAGACATTACCAAATCATCATTGTATCCTCTCATTGCCTCTGCTCTGTTGTTAAGATAAATAAATGTGAACAATTCATCAATCAATCTTTTTGAATGAACCGTTACACTCTTATCCCTAAAATATTCCTCTAACTTTGCAATAATCAAAGGTCGAGTTTTCATTGTGGTTGAAAATCCAGCCACCATATTCCTATCTGTATTCCTATATCGATTTGTCATTTGATGAGCAATATCAATATATCTTAAATCTTTACTTGTGTAAAATAGATTAGGATAATCCCTATCTATTACCTGTTGGATAGTCGCCCAACCAATATTATTGTTTTCTATAATTAGTAAGGCATCGTTATATTCCGTTGAAATACTCACCAACATATTACCAAAATCCTTTGTTGGTATCTTTCCTTTATACTCAGCAACTTGTTCTACACTTTCTACATCAATAATGTGAAATGCACTAAAGTCTTTACTATCACCTCTACCAACATCTGCCGTAACTACATAAGTTCTTGTGTAATCAGGTTGTTTCCAAATCCACAGATTACTATCTGCTCCTCTTTTTTCTACAGGATCCTCAACCATACTTTTATTACATTCTTCCAATATTCTTGCATCAATTACTGAAGTACCAGAAGTAATAAAGTCACAATCACATTCTTGAGCAGCATTCTGTACACCTAACAATGAATCTTGTTCCACTCTCCAATCGTCATTTCTATCTGGATGAACAGTCCAATGAAGTTTAATATCATTAAACAATCCTCGTCCCTCTTCGGCCTCTACCCAAGTTTTATGAAACCAATTACCAACACCATTCGGTGTAGATAGTGCGATACAACTACCACCCGTTGTAAGTGTTTGTTGAGATGCAGTCCATATATCATCTATCTTGTCAATAAATGCAGCCTCATCCAATATTAATAGTGATAGAGCTTCAGAACGAGCAGCCTCTGGCCCACTCGATACAGCCTTGACTTGTGAACCATTCATATATCTTAGGTTCAATTTGTTATCCTCAACACATTTCTGTTTCAACCAACTCGGTAAGTTTGCATGCATAACACGAATCTTCGTTACCAAGTTTTTTGCTACTTCTTGTTTCGTTGCAATCACCAACACATTTTTATCTTGATGAAATGTCATCAACCATAAAGAATATCCAGCAGTAATTGTTGATATACCCAACTGACGAGCTTTCAAAATAATATTAAATCGTTCTCTCTGAAACTCATTAACGGTTTTTTCTTGAAAGTCATACAAATCAAAAGGTATCTTACCTTTCATCGGGTGTTGAATCACACAATACTTCTTCATAAAGTATACAGGATCTTTTGCACACTTTACATATTCTGATTTTATTGCTTCTTTTAATTGTGTTGCCATTAGTTCAATTGTCCTGCAAGATTAACTGAAATTGCCGTAGCCCCAACACCATAAACAAACCATAACCATTTGTTTTCGTGCCACTTAGGTTTTACGACTTTAACTTTTTCCTTATACAGATTAATCGTCTGTTCTTGTAATTGAAGCTGTTGTGTTCTAAAATCAATAATCAGAGAATCGGATTTTGCATTCTGTTCTAATAGTGAGATTTGTTTTTCTAAATCTCCTACTAAAGATACATTCAAACTATCTTTCATTTCTAACTCTTTGATTTTGTTAGTGAACCCAAGAACTTCTTCCTCTGAAAAGGTGAAAGTTTTACCATCTTGCCCAAACAACAAACCAAGAAATAATATGTAAATAAAATATCTCATATATATAAATATATACTACTTACTAAATTTCTTCAAATATTTTACTGCTTCATCAACATCGTTTGTTTTAGATGCTTCAGCAGCTTTAGCTATTTGTTTTTTAGTATTAGTTACCTTTCGTTTAAGATTACCAACTTCTTTTTTGTTGACTTTCTTCTTTTTCTCAAGTTTCTCTACTTCTTTTTCAAGTCCCTTGACTTCTTCATTTTTCTTCTCTATCGCCTTATCTAATTTTTTGATTTCTTCTTTTTTCTTTCCACCAAAAAATAAGTTTAATATCATCTCAATAATTCCCATTATCGTTTCTCCTCGTTAGGTTTATCTATTCCTGCACTTTTTAAAAGTTCATCAAGTGAAAATGTCTCATACTTTTGTTTATGATATACATCCTCATATTCTAAACTCATAAGTTTTTTTACTACTCTTGTGTAAAGATTAATTAATGTTTCTGTTTCTTTACCACCAATTTTTTCGTTATAATCTATGGCAATCTCACCCAATCGTGATGTTAATGCCATCAAATCAAGCACTATCTCCTCTGGCAGTATCAAGTTCCTTTGATTCTTCATCTATAGCCTCTTCTAATTTAGTTATGTATTCACGAGCTTCGTCAATTATACCTTGAAACTGCTCTTCACCCATTTCCCATTTTTCTTTTTCAAGTTCAATATCTTTTACACCTACTGAATTAAAAAACTCTGCCTTACCACCTGTCTGTTCAAATTCATCAATACTCTGTTTTAAATCCCTTAGATATGATTTTTTGTTTTCATTGATTAGTGTCTTCTCATAGTTTTCATAATCACCACTAATTTTCATTTTATTCTCAAGTTCTATCTGACAATCAAAACAATGTCCTTTTGTTCTCCAAAACTTATTATCAAGTTTTTTCTTCATTGTTTTTTTACACGATGGACAAAACCAAGGCATCCTAACATCTTTCATAATTGATGTCATTTTACCCTCACGAGTTTTACCGCCGAGATTTTCTTCTTTCTTACCCTCGTATCCTACTTGAGTGTAATTCTTGTTATGTTCTTTACCAGAAAGTAAATCCTTTAGTACTGCGTTCTGTCTTTCTGCTTCTTTACTATATCCTGCCATTGTAACTCCTATCCAAATTTTAAACTACCAAGTATCTGATTGATTGGGGCAAATGCACCTGTGAATTTGTATATCTTACCCTTGTACTTAAATACAATACCCTCACTCGGTACGATTGCATTCAAACCACCAATCTTCTGTAGTTTTTCAATTTGTATTTTTAACTTTTTTAATTTTTGTATATTATCAGGTTTCTGTAAATCTCTCATTGCACTGATAACTTCTCTTCTCATTTTTTGTATAGTTCTCTTTGGATTGACTGCCATATATCCCTCTATATTTTTCAATATTTCTGCACCAACTCCAAAAAATAATATTTCAAATGGTTTTATATTTTGTTTAAAAATCTTTGAATGATCCATTTTGTCCGTACTCAATATCCAATCTAAAAATTTTGGATTATCTTTAAAATCTTTTTTCATTTGTGGAACTTTATAACTCTTGTCAAAAAATGCCCATCTGTTTACTAAACTAACGAATTGATTTGGTTTTAAACTAACCTTAAATTGTTTAGATGCATTAAACACATACTCTCTCCAATATGATTCGTGATACTCACCCAACCTATTATTATCTCTCAACCCATATTGAGATTGTAATTTTTTTAATCTACCCAAATACATACTTTTCTTTTTACCAAAATCTTGTACCTTTGGAACAGTCAGGAAGTTTGGTTTACCAATCCTAAACATTTTCTGTATATGGTTGTTTGTCTGTTTAATCATACCTGCCAACATTCTAGCAGAATCTTTTGGTTGTCCTATTGGTTTTCCACTTTCATCATACTCTAATGTTCCGTGAAATATAATTTCTGCAACATCATAGTCTACCACATTTGCTGTCTTAGGATACATAACCTCTAAATTCATCCATCTCTTTCCATTACCAAATACTTTTTCTTTTTGTTTATCTGATAATGAACCTATTGATTTTTCTAAATCTTTCATTGCACCTACAAAAGCCTTTTCTATATTTCCTCTACCAGCAAACATAGATTTTATTCCACTTGTTGTTGGTGCAGTTTTACCACTATTTTTTAGGTGTCCTTTGTTACGAGCTGCTCTTAACTTACCATCAACCCAACTTACCATTAGGTTTTGTCCGTCAAGTTTTTCTGTAACTCCATCTTCACGACTTAATTGTCCACCTAACCCATTAATAATTATCTGTTTAAGATCCGAAAATGTAAGATTATTATCATCAAATGGATGACTCATATGTCCATAGGCTCCGCCCATAAGTAGTAACTCCTTTGTTTGGTTTGTTATATCTATTTGTTCTTGTATATCTTTAACTTTTTTGACACCCTTAGTAGAAGTCTTCATATCGAATGTAGGTGAATCACCAATCTTCGATGTTGGATTACCGAAGAACTTTACTATCTCCATTCCCATCTTGTTTGCCATTTGTGTCATATGTGCTCTGTATTTTGGAAATGGATTATCAACACTATCTTCGTTTGATGTTTTCTGATTTATTGTTTTACCAAATGTCACAGTATCAACTCTATCTGATTTGTATGTGAAATCAAAACCAGGATCTATTGCACCCTTACCGATAATATCTCCAATAACTTCCCAACCTAATATTTCTGCTTTTTCAGGTGATACTCTTTTGTAATCTGCAAATGTATCAAAGAAATCATATAATCCCTCATCATCTAAATCACCTGCTCTAACACTTGAACCAAGAGCACTAACTTCTTTTACTAAACTTTTTACTGAAGATTGATTATAAAATTCAAATAACTTTTTAAATTTATTAGTCAACATATTATAATTACCTTGATTAAAGTAACCAAATAATTTTTTAAATACTTTAGGTCTATCCTTATCATCAATCTTAGGTGAACCTAAAATATTTCTCATAGTGGTACCTGAAACTTCTTTACCACCAATCTTCATACTAACATGCGGTGCTACTAAAAAATATCCGTGTTCTTCGTGACTCTTTATATTACCCTTATTTCTTTTGTAATCTTGAAAGTATCCTGGTGAACCATCTTTCTTCTTACCACCTTTTAATCTACCAGCATCTTTTGCACCAAATATATAAACGACTGCAGTATCTTTACCAAACTTCTTTAATAAGTTTGCAGCCACCAAAGGTGTTTTTTCCAAAACAATTCGATTCTTAGGAACACCCATCTTTGTCATATGACGAACTTTTTCTGCAAAGTTCATTGGGTGTCTTGGTGGTTTTTTGATATTAGAAGTAGTGATGTATGCATCATCTACTTTAGATTTTAACCACTTATAGGTTTTTAAGTGGTGGGGCCCAAACGGTTGAAACCGTCCACCATAAACACCTATTACCCTTTTTATCTTTTGTTCGGAAATGGTTGTAATATCCCCATTTTCCATACTTGAATATACGACACTTTCCATATAAGAGTCAAGCTCTTTTTGTAATTTTTTTATCTTTTTATATCCACTACCATAAGGTACTGAAGTGTTACCTTTCTTCTTCATTTTGTTTATACCTTTTCTACTTGGTGATGGAATAACTCCTGCAGGTGCACCAAACTCTTCGTTCTTCTTTTTCTTCTTTTTCTTTACATCAGGATTATAATATTGATGTTCTCCATCCTTTTGATTTGCAGGTGTTGGTGATTGATTTCTAAGATAGTTAGGTTTATTTAACATCTCGTTTTTCTTTTTAGTTTTTTTCTTCATTTGATTTATGTACTTTCTATAAACAGCAGCTTGTGATGTCTTACCCATCTCTCTAGCTCTTTGTTCCATAGCAACTGCAGCTTGTATCTTATGTGCGTGAGATTTACCACTACCTTTAATCTTAGTAACTGATTTTTTTGCGTCATCTACTGTAGCAAATTTTAATCCGTGTATTGTTCCTTTTGGATTCTCGTCTGTATATAAATCTGAATGACTTGATGAACCTCTATGTTGTCCTTTTTTTCTTGGAACTCTTTTTGCCTCACCTAAAAACTTTTTCTTTTCTAAATCTTTTATCTTATCACCAATCTCTTTACCTTTTAATCCTATAAATTCATCACCACCTGCTCTAACACTTAACTTAAATGTTGCAAGTTTTCTAAAATCTTTACCAACCATTCCACCCCATACAACAATTTGTCTCGGTGTTAATGTGGTTTTATCTTGTGCCTTCTTCACCATATAAATATTCTCTGGTTTGAAGTTAGTTAAATAAACTAAGAACTGAATGTTGTTACTTTCTTTTGCACTATACTTTAATGAATTTAAAATCTTACCCAACTTACTCACATCATTCTTTCTTAAAATCATTGCAAGAAATAAAACATAATCCTTGACTTGTGGATAAGGTTTTGTTATTTTTAACTTTGGAAACATTTGTTTTGTAAATCCAAACTTATCACAAGCCTCCATAAATAATTTAGGGTTTTTACCCTTTTGAATTGCCTTTATAAACTCTTCCCTAATTCTTTCGAAACTAACACCTTTCAAACTTGGATTCTTCAATAAAGCAATCTCTGTATCTTTATCCATCTTACCACCAACTACTGCTTGGAATCTCAGTGCTCTTAATTTTCTCAAAGGATCCTCATCAAATCTTCTTTTAGGATTACCCACAGTTTTTATTATTTTTGCTTTTAAATCTTTTAATCCACCTGTTAAATCAACAACCTCGTTTCTTCCAATGTCATAAAATAAAGAATTGATTGTTAAGTCTCTACGATTAACATCACCTTGAATATCTGAAAAGTCAACTGCATCAGGTCTTCTACCCTTACCAATATCCTTTCTAAATGTAGCAATCTCGTGTCCACCCACAACCACTACTCCAAATGATTTACCTACTTCGTATGTTTTGAATCCACCTTTTTTAGCAATCTTCAATACTTCATCTGGTTTTGCATCTGTAGCCAAATCAAAATCTTTTGGTGATTTACCAAGTATGGCATCACGAACGGCACCACCTACGATATATAATTGTTTTTTATTCTTTTGGAATAGTTTATATAACCCTTTGATATCACCAGGAACTCTTAAACTTATTTTGTTTTCGTTGATACTTTCCTCTTGTTTATCTTTTACAATTCTAAATTTTAAAGCAGGCCTACCATTAATCAACAAGTCACCTTTCTCATTGTAGTCTATTGATTTAACTTTGACTCGTTTATTTTTAAACCTACCCATCAAGATAGTATCACCTATCTCTACAGGTATATTGATTTCCTCAATTAGTGGTTTAGTTAGCCATTCTGTGAGAGTGGACATATTACCACTTCCTGCATGACCAGTAACGAGCCTTATGTCTTGGGCCTGGATTATCACAATTGTGTCTAGCTCTGAATGATTTACGAGCTTTAGGATTTGATTTTCTAATTCTCATAGTTCCACCCTTTGCATCACCACCTTGTCCAAAGTTTACCTTAACAACATTACCTTTTGGATTCTTTACATATACCTTGAACTTTTTAGCATCACCTTGCATAATCTTACCAAGTTTTACTTTTCTTCCTTGATATTCTGCTTCATTTAAATCTTCGTTATTAAAATTAAAAGTGTATCCACCGAAATCTCCTGTATTAGACTCCCAATAAATTTCATTCTCACCTAACCAAGCATTAGTTTGAACACCCTCTTTCTTTACACAATTAGGATATCTCTTACCGAACATAGTTTTCATACCCTTTTTCTCGTATCCTTTCCAACACTTCTCGTCAAGACTCCAAACTTTAATTTCTTTTACATCATCTTTTTCTTTTCCACGAGTTATCGAATCTATTCTTTTAGCAAGATTCTCTTTCTTACTTTTGTTACCCCAATTAGCTGCACCAACTTTACGACACTTAACAAGGGCCCCACTAGCATATGCTGATGGCCATACATCGTAACGAGCTTTTACTTTGTGATAACAGGCGTCTTTCTTACCTGCAGCCTCATCGAATTGTGCTTCTGTAATTGGTTTCCCAACCAACTCTTCTAACTTTAAACTCATTGTATTCTCCTACTTCTTAGGTTTCGTGGATACTCTGATTGGAGCCTTACCTTGTCCAGCAGATTGTTTACCACCTCTGTTTGCTTTATTTTGTGCTGCTCTTTTTCTTCGAGTTGCACTGGCTTTTTGTTTCTTACTCATTGAACGAGCTTTACTAGCAGGAACACATTTTGCATATGCTCTCTTCTTTCCACTCGTACCACAAGCTGGATGTTTACCAGATTTATCTTTCTTTCCGATATTCACCCATTTATCTTTAAACCATTTTCTTAAATTTTCGTTTTGTAGCCATTTTGGATTTGACAAAATTCTTTTTGCTTGTTCTGGTGTTACACCTAAAAGTTCACCCAATTGTTTTTTAGCCACTATTTTATCTTTTGATGATATTCTTTGTTTCTTCTTTCCGATTTCTCTCGGTTCATCTAAATGTTTTCCAAATTCATTCATAATTTATCTCGGTGGTTTTAAATCCCACGGCCCCCAATGTTCTGATTTAATCATTTTTACAGCCATTTCTGTTGAAGTATATTTATAGAGTTTATAAGGTTTCACTGGTATTCCACCTAACTCATAATACTTCTTTTTATTTATCTTTAAATTTTTACCATTACTATAATCTAATACTTGATTACCTCTTTCAATCCAACAATGTCCAAAAGGTTTACCATCTCGTGCCAAGATTGCAACTCCGTGAACTAATCGATAAGAATTATCCTTACCAATCATTTCCCTACCATTTGCCGAGTAACAATCTCCAGCCACTATACTGACAATGCTCTCTTAAACCAACCGAACAAAAATCTTTCTTGTTCAGGTTTTCTATTTACCAAGTCATAATAGTGTTTCAATCTGTAACACCTCACTCTATCTAATGATGGTTTGTAAGTATCAACAGCACCTTTTGTACCTGGCCCAAATCCACCATCTATTGCCAAGTCTGCACCTTTTGCGTTACAAGCTCTTTGTATTATTTTTACTGCAGTTCCTCTACCTTGATTCACACACATATCAAAAAAGATATGTTTTAAATCTTCAGGTAAATCATCTACTTTATTCTTATCCCAATAATCTTTTTTGTAGATTTCTTTTGCACCATCTTTAGTTAAATTTTTAATATCCACATCTGGATAAAATCTTTTTGCAATTCCATAATTTGTCTCACCACCCAAGTCTTTCGGATCGTGAACATATCCACCTTCGTGATGTAAAGTTACTTCTATAATTTCATCAAAAGTAGTTAACATTTTATTTTCTCCTTTTAAGTAGTTTTTGTTTTTCAACCCATTTTTTTCCAAGTTTGTTTTTGATTGGTTGAGCAACAAACTTTCTAATAACTTTAGTAACCAATGGAACAAATTTTGCCTCCGCTTCTTTGTCGTCTAAGTGTTTTGAATTATCCACTATGACGAAATTTCTTTTAAATAAATTCTGAAAAGCTCCGAGATTCTTTTGTACATCTCTCCAACTCTTAGCTAACAAATCTTCAGGTAAAACTCTATCTCTTTCTTTATTTCTTTTCTGTGCTACCTCTAAAGAAGTATTTACCATCACCATATAAGTATCATATCCATCATCTTCTAACATTTTTTTCATACTTTGTATCTTACCAAAGTTATGACCTGTACCATCTATAATCATTCCTAACTTACCCTTTTGATATAAAGCCATTCTTTGTTTAGTTAATGATTTAGTATATCCTCTCAATCCACTATAATCATCGTAATCAGGATCCGTTAATTGTCTAAACACCTCATCTGGCATCTTATCTAATTCTGTACCGAATCCAAATTTGTTAAGAAAAAACTTTAACTCTTTATCTGAGTTAACCATTTTCATACCACTCATCGATATATTAAATCTATCAGGTATTCCAAAGATTTGTTTTGCAACATAAGTCTTACCACTACCTGGCCCACCTGCTAAAAATACAGCTTTGAATATACCTTTATCTTGTACACCCTCGTTTATTAAATCCATTAATTTAATCATAGTGTTTCTACCTTATTTTTCTTTAACCACCAATCTACTTTAACTACTGCCATATCAAAATCTCTATTCCTATCAGTATACATTCCAAAAGATTTAAAATAATCTTTTGTTAAATAATAACCTGGTTCTACATCCTTTGAGCCAGGTCTAATATTTGCAGTTATTTGATAAGCTTGCATATCGGTATTCACATGCCCTTGTAAATAACTATATGAAAATGAAGAATGTGCATTCCTATAAAACCAATCTAAAATCTTATCTTTTTTAGTTCCTTTTAGAAACCAATCAGCAGGCCCTTTGAAAGCACTATGTCCCCATCCTTGAACATACGCATAATATTGATAAAAAGGTTCTTTAGGTTTCCTTGCTAAACCTACTTTACCCCTATAATCTATTTTATGAAACCCCGCTTTTTGAACTTCATTACAAAGTCTTTTAGTACCAGCTGGTATCTTATCTTTAGCACCAGTTTCTTTTTTTGCAGCGTTCAGATTTTTCATAAAATCCGATGTTGACATTGTTCTTTCAAATAATAAGTCTTTTAGTTTAAACATTTTATTCTTCTTCTGCAGATTCCTCTTCAACTTTATTGTTGGGATTATCGTCTGCAAATAAAACTGCTCCACCAAGTTCTGATTCAGGGTCACCTGACATATCTGCTTTTGATGTATCTATTTCGGGATCTGCGTGTAAAGATTCTCTTAATTCTTTTCTTTTAAGATTTTCTTCACAATCACAAGGTTCTCCGTTTTCTAAAAGAACATAGTCGTATACGGTATATCCTACCGCTTCTGATAATAAGTCTAAGACATTACCATTACCATCTTGTTCTTTAGATGCATCACAGCAAAAATTTATTGGTTCTACAACTTCTTCTGGTTGTTGAATTGCTTCAGCCATTATTTTCTCCTATATGGTTTTAGGTTAATTATACACTTATAAATATAAATCTACCAAGTTTTTAATCTCAATCTCCTCTTACCTTCTAAACCTTTTTTCCAACAAAATCCGTGATTTCTCAGTAATTTGTTTCGATATATTGGTATTTCTTTCCTACCCAATAGTTTATATGCCTGTATTCTATGGTGTCCGTCCATAATTTGATTCTTTGAATTTACAAATATAGGTAATTCAATACCTTGATTGATTATAGATTGAAAATATAATACTAAAGATTTGTTGGTATTTTCACCAACACACTCACAAACTGGCCCTTCTGATTCTTTTCTTGGAATGTTTAATTCTTCTATGTCGTTTACAAAATTGTGTTTACCACCATCAAAACTTACAAAGTCCTCGATATCTAATAAATCAAATTCTTGTGGAAATAATTCTAAAAAAAACTCTTGTTCTGTCATTATAGAACTTCTCTCCAATAATTTAATAAGTCATCACATATATCAATTAAAGATTTTTCTGGTATCCAACCAAATTCATTTCTAAATTTAGTAGTATCTGGTATTTGTAAAGTAATGTCTGTTGGCCTAACTCTTTGTTTGTCGAGTAATGGTTTTACTTTTTTTGTTGATTTGGATATCAACATATTTAGAGCATCACCAACTTTACAAGTATAATCTCCACCGATGTTATATACTTCTCCAAACTTTTTACTTTCAGAACATAACCAATATGCTCTTATAGCATCTTCAATGTGAGCATAAGTTCTCGTTGAATCTAAATTTCCGTGTCGTATAAATCCATCCCCATTACCTTTTTCATTTTGTACTATCTGATGTGCAAAAGAAGATAATGCAAATTGTTTACCTCGTCTTGAACCCTCGTGTGAAAACATACGAGTAGTTATAATTTTCATATCATAAGCATTATGATAATATTGTGACATCAAATCGTGTCCTACTTTTGATATCGAGTATGGATTAGCAGGTCTGATTGGATTATCCTCTTTGATTGGAACTTCATCTTCGTTTGGATTACCATAAACTTCCGATGATGAGATACTAACTATAACAGGATTGAAATCGGAATTCTTTATTGATTCCAATAAATGAGTAGTACCGATAACATTTGTTTGTAAAGTAATAACTGGTGTTTTAAAACTAACTTCAGGAAAACTTTGTGCTGCAAAATGAAACACTTTGTCTGGTTTTGATATTCCTATGGCTCTCTCTACTGACAAACCATCAAGTAAATCACAATCGATAAATTCAAATCTATCATCATCAATGTGTTCAACATTCTTTGTATCTTCCATCCATCGTTTTGTAGCAAATATCTTTACATCAGTTTCGTTTTTTAAAATAAAGTCAATCATATGACTCCCAACAAAACCTGTACCACCTGTTATTAATATATTCATATCAGTTCCTTAATTGATTTTTCGTGATAACCAAAGTTTCCACCTGGCCAATATTCAGCTTTTTGTTTTCCACTACCAACAAATCCGTGAACAAATTTATCAACTGGATTTATTCTTATGTCTATTGAAACTCTCGTATCATCGTTTCTTGGCATACCACTATGAATACGATAGGAATCAAATAAAAATACATATTCTATTGTTGATTCAACCTCGTCAGCTAATTTATGACAATCTTGATTATAACCCTCTTTATCATTTAGGGCAAGATTGGTAAGTTCATCATTAGAATATTTTTTAAAGTAATCAATACTATCATCATAATCTAATATGAAGAAACCTGTATTCTTATTATCGGTTAGTGATAACCAAACATTTATTTCCTGTGGTGGATGTCCAAGTATAATATCAGAGTGATACATAGGATAGTGTTCTGATCCCTTTGCATTCGGACAATGAACCCTAACCGTAGGTGTTTTTTGGAAATAAAAATCATAACCTAATTCTTCATATAGATTTTTCAATAATTCCAAATACATCCCATACCACTTTTCATCTTTGTCTAAATTGTACAAATACTTTTGAACTTCGTTTATTCCTGTAGTGTAATTGTGTTTGTGTGTCTTTTTGTATTTTTCTGCAGATTCATAATTTAACATACTTTTATCCGTTAGGTTCAAATGTAAGTTTTCTAAAGTAGAACCACTTTTAATAATATCATTTGATATCAAGTAGTTTAAAACATATTTAGAAAGTTTTAAATTATCGTTCTTTATTTTCGTCATTCGTCTCTCCCATCAACTGAGCATCCAATCTCTCAGTTTTTTCATATATTTATCCGTAGTCATATATTCCATAATTAATTTTTGATTGTGTAAAATAATATCTTGATTTTCTAAAAATACTTTTTTTATATCCTCTAAACTATTCTGTTCGTTTATTTTATCAAGTTTGTGAACCTGTCTTCGTGACCAGTTATGTGGTGAATTTGGATTCTTATCATCTCTACTATCTTCGGTTACATCCCATTCTATTGTTCTGTTAATTTTAATACCATTGATTTCTTTTACAAATTTAAATCCAAGTTTCTCATATTCTGAAACATAAAACATATTCATTGGAATTGCAATAGTTCCCAATAAGAATGGTATACAAGTTTTTTCGGTAATCATTAACATATAATCCGTAACACTATCATTTTGTGCTGGACTTTCGTAAAATGGTTGAATGTATCCTTTGTTACAATGTTGTTCAAAAAGTATAGAATAAAAAACTGCTGGTGGAGCCATATCATCAATGTCATCTTTATCAAAGTTTCTTAATCCTGGTCTGTCTGAAAAGTAACCACTAATCCAATTGTCTTTTATAAACTTATCACTTGACTGTTCTACCAAAATTTCCCTACCGCTTTTCCAATTGTTATTTAAAGAAATAAATTTATACTCTCGTTCTGTAGTATAATTTCTAATTAGATATTTTACATTTCCGTGATGAAGTTGATCCTCTCCTGTTGTTATTGCCTTTGAACCTTGATTTAGTGACCATATTCTATTCCAAACCCACCAAATGTTTATTCTTGGATCACAATAGATATTTTCTTCAGGTATCGGTGCCCATAAACTTTTATCTTTATATAAAAATCCATCTGATATTGGATATAACTTCTTAGGATTTATATCTTTCATCAACTCTTTAGTGTGGTTGAGAAATCCATATCCCTCTGTTGCATCCGAAATAAAAATCTTATTAAGTTCTTTTGCCTGTATTTCTAAAAATCCTCTGTCTCCTTGTAATCCATCTTTTGGATCAGGGAATACTCTATTGTGTTGCCACATTGTTAAAAAATCTGAAGGACTATTCATTTGTGTACCTTTCTGGATATTCTACCAATATCATTGGTTTCTTACTTTCATATGCTCTAACATAGGTTTCGTAAATATTAGACTTATCATAAAAATTTACAATCTCTATGTTTTCCAATAACTCCCTAAATTGATTTGAATAATCACCCTTATGTTGTACACCAGGATCTAAAGGATCATCACTACCTTTACCAACTCTAATAATTACAGGTGCATCTGTACCTGTCATATGTTTGAATTTATCCAAATGTGTAACTAACTGATTGGTAGCACAAATTAAGAAATCCCATCTTGGATAAAAACTAACTACTGTTTTACCTGTTATTGCTATTCCTGTAGCCATACCCAATTGTACTTCTTCAAATACAGGTGTTTCTATCATCTTTTCTTTTGGAAAAGTTTCGATAGTGGTTGACATAGGATTTCCCCTAAATACTATTTGTTGTCCTATAAACATTACATCATCTTTAGAACCCAAATACTCCATTGATTTTATTAATTCATCTTTATAAGTAGCCATATCTTATCTCCTAAATAAAGTTATTATCTTTGTAGTGAGTATGTATCCACTCACTAATTTTTTTATGTCCAAGTTCTGATGGATGTCCGAATTCACAAAAGAAGTAACTTGGTTTTTTTCTCCATCCCTCTTTCTCTTTTAATATACTCGTTAATTTAGATACATCATAATCTGAATAATCATCTTTTGTCGTATCCCATAAATCAATCAATTTATCTTTGATAGAATGTTCAACACTTCCAAACAAAAAGTTTTCTTTTGGTAACTTAGATACAACATTCTTCCATAATCCATCATCATTTAATTTACTAAAATGTTTTGTTGGTGAGTTTTCATAAAATGGTAAATTAAATTCTGGTTCAGTATCCAAATTATAAAAAGCATTTGATATCAAAAATTTATATCCTAAAGTTTTTAAAGTATTGTATAATAATAAAATATCCTTAACATATTGTGTTATATAATATTTTTGATTATGATAATTTTCCGCCCACATTTCAGTAAATACTTTCACATCATCTTTCATTTCTTCCCAATCATCTTCTTTTGTCTGATGTGGATTTATATCCGCTAAAATCATATGAACATTTAATTGAAATTGTTTGTCATTATAATACATCCAAACTCTTTCTGGTGATGTCAACCAAACATTGATAATAATATTATCCTTATTGTGTTCGTTACCATATGCAAAATTAATTGTCTCCTCTATGATATCTTGGTTACCTTTTCCATCTTGAGATTTATTTATTTCTTTATATCCAAGTTTCTTTGATAATAATCTTGAAGTTCTATCTTCAACTATTATCTCACTATTTCCTAAATCATCTTCTACTCTATAGACATTATCTAATTCAGAACCCCTTGCCCAAGAACACCCGTTAAAATATAATACTTTATCCATAACTCTCCTCGTTATTTTTCTGTATCAAGTACCACTCGATTGTTTCTTTTATAGCTTCCCTAAAAGTATAATCTGTTTTAAAATTAAGTTTTTCTATTCTGTCTATATTTGCCAACTTAAATGGAATTGTTGTTGGTTTGGAACTATCCCAAACAATCTCAGGATTTAAATCTGAACAATCCACAATAGTATCTACGACTTGTCCTATAGTTAGTTTTTCACCACTACCTAAATTGTAAGGTTTCATTGGTTCACCCTCTTCCATTATTAATAACATTCCTTTTATCACATCCTTAACATAAATAAAATCCCTAACCACATCAGGACTACCCCAAACTTCAAATGGATTTTCACCACCCAAACACCTTTTAATTAGTGCTGGTATAACATGCGAAGTTTCCAAATCAAAGTTATCATATGGGCCAAATACTGCTGTAGTTCTACTTATGTATATCTCCATATCGTTTATGTGTGAACAATGTTCCATAACCTTTTCTCTGTATCTTCTCATCCAACCATAACCAAAATAAGAAATGTATGGTTCACCATCCCAAAACTCATCTTCCTTTATTGGATAGTTTCGTAAAGGATATCCTGTACTACTATTTAAATCTATAAATTTTTTAACACCACATCTTTGAGAAGCGTCAACCACATTAGTCAAACAAGTTATTTGATTTAATGTAACTTGAAAATCCGTAGGTACATATTTCGGATTTGCAATCATACCAGCAAGATGTATCACATAATCAGCACCATTTATTAATTTTACACAATCATCAATGTTTGTTAAATCTATATTTTCAACAACATCAATATTTTTATCCCCACATCTAAGTGGTGTATTGTGTGTGGAAGTTCTAACCCAAGCACCTTTATCTAACAAGTGTTGAATCATATGTGTACCAATCATACCACTTCCACCCGTTACTACTATTTTTTTATTTTTGTAAAAATCACTCATAAACATTTACCCTCTTTCGTGACATATCGTCACCATCATTATAATGTGAACCTCGTTTCAAATATGATGTTAGGAACGAAGTTCTCCATCTATCTTTAGATTCGTTTTTTTCAGATCCGTGTATTAAATGTGAATGTAACAATAATACAGAACCCTCTTTTACATCCGTGTAAACTTTTTCATATTTTTCAACCCATTCACCATCTACCCAATCACCTGGAACGAAACAAGGTTTACCTCTTTCATTATTCCACCCAACTGGATTGGTTCTCATTCTATCCTCATCAACTTGAATTGGTTGACAATGTTCATTTTGTGAACCTGGATAAACAAACAATCCACCATTATCTTTGTCTGCAGAATTTAAGTGTATAGAAGTATTTATAATCTCACCTCTGTTTGCGTGTGTGTAGAAAATATCTTGATGTACATCTCTACCCAAAGAACCAGGTGGTTTCAAATACATCCAATCTTGAAGTGCATCTACCTTTACATCTTCATTCAAATCAGCCTCCATACAAATCTCAACCAACTCAACAACTCTTGGATGTTTTAATAAATCAACCAATATCTCTGAATCATCTGTTGGATGTTTATATGGACTTTCTGATTTTTCTTCAAACAATCTCATACACTCTTCTTTGTATTTTTTAAGTTCGTCTTTAGTAAGAATCTCCTCACTATAATATCCGTCTCGTAACCAAATTTCTCTGATTATTTCTCTATTCACCATTTTCTCTTACTTCCTCTCTGTAGTAATCCATAAGTTCTCGGATACCATCCTCAAGAGAAATTTTAGTTTCGAATCCATAAGACTTTGCTCTCGTCATATCCATCAATCTAATCTTATCTCCATTTGGTTTATCGGTGTCCCAAACAATATCAACATTTTCTCCGTGAACTTTTACTATTGTTTCTACAAGTTCCTTTATACTTATTCCCTCACCACAACCTAAATTTATTGGTTCTGTTATCTTATTGTCATAACATAACAAGATACCATCTGCAACATCACTTGCGTGTATGAAATCTCTAATTGGTGTTCCATCTCCCCAAGACACCAAAGGACTTTCCCCATCACAAATTCTTTTCACAATTGATGGTACAACCATTGCCTTACCATCTTCAAAATTATCTCCTCTACCATAAACATTAGCAGGTCTAACTATTGAAAAATTATCTAACCCATAGTGAACTTTATAACACTCACCTTGAAGTTCTCCAAGTCTCTTTACCCAACCAGCAAATTTGTCATTTGGTGATGGAAATGTTTTCCATACATCATCTTCCACAAAATAATCTGCAGGTGAATACACCCCAACCGAAGAAGTATAGACATACCACTCAACTTCCTCCAACCTTGCAGCTTCTGCCATATTGGTATTGAATTGTAACATCGGTGTAAAGTAATCGTTTGGTTCTTGTGAAGCTCTTTGTGTTGAACCCTTGACTCCTGCAACTTGAAACACGATATCAATATCTTTCACTACTTCTTTACACTCACTAAAATTTCTCAAGTCTGCCTGTACAAACTCAAATTGTTTCTTATGTTCATCACAAACATTTTCATATATCTCATCTACTCTGATATCAGTTGCACGAACAAAGTAACCTCGTTCTATACATTTCCTAACAAGGTATTGTCCAATCATACCAACTGCACCTGTAACTAATACTCTCTTATCCATTTCTTAACTTCTCCAATAATTTTACCTTAGTGGTTGATTTTCTTCCATATTCCAAAAACAATTCTTGATTATGTTTCAACTTAGGAATTTGTTCTGTAAACCATTGTTTTAATTCATCCACAGGTGTTGTTCTAAATTTATCTAATTCTGTAAAAAGTAATTTTAATCTATCTTGTTCATTCTGTACCAAATCGTATTTCTCACTTAAAAAATCTCCATTGAAAGTTTGAAATCCTAAGTGATGTAATTTGTGTAAAAAACCTGGTACACTAAAAACTATAAAGGGATGTACATTCATAATTGGTTTAAGAATCTTTTCAGAAAAGAATACATTGTAATGTACCTCTTTACCATCTTCTCTCCAAATTGGCCAACCTTCAAATAAAGTTTCTGAAACAACTGTTATGAATGATTCTTGATAATAATTCCAACTATCCCACATCGTACCGAAATTGTTTTTCTCTTTCATATCGTGTGTGTCTAATTCTACTATAGGCATCTTGGATAACTTTTTACAAGAGTCTCGATATTTTGTTGGTAGAAAATGTGGTATATCAGAATCCATATTGACTTTTAAAAAACTTATATTATTATCTTTCCACAAATCGTGATAATGAAAATATGAACCAAGTGCCTTTCTATGTCTCTTTTGACAATTCCTCATAGTGGAATTAAATAACTTTGTTTTATTATCAACATCTATATCCTCAACACTTTTAGGTTCAAATCTATATCCAAATTCTGTTTGAATTCCTCGTTTATATTTTTTCATTTCTAATACATCATAAGCTAAACCATCTAAAAAATGATTAACATTTACAAACTTAATTTTTATATCATTCGATAAGATTTCATTACAATTTAAATCACCAGTGAGAATGTAAATGTTTTCCAACTTGATATCTTGTGGTACATCATCATCATTGTGTAAACTAGCAAAATAAAATTCTTCAAACTTATGAAAGTCCCACAATCCCTCGTGTTCATAATCAAATATCAAATAACACCTATCTTGATTTATTAAGTCTTTTATCTCTTGTGGTATTCTTGAAAATGAACGAAAGAATCCTGTAGGTTGTAATAACTCAATAACATAAAAATAAATCTCATCATCCTTTACATCATCAAGTGAATGATAAACCCATTCATATGCTTTAGAAGTAATCTTATCTTGAAACGGCCCTATCTTAGTATATGGACGATGATTATCTTTACCCAACTGATATATATCAGGATTATTTTTGTGTTTCACCCATCGTTCCAAATCACCACTCATTTCGTGTTCCTCTTGAATTTTATTAAAAGAATCTATTTCACCACGAGTCATCCCATTTGGAAATCTATATCTATTTCCAGATTCAGTCTTTGAATAATACCAATCAGTATAAATTAAATTTATTTTTGTTTTCATTAAAACACCACCCATTTTCCTGTACCATAATGTGGATACTTAGATTTGTAATTATAGTGTATGACATCTTCTGGTATATCTCGTTTTACTTTCCAAGTTGCATCTGTTGGTGTTTGTGTTGAAACTCCATTATCCTCAACCACAAAATGTAATGGTAAATCAAAGTTTCTAGCATACTTATGACACTCATAAAATATTCCTGTCTCAAATGTCATATCTCCAACGAAACACCAAACCTTTTGTTTTGAGTTTTGTTCTTTCAACCCAATTGCAGTTCCAAGAGCTATAGGTAAAATACCTGTAACAATTGCGGATGAATAAAAGTTATGATCTAAATTACATAATGATATTGACCTACCCTTTAGTATTTCGTCCTCTACCCACTCAGGTGTTATTCCGTGAAGTAGAGCGTGGTAATGACTTCTCCAAGTAGAGAACACATAATCACTATAATCAATTACTGAAAATATTTCTATCAATTCATCTTCATTACCATTTGATAAATGAACAGGTGCTCTTATCTGTCCATCTTCCCAAAAGTCAACAATCTTTTCTTCAAACTTAATTAAGTCCTCTTTTGTAAAAGGTACTTCTCTTATCTTTTCATATTTATTCAGATTCTTCATTCCAACTAATCTCCCAATCTTTGAATTCCGATGCAAGACAATCTACTTTGTAGTCTTTTCTTCCACCAACACATTCAGCTATTTTGTTTCCAGCATTATTTCTAATACCATTTAATCCGTGAGTTAGGTGTAAATTACCATCACCATCCCCATTACGAACTTTTGTTTCATTATACCATATGTGAGCATTCATTTGTGATAATACAATTATTGCTCTAATGGTTTTTGCAGTTATTTTAGCACCATCTTCCTTTAAAATTAAATCTATATCATGCATCATATCCTGTATTTCTTTTGCATAATTTTCTTTATTTTCTGGTATAAATACCTCTTTCAATTGATGTATACTTAATCTATCTATCAATTCATTTAATGTAGGTAAAAACTTTCTTTTCATAATCTACTCCTTTGTAATTAAAAAACTATTATAAGTTGGCTCTCCAACTCCCGTATCATATACAACCTCTACTCCATATTCTTTTGAAAACTTTTTTACATCACTTGAAACTTCATCGTACTCAATATCATCTCCACCAATTGTTCCACCGACTTTTAGTTTAGGCCAAAAGTTTACCAAGTCATTGTAAACTATATCCTCTCCGTGATCTCCATCAATCCACACGAAGTCTAATGAATTGTCACCATATATTTTATGTGCAAACTTCTCATCACAAGTTATAAAATTTACATAATCTGTCAAATTTAACCATCTAAGTGGATGTGAAATTGTATCAACAAAAGTCATATCCCATTTTTCTCTTATGTCGTTCCAATATTTTGCAAATGAATCTGGATGACCAGTTAAACTATGATGTCTTAAAGCGTGTTCGATTGGCCAGAATAAGTCAATGGAATCAAACTTGATATCTTTACCACTATCCTTTATTAATTGTGCCATATGTGTTGTTGATTGTGCTAACAAAACACCAATTTCTACAAAGTGAAATCCATCTTGTGCTTTACTTACCATTTTTGGAAATACATACTCTGCATCATTTATCCAACCTGGAACATCTCTATATGATCTTGGTTTTAGTGTATATCTTTCTTTGTAGTATTTAGGTTTCATTTATCCCTCTCTGATAATATTGGATTACTGATTGGCCAATTGATATCTAACTCATTCCATTTAATAGTGTATTGTCCATCGACATCAATATAATTATTTGGATATGTCTGTGTGTAATGAAAAACACATTCGTCACTTAAACACAAATGTCCATTTAGAAATTGTGGTGGTACTAAGACACTTTTTAGATTCTTATCGTCTAAGGTAAAACTATCCCATTTCAAATATGTAGGGCTATCTTTTCTATAATCTACCACGACTAAATAGAAAGCACCATAAACACAAGTTATATGTTTCCAAGTTTGATTATCTCCGTGAAGTCCTCTCAAGACATTTTTTCGAGAGTGTGTGAATTTACTTATCGTAGGTGTAGGTGCACTCATCTTTCTTTCCCAATGAGTCCACATTGTTCCACGATAATCTGTGAATGGTTTTGGTTGAAAAACCTCTACCTCTTTTAAAACTTTTGATTTAATTTTATTGTATTCAAACAATTTATGCCTCCCATTGTGGGAAGCAGATTAAATTGCCTTGCCTCCCGTGTTTTATAGTCTACAATGGTGGGTTAGGTCTTTCAGGATTCTCACCCGAGTTATCACCATCTGACTTTTATATATATAAATATCTACTTTTTAAATAAAAATCCTACTAAACTATATCGAATCCATTTGTCAACAGGCGTGACTTCGTGTTTAACATTATTATGATTGAAATCTAAAATTACAATATCACCAAGTTTACTTTCTACCTGTATCCCAACATTGTCTGAATCAGGATAAAGTATTAAATCACCACCCGAACAAGTAAATTTATCTACCTCATCTGGCCTATTATTCATCGGAATTAAAACAACACAAAATCTGTTCTCAACAATTCCATCATCGTGTTTTGAAATAAAATCACCTTGAAGATACATATTGATACAATATTGTCCATAGTATCCATTTTTAACTTCTTCAGGATATTCACCTTTAATAACATCACTAATCTTTTTAGATACTGAAGAATTTTCAAAATGATCCCAAGTTAGTGTGTATGAAGAAAACCTCTGTTGAGCCCTTACACCACCACCCTCAAAATAAAATTCTCTAAAATCCATACTCCTACCAAGATTGATTGATTCTTGTGTATCATCAAAAGTTTTTGGAAATATAACATCCAATCTATTTTCAAATGTACATTCATTGTCTTCGTGGAAGCAATCAAGTTTCATCATCTCCCTTATATCATCTTGACTAATCGCATCTTTTATTATCGTGTATCCGTCTTTTCTTAAATCGCCTATACTCATCTACCATTCCATCCTCTCACACTTTTTTATTATTGAGTTAGCTATTATCTTATGTCCCTCACTACTCAAATGTGTATCTCTACATCCAGGTATGCTATCCGATACTCTGGATTTATGTTTACATCGTACTCTCCAATTATTGAAGTTTCCTGTCTTTGAAATTTCTTCCATCGAACTCACTTCCTCATCATCCAATATTATTGGAATATGTCTTTCAGGAAACAAACTAATCAATTCTTCTGCTAAATCTTTTCTCCAAGAAAATCCTAACCAATTAGTACCTCTCATTACTGATTCTACGCCTCTAATCTGATTTCTAATCTGTTCATTTATATCAAAATATTCGTGAGCATTCCAACTGGTAACCTCATTATTTTTTCCTTGTAAATCTCTTATCATATCTGAAAATTGTACCACTATCAATCCACCTGGACGATTTACACCATCTCGTGGTGTTTGGTTGATTAAGTGTTGTATCATTCCATTACTACCACCATTGACTATATTTAACACTTCATAATTTTTATTAAAATGTTTTGAAACCAAATCTGCATAACGATGTTTTTTTCTATACTCATTAGCATAATAATTTGTATCTTCTAATTTTGGTTTTTTATTGGGTGGTGCTTCAGAAAAACTCGGATCCATAGAGTTTAATTCTTCCGAAGAATATCCCTCTTTATTGTACAGATATTCAAATTGTAATCCAGCACCCCAAGTGTAACTACATCCTACAAATAAAAACATACCCATTAGTTTTCTCCTATTTTTCCTAAAAAGTAGTTTACAAAATCCTTGACTTGTTTTGCATTCGGATGTATATTATCTTTCCCATTAACCCAAGTACCCATATGTTCGGAAAAGGATTTAGTTACCACATTATCAAAATCTATAGAATCCACGATAGGTTTTAAATTATTTACTTTCGTGAATCCCTTTGAATCATCTTTTATTTTTAAATTAAATTCTTTTTTCTTATAATACTTATCGTGAAACTTTAAAAACTCATCGTGAGCAAAACAAAAAATATATTTTTTATTATGTTGTTTAAATAATTGTTGTAATGAAATCATATCAATCAAACTATTTAAATAACTTGATTCGGATGTGACAAGATTTTCCATAACAAATTTACTTATTTCATTTCTAATCTTATCTTCTTTTTGATGAAATGGTGAAGGTACTATGTTTGTCCACCTTTCATCTAAGTTCTCATCTATAATATGTTCGAATCTCCTATCAAAACCTCGACTCCACATTATGATATAAAAGTCACAAGGTTCATCAGATAGTAAATTATTTAATGCTCTTAAATAAATTAATCTATTAGATGATGTAACCTGTGAATCATCAACATATGGTTGTTTCAATTCAGTAGAAACAAGGTATGGAAAATCTTCTTTGTCTTCCAATCCCTCTCCGTACATAAAACTATCACCACCAAAATAAATCATTTGTAAATAAACGGGTCTCGTTTTCTAAGTTCTTTTATTTTCTTTTTGAATTTTCTTTTCTTTCTCCATTCGAAAATCCAATTTTTTATTTTCTTTATCATTTTATATCTCCTAATATTTTAGGCATAACTTTATAATATTGTCTTCCACACTCTTCCATAAGATTTCTATTGTGTATCAATATATCTTTCATACCATTATACCACTCGTGAATCTCGTTATCACTCATCGAACATAATCTTTCTACTTCCCTTACTATCTTTTTGAATCTATAAAAATGTAATTCACACTCATCATAACTTTCATCAATGAAAGGTGAGAATGTTTTAAATCCCTTTTTTCTCAACTCTCTCAATGTGTAAGGTGAACCATAAACTATAAATGGATGTAAGTGTAACATCGGCCTATATACTTTTTCTGTAGAAAACCAACACTTATCATTATCAAAAGCAGTCTCAGTAACTACCGAAAAATAAGTCTGAATGTATGCCTCTTTTGTTTCACATCCTGGCCCAATAACTTTTTGTATATCTGGATAATCGACAGTTCTTGGTGACATCTCCAATAACTCATCATAATATCCTCGTATCTCACTATTAAGTTCAGTATTACCTAACATTCTTATCAATGTACCTTTATTTGGTTTTGAGTATTCTGAATAATGATTTAAATCTTTTCCTGATTCTAAGGAAAAACTAACTAAATTATCTTTCAACAATCCAAGTTTGTGAAACATTCCTATCAATGCATATCTATGTGGTTTTATTCTACGATTAAGACAAACAAATCTTTTTTGTCTTCTTACATCAAAATCGTCTTCAGTCACAAATGAGTTTTTACCCTCGTGTCCAAAAATATTAGATGGATAAATTAAATCCCATCCCTTTAAGTGCATTTGTTGATATGAGTTTATCACATTTATTTTTATTTCTTCTCCACCCTCTTTACACCAACTTTCGTAATCATTACGAATAGTCCAATTATTACCTGTAATGTAATGACACTTTGGCACTTTATATTTTTTTAACTCATTATGAAAGTGAACCATATTACTCATAGTAAACATACTTTCTTCAGGAGCTAAAACAACTATCTTACCTTGTCCTTTTCTAATTCGTTTCATAGTGGATGGTTTGATATGTTTTAGAAAACAATATTCTTCATAACCACTATCTTGTCCTATAAGTTTATCTAATGCACCAAATTGTTCTACAGGATAAATAAATTCACCTCTTATACTTGAAACTAATTTTTTATGTTTTCTAAAGTTCTCCCACGATGGATGAACAATAGGATCATGCAAATATGTGTTTATGTATTTAGGTATATCATAGTACTGACAATCTTCATCTATTGACATTCCGTTAGGTTTAAATTTATCAACATCATCTACTGGACAAAATTGTTTATAATCATAACCCCAATCGTACTTATTTTCAAACTTCATCAGTTCCATATAAACTCCACTACAGGTTTCATAATATTAACATAATGTTCAAGAATTATTTTTTTATTTTCTTTAATTTTTGCTTGACTTTTTATAAAAATATCCTTATATTTAGATGTTGATATTGTTGGTAGTACATCCATTATGATATCAACTTGTTCATATGGATTCTCTATCGTATGATAATCTTCTGGTAATCCAAGTTCTTCAAAAAAGTTATGTCCACCCAACTTCTCTAATACTCTGTAAAACTCATTCCCACCATAAAGTAAAAACATCTTTTCGAATATAATTGCCTGTAATGACTTTTCGGTAAATCCAGGATATTTAGTATCATAAATACAATGTGTCTCTCCTGCTATATCAATATAAGTTTTATCATACTCAAATGTACGATTTGCAAATTCTGTAAAATTTTGGTGTGGGTTACCATCAAAATTATCAATCAGTATATCTTGGTATTGTTCCCAACCCTTATCAAAAAAATCCCAAACATCTTCTTTATAATAATATTCGTTTTGTAAAAAACAATTATCTGAATATAACTTTGCACCACCACCTGTTTGATTAGGATTATATTCATCAAAATAAGATTTCATACCAGTTATGTATCCGTGTTTATAAAATCCTGATTCGATTAGTTTCTTTATAAAATATATCCTATGTGGCCTTAACTTCATTTGTGTAAACGAGAATATTTTTTCTTTAGTTGCAATATGTGGTTTCATTGGATAAGTAATCATCTTTCCCTCTACATTTTCATTCATATAATGAAACATATTATACAACCTATCATACTTAAAATTTGGTAAATCTTTAAACATAGGATAATCGGTTAACTTTATACATTTGAATGGAAAATCACAAACCATAAAATCATATAACATAGTCTCATACATTAGTGGCTCCCAAAATGCAAAATTAAAAATCACCTTTACACTTCTTCGTCTCCACAAGTCAAACAACTCATCTCTAAAACTAGCACCCATATAATTAGTCATAAATTGAAAATCTCTTTCTATGACTCTTCTGTCAATTATGATTACTGAATTTACTTTTGGATTAAAAAATGGATGTGGTACATCCTTGAATTTGAAAAGTTTTTTTCTATTTTTAGTATTCTGTATATAGTCATCAAAATGTGCGTCGATTTTTATATGTTCTATTTCACTTCTTAATTCCTCTCTACCATACAATAAAGCTTTTAACTCAATGTCGGTACAATAAATTGTAGTCACTAATAAACTCCCCACTCTCTTTTGTAGATAATTGGATGATTTCCATTTCCACTAAAATCGAATGCCTTATATGCTGTTTTTGTTTTGAAATTTGTAAATGCCAATGGACTCATTTTTTCGAAATTATAAACTTGTCTTTTGTGTGCGTTTGACCTGAAGTATTTTGGTATACCTCTAAACTCGTGATACTCTTTGTAAAACTTATCTCTATCTTTTACACTCAACACACTATTGAACACACCGAGTGCTCTGATATTACCAGAATAGAATTGTGGTTCGGGACAAGACTCAAATCCATTTGCACATCCTATCCAAACATGCGAACCTGAATAGTCTATTATCTCTCCATTGATTTCCATCTCTTGAACTTCCCACTCTTGTCCTATCTCTCTTGTTGAAAATATTAACTTACTATTCTCTCTATCATAAGTAAGAGTTATATCAACCCAACCATTACCAAAAACTCGTTTGTCCAACATAGCAATTTCTGTTTTACCCTCTGGTGTATCGTACCATATTTCACCTTTGATAAACTTCAACCATTCCTTTCCATCTTCGGACGGCCAAAGTACATTGAATATACCAGAGTGCATTCCATTTCTAACTAACACTCCACCCCTATATCCTTTATTATCAATGTTTAGAATTAATTGATTAGGATTCCATTCAGGTTGTATACTCGTACAGAATGTCCAATTACCTTTATTTATATCTTCAACCACCTTACCACTAATGTTATGTTTATTAGTGTAACTTATAACCCATCCGTGTGAACCATCTAATGTAATCATAATCTAATCTCCAAACATTGACGATAGAAATCTGCTAACTCAGGAAATGTTTTACAGAAATTAGTACCTCTTCTCTTATCGTGTTCTTGGAAAAACTTACCAAAGTTATATCTATGTTCCTTAACTTGTTGTTCCTTTCCTTCCCACTCTGCAATCTTCCAATCATATATTCTTTTTATCTTTTGTATTTCAATATCTGAATATCCAATGTAATGATGATCAAATAAAGGTACTCCATAATAATCAACCAACTGAGCGTGTTTTAATATGTAAGAATTCCATTCATCAGGTAAGACTTGAACTGTTTGGTGTGTTGGATATCGTAAATAACTTGAATCTAAAAATACTGCAGATTTCCAATATCTATTTGGATTACCAAACTTTGTTTTTAAATCATACATACCTTTAATTAACTTATGATAATTAGGAACTGATAAAGCATTATAAGTTGCCATATTGGTAACATTTACTTTAGTGGAAGATTCTAATATTCTATTTATATTATCCCAAAAATAATTGAACTCCAATCCGTGTCTGATATATTCTGCCTGTTCACCCCAAGATTCAACCGAAGTAAACACAATTAATTCCTTTATCCTATCCTCATCCTCAAGTCTTTTTATCTTGTCAATAAACTTATCAATCAATTGTACAGGCCCACCTAAATTACTATTTATAGCCAATTGTAAATTTTTATTTGGATTAGGATGTTCTAATATATAATCCAATACTTTAAATGTATCTCTTGCTAATAATGGTTCACCACCTGTAATTCTAAATGTGTGTAAATCTTGGTACAAGTCTGGCCACCATTTCCAAAAAGCTTTTTTGTATGGATTTTCTGCTCTTACTGGTATTGGCATTTTATCTTCAAGTTCATTATACTTGAATGAATTAAACTCATCCGTTGTAGGATAAGCTCCGTGATTTTCTATCTCTTCTTGCCATTGTGTAGAAAAAGCAGGTGCACAATAACTACATTTGAAGTTACAAGCATTTGAGAATGCCACCTCTACATATCTTGGATTTATATCTTCTCTCCAATCTGAATTTGCTATTTCATCAAAGTGTGGTAAACTCCAACTCTCTTGTGATTTGAAAACCCTATCTGAAAATCTATCTGAGTTATCTTCTACATTCCAACAATAGTCACACTCGGAAGGTCGTTTACCATTTAACATTTCTTTTCTTCGTTGTTTTTTATAACGAGTGTTATGTAGAGCACTTGGATTTCTCTGAATCTCTTTCACATCAATCTTGTGTGTTCTTGGATGGTGACAACTATGATTGTGACCTGTTTGCATATGTAGTGTAACTTGTGTCCACTTTGCTAAACACATACCTGGCCCAATGTCGTCCAACTTTTTCTTTGTCTCTACGAAATGTTGATTCTCAATGGACAACTCCATCTTCTCTTCAACAGCTTCTGTCTTTTTATCTAATTTTATTATCTCTTTTGCCATTAAACTTTCCTAAATCCCATATAACTCATTTGTGTTTCTCTTTTATATGCATGAGAATATTGTGTATCTTCAATACATTCAAATCCCATTTCATCTAACCAGTTCTTAACTTCTAATTTTTTCATTGTAAAATATGGATTAAATCTATCATATTTAAATTTATCTGTAGTATCCCAAAAATCAAAAAATAAAACAGAATCTTTTTTCATCACATTATAAAATTTTTGAATGTAATCTAAAAATGGAATACTATCCATAAGTTCAAATACTGCGTGGGAAATTATAACATCAATTGTACTAAGTTCAATATCTAAATCCAAATCCTTTACTAATTTATATTCTACATTTGTAGAATTTTTATTATAATCTTTACAAAGTTTTAAAAAATCTTCATTTATATCTAAACAATAATATTTTTTAAAGTTAGAAGATAGGCGTTTAGCCATAACTCCCTCTCCACTACCAAAGTCTAATATTGTTTTATCTTCGGTTGTGTTTAGATATTTTTTTATCATTGGTAAGTAGTATGAATCACAAAGTTCTATTTTTCGATTTCGTATTTTTTCGTAATCGTCGCTTGTACCATATATTAATTCAAGAAAATCCACTAAAACCTCACATTTATTATCTTATGTCTATTATAAATATCATCTTGTGTGGATTCTATCTCATATTTCATATCTGTCAAACCATTTGTAGTGATATCTATCTTATCTTTTTGCATTCCCTTTTTGTAAGTAATCTCGTTTACCTTTGTAGCTTCAGGATCTCCTTGAAACTCTTGATTAACAATTCCCTCATCATCGTGATACATACATTCCATCGTTCCCCATCTTCTATGTGGTGTGATTGTTTTTGCTATCTGAATGTTATCCTTAGTGATTCTTCCTTTACCAAGAACCAACTCTCCGTGATTTTCATTACCACTCAAGTCTAACAACTTATCTCTTCTCCAAGACTTACTCATATCATAATGTAACACTAATTCTTTTCTATCGTTCCACATCTTTATAGAATACATCTTACCTTTAAATGGACGATTTCTTTCTTTAAAAGGATCATATGGATTCGGTGGATTCTTACCAATATAAAATGGTGTAGTTCCGTATCGTTTCAACATATCTTGAATTGGTAGTACAGATTTTTGTGGGCCAAACTCCTCACCATACAACTCATCATTAATAGTAATCGTTCTCTCTTTCATTCGAGTATCAACTTTGAAATTGACTTTACTCCATTGATTAGGATATCTCATCATCCAACCATAATATAAATCATTTTTTCTACCCCACAAACAATATGAAAATGCTTTTGAATTATTATATGAGATATCAAAGTCCCAACCCTTTCTTGAAATAATTGGATACTTCAAATGTCCAACTTCATTACCAATTAAAAATTCTTTATCTTCACTTTCTATTTCAGTATAAACTATTGCCTCTATCTCACACGACTTGTTTGGTATATTCATTGTGGTATTTGTTATAGGAACTTTTATGTGTGTTTCTACACCATCAAATTGTAAAACCTTTGTACTACCTGGTGATTCAATATACTCTGGTTCAAAATATCCTTTCTGTATACATCTCCAAAATAAATCATCATCCTCAAAACCCCAACCCCAATAATCTGTAAGGTATCCGTTTACATTTTCAAATTGTTCTATTGTGAATAATACAACTCCACCAAAATAATGTATGTCTCGTAAAGTATAATCCCATTGTGAAAGATAGGTTGCAATATGTTTTGGTGTATCACCTGGATGTGAGTAATCACAATCATCTTGTGGTAACATATCCACATCTTGGAATGCTACATAATCACAACCATCTTCTTTGGCAGCAAGAAATGCAACATTCTTCGTACCACTACGATTAAACTTCTTTTCATCAACTTGGTGTCCTATGTACACTCTAAAGTCTATATTCCTATCGCCAAGGAACTTTTCTAAGTGTGGTACAAGTTTGTCCAAGTGTTCTTTACGAACTCCATCTCCGTTGTCTCTGTATGGTATACAAATTCCTAATTTCATATTTCCTCACATTTTTTATGATATTCCCAAATAGGATTAAATCTTATATTATTTTTATCCCAAGGCGGAAAGAATTGAAAGAAGTGAACCAATTGTGAATCTACATAATCACTATCATCAAAGTAATCTTTTAATTTATCCAAATCCCAATCAACTTCATTCAATACTGGACATCTATTTACAAATTCACTCCCAAGTTCTTTCCAACAATCTTTAAATACAGAATTCAATATACCTTGATCCTTATTGAGTCTATGTGTATAATCCTTATATTTTTCATATTGTGTTTTTAATTCTTCAAAAAAATTATTATCCTCTATCAACTTACGATTGAATAACAAATAACAACTTTGAAATGCTTTTAAATCTGAAATAGATTTTAAATCAGGTGGACAACTCGGTTCAAATTGTTCACCTATAGTCATTTCATCGTGGTTTGCATATATAAAGTTTTTATCCCTACTTTCTAAATTTAAATTTACTTTATCAAGAACCATAACATCTAAATCACAATAAAAAATCCAATCGTATTTTTTAAAATAATCGTGAAACAAATACATCTTATAAAAATGTATCGGTATTGACCTGTCTTCTATAAATTCAGTATTTTCCTGTATAGTAAAAAAGTCACCATCCCACTTCCCAAGTTTTCTCATTTGAGATTCTAATGGTTTAACATATGGTAAAAACTTTTTATTTGCTACAGTTACAAAAACCTTTTTCATTTAAAACCTTTTGCTAAATGTCCAACCATTAAGTCTTCGACACCAGGCATATTTTTTTGATATTCTTTTGCAAAGTCTTCCTGTTCACTAATAAATATACTAAGTTCTTTCGAAACCACATAATATTTTCCCTCAAAGAAATGAAAGTATGTATCGATAAAATCTAAATCATATCCATCAAATCCTTTATAATAATGATTATCAAAATATATCTTAAATTCATCTGGAGATACTCTGATATAATTCAATCCCCAATAATGTTTATTATCATCTTTATCAACTACACTCCAGCTCTTATCGCCCCATCTATCACAAGTATATCGATAACCATCTCTTTCTTTTCCTAATCGTGATTTATAGAAATCCCAAGTTTCGTTAAAAATAGTATCATCACATTTTATTAAATAATCATACTCTTTATTCTCACTACACCACTTCATCATTTTCTGAGTTTTCAATGGTAAGTCTTTATAATCGGTGTGATAATCTGCACCCCATTCCATAACCTCTACATCTGGATTATCACACATCTCTTTATAGAAATCTTTAGTTTTAAAATAATCTAAATGTTCTTTGTATTGTGAATCAGTATAAATTACGAAAAGATATTTCATCTTCCTCACTCCATAAACTTGTGTATAAATGTAATCCATATGCATCACCATCGTATGTAAAAACATCTTCATAAGATTGCCACACTACAGGACAAAAATTCTCTTTAGGTAACGCATAATCTTGATATCCGTATTTTACAACCAATGGTGTAATTAAATTTGGCCCTAAATCTCCGTGTGTAGAGTTTTCACCAATTTTTCTTATACGATTAGCCCAATCTTTGAAAATTTGTTCCTCACTATGTTCACTATAAATAATACAAGTTGCAATATGATAATCCCAACCCGTATCGAATTGTTCTGAAAATACAAATCGTTTATTAAAGTCATATGGTTTCAAACACAACATATCCAAATCAACATACAAACCACCTCGTTGATATAAAAGTTCTGCCCTAAACAAATTAGAGAATGCTATTGGTGTTCCTTTTGAATGTCCGTGTTGATATGTGAAATACTCATCGGTTGAAAGTATTTCATCACAATTACTTTCGTTCCATAACTTGAATTCATAACCATTCTTTTCCCAAGAGTCAATACACCTTTGTTGTACTTCACCCATTTTACCAAACCAAAAACCATTTACAATCATATAATCCCCAAATGTTTTAATACGGATGTCTCTTGTTTATATGCCCATTCGTAAAATGATATTGGTTTTTCTTTCCATTCCTTTTCCTTTAAATCATAATAATTGTGTGTTGTTTTATATGTGATTGGAAATACACCACCATACATATAAGAAAATTCTAAAACCTTATTATCCATAATATCAAATTTAATATTTGGTGTATTTAATTCTTTTTGAATAGTAATTAATTTTTGAATAAAGTCATTCGATAAATCATCAGGATCTATATCCTTTATTTCCAGTTTTTTATTTCTACTCAACCAATGTTTATCATTATTATTTTCTGGATGTGGAAAAGCAAGTGGTTCGGAATATTTTTTATTGGGTTTTTGTTTTGCACCAAACAATTGATTATCAGATATGAAAATACTGTATTCATATTCTACATCGATATAATCTTGAACCATACAAGGAAAAAAATCCTCGTTATTATAACTACGATTTATATAATCTTCTAATTTATCTATCTGTTTATTTTCCCAAATATAAGAAACACTCTCACTACCAGCACCATAAGTAGATTTAAAAACTTTACCTACCGATATATTTTGAAGTAACTCATCAAAATTTTTACAAATGATACTTGGTGTTTCTATGTTGAATTTTTTTAGTAAATCGTATTGTCTAACTTTATCATCATAGTAATAATAAGCTGATTTGTTTGGCCACATCTTTTCACCATAATGTTTATATAACTCATCAAAACATTTAGAATGTAATTCTTTATCTTGAAGTGCGTGTGCAAACCTACCTATGTAGAATTCACCATCATAACTTTCATAATTTATTAATTTGTAATCTATACCATTTGATTTAAATAAATCTATGAATTTTTCGTGATAGAATTTATTTAGTAAAGTACTTTGTTTATTTAAATCGTTTGGTATATGATAAATTTCATTATCTTTATGTAATGCAACCATTAACCCTCGACTAAAATATTATTAACAAAATGATATCCTATATCTGTATACGGATGTATGACATCCACATCTGATTCAGATCTCTGAATCTCGTGTATCTCTGTAATCGGTTTCTTTGTAAACCCATTATCATTTACGATAACCTCATCACCAACTTTAAGTACAGCCATATTATCTTCTCTTAATTGTCCATCACGATAAAATGGAATTAAGTGAGTAGATGTAAATAGTATGGAAGTATCTTCGGTAGAAACTTTTAAAAGTAATCCACCCATATTTTTTCCATAAATTATTTCGTTAACTCTTGCGTGTATTATCGTTTCGTTATCAATATCTGCAGATAATATCTCATATCCAACTTGAAGTTCTGCAATAGATATTTCTTCAAAATCTTCAGGTATATTTACTACCTTAACTTTCATCATAACATCTTCATCAGTTCCACCAATAACAGCAGAAGTATTGTGTGTTATTATATCGTCTGCAATAATTGTTCCAAATTCTTGATTTACTAAATTATAAGTTTCGTGTTCACCATCTATAGGAACTATGTTTACTATTTCTAACCAATTGCCATCAATGTCATTTACATAATCACCAACATCAAGTTTACCACTACCACCAGCGTGATTAGGATTATGTCCATCAATAGTAACCCAATCTTTATTTCTTTCTATAAATGGATGGTTACCTGTTGGATACAAAACCTTTCCACCCTCTAAGTGTAATTCATAAACATCATCGTGTAATACTCTTCTGATTTCATTTACTTTACCATTTCTAATTTCATCATACTCTTCATCCCAAACTAAAACAGAATCATTTAGGTTTAGTTCAGAGATTTGTTTCTTTGAACCATCTGACATATTGATTAATTGATGCGGTAAAAAACAATCACCCATAGCAATCATTTTTATTCTTTTATTTTCTTTCCAAATTACTGGTTTCATAAAGTTCTCCTATATGATATAAATATCAAAATACAGCCTTTTCATTCCAACTTATAGGTTTGTTAGGTTTCCAAAGAATATATCTTTCCGAATCTTCTTTTTGATATTTTTCATACCAATGTGCATTCACTACTAAATATCTAACAACAGCATTTTCATCATCATAATCTAACTTATCTTTGATTATATTTTCATTCACCATCCATTCCTTACAAACCCTAAACTCAGGTGGTAATTGTTGTGTTCTTAATTTATCACCAAACTCCTCATAAACTCTTCGTACTGAAGCTGTAATTATTTGTTCATCGTGACAATTTTCATTGATGGGATTTGAATCTAATTCAACACAATATTTTAATATTTGTTTACCCACTTCAGTATTATTATAAAATTGTTGAGTACCTCTCCATCTCCACCAAAAGTTTACATTCATATCTTTATCGGATTTAAAATTATCATCCACAATAGTATTCGGACTATTCAGTTTGTCACCAGCAACAAAATCATAATTATTAGAACAATGATTATAAAATTCTTCAAACTTGTCACCCTTTAAAACTTCACTATCTACATCAATCCAAACTAATGGTTCGTCAAACTTTTTCATACAATCATTTAATAAGTTCCACCTAAGACTCATATTTTTATTTCTATTGAAATGATTTTTTAATAATGGAATGTGATATTTTATATTTAGATTTTCTAAATTGTTCTTTAAGTTTTTAGCAAATTCTGGATAATCTGAATTATCAGTATAATAACTTACTACAATCATATATCTAAACTTACAGATAAAAATGTATAATTATCTTCCTCTGTTTTTGAATTGGTTTTGAATCTCAAACTTGACAATCCATCAGTAGTTAAGTTGGATTTATTCTCCAATACTTGATTATAATACCTTATTTGATTTAATCGTGTGGATTCATATTTCCAACCACCATCTCCATAACCCTCCGAATCGTGCTGTATCATTTCGAATGTTGATTCTCTTCTTGCAGGTATTGAGATTTTTTTTCTACCCAAGTCTTTATATGATTTTGGAATTGCCTGACTTACCTTTCCATAACTAAATTTATCAACCAAGTTCATTACCTGCCCTTGTTCATAATTATATGATTCTGGATAAGTGGTGTGTTTGAAATCATAATATGATGTTAAGTCATTTGCACCACCATACTGATTATCGTCTATCAAATAACTCATACCAGAATTTTGATGTAAACCTTGAACTTCGTTTCTTTCAAGTGCTCTGTTCCAAGAAGCAAAATCACTTACAAATCCACGAAAACTCTTTCTGTCTTTCTCTCGTTTTACTGCACCCATACCGATAAGAAATTTCTCTTCTTCATTTCTCATCAATCTTCTTGTTATGTTCTTACTTCCAATCAACTTACCATCTTGATACATCTTTAGATTTCTATCTTTATGAACAATTGTAATTTTAGTTAATTTTGGATAATCATAATCTGATATGATTTGTTGACATTCCTTTCCTATGTCCCAAGTTTCAAACTTGTAACGATTGAATGAATTATAACATATTGTTGTATCCCAACCTGGAATACTAAATACACAATATTCATCAAATGATTTATCGTAATCAGGAATTATCTCATCTGGAGCAAAAGTAATATGTAGAGTGAAATCTTGTTGTAAATCAATTACATTCTCACACTCTATAAAACTCCAATCTCCGTGTAGATATAAACCTGCAGTTTCCTCTTTAGGAACTTCATACAATTCAAAATCAGTAAATACATTTTGTTCCGTACATCTCAACAACAAGTCATCATCTTCAAATCCCCAACCCCAATATTCATTGGAATAACCATTTACCCTTTTGAATAAATCAATAGGGAATAAAGTTACACCACCGAAATAAGTTTTAAAAATTTCTCTTTTGGAATTAGAAAATCCTGTTGCAAGATGTAAAGGAACTTCTGAATAGGAATAATCGACATCAATAGGAAGCATATCAACATCGTGAAATACAACATAATCACATTGTTTTCTTAATGCTGTTTTGAATCCTATATTCAATAACTTACCACGATTAAATGGTAAATCATCTGATTGTTCAACTATGATTAATTCATAATCATAATCTTTCAGATATTCTTTTATTGATTCTTGAAACTTACGAAGATGTGTAGGTCGTTTTCTATAAGGAACGATTACACCAAGTTTCATATTATTTTTCTTCTTTTTTAGACTTTATTTGTGTTTCGTACCACTCAGATAAATACCATTGTAATCTATCACTCCACTCTGTCTTTTCTACTTCTTCAAACCAAATAGTAAGAGCGTCTAATACATTAGCTATTTTCTCAAGTGCTTTGACTTTTCTTTCTTCTAATAAAAGTGAGTCATCTTTTTTTGTTGCCATAATAACCTCGCGAGTTTAATTAAATTGTTATATAACTATTAATAAATATAATCATAAATCCTTAATATTCATTATTTTTTTAGTAAGTGTATTCCACTTTCTAAATCTTTCGTAGTTTGGTTCTTCTACTCGTTCAAACATATATTCTCTTTCATTTAAATCTAATCTCCAACCCAAGTACTCAATTGCCGATAACATCATACGATACTCACTAGCAAATGATTTGTTTGCTGTAGAATTACCTACTTCTTTTAATCTTTCTAATACCGAATAGTCCCATTTAAAATGATGGACTTGTGTAAAATTCTTTTCTGTCGGATAACATAGTGGATGTGAAGTTCCCCACGATGTTTCCCCATTTCCAAAATCAACAAAGTGTTGACCTGAAACAACATTATGTTTACCTTTTAATAATGTGACTTTGTTTGCTTCTGCTTTACTTAGTGGATATCTGAAGAATCCTGCATTTGGCATTTCTGTCCACAAGTCTGAATTGTTATCTATCTTTGGAAAGTTTCCACCCTCTCCAATCCTATCGAGAAATCCACCTCGAACAAACTCCCAACCATTCTCTTCACACTCTTGGATTATTTCTTCTATTGGTTTTGAATATACTTGTAACTCATCATCATCTGCTACTATCCACCACTCTTCAGGTTTCGTTGATGTGACTTCGTTGTAAATCTCTGTAACTCTATGCCAATTAAATGCCTCTTCTATGACAACTTTATATGGTTCAATACCCAACTCACTACATATTGATTTTGCCTCTTCTATTACAGGATCATCTTTACGATGTCCGTAAATAACCACAAAAAAATGCTTGACTATTGGTTTATAATGTCGTAACATATGGTATAACATTGTAGTGTTATGTCCACAAACTGTAACTAAATTCATTTTTTCCTCACTATTGTTAATCCCGTACTACTTGGAAAATCTCTTCTTATTCCATTGTTGAAGAAATTAATAACTTCAAATTTTTCTGTATCTATTGTTTTTATAAATTCACTCGGGCCTGTTAAATCATCTCCCTCGTGTCCCTCAACTTCTATACTTTCTTCCATCCAACTTTTATCCGTATCGTGGATTGTAATTATACCATTTGGTAGTAGGTGTTGAGAATATAATTCAAAGTCTTTCGTTACACCCTCAAGTGTATGATTTGCATCTATATGTATCAAGTCAAACCAAATATCTCTTTTTACAAAATAATTATAATAAGCATTTTCTGTAGTGTCTTTGATGAATAGTGGATTGAAATGTTTTCTAAAAAAACTATCTTCACTTTCCCAATTGGTTTTACCATTTACTCCATTCATTGCATCAACAATGTAAGTAGTTCCGTTATCCCCCCACTCGTATTGTTCTTCTTTGTAATAACCCTCAAGTGATAAATCATATCTTGCTTGACTCATTACTCTTGGAATGAATCCACCACCACTTCCTAAACAAACACAAGTTTTTAATTTAAAGAAATTTATTAGAGTGTAGATTATTAATCCATCTCCAAGATTCAACCAAGTTGCACCGTGTGACGCAAGATAAGGAACTTGTCCCTCTTCCGTTATACACTGTTTTATATAATCGTAATTCAGTATTGACTTTTTCATAAAACCTTTTTAAATTATTAGAATGGATCCGAATTACTTCCCTTATTGTGTACCAAGAATGTACTACCAAAATAAACATCTAATGGTTCAACATCTATTTGTACTACTTCGAATCCCTCACTATTCTCTATAACATTTTCTAATGAAGTAATCTCAACTTCATTTCCATCTTTATCCATTAAGTGTGCTCCTACTTTCATATTAGGAACTAATTGCCACATCCAAGTATTTTCACCGATTGGTTTATATAACATCTCGTGTTCACCTGTAATTCTTTCTTTACCACCATTTATATCCCAATAGTTATATGCAAAATCAAAGTTAATATCTTGAACACTTGCTGTATGTTGTGTAAACTCTTCCGTTTTCTCATCAGGAAATCTACAACTTCTCCAATTTTCTTCGTCCTCATCTAACTGACCTGGCATATTCATAGATAATACCACATCACCAATTTCTAAATCTTCTACATCTTTGAATGAACCATCAGCCATTTCTATCTTTGTACCAACCAATAAACAACTTGGTGAACCACCATATGAATCCACAACTGTTACTGCCTTAGTTAAATTTGAATTATAGTTTGTTGCATGATCATTAAACCCATCACTCTGTCCGTCTTCTGTAAACTTACCCGTTACAGTTACACTTGCATTATTTGAACCTGCTGGAAAGAAGTCACTATCATCACCCGTACCTGTGTTTGCGTTTGATATTGCTCCTGCAGTCAATGTTGCTGTATAATCACCTGAGATAGAAGTTACTCCACTATTTTCACTCCAAGAAAAATTATCGGCTCTATTTGCAATCTTACTTAAAAACAAACTACCATTATTACTAAAATTCATTGTGTATGTTTCAGAAGTTTGTTCCCAAAGATATGTAAAACCTGTAACACTATCTACCGAAGTGATAGAAAAATCTGACATCTTGGTTTGACTTGAACCATCATTTTGAGCACCCAAAGAAGTATTGGCAGTAGTATATGAATTAGTTCCATCTACTGCTCGTTTTAGTTTCCCCAATGATAAGTTTTGATTTGATGTAGTTGCCATAATATTTCCTATAATTCAATAATAAATATCACTCGTTGTAAAGTTTTAACATTTTTTCAATCCATTCTTCTTTATTATCAAACTTATTAGTTAAATATTCTCTCAATGGATATAAAAGATTTCTTCTCTCATCCAATGATACCTCACATAGTTTTTTATATTGTTCGTGAAACTCTACAGGATTAGATGCTCTAAATGGATATTTGTATTCTGTCAACCAATCACCTGCAAGTATTGGAACTTTACCATAATCTATTGCCTGAAATATCGAATATCCAAATGGTTCTAATATATGAGCAGAATGACTTATCCCCCACTCTCTATGATAAAATCTATCTATGTTGTCATACTTGAATGTAAATACTTTCCACTTGGATGTATCCGTTCCAATGTTTCTTCTCCACCATTGTACATCTTTAGGATCCGTAAAGAAATCACTTTCAATACCTGACAAGAAATGTGGACACTTTCGAGTTTCACATCTTGATGCAAAACCTACTCGATTATTATCTGTAACATCGTAGTTATGTTTGAACTCATAAAAGTTAGGTATATGTATAACCTTATCATTATGTGGATTATCTAATGTTGGTTTATCAACCCCAATCCAAAATGGTTTTTTAGCATATCCAACAATCTCACTTTCCCAACTTGGTGACATTGCAAAATTAAATCCCATTTTTAATCCTAACAGAAAAGATGCCTTCAAAGCTTTTGTTACATCACAATGAACTGCATTAGTCTGTATTTTATCTTTGTTATCTATCAAGTATTTATGTGGATGATAATATCCGTGTAGAATATGAATCTTACGAGCACCATCTAATATCTTTCCAAACTCTTCTGGATTATCTCCTTGCCAATAATGTTTTAATTCTGTCTTCAAAACATCTTTGTAAGTTCTTTTGGTTTCCATTTTCTTTGAAGTTTTTTCAAAAGTCTTTTCTATCTTCTTTTGTACAACCCTACCATTATTTCCTGCTTCACCCCTATCAATCCTTTTCTTAAATTCTTTATGTTGTTGTGGTTTCCAATCAACAATAGGTTTGTTTCTATGTATCATTAACTTTGGAACAACTTTTAGTTTAGGTGCAATCTCTTCTATCCAATGGTTCACCCAAACATCGGCACCACCACCAACTAAACTCCCACCACCTGTGGAATAATATACATCATACTCTTTATTTTTCGTGGACATTGTGTACTAAAACTCCCCCAGCAAAATAAACATCTCTACTCTCAACATTTATATTTACCGTTTCTAATTCTTCTTCTATCAATTCTTTACTCGTAATTTTTTCCCAAACAAAACTACCAGATGTATCGGTTAAGATTTCATCATTAATAAGTAGTTCATCCGTTGTCATAAATTTAAATTTATAATCAGGTACAATTTGTCCATTTTCAATTGTCTCGTAAGTTTGTCTGACAAAAAATGGATGTTCATAAGTAACCTTTAATCTATCATTTAATAAATAGTAATTTTCATACCAATCAAAGTAAATTTCTTTTACTAATGCTGTAGTAAATTGAGCTCCATCCATCGTATCACCTATCCAAGTTTTCCAAGTATCCTCATTATCAAAATCAAGTGGCATACTTGGTACACTCAATGACAATACTTCCTCACCAGGATTTAAATCCTCTATGTTCTTAATAGTTCTGTCATCCATAGTGATTGGTGTATCAACCGAGAAACAACCAGCACCACCATATGCATCAAATGTAGAACTAAAAAACTCATTGAATGAAATCGGATGTGGTGAGTTTGTATTATAAATTGGCCCTACACCGAACCAATCAAAATTAGGTTTTGACACCCTACCAACTGTATTGAACGCCTGATATAAATCGTGGATGTCTGAATTTGCTGTATTGGATGAAACCCCTCGTTCTGTATTTATTTTACTAACTGAAACATTATTTGAGAAACCAATCGTTGGTACTATTACACAACCTCTACCATTTCCAGCATCAGTAATACCTATAGTGGTAAATGCACCTGGTTCACCCGTACTTGACCTTCTAACATTAAACATTTCTGCATTATCATCTAAGTGTGGATTTGAAGTACCACCTCGATACTTCCTCCAACCAGTTATCCCACCATAACTATCACCATCTATTTCGGTATATTGTAATACTTGTAAATTACCATCACTATCAAATACCCCAAACCTTTGGTTGGTAAAATCACCTAATGCTAAACTACCATTTGCAGAAACTGCAGTAGCACCAAAATTATTTTGTGAATCTATTGTCTTGATTGAACTACCTATGGTTTCGTTACTCCAACTACCACTTGAATAATTTGAACCAGCACTTGTAATACTTGTTGAGTTTATAGCTCCATCTCCATCTGAACTACAAGTACCAGCAAATCCACTACCTTGTCCTGGATCATTTGCAACTAAGTTAAAGGTGGAATCTGCTGTGAAGTTACTTCCACCACTTAAAATAGTTAGTCCTGTTATACTATATCCACTATTTACGCTCATCTTCTAATTCTTCCACCCTTTTAGTTAATTCCTTTATACTCTGAACTAACAAAGGTACAACCTTTTCGTATGCAATTGCTTTAATCCCATCTTCACGAATCTGTATAACTTCAGGTAAAACCTTTTCCACCTCTTGTGCAACTAAACCGACATCGTGTCCCTTGTCTTGTTGAATCTGATGTGACTTTTCATTCCAATCAAACTCATAACCAGCAATTTGATTTACTTTAAATAGAGCATTTTCTATTGGACGAAGATTGTCCTTTAGACTTATATCCGAAGAATAGTATGCGGTTATATTGTCGGTTGAGGCAATCTGACCCGTTACTTGTAATTGTATTGAACTCGGATCCGTACCAGCACCGATATGCATCCTTTCTGTTGTGTGTAAATATGCTCCTGCATCTGTTAATGCCATTTCTTAACTCCTTATACTTGTATCCATAATTTTGAACCACTTTTTCCTGAATCACCATCCTCACCAGCTGTACCACCTTCGAATGATGCTCCACCACCAGTACCAGCACCACCACCTGATACATCAACATTACTTGATAAAAATGAACCTGATGCTGTAGTGGTACAAATAACTATTACACCACCACCTCCGCCGGCTCCTCCGCCGCCTCCACCGCCAGGATACTGGGTATCATCAGAACCTGGACCTCCACCTGTCGTATCACCTTGTCCACCTCTTCCACCTTCGGATTGTGTTGTACCTACGACACATCTATTTACAGTGACTCCATTTCCACCATTTCCACCATCTGCAGCATTATTTTGGGTAGCAGAACCACCTCCGCCGCCTCCACCACCAGTTGCTTGTCCTTGTGGATGAAGTCTACCAGCAGTTTCAGCACTATCCATAACATCTCTCATCATTACTAATAAGTGGGGATCCATCACTGCAATTCTTGATACAGCAGAATTGTTTGTAGCCGCACCACCATTACCACCTTCAGCACCAGCGAGTGCAAAATTGAATCTTGCTGTGGATGTCCAATTTGGTTTTGGTATATCATCAACTTCACGAAATATATCAAAATTGATATCATATCCTTTATTGAAGCTTATCCCATTATTATCAATGGATATCTGTTCATATGTTTTAATAGGTTGGTTTTGTCCATCAATATTAATACTCTTTGGTATTATCTTACCATATCCTTTTACATTTTCTCTAAATCTTTTTATCATAATTATCTCCTAAACTACAAGTTTTCCTGATTCACCATTTCTTCCTCTACCACCTTTTGATTCAACTGTTCCACTACCCGTATAAGTCCTACAAAATATTAAAACGATACCACCACCGCCACCACCAGCTCCACCACGGCCAGCATCTTGTCCACCACTTCCTTGTCCCACACCAGCATCTCCACCTCGTGTACCTATTGAACCACTAACAAGTGTATTACCGATACCACCAGATTGTTGTGTTTGTGAAAATGATGTTCCACCACTACCATTATTTCGTATAGTTCCATTATTAGTTAATGTTTTTTGTACAAACAATCTAAACCCATTTGTTTCCAAAATAACACTACTATTAACAGTCAAATTTCGTGCATAAATATCAGCTTGTAATGTCCAAGTGTTACTTGCAGTATTTGTTATCCTATTACATTGAGCTGAACCACCTGTACCCGTTGTACAAGTTCCATCCCCATCTGCTCCCGCACCAAATAATCTACTTCTCTCAACCAAGAAATCATTTGATTCAATGTTTCCATCGGTGGTGAACTTCAATGTTGATGTCTGTAATTCTAAACCAGCTGAAGTGAATTTTAAATAATCTTCATTTGCAGTAGTGGTTGCTTTAAACAGAACATCTCCACCACCATCCATATAAACACCACGAGCACTCGTGTTAGGATCCTCACTTGATGGCCCCCCACTTGCTCCTAATCGTACCGTTCCACTATTTGAAGTACTATCCAATATCATAGTGGTTGTGTTCAAAGTAAAAGTATCTGAAGCCATAACGATACTACTTCCGTCAAACTGAATCTTATTACCAGCTGAAGCACCAACCAAGAATGTTCCATCTCCACCCAAGAATATACCAGTTCCGTTATTGTATGCTGTCGGTGGTGAAGAACCTAATCTTATCTTACCATCACTACTACCATCTAAAATTAATTTATCGTTTGCACTTTCTAATGTATTTGAACCAATATCAAAAGCACCAATCGTACCTGTGGTTGCAGTAATTCTATTTACATTTAGTGTGGATGTTGATGCAGTCCAAGTAAGTGCTCCACTCGTTCCACCAAGATAGAAGTTACCACTTGAATCCATATAAGTCGTGTAAGTTCCACCTGTAGAATACCCAAGATGTGTGGCAGTTAAATTTAAACCATTACTCGGTGTATTTGTTGTTAGTGAAAATGCATTACCACCAAATGCATACTGTGTTGGATTCTCTAAACTTGAAGTAGTAGCATTAATACTCGTCACACCACTTTGAGCATTAGTTGCAGTATTCTGTGCTGCAGTTATAGAAGTATCTAACGAACCTGTTAACCCTGCAATCTGTGGTCCTGTAATTGTTATCGAACCATTGAAAGTTGCATCACCATTTGCATCCATCGTGATACCACCACCTATTGAACCGATTTGCATTGATGTTGGTGTAATTGTTACCCTATTATCAGTATCACTTCCGATTGTAACTGTTGTTCCACTTATGGATACATTCTCGGTACTTCCATCTTTTAATTTTAAACTTGAGTTTGTAATCTCAACATGCTCAGTTGATCCAGATCCTATGATTGTCGTAGAACCAAATTGTGCAACTTTTGAATTTGCTGCTACAACATCCACTCCATCAGATTTTATATTAACATAATCATCTTCTGCTAATCCATAAACAAATACACCAGAATCCGTAGCTTCAAACTTTTTAAGATTATTAGTTTTCATAACTATACTATTAGATGCTAAATTCAAAAAGTCATTTCCAGCTTGACTACCAAATAATGTTATACCACTAGCATTCATTTCTAATTTTTTGTTCGCGTCCTGATCGTCTACACCATCAAATAAAGTCGTTGTTGTTCCGTATTCAGCTATGGTTTGTCCATTTAATGTTCCAACACCAGCATCATTTTTAGCTTTTAATGCCATACCAGTGTTATCTATAACGACTCGTGTTTCCATTAAGTCAATGGCTGATTGAGCAGTTGCAGCATTAGTTAACGCATTAACAGAACCCGATACACCAGCAGCTGCTGATGCAGAAGCCTCTAAGGCATTTGCAGTTGCTGTATTTGCAGTACCTTGAGCATTATCACCCGCATTTTGTGCTGCAGTTATGGAAGTATCTAATGAACCTGTTAGTCCAGCAATATCTCCACCCGTAATCGTGAGAGTTCCATTGAATGTAGCATCACCACTTGAGTTTAGAGTTATACCATTTGCAACCGAACCAATTTGCATACCTTGATCCGACATAGATAATCTTACATTACTTCCATCCTTTAATTCTAATCCAGAACCTGATATTCTTATATGTTCATTTGAAGTATTACCAATCGTGGTTGTGGATGCAAAGTTTGCTCTCTCCGTACCATCTTCTACTAATTGTACACCTGAATTTCTTACATAAGCATATGTATTTACATCATCACCAAATACAAATACACCAGCTGAACTTATTTGTAGTTTTCTATTACTCTCAGAACTACCAACTCCATCAAATATTTTTGTTGTTGTACCAAATCTTGCCAAATCAAAATCAGGTGATTGACCAGTACTTCTAAGTGTCATACCAGAAGCAGATAAGATTAATTGTGATCCAATTAAATCTACAGCATTCTGAGCATTTGAAGCAGCCGTTGAGTTAGCGGCTGTTGTTGTTTCAAACGATGATGATACATTTGTTAAATTACCAGCAACGGTATCAGCCGATGCCTGTGAAGCACTTACACTCGTTTCGAATGAAGATGATACACTTGTCAAGTTATTAGAAACGGTATCAGCTGAAGCTTGTGAAGCACTTACACTTGTTTCAAACGATGATGATACCGAAGTAAATGAACCACTAATCTCATCAGCAATCTGTTCCGAACCACTAATTAATCCACCTGGTAAAACAGTTGAACCACTAATATCTGCTGCAATTTGTGCAGAACCACTTATTAGTCCATCTGGTAATGGAACTGCAGGACTTGATGCTCCTATTGTGATTGTACCTATAACATCAAGGTTACCTGTTGATGAGTTAAATTTAAGATGGTTACCTGATGCATTACCAAGTAAGAAGTTACCAGCTCCATCTACAAAAAATCCTGTTCCACTCGTTGCACTTGTAGGTAATGTTGAACCCATTGCCATAACTGGTGTTGTAGCAGTAGAATCTATTTTAATCTTGTTAGTACCCGTTGTCAAGATACTTAATCTAGCACTCTGTAATTCTATACCATCACCTGAACTTCTTAAAAACTGACTTGCACCTGATTGGAAGTTAAAGAATCCACTACCACTTACTATAATTCCGTTTGATGTAAAGTTTGTCGGTGGTGATGCCCCCATAGAAAGTCTTGTTGCACTACCTGATGCAACTATATCCATTGTTGTGGTATCAATGTTTAGGTTACTTGTTTTTACTTGTAATTCTTCGGATGTCGGATTGTATCTCATAAACGAGTTACCACTCGTTGCAGTACCTACTCTGAAGTTTCCACCACCATCAAGATACACACCCTCACCTGCGGTAGCAGAAGTTGCACTTCCAAGTTTCAAGAAGTTACTTGTACCCGTACTACTTGTTCCACTAATATCAAATCCACCAGCTGTTTTCACTCTAAATGATGTTGTTCTTAAATCAAAATCTGTTCCATCAAATACTAAGGAAGAAGAAGCGTGACTATGAACTTTTAATTTTGAAGTTCCATTATCATTACCAATTATAATTCCACCCTCTGTACCCGTAAATGTTTGTGAACCAACTCGTAAGAACGCATCTTGTGTGTCGGATTGTAATAACATCTTAGGTGAAGCCTTTGGCCCAAACTTTATTGTGGTTGGACTTCCACCTACAAATTCCATACCGATATTTGAATTGGTATCGTATCCTAAACTCATAGATGGTGCGACTGATGGAACTCCTGCTTGTATTTGATAATCATCCGCGTCTACTTTAAAGACACCTGTACTTATATCAACATTGGATGCAGTAACTTGTACACTTGTACTTGCTATATCAATCAATCCTGTATCACTCTTGAATTTAATAAATTCAGAAGCACCACCAAGATTATATTCTATTACACCATTGTTATTTGCTAACCAAAAACCATTTGTGGTATCTGAGTAACTATCTTTAGCAATTCTAATAACTCCATCCGTTTGTGAACCACTAATCTGAATTGCCTTACTTATGTTTCTACCAATTCTTCCAAATCCTCTTGTACCATCAGAACCAAATACAACATCTCTATTATTAAATGACATTGATTGTTCTGTTGCAGTTCCAGCAATTTCTAACTTATGTCCACCACTTCCATCACTAACTTGTAAATTTAATTCTTTTGGTTGGATTGCAATATTACCACTTGAATCATTCGATAAGAAAAAGTTCGAACTACCAACTTTGAATGCACCTGTTGTGTACCAATAATTGTTGTTGTTAATATGTAAACCATCATTTGTACTATTTACATCAGTACCTAATCTCATCTCTTCGGATGGTGATGTACCGATATGTACAATACCCGTAAACGAACCTGTAGTTGCTGTTATTGCTCCACTCAAGAATACATTTTCTGTAAACAATCCAAAACCTGGATTTGTGTTACCATAAAGTAATCCACTACTTATTCCACTTAAATCTCCTAAACGAGCTTTTAACTCTACATCATAAATTGCAGAACCTGTTCTTTCAACGATATCGATATAAGGTGTTGTAGGATCATTTGGATTTGCATTTAATCTAATATATCCTGTGTTAGTCTTACCAGTACTTACAAGAACTTGTGAACCACTATATGCAACTGCTGTACTTGGTGAATCTCCTAATGAACCACTCTCACCAGTAGTACCACTTCCGTAAGCTCTTGTAACCATAAGTTTACCACTAAAGTCTGTCTCACTTGATGGATTGTCTCTTGATGCACTATTTACTAAAATATATTCTGTAGAGAAACCTGTAGAACTTATTTTCTTAGCAGACAATACTTCATTAGCAGCAAATCCTGTTACATTGTCAACCGACATTGTGGTTGCAGCTGCAGTTATAACACTACCAGATTTAATCGTTGTTGAGTTAGCAACATATAATTGTCCACCAACCGCGTTCACACTTTCTTTTTCAAATACGGTGGTAGCCATTGTACCACGAATCTTTGCATTTTCTACTTCTAAGAATCCACCATTTGCGGCGGTTAATCTAAATCCACTACCAGCAACATTACTTGCAAATCCACTTGATTCAATCGTACCATCTTGTCGGATAATCATCTTACCACCAGTTAAGGCAGTACTACTGATTGTCCAACCAGCTATCTCATTACCCTCTTGTCCTAATTTTACAAGAGTATCTGCGGAACCAGTACCAGTTCCATCATAAATTTTCATTCCATATAAATCAGAAGCAGCGTCACTTATCTCACCGATTCGTACAAATTCACTTCCTGATGATACTACGATTCTACTTGTTGCTGAATTTATATCTAAGTTCGTGGTGTCTAAAATAAAGTTAGGTGTTTTAATATCAACTCCACCTGAACTCATTCTTATATAATTGTTATTACTTGTCCCTACAGTAAAATCAAACTTCGGAACGGTATTATCAATACCCATAATGAAACCAGCAGTAGTAGTCTGATCAAAATCTGTCTTACCACCAAACTTTAAGAATCTATCATTACCAGCACTTTGTAATACAATTGGATTACTTCCACCTGGCCCAATACTCATACTTACTTCAGCAGATGATATTTCTATACCACTCGTTTGAAGTTCCAATGTACTCGTTTGGATATCTACACCTGAATCAACCTTGATGTGTCCTGCACTACCAACAAGTGAAAATCTTGGCCTTGATACTGAACTTACATATCCTGCAAAAATACCTGTATTACCATAACCAGCCGTACTTTGTCCAACACTCAAGAATGGATTTGCACCATTACCACTTGCCAACCATTGTTTGTTTGTACCCAACGACATACTTGCATTTGTAGATGATACTTCGAAACCACTTGAACTAATATTAATATCCGTTACATTAATTGCAACATCCGAACCTGTAATAGCAAATGAACCACCATTGAATGTAACATTACCATCGGCATCACCAAACTTAAAGTTTCCATCTCCATCTATGAATACACCACTACCAGCAGTTAATGATAAATCTTTTGCACTTGGCCCGATTGCTAACTTAGGTGTTCCTGTTCCTTGAAGTATTACCTTACCCTCACCCAAACTCATAGAAGCTTGTTGACTTGATACCTCAAAGTTATTTGCATTTATTTCAAGTTTTTGTGATGCAATATCTAAAGCACCACCATCAAATTTTATAAAGTCTGTTGCATTACCAACATTAAATTCAGGATCCGTATTATTATTTGCTAACCAAAATCCAGCAGTGGTTGATGTTGCAGAAGTTTTACCTGTTGCAATGTATCCTTGTGTTGATGAACCAACTATCTCTACTTGTTTACTTGTAGTTGCACCAACTTTAATTTTATTATTATCACCATCAAGTATAATATTACCCTCACCCAATGACATACTTGCATTTGTTGAACTAATTTCAATATTACTTGCATCCAACTCTAATGAACCAACCTGAACATCAAATGTATTTGCAGTTGCATTAAATTGTATATGGTCTCCACTTGCACTACCAATTAATAAATTAGCATTTCCATCTACATAAAATCCATTACCACTATTATATGCAGTTGGTGGTGTCTGTCCAAGTGCAATCTTTCCGTTGTTTGTACCACTATCTAATATTATTGTGGTAGCATCTAAATCAAATGTTGATGACTTTATATCTATTCCACCACCACCTGTAATCTTCAGATAATTATTTTCACTAACATTACCTTTTATTAATACATTACCACTATTATCAGCAAAGAAACCACTATTGGTTGTTGCTGTTGTACTTGCATTTGCAAGACTACCAACTTTAATTTCACCAGCAGAATTTAAGGTTACATTTCCACCTGTTAATGTGGATGATGATAATGTCCAACCACCAATCGTACCACTCGTTGCCTTCAATACACCACCAGTCGTTACACTAAATGGAGCTGATGCAAAAGTTGCGTGTCCTAACTGAATACCATCGTCAGCATCTGCTATCAGTATGGTATTTCCTGTACCTAAAGAAATTCTTTTGTTACTCGTATCTAAAGAAAAATTAGTAGCGGATAATGTTGTTGATGATAATGTAAATCCACCAACAACTCCACCTGTGAACAAAACATTTGAACCTGTTATCTGTCCAATCTGTTTCATCCTTAATGCATTATTAGAAGATTTTATCTCTTCGGTATTTACAGTAAATCCTGCAATAGAAGCAGATACAAACTTTGCAAAACCTTGTGAGTCAATACTTGATGAAGCATTAGTTACAGTAGCTGGTGAACCACCAATTGTTGCAGGTGTTAAAATAGAATTAGCAGCAACTGAACCAAGTATCGTAACATCACTCGTTATTGTTCCACCCTCTAATAAAAATTCACTACCAGTTACACTACCATCTTGTTTTACATTAAACTTCGATGTACTGATAAACATATATTTATCTTGATTGATTCCACCTGCAGCTGGACTACCACTTATAAAAATATTCTGACTACTAAACGAATGTGAATCCGTAGTGAATCCACCAATCAAACCAGCAGATGCAGTAATACTACCCTCGAATGTTGCACCACTTGCAATCAAGATACCATCTTTATCCACCATAAAGTTTGGCCCCATCTTGATGTAATAACCAGGACGATATCCATTTACTTTATCTATACTTTCACTTGGTGTAAAATCTATATAATATTCATTTCTCAAATTCTCTAAACTTGCACCTGTATCAGAACCTGGCCCTTGATCTGTTTTGAATATTTGTGAACGAGTAGCATTCATCGTGATATTACTACCACTAATCTGTCCTTGAATTATTTGGAAGTCACCGATGTTACCTGCAGTTGCAGTTACCGTACCTGCCATTGTAACATTACCAGCATTATCTAAATGGAAGTTACTTGAACTTATTTCTATATTACCATTACTACCACTAACGAATTGTGCGGTACTACCTAAAAAGAACTCATCTGTCTGTACTTGGAATGTACTTGGATTAGTTCTAAATTTCATAAATCTATTTGTTGCTCCGTGAGCATCTACAATCTCTAATCCAACACCTTGATAATCTTCACTCGATGACAATCTACTTTGTATCGAACCACTAAACATTAAGAATCCACCACTACCACTTGCTATGGTTTTATCGAATCCCTCATATCCAATACTTCTCATATATGCAGAACCACCGTGTAACTCAATACCCTCACCCTCAGTACTTCCCATATACATCGAACCACTAAGTAGGTTTCCATCACCATCAATATTTACTGGTGCACCTGCAAACACCACATCCTCTTTTACGATAATCGTTTCAGCAATATTATTATTTATATCATAAAATTCAACCAAGAAATCATACTGATCAGGTTTCTTGGGCATTGGATGTGGCATAGGTAAAATTGTTCTGAAGTAATCAGGACTGAAGTTAGTTTCACTATGAGGTCTTAAATTTATATCTTGGATAATCCATCTACCAGCAGTTGCCTTAAATCTCAATCGAGTCTTAGGATCACCTGCGGTAGCAGTAGTGAATGTATTATGTATTCCTAATACTTGTCCCTCTGTTTCATTACCATCTGGTATAATCTTTCCTAATGATGTTGTTTCATCCGAAGTACCTAATTGACCAGAACCACTTATATAAACTTCTAATTCAGCGTGTGGTTTAGTACTTCCATCTAAAAATGTTTTTGGTTCTCTGTAGTAGTAAGCATTAAACTCAAGTGTCATTGGTACATTTTTTTCTAACTCGTAACTATGTGATGTTTCGAATATTACCGTATTCTCATCTGTTGTTGGATTTGATAATGAACCCTCACCAACTCCTTTTGTGAATCCAGCATTCGAACCACTAATTAATACAGAGTCAATTAACTTATTATCATCTCTAACGGCTGTACCATTTCTAACATCCCAATAATCGGTTATTATAGAACCAGTATAAAAGTAACCTACATTCTTAAATCCTGTTGGACTGAATGCGTCAATTAAAACTTGTGGTGATTCTATTGAAGCATCAAATATCGGTTCAAAGTCACCAAGTGTTCCCTTACTTCTTGCATAAATTTTTGCCTTATAAACATCACCACCAAATGTCTGTAAATTACCAAGTGTGATATCTGCAAATGACCTGAAGTGTGTTGTACTTATTGTTGTTGGTGGTGTTGGTGCAACCGACATCGTAACTTGACTTGTCGATAATATTTTTGCAGGTACTTTTTCACCTGTCTCTTTATTAGTTACAAAGAAATCATCTATTGGTACAAGTGTCTTATTATTATTTACTTTCTTAATAGAAGATTGAAAGGATGTCGGTATATCAAACCTACTTGTTGGAAACTCATCGGTATCCACACTCGGATTGTTAATAGTAATATTACCACCAACAAATGCACTCGATACCGAACCTGCGTCATTTTCAGGTGAAGACTCTACATTTTCCACATCAACTGTGAACCTATCTACTTCAGGTGAGAATCTTCTCATTATTCTACCACGAGATGAGAAGTTATTATTCCTCAATGGTTCTATTTTAGATTTTCTTCTGTTCTTAAATATTTCTAATTCTGCACCAACCTTATCTCTTTCATTCTCTACTATCGTATTTGGAAATCCATCTACAGGATCTGGAGCTTTTGGTATTGGTGGTAAATCAGGTAATGGATTAACCTCAACACTACCTGTAACACTATAAGAACTTGAAACTGCAACCTCTGTAACAAAACCCTTTACTATTTCACTAACGGTTATTCTTGGTTGTTTGTAGAAAAATATTGGTTGTGAATTAGGTATTGTTGTATTAATAAAAATAGGACGAACATATCTGACATTATAAACATTTTGAAAGTCATTTGGTACATCTTTAGAATCAAGTGCTAATTCAGGTAAACCATCAGTTATATCTTCAACAGGATCAGTTGCACTTGAAATACTTTTATAGTTATCCTTTAACTCACCAACGATGTACATAAAACCATCACCAGGTGCAGTATCATCATAAATCTCTACTGATACTCTACGAGCATTACCCTCAAGATAACTCTGTACAGGTTCAGTATAAACTGTATTACCTGCAGAATCTATTATCTCTATTTTTAATTCAACATTGTTTTTTAAGAATGGTGAACCAGCAAGTAGGAAAGAACTCCTACCTTGTGGTAATGCATCAGGTACTTCATAGATGTTGAAGTATTGTGAAGTTATCCCACTTTCTTCAACTAAGACATCTATGTCCTTTAATCCTTGATATTTGTTGATTCGTTTTAATATTGCCATTTAGATTTTTCCGAAATAAGGTTACATCTATAAATATTAAAATTTAAAAAATTAATACTTATTAATATATATGAAGTGTGTATAAAGGAAGTATAATGAAGAAAAAACAAAGATATAATTTCACTTTAGATCAAGATTTGATGGATTGGTTTAAAGTGTGGTGCAAACAAAACAGAGTGTCTTGTTCATCGGTTTTAAATCAACAACTATTTAAAATGTATAACGATTCAAATACTAATGTGAATCGTCCTAAGATGCCATCAATCCCTACTAAACCGAACTGAACTTGAACCACCAACCTTTTTAATCTCTAATAAGGTATCTACGAAATCTCTCATAGATTCTATATGTGAAACTACCAATGAGAATTGGAATTGTGTTTTCATATATTGGAATAGTTGTGCAACAGAGTTTAGATTCTCACTATCCATTGTACCCCATCCCTCATCAATAGCAAGGAAGTTACTTCTCGGTAGGTTACTAACATTCATCAATCCTACACGAATAGCAAGTGAAGATATGAATCGTTCCATACCACTTGATAATTCCAAAGGCCATACTCTATCATCATCATATACGATATGAGTATCAATCATTTTACCATCCATATTAAATACAATACTAAAGTCAACTATCTGTGCTAATATATCATTTACAGCACCCTCTACAGTTGGTAATGATTTACTAATCAAGTCATATGGTACACCATCTCGTTTGATTGCCTCAAGTAAGTATTGATATGCCTGATGTGAGTCTTCAAGTTCTTCAACCTTATCAATATTATCATTGATGGTTTTTTCTTTGGTTTTTAATACTTGAATCTCTCCGTGTAATGTAGTTACTTTTTTACCAACCACACCTAATTGATAATCCAAATCATTTTGATAATTTTCCATCTTATCAATCTCTTGTAATATCTGTTCATTAAATACTACATTCTGTTCTTGAGATTTTGCTCTTTCCATATCACTCTTTATTAATTGGAATTGTGTAAGAACATTTTTTTGTTTTTCTTTGTGGATTGTTATATTTGATGTGATGTTATCTTGATATCTTTGTTTTTCATTTAATTTATCTTCCAACTCATCTAAATCCTTTTTAAATGCACGAACCTTAAACATTGTTTGGATTTCATCTTCCATCTTTTGTTTCTTTTGTACATATTGTTGTGCAAGAAGTTTATCTTTATCAAGATTCTTTTTAGTTTCAATGGCATCCAATGTAAATGGATTACTCATACAATGTTCACAATTCTCATCCCAAGTTAGATTACCAAGTTTATCAATCTTATCTAATTTAACTCGTACTTCAGATTTTAATTTATCTAATTCTATTTGAAATAAATCTCTTTCTTCTTCTAACTTTTCTAATTGATAATACTTTTCTTCTACACCATCTTGTTTATAAATAATAATCTTATTCTCTATCTGTTTTACTGCTCTATCAAAATCATATTGTTCCGTTTCATATTCTGAAATTTTTTGCTTGACATTCTCAGATAAAGTTTGTAACTTAGAGTGTTCTCTTTCGAGTACTTCTATACTTCTTAAATTATCATCTACAGGTTTTAATCTTTTAGTCTGTCCTTGAATATCTGTAGTTATCTTTTTATATTCTTTCTTTAAATCCTTTTCATCTTTCTTGAAATCCTTTTCTTTAGCTTCAAGTAAAATCAAATCGTTAGTTATTGTTGCTAACTCACCATCATAATCAGCTTTCTTGAAATCATTTAGAAGTGTATTTACTTCTTTAATATCTTCAGCTGCTTGTTGGTATAAAGTATCGAATATCTTCAATCCCATAAACTGAGATAATAACTCTTTTCGTTCCTTTTGTGTTTTGTCAATAAACACGGTAGAGTCATTTTGTGAACTCATAGAAGTCAATATAAAGTCATCAAAGTTACCAATAACTTTTTGTATGTTCTTTTGTGTAGTTCTTCTCTGGTCACCATTTAATGATATACTATCACCCGTATCATCCACCATCCAAAAATCTATATCAACTTTTACATGCCCAGTGCGTAGGTTTTTCTTACCTTTCTTTTCAATGAAGTAATCCGTACCATCTATTTCAAAGTTAACTTTACAATATAAGTTATTTTTAGCTTTATTGATGATATTGTCTGCCTTATAAGCTCGTGAACTCAAGTCAAATAGATTAAAACATAATGCATCTAATAGTGCAGATTTACCACTTGCGTTTGGAGCAAACAATCCAATCATACCATTTAGTTTTGTGAAGTCAACTACATTGTTTTCTCCATAACTAAACATATTATCAAACTCAAACTTCTTCAACTTCCAATGTACATTTCTCTGTATATCAGCTTCAGGTATAACACTATTTAAGTCTTTTAATATATCTTTGATTTTAATCATAGTATCTTCATCAACAAGATAATTGTTTTTCAAATACTCACTAATTAAATCATACTGATAATCAACATTGTTTACATCACCGATATTAATTTTCTTATCACGAATCTTATCTGTACTTAGTCCATCAACTCTTGTGATAACTGACTCTTGAACCTTAGCCATTTTCTGTACTTTAGTCATCAACCTTTTTAATTGAGCAGGTTTGGTATTACTTACTCGTACACGAACTCTTGGTTTATTTGGTAAATCAGATAAGTCTGGTAGTTTACCACCATCAATGTTAATGGTGTAATAACCATAATCATTATGTATCTCTTTATATTCTGATTTAAGAGTTTCCATATCCCACAACAAATAACCCTTACCAATATCTTCTCCGTGATTCTGTTGAACTAACGAACCACAATATGAAATGGTTTCTTCCTTATTCAAGTGTTGTCTCTTATGTATGTCACCAAGTAATCCTAAATCATATCCTTTGAACATACTCATCTTTACTTTAGATGGTAACTTAAATCCTAAGTCTGTTTCACTTCTATCTACCGTTCCGTGAAATAATACAACTTTCTTTCTGTCACCTGGTACATCTTTAGCTTTAATATAATCTTTCTCTTTATCCCAAACATCCCACACAATAAAGTCTGTATCTGCACAAGTGTAAATACCAGTTCTCTTTAGATAATGTAGATTAGGATGATTTAAGTTTTCTACGATTGGTGTTAAACAATCCAAACGATTTAAATTATTTAGATTACAATCGTGATTACCAGCAATAATAATCGTAGGTACAATATCGGACAAGTTCTTGAATAACCTCGACAACTGGTCAATTAACTCTGGTGACATTTCGGTTTTACTATGAGCAATATCTCCACCAATATATGCAACCGCATTATTTGGATTCTTTTTTATCTCTTCATATAAACCATTGAATACTTCTTCATATTCTCGGTGTCGTTTCAGATTACGGATTTGTATATCTGATATGTGGTGTATGTGTTTAAGTTTCCTAAAAGGAACTTTTATTTTATCTGTTACCATAGATTTTCATTCTCATTAGTTCTTTAAAATTCACTTCGGTTGAAGTCTCAAGTTTGTCAATCATTTTCTTATAACCCAAATCACTCGGGTCGGAATTCGTTAATTTGACAAAGTTAACGGAAATTCCATTGTCAAAGAATTTTTTTATCATCTTTAAAGAGTCTTGGAAAGCATCCTCGTCCAAAGAGATGATGATATGTTTTACTTTTTTAGTAAGAATTTTTTCAAAGAGTTTTGGAAGTATAGTTTTACCAAACAAAGGAATCGAGTTATTCTTGATAGCAATGGCATCAAACACTCCCTCACAAAGAACAATCGGTTGACTCCAATCTATATACAGGTCGAATCCGATAATATCTTTAGGAATAGGGGGATTTTTATATTTCATTCCACCCTTATAGAAATCTCGTCCTACGAAATAATTTAATTGTCCATTACTATCATAACTTGGTACTATGATTCTATTTTGATATACTCCATTTAAACAATAGTGTAGGTTATACCTTACCACATCTTCCATAGTTAATCCTCGTTCCATTATGAACTTTAAGGCGTGTAACTTCTGTACTGAATCACCACCATTCCATAATGGTTTAGCTTCCTTCGGAAGATTTAGTATAATCTGTTTGTCATCTTTCTTATCTGAAGTATAATAAGTAGAACCGACAGCATCACTTAACTCTTTGAATAGTATCCTATCGGCATTGACTTGTTTTAATAACTGAAATAGATTGTGTCCACCTTGATTACTTACCCAACAATGCCATTTACCTGTTTCAATATTTACTTGAAGTTTAGGTTTGTGATGTTGGACAAATGGACTCCAATACATATACTCATTTGTCTTCTTTAATTTATTACCCTTAGATTTAAGGGCCTTATCTAATATATTAATAACTAATTGACTCATTAACCACTACTTTTATATGAATGTATATCTTCAATCAAATGTTCTTTACCATTTGTATCTGTAAATGTTTTTGGTAAATCTTCATAATTGTATTGTGTTAACTTTCCGTGAGCTGTCATTGAACCAGGCCCTCTGGCTGGTGGACAATCACTTAAATCACATTCATCCCATTGTACTTCTAAATCACCAACTCCCATTATAGGTTTGGTTTCATTGAATGCATATCGTTGCATTAAACTAATCCACATTTTTAATCAACCTTATAAAATCCTTTAATTCTAAAACTGCATATGTTTTAGTTCTGTTTCTTTTAAATATCAACACAGGATCGTAATCACCCGAATTATTTTCTGCCTGTTCTAAGGCACTCCATATGTTTAATTTTTCTTGATTTTTACATTCGATAGAATATGGTATAAGTTTACGAGCTGCTGGTGATAACTGAATATCCTCACCACTATCACCCATAACGGCTGATTTGATATCATCTGGTTCTAATGTGTTGAATGTTTCGAGAAGAGTATCTCTTACTGAATTCTGTAGGCGTTTGCCTTTGTTTTTTGCTGAACGAGTTTTCATAAAATAAAACCTATATAGTTAAGCAGTTGCTTTAATGCTTTTGCTTTTATTATTATTTAGTTATTAATAAATATATACTAAATCTCTCAGAATGTAATTTTTATTTAGCAATTAGGCGTAATATTTTCAGAGAAAAATAAGGTTGGATTTTTCTTAGAACCTTTAATGTTAACATAACTATAGTTATTAATATATATAAGGCAAGGCATAAAAAATTAGAATTTATTTTTCCATTTTCTACGATATTCTTGTTGAGCCCAATTCTCAGCTTTCTTTTCCCATTTATTTGCCCAATATCTGTCTTTACCATCAAATTGTGCCATATTAGAAGCTTGATTATACTTCTTCATAAACTTTCTTCTACCATACTTTTTGATTTGTAATGCGTGATGAATCTCGTGTAAGACTGTAATAATGAATTCAGAAACCTTTGGATAGTATCTGTTTAGATTTATAGTATCAGTATCCCAATTATAACCACCCTTGTCTTTACCATATGTTCCAAATTTAACTTTAGATTTTAGTCTGTAGTTTTTTATTAACTCAGATGCAACAAATAGTAAGTCTTCTCTTTCTTGTAATAAATAAACTTCTTTAAGAGTTACCATTATCCTTGACCTGGACCTGTTTTAATTAATCCCTTAAATAAAACATCTGCAACTACCTTTCCAAATTTCTTATCACTTGGATAATGTGCTTTTGCTATAATTCGAGAGTGTGCAATTCTTTCACCCATTGTACGATATTCATAAGAATTTCTCGGGTCTGCGTGTGATAACAATTCAGCAACTAAATATCCTTGAACTGCGTGTCCACTTGGATAACTTGGTGTTTTCATACTATCTAATTCAGTTCCATTTAAATCCATACCATAAACTTCTGCAATCTGAAAAGGTCTTGGACGATTATAATGATATTTCATTTCCATAATAAATTTTGCACTTTCCTTAACAACCCTACTTAAAAATTCTTCTGAAATAGAAATGTTATTTTTTTCAATCAATGGAATAAAACTCTTTTCAACTTCATCTCCCTCTTTGACTACACTTAAATTAGGTTTAACACTTGCTAAAAATTTTAGTTCTCTATAAGTAGTTTGAGAATCATTATCAGGAAGTCGTGACTTACCTATACCATATGGTAATTGTAAATCTTCACGAAAAACCGATAGTGGCATATGCATTCTGTTTCTATGTTTTGGTTTTACCTCTTCAGAGTAAACCATCTTTTTTAATTTTACTAATTCACCTAATTTAATCATTTTTTCTTCTTCTTCTTACCCCAACTTAATGGATTTATGTTGAACTCTTTTTCATAGAACTTAATCTGTTCTTCGAGTGCAACTCGTTTCTGTGCTTCTTCTGCTTCGTGTTTTGCTAATAAGTCTTCTATATGTGTATCAGCCTGAACAAACTTATCTTCCAACTCGATTATTCTCATTTCTATTCTATAATAAGAATAAACTAACATTCCTACTAAAGTTATGATTTGTACCAGCCATTTTAAATTTAGACTGACAACCATATTGTCTCCGACTACCGTACCTTTATAACTCCGTGCGGTATCTTCCTTACCAATACTCATATGTAACTCCTATCTATACTGTGGTACAGAATTTTGTGGTTGTTTAGCTTTCCATTTTTTATGTTGGTTAGCTGTTCTACCCTCTCGGGCCCACTTCTTATTTAACTTCTGTCTTAACTGCTTTCTGCTTTTTGCTGCTCTATTTGGCATTCTACCCTTTCTAATCGTCAGCGTGTTCTAATAATTTATTATCGTTCTCTTGATTGTTAAACCAAAAGTCAACTACTTTACTAAAACTCGCGATAAATCCACCTAACATAAGTAGTAGGATTTCTTTCCATTCTGGCATTAAGTCTCTACCCAATCCAATGAAATAAATCATCAGAAGTAGTACAACCATAAATATAATCATTATGATTAAACTGACTTGCCACTTTTTTTGTTGTCGGTATTTTATAATACCAACTAATTCTTTATTAATCCAATGTTTCTGATCATCTATGTGATAATCTTGTTTCATTTTTTTTACTTGTTTGTCTATCGGCATTTAAGTCTCCTTGAACCAAAGATACATTGCATATATTCCTATACCAATAACTATCACACCAATCATAAAATTACCTATTTGATAACTCATTTCCAATCCCATATTTTTAACATATTATAAGTTACCCCAAAACCAATTACAGGCTCTGTCAAACCTGTAGTCTGGTCATATTGAACACCTACAAAGGGCCCAACACTTAATTGATTTCGTGGTGGTTTCAATTTAAATACATCACTTTTACCACCAGTCATAGTTATTCTATTTCCATCTGCTTCAAAAACCCTATCTTCATTGTAAGCATAGAACTCGTGTTTTCCAACTTGTTCTATTATAGGATTACCGAATGCTAACATTCCATCAAATCCGACATTTGTTTCATAATCAACCATATGTCCGTTTTGTAATTTATATCCCATTCCACCAAATACTTTCATATAGGCATCTTGAGAACCAAACTCAAACTGAAATGGAATAGTGTTCATATAGGCTAAACCTAATTCTATCCCAAGACTATCAAGTTCATCTTTTAAATTTTTAATTCTTAGATTATACTCGTTATTCCATTTTACTTGTTCGTAGTATTTAACTTGTAAATCTTGAATTTCATTATGTTGATCATTTGATAATCCTCTCAAATATTCAACCTCTTGATTTAAAGTATCGATTTCTACTTTATTTACAGTAATCAATTCTTCTTGTCTGTCGGAATCACCTTTAAGAAAATCCATTTCTTTTTTGGCATAATAATACCTCGTTCCAACAACCATTAGAACAATTATGATATTGATAACAATACCAAAAATCGTATCCCTTTTAATCATTATCGTAAATTACCGATTGCGTCATCAATAGCTTTTCTTACAGCACCACCTAATTCACTTTTACCGAATTCCATCTCTTCGTTAATCTGTAAACCAGCTGCAGTGATATTTGTCGCAATCTCACCTTCACCTCTAGCAGTTTTAACATCACCCGTACTTATCTCTTCAACATTAACTAACAAGTTAACTTGAGTTTTAGTATTTCTACGATTGAATAATCCCACAATACTAAATGCTTCATTAGGTCTACCAAGATAAACCATTTCTACAGAAGCAACAAAGTCTGCGTTATCATCATCTACTAAAACATATCTCGATTCTAAGAAAGCTTCTTCAAGTAACTGACGAACACCAAATGTCAATCTGTCATCTTGTACTGATACATTCTCAGATACTTTCACGAACTCTGATATTTTCAAAGTAGGTCTTTTAAGATTACCCTCACCAACCATTGCTGGTTCTGGTAAACCTTGACTCATTAAACCACTAATTAATAAAAATCCCATTAAGATTTTTTTCATTTTCTTCTCCTTAAAAGTAAGTTCCAAATAATATACTATATGTTCTACTTCGTTCTCCATAGTCATTGACTACGGTATTTAATCCCATTGAGAAACCTAAATTCAATCTAAAGGCTTGTCCCAACTTCCAATCAAACGCCAATGTTGGAAATAGTATAATTGGACTTCTTAGTAATAAATATCTATCTTCTGGATTATTACCCTCGTAATACCTAACTAAAGTATATGCTACATAGTTACTCACAGTTACATCAACTGCTCTAAATTTGAATGGATATCTCATACCATAGACGACATTCATATTACCAAAGTTATTACCACTAACCATTCCGAAACTTGTTGTCAAAACAATAGCTTCTGACATTGGTTTATCGAGAGATTTTGCATAGGATATAGAACCTAACCAATCCCATCCCTCAAATGTTTCAAAGGCTAATGCTGTACCATTCCATTGTACATTCTGTTTTTTAGCCTTAAATTTAAATCCTTGTCCGTATGTTAACGAACCCTTTCTTAAATCACTTGTAAAATTAAAATTACCATCGTGTGATCTACTACCATCAAAACTTTCTGAAGTATAAACACTATTAAAAGAAGTTACCCAATTACCAGTAAGAGAATCTCGTGATGTACTTTGAATTGCATAGTTTACTTGAGACGCATCTACTGAAATGTCATCTGACTTACTAAATTGTGATGCTGCACTGCTCGCAATTACAGATGATAATATCTCCTCCGCAACTTTTACCGCACACGGAAACAAGTCTTCGAAATCATTGTAGACGCTTTGAGCCCAAGCTTCCAACTCACCATTTAGAACTTCTTCAAATGTAAAATATTTTGTTCTGTTATAATAGGTAACGGTAAATCCATTACCATCTTGTTCTAAATTGTAGTCATTTGATATAATCGTCTGATTACACGGATCAATATAACTATAGAAGAAAGATTGGGCAGAGAGACTACTACACAATAGTGCTAAATATAAAACCCTCTGCCACATTCATTTTACCAACCTCTTCTGTCGATTGCCTTTATTACATTTACTACGGCTGTTTCCATAGCTTTATTTGATGCTGAACTAAGAGAAGATTGATTCCAACTCATATCAGGATTAATTAAAAATCCTTGTCCTACGGTTGAAGCTCTTCCTTGTCCACTACCAACTACATATTGTGTGTTTTCGAGATTAACAAGTTTTACTTGAATACCAACTATGGTTTCATTACTTGTTACAACTTTACCACCCTTGATATCTTCTTTCAAGTTTACGGCAAAATCGTAAATGGTTACATATCCCCAATATTTAGCTTTATCGATTTTTGCATTATTCGCCTTTAAGTCATTTAACATAGCCAATTGATTATCTCTATCAGCTTCTATCAAATTAAATCTACCAACATAAGATACCACATTTTGTAGTTCTTGAGTTAGTCCAAATGCAACTCTTTTTTCAGCCAATTCAGGATATCGTTCTTCAACTTCTTTGTTGAACTTTACCTCTACGATTTTCAATCCATCAACTTTAGTTATTTCCACTTCATCAAGTGATTTCTGCTTCTCGTATTCACCAACATATTGTTCGGTTGATACTGATGCGGCACATCCTATAAAAACCATTGCAAACAATATTGAGAATAGTTTGTTCATTTTTTATCTCCTTTGTAATCCCATCGTTTATCGAACTTATCTTTTTTACGATGAGGCTTTGCTGTTTCGTATCCTACCCAAAAAGAAATTCCACCAACAACTACATAACTTAAAATTTTATGTTTTCTGTTTGGTTTCTTAATTTCGTGTTTCATTCTCATATGTGCTCTTTTATGTGCTGCTTCCCATTTTCTAAAATCAGCCATCTTTTGTTGAGCCAACTTCTGTTGAATGAAGTCACTTCTCTTTTCTCTTTGTTCTTGTTTAGATATCTCTCTATCAACTTCTTCAGGTGTATCATATACATCCTGTGCTAATAACTGAGAACCTAAACCAAATAAGACTACTACGATTAGTAATTTTAAAAACTTACTCATAGTACTCCTTTCTCTATCTAAAATCCGATAATGGATCCTTCAATAGTTTTTCCAATCGTTTAATCTCAGCTTCAAACTTATCAATTTGTGCTTGAAGTTTTACGATGTCTCCATCATAAGATTTTACTTTTGGGGTTTTTAACTTGTCAACCTTATCACGAAGATACTTTAAGTCTTCATCATACTTAGCAAATATCTCGTCATAAGAATTGAACTTCTCTGTTACGATTTCTATATCAGAAGCATCTGCAAATCCTTGTACTACTTCTTCCAACGAATCAATACGGCCAGTAAAACTATACCAACCAGCAATGACGGTAGAAAGAAAAGTAATAATAGCAACAATGTTCTGAATAGATATCCCAAATTTTTTTCCTTTAACCTCTTCTAAGAGATTTTCTGCATCTACTATATCTTTAGCCATTTTTATTCTCCTTAATTAACAACAATTACAATTACGACAATCACAATTATCACAACAACAATTCATTGTATTTCTCCTATTATTTAATGTTCACATTAATAGTTAATTGAAGTGTATTACTTAATGGAAATGTTTCATCTCCCATAATGTATCCAACTCCAATATCATAATTATCATATTCTATACTCATTCCAAACGATGGATAATTTACTTGATAATCTACATCATTGTAATATCCTACTCTTCCACGAATCATATCATTATACTTATATGATATTCCTTGTCCGTGTGTATGATATCCATTATAGAAATTCCATTGATTATAAAATGTCCAATCTCTTAGTGGTATTGCCACACCAAAATTAAGACTCGTAGGATTTTCTATTTCATATCCATTTATCTTTGTCATCAATCCGAAGTTTTGTATTCCTAAATCAACATCGAGTTTGTTCCAAAGTTTTTCCATATGAACTCCGACATCAAATAACATCCCATTCGTTGTTTCTGTATATAAATCGTGGAACACAACTTTACCAGCAAATCCAATGGACACACTATCCATCACATTACCTTTATATTTTAAAGGTGTTCCCCATCCAACTCTACCAACTATAGAGTTTGGATTAAATTTATTTAATATGACACCAGATTCATCTGCATTATTTTGTTCACCATAATCAAAATACAATAAACTAAAATCGAAGTTTTTCCACACAACCCCAACATAGTTATATCCCATATCATCAGTAATATTAGACAACCAATTTACTCTTGTAAAACTTACATTAGTAGTAGTATCTCCTAAATTAAAATGATTTTTTGCAGGATTTCTGTAGAACAATGATTGGTTACCCAAACTTGCTTCTTCTGCAGTAGGTGCAATTGTTAATATTCTATTTACTTGTCCAAATAATGAACTTATAAATAATAAACTAAGTAATATATTTTTCATCATCTTTTCCTATTTCACCACCGTGAATTTGTTAGCCTTAATTCTATTACCTGTTTGTAATACGAATACATAAACACCAGGTTCTAATGTTTGGTGTTCTTGATACACACTAACTTCATCATCTATCCAATGTGGTGTAGTACTGAAGTTAAATGTATGGATACCCTTTTCCACTTCCTCATCTAATAATGTTCCAATATATTGTCCCATTGAATTAAGGATGTATATTTTTGTTTGAGCTCTTTCACTCATATAGAATTGGAACTTGGTATCACTCTTAAATGGATTAGGATAATTATAAGTTAACTCTTCTTCCGTTGGTTCTCCACCACCGAATGCCCAATACTTATTCCATACCAAGACTTTACCATCTTGTCTATCCATTATTAAATCATCTCCACTTGGATTACCAGCTGCGTGTTTACCAACAAATCTAATTGGTGCTTCACTCCATTCAGCATCTGGAAAATCAGCCTGAAATATTAGTTTGATACCTGTTATTGCTTCGTCAATCCAATATTGTTCAGGTGCGTTTCCTGGTGAATAATCCATTCCACCAAAAGAAACTCTTTGCCATCCATCATCTTCAGGTTCGTGTACATTTACATATGTAAACCAAGGTCCTGGTAGAACATCAGTTTTCATATCAACAAAATTTAATTGATGTGTTTGGAACTCTACTTCAAATTCAAATCCAGCAACATCAACATCATTAGGTGTAATTGTCAATGGTACTTCTATTCTATCACCAGAAGTTACCTTTACAGTAGAATCTGCTGGTAGTGTTAACATCACATCCGCGTTATCTACCATAATTCTATTCACCCAAGTGCCTGGTGCATTTCCATTACCCCAACGATAATATGTAGTTCCATTTACTTGATTGTATCCATCGTAAGTTCCATCTGCAGGATTCTCACTTGGTTCTTGAACTTTAGTTCCTGTTGTATTTATATCACCTGTAAAGAAGTATCCCCAATCAGGTAATGTCATATCAGGATTTGCATCACTTCCGTAAGAAGAGTTACCACCTTGAACTACAACATTGAATGTATCTAATCCTGTTTGAATTGTATTCATTAATGGATTAGTAATTTCTATTACACCAAAGTTTAAATCTTCACTCTGGTCAAAGTCATCATCTTCAAATACCGTAAACTCATATTTTTGGTTACCCCAATCTTCATACCAAACATAAGGGAATGGATTACCATTTTCTCTCAATGTATCAATACTTGCCCAATTCTCATATGAGTTTCCATTCAAGTGAGTGTAATTGTCAAATATCTGTGATACATATGCCCACATAAAATATGAATCATTTAATTGAAACACATCATCACCATCCACATCTCCAATAAAATATTCTACAGCGTTTAGTGTATCAACACCTACTACTGATTTAAACTTATTAGACTGAAAATTAAATGAAGCAATAGCGTCATTAATATTAGTAATTGCGTATCTATCAAGTTCATATTGTGTATGAGTACCGATATCATCATCTTCGTCTGGAGGATAAAACGATACACGATAGACATTGTTTCTTGGTAACTGAATGTTAAAATATCCCCTATCATCTGTATAAGTCGAGTCATAATAACTTACTCCTAAGAATCCCTCACTTGGTAAGGATTGTTCTGCTGTAGTACCTTTGTAATCAAACCAATAAGTACTGTTGTCATCTCCAATAACATCGTCTGTAGTCGTCTCGTCTGTTAACGATGATACTTGTCCTATAGTTTCTAAGTTTAACCAACTATTGAATCCATTACCATCCGTACCTGGATTACTCTGGTCTAACTCAAATCGTATCTTCCAATAAGGATATGTATTTTCATCTTCATCATCTCTCTGTCCTTGAACATATCTATAATATCCCTCAATATCTAACAACTTAGGATGTAGTGTAATATCTCCACGAGCTCCACCATCATAAGTTTCTTCTGTTCCCCAATTACCATCTATGTAAACTTTATAGTCTAACAGATAGTCATCAGATGCATAAGTGTAATATCCAGCACCACCATTGTACAATACTGGTACTCTAAATGAACGCGGTGCATAATCATCTACAACATCTTCTATTTTAAGGTTTAATTTTATTAATTGTTTTTGAACTCCGTCACCACCACCAAAAGTAAAATCTGGATCACCATCACCATCGTCATCATTTCCGTGTGATACCATAGTAATTCTCAACCAATCATATCCATTGTTTACTTGTGATATTTCACTTCCAGCAGTTTGTAATGAGTCAACATATCCAACATTAGAATAGTGTACAACCTCATAAGAGTAATCTGCTCCCGCAGTAGAATCACCCTCTGTTGATGCAGCTAAATGTGTACCCTTTAATACTTCCGTATCATCGTGATCCCAATCAATTAAATCATTATCAAAAACGATATCTAATCTAAATGCTGTTATATCAGCTCCGTTGTCGTCAAGTGTAACTTCCATAGTCATTACACTATCTCTCCAAGCGTCAAAGTTATTATTATATAAAGCAGGATTATCCTTGTCGTCAGCAAGGTATCCTTGTAATTGGTGCGTAACACTTTCACGCCACCAATATTCTGGTGTATTGTATTCCCCCGTCTGTTTAATTCTGATTATCGGTTCTTGTGCCCACGATAACGAAAGAATAAATAGAAGGAAGAATGATTTAAAGAACTTAAACATTCCTAATTCCTTATAGTTATTTATCTTATATCAACCGTCTCATCCGCGGGAAAGCCGAACGAGTTTCCACTTTTAAATTAAAGAGTCGGTGAGACTCTATTTTATCAATAATAAATATAATATATAAAAATAAAAAAGTGTGTTACACATCAAATCTTACAACAATCGAAGTATTTGCATCTTGATTTAATTTTAATGCTTTACTTAACTTACCTATTGCCATAAGTTCATTGTTATCATTATATAACCCAACAACACTTACATAAGGACGGAATTCTGAATGTGATACAAATCCCTCAACCTTATCAGTTGCGTTGTAAAATGTTTTGTAACTTCCTGTTCCCTCACCTGTTGGTTGATCACTTGGTGGAAAGAACCTTGACATAGAAACACTTCCTTGTGCAATTGACAAACTACCACTTCGTTGAAATGTCGTACTTATATTTGTACTTAAATTAAACTCACTTGGTTTTATGTCAACCACATATTCGTGTTCATATAATGTTGAAGTTGCTTTATAATTTAGAGTGTGTCCAGTATCAGTTCCTGCATTAGAGTAAGAACCTGTATCTGTAATTATTATCTGTCCGTGTTCATAGAAAACATTTCCTACTTCACTACCACTTCCATTTGATTGGACACCTTGAGAACGATTAAAAGAACTTGACTTAAATGCTGCAAAACTTGCAGAATGGGCAAAGTCATATAAGTTACCATCTCCGTCATCTCTGATATCATAAGTGACACCACCCGTAGTGACTGATAACTTAATACTTTCTTTTTTTATTTCTTCACCGAACATACCTCGTGGTATACTAAATACTCTAGCAGTACCATTTAGTTCTCTGTTAATCTTTTTAGAATTACCACCAAAGTTTCCATAAGGTTCATTACTTCTTTTATAATATAATTGGTTTATACTATGCCAATTAGGTAAATCATAGTATGTACCCAAACTAAAAGAACTGGCACTCGGAATATATGTACCAAAACTTTGTGAAGCTGCTGAACCTGTTTGAAAATTAAAGTGAGAACCACTAACTGCCTTTAAAACAAAATGTCCACTACCACTATCATTGTTAGTTAGTGTGAAAGACTTAAAAGCCTTAAAGGGTTTGATTGACTTGTTCGATGGGTCAATGTTCTTTAACATTTTATTATCCCATTAAAAATCAAGTTTAACTTTTATTATAGCTTCCCTTGAATATGATTTCAAAATTGGTTTACTTAATTTAGCGATAGCTAAAAGTTCATTGTCATCATTATAAAGTCCCACAGTAGTTATATAAACTTTCGGGTCTTTAAAGAATGTTGATTGTACCAATGCTCCATCTGAACCAGTAAAGAAAGTAGGATTAGAACTAAAGTTATATCTTTTGTTATTTACCCTACAGAAAAAATTCGTTGAAGTTATTTCTTCTTCTCTACGAACTTGGAATTTAGCACCATCTGCCATCTTTTGGAAAAATTTCTTACCATTGTCTGCAAATGCATCTGCACCTCTTACAGTTCCCATAGATACTTTAGTATCTAATTGTGATGCATTAAATAATAATATTCCCAAATCAGGATAGAATGAACCAATTGCTCCACCTGTCTCAGAAGCTGCTGCTGTTTTAATTACACCAACACCTGTTTCCAATGAACCTGAAACGATATTAAATACTCGTCCACCCTCATTAACAGTTGGATTATTTGTTGCTCCACTATCATCAATAAATTTTCTTTTAGCTGCTCCACTACCAAGACATAGTTCCCAATTACCTGGATCTAACTTTTCTCTCATTCTTGCACGATTAAATGCTACAAAATAAAAATCATTTGAAGCACTTGGTGCACTTGTGAAAGTAAACTTCTCAGTTCCTGGTGATAACAATACATTTCTGAATTGTCTGTACATAGTTGCAGTCTGTCTACCACCTGTTGTTAATTTAGTAGTATTTCCTGCACTACCACTTCCTCCGTGATTTGCATATCCGATATCAAACTGAATCTCAGATGTTGCATCTGTTGTTACTTTATTATGTATTGCATAATAAGAACCTGTAACATCACCTAAGTTTGAACCAGTAAAGAAAGCAGTTAATGTACCACTTCCACCACTAAACAATCCACTTGAAACTTTTGTTCTTTGGTTTTCAACTACATCATTGTCAAAATCGAATCTTGTAAATACTGACATCTTCTACTCCTTATAATTTACTTGGGTCTGCTTTAACAGTAACTGCTATATTAAAAGTAGCTCCTGTATCCAACCCAATTACGGTTACATTTGTTGAAGTGTCTGAAGTTACAGAACGAGAAACAACATTAACAGAATTACCTGTAATTGTTATTGAACTCTTTCTCTCTTCCTCGTTTAAGAATACTGGAGTAGTTGCCCCTGTATTGACTTGTAAGTCCTCTATCTCTTTTGCGATTAAGAAGTCTTCATCTAACTCAGGAATCAATTTACTAACAGCACCTTTTTGGAATACTGATTTAGCAAATGAACTCTGTTTCTTTTTCTTCCCAAGAACTCTCTTCTTTTTCTTTTTCTTTGAAGCAACGACTACTGGTGTTAAGTTGGCTATAGTTGCATCGTGTAAGATGAAATTATATCCACTTTCGTTGTCACTACCATTTCTGGTATTTGGTGTGATTGTTTGAGTAACACCTGGCCCGTTAAATGCGAGTGTTGGTGATGGAATTTCAAGTATTGGAAGTTTAGCAGTATTCTTCGGTAAGGATACCAACTTATATCTCATCACTTGATTCTCATCAACAAAGGCTTCTAACAAAGGCATATTCTCAATCACGGCTCCATAGTAGTTTGAACCATTAGGATGAGCTGTGTCCCATAGACTATAATCTATCTCGTCATCCGCTAATGCAAACTTCGTTATTTTGAACTCGTCCTGCCCTCTTGCCAATAATTCTCGACCTTTCTTGGTAAGAATAGCATCTACGGTTACGCTTGTGTTATTTAGAAATCCCATTTTTTACTCCTAATTGATTAATTTGAGATGGAAAACCTCATAGATAAATATAGACATACTCAAGTTTTATTCCACTTTAAGTTTTGATTCACCTGGTTCTTGTGTAACAAGTTTAGTAGGTGATGTTATAGTTATCTCAACTGGATCTCCTCCATCTATTGTATTATCTTTTGTTAATAATTGTCCTTTATAAAAAAGTCTAAATAGTTTTGAGTCGGTTGCCATACTTTCAAATTCAGCTGGTTCGAATGAAGAACTGAATGGTGTGTCTGTATAGGCATCTAACGAACTCGTGTAAATCTTTTGTTTAAATTCATTGTGTGCTGATAGTCTTGATGAACTAATAAATGGTTGAACAGTTTCAACAAACTCTGTAGTAGTTCCACCAAATGTAATACTTGCAGTTGCATATGTAGTAGTGAATTCACTTCTTGGATTTATCTCACCTAAGTGTACCAATGATGGTAAACCTAATGTACCAAGTGAACCACTTTCTGTATTGTGTGCATTTATAATTCCATTGTAGTTTGGAAAGTTACCTGATAGTATTAAGTTTCTATCATCAGAACCACTTATGAAGTTTGTCATATCGATTCCAACTCCAAAGTGATCTGCATTTTCAAAGTAAGTATTTTCAAACTCTGGTGGTTTACCAACTATGACTTTACTTCTCTCTAAAATGTTTGGCTCTATTAATACTCCAAGTGTGGTGTTTGCTCTTGCAGGTGCAAGTCTTCGTAATTGATCCCAAATACCACTATCATAATAATCTATAATTCTTAAATAATCCCAAAAGTTATTTGTACGAGAATACTTTTTCCAATACTTTCTTTGTGTATGATATAATCCACGATAACTATCCTCGTAAACATCTCTTGGATCACCAACTAAATCATCGAAGTCAAAGTTAGCAATACTATACATTATATCCTCATTGACTACATCTGCTGGTGAAAAGTAAACACCAAGTTTGTTACTATCTATTGGTGCAAAATCTTGTGAAGATTGTTCTCTTCTAATATTAGATGATAGAGGTCCTGTTAAACTTGTTCCCTCTAATCTTATCTTGGTTGCATTTCTTCTTGATGGGCCAAGATTAGGAACTCTCAATTGTTCTTTGTCTACAATACTTCTGAATAGGTTTCCACTACCACTAATCATACTTCCTGTTTCGTTATAGGAATCGGTGTGACTCACATCAGTAAAACTTGATGTTGACATTAAAGTAATATTATCATTTAATTGTGTCCTATGAATTAAGTTATCAAAGAAAGATTCTGTAGTATTACCATTATAAGATTTTGGTGCTCTTGTATGATTATCAAATACACTTTGACTTAATGGTTCACTCCACAATCTAAACTCCATCAACGAACCACTAAATAAGTTTGTATATCCACCACTCTCTTTACCACCAATGTGTATTGTTCCGTTAGTAGAAAATGCAGTATTGTATACATTAGCTCCTGTACTACCATCTACATTCATACTTTGACTATCTGCAAATAAAACAACCTCTCTACTTGCATCATATTGTTTTGTAGTTAACTCATAAGTTATCTTTTGTGTGGCAGTATCTGCAGTTAAATCAGCACCACTCTGTGATTTTCTTGTTAACATCACACTCCACATATCGTCATTATAAAATGGTAGTAATGATGAAGTGATATAGTTAACACCAGCAGAAGCACTAATAGCAAATTTTAAATAACCATATGCATCAGTTGCTCCATTATCTTGTAATTGTATTCCCCAACTATTATTACCAGTTCCTTTATGTAATATCACCTGGTCTTTTGATTTTGGACTTCTAAATCTAAACTCAACCGTTTCAGGTTTTATTCCACTCGTACCATCACTCTTCCACGGTACATTTACATATTGTTGTGATTTAAAATCTAATGCGTATGTAAACTTTCTTTTTATTTCATAATTAACTCGTGTTCCTTTGTCAGGCCCACCATATTCTCTTACTCGTAATATTGAACTTGGAATACCATAACAATTTAGTAATCCTTTCATAGCTCTTTGTGTACCCTTTGTCTTCATAAAGAAAGGTAAGTTTGCAAGTAATCGTTTCCATATTTCTTCAGTCACTTGTTCTTGTGGTGTTTCGTATTTAGTAGCACCTGATGGTGTTTTTCCTAATAGGTATTCTGGTAATATCATCAAGTCATTACCCTCAACTACACTCCAACCCATTGTCTTTGCAACTTCCCTAACAATATCTTTTGAAATACCCTCTGATAATTTATTTGCTCTTTCATTCATATCAGTAAAGTGTCTCAAGTAAACATATATCTCATCGAATTGTTGTCCTGTCATATCCATAAAATCTAAGAAAGTATTATTTTGTGTATCGGTAGAAACATGCAATGGTAAATTGTTTACCAATCTTTCACGATTTGCAGTATCGAATGTTTTTCCATATCCTGTCCAAGTACCATACCAAGTAGTAGCAGCCGAACCTGTAGTGTGAACCAACCTATATGGTTTAGTAGATGTTTCTTTTGGCCAAGATGCACTATAGAACTCACCTACTGAACTTGTTGCATAAGATGAACTCTCAAAGTACAAGAAGTGTTCATACGGATCAAAACTATTTATTACTCTTCTTCTTTTTGCCTCAAATGTTGCAACTGTTTTACCTGAACCTGTCACACTCATATATGATTGACTTGATGCCGTATAACTTTCAATCAACTCTAATTTCTTTTTAAAATTATTAATTCTTTTTTCTGCACTTCCAAAGTGAATAAAATTACCAAAACCAAAATCACTATCTTCACCAATAGTTTTTGTTCTCTTTGTATAATCAACATTAACTTGTGTATCAAGTAAACTTCCTGATATTAATTTATCTTGAATGTCTTCTTGAACTTTTGAATCACTACCAATCAATTGATTAAAGTTATTAAATTTAGTTCCTCTAAAATTAATTGGATTATTAGTAGAATTAAAATCTGGTAATCTTAAAAACAAAACTTCCTCTTCTATTTCTTCAAATGGAACTACATTTATAGTATCTTCATATGAATCCATTTTCTCTTCTACGAAATAACATAAATCCATTTCCTCGACATCTTCTGCTATTGGTTCATATAATTTAAACATTCTTTTGTTTGATGTAGCAAAAGAACCTTTTTCGTTTAGTATTAAATGATATTGTCCGTTAACAACCAAGTAAGTATTTAATCTCTCAATTTGAGATTTGGTATAGTGTACCATAAAGTCATCAAATATTTCTCTTTCGTTATCTTCACCAGTATGTTTATTTATATTTGCTCCACCTTGATAGTTTAGATTAACTCTGATTCTATTGAAATCTAAAACTTCTGTTATCGTAGCTTCAAAGTCAATTGGAACTTCTACTTGTGGATCTGCTGGTAACTGAATTGGTTCGGATTCAGGTTGAACCGAACTTACAGCCATTGCTCTTTCTAAATTTTTAGTAGTAACACTTGGTACAATTCTATCTACAATAACCTCATTATCATTTACAAAGTTTCCTTCAGGTATGTCTTCACCTGCATTCACATTATCAGAATAAGTACCACTACCTGAATCTCCAAATCCCTCTTCACCTTCATCCATTGTTCTCAACATAGTAATTTGTTTTTCTCTCCACATCTCAAACTTATTCATCGATTCCCATTTACCAAGAGTTGCACTAACAACATTGTTGGCAACTATTGTATGGTGTTTGTCAAGAATCAAGTTATAAACATCAAGTGGTTGTGAACGATACATCTTACCAATCTCGTGAGCCTTGTACCATTGTCCACGATATTTGATTGGATGATTGTCTGTAGTGATTAGATTTTTAAACTTAGAAAGTTCAGTACCATAAGGTCTTTGTGATTTAATTACTTTCAATATTTTTGCGTAACCAAATTCAGTTTTAACTTTCATCCCATCTCTTAAATACTTTATTGGAACTTGTCTACCATTACTTAATTTTACTTTTGTATCACCTGTAAAACAAACATTAGAATACTCGTCTCTGTAATTTGTTTCATCATCTTGTTCAGGTATTCTTACTTGTTCAACCACCTCTTCTATATCTGTCTGTACACCTTGAACGGCATTACCAAAAACATTAAAGTCATCTGGTGGGCCAGAACCTGCATTAAATCCAGGTGGTGGGAAAGGTCCTGGTTCAATTACATCTCTCGTGATACTATACATACCCTTAATAGTTATTCTACCACCAACCATTTCATCAGTAAATCCTCGTTCACCATTTTCAGGTATCATAACTAATACATTAGGATCAGTTAAGTCAAATCTAATCTTACCACCATTGTTTGATTTCTTTGGTGTGTAATTTATAACTCTATTTATTTGTTTAAAGTTTTTAGCATAAATTCTATTATTGATATTTTGAATTTTAACTTCTACTTCAGTTCTATCTGAAGATATTTGTGTTAAAACATATTTTAATTCTTTTGGAAATACTTCCTTTAATTCTTGTCGTGATTGTCTTTTACCAAATTTCTTTGTAGAGTAATATCTTGTTTCACCATTGATAAGTTTTGTTTGAACTTGTCCAACATGCACTTGTCCCTCATCATTTACTAATACGGTTTGATTTTTACCTGCAACTCTTCTAAGGAATAAGTACTTAACTTTAAATATACCATCTTCCAATCCCATTTGTCGTAAGTGTCCACCCACATCAATGTCCATTGTTTTCTCATCAAAGAAGTCTACATTACTAACAGGAAATATTTCATCAGCAACCAATACATCATTTTCATCCGTAAGAGGATCATCTGCAGTATAAGCATAGATATGTATATAATCACCATCACCTCTACCGAATCCAGTATACTGAAACTTTGGTATTTCTAATTGTTCTTTGTCTTTTGGATTTAATCCGTACTTTAACATATTAACCCTCAGTTGCTACTTTAGCAAGTTCCTCTTGTAATTCTGTTATGGTTTCATTTAATGTGGTATTCAATTCGTCTTGAGCTGCTATTTTATTCTCTAACTCTATTCGTAATCCCTCAAGTTCAGGTTGTGTTGTATCACCCTCACTCTCAACTTCTTGAGATATACCCAACTCTTGAAAATCTGCTTTACCTGTATTATCTTCCTTTTCAAAGAATTCAGAAAACAATTCTCTATTGGAAGATTTTTGTACAACTGCCAATCTAACATATTGATATGGTTTTTCATAAGAAGAACCAGGATTTTGAGGATCCTCAAATGATAACAAGAATCCATTCTCATCTCGTAAAGGATCTGTAGCATCAAGTGCAGAACCACTTATAGCTGCCCTTTGAGTTTCTTCTTGAATTTTCTTTAATTGTTTTTGTTCATCAGAATCTTGAACATTCTTATAGAAGTCTGAACTTCTTGCCTGTTTAATTGTATATGGCATTTTACCTCACCACTTTAAATGTATAATCATCATCGTAGACTTGGGAAGTTTGAGTTGCTCCACTTCCACTAACTACTTTTATTTGAAACTTATAAAATCTTTCTGGTTGGAATCCATCCATCCAAAGATTAAAATAATTTCCTGTACTATCACAACTAACAATTGAACCTGTACCGAATGGTATTAAAGTATCATCCGTTATAGTATCCTTTACTGAAAAGTATGTTCCTTGTCCCATTGATTGACTACCACTTGGTAAGTATTTTACCGTTAATGCGGCTGGTGTAGTACCAAATCCTCTTGTTGGATATTTTTCTCTACCAACAAATCTAAATTTTACTTTTGACTTTTCTTTATATTCATCTCTCATACCCTTGAAGTATATTGTTAAGTTTTCTAAATCAGTTGCACTTAATGCACTTAAACTACCTGTACTCCAACTTGAATCATCCCACTCAACTTCTAACTTAGGTGGAAAGATTGTGTTTGTTTCTCTTGAGAAAAACTTTAAGTGTCCTAACTGAGATGTATCGTGTTCAGCCGAACCTGTAGCGGTTGTGGGATCGAATATAGAAAATGCACTTTGTGATGTTGGTATGTTTTCTCTCTTAATTATAAATCCATTATTAGGATAAACCGAACTTGAGTATATATGATTCTTAACCATATCGGTTATGTCCATTCTAATATCTTTTGTTTCATAAACTAAACTTGATGAACCACTAACTTTATATTTACCTGTTTGTGTTCTAAACCAAGTTCCACCTTGAGTGTCACTACCACTTAACCATTGTGTTTTGGTTGTGTCGTTATCACGATACTTCCAACTTGCACCATCACTCAACACTGGATCTCTATCCATAAATCCTGTTCCACCACTCCAACTACCACTAACCATATATCCAAATAATGTTTGTTCTACTGCTAATTCTTCAGAACTTGCATCATATAGATTCAAATAATATTTAGCTGTACTTGGAATAACTCCTGCGGTAACTTGTGAATTAATGTATCCGTAATCAAATTTAATTAAGATACGAGAAACATTTACTGTAGTTCCACTTGAGTTTGTATTTTTCCTAACTTCTAATATCTGGTCAAGTCCAGTATTGTATGATGAAGTTACTGTTCCCTCATATAATGTTGTGTCGGTTGTTGGATATTCAAAATAATGCATTATACATCTCCTACTACTCTACCCTCGATATCTGTATTTGGAAACTTCAATTCAAATATGCAAGGATCTAATGATGGATAAATGATTCCGTCTTTTGTAGCTGATTGTATATCATAGACATGCCCACTATATCCACTTTCTGTTTGGTATTCGTTTTCTATAACAACCATTTGTTTTTGTGGATTATCATCTTCAGGTGGTACAATACTTGCAACACCATCCACTAAAGAAATCTTATAAGCTATATCACTTAAAATAATCGGTTGTCCGATTTGCCATTTCTTTATCTCAAAATGTTTTTTAACTTCTTCGATTGCCTTTAACAATACTTCATTTTTATTATATCCTCTTTGAGCTATAATAGAAAATCTACAACTAATATTTACAATGTATGCATCTTTAATGTTAATTGCATCTGTCAATATTCTGTATTGTGACAAATAAGTTTTTAAATTATTTTTTACTGCGTTATTTAATGTAACTAAGTTTTGGTTTGAATCATATCCTAAAGTATAGAAGTTTAATGCCAATGGATTAGGTAATGTACTGATTGATGTATTCTTAGCAATCTTACCATTCTTCATAATCAATTTAGTATTTGCCTCTAATTGTTCATCTTGTACAATAAAACATTTAGCAATATTACCATACTTTTGTGGTAATGAATAAACTCTAATTATATAATCCTCTTTTGTAACTGCTCTGTTTTGTGAGTTAAAATATGCCAATGCATTTTGTCTCACTTCTTCGTTACTCTCACCACCTGAACCACCAGTTGCTGGTTCGTCATTTCTAACTTCTAAACTTGCCTTCATATCATTAACTAATGAAGTAGTCAAACCATCGGTGTCTATTGTAAAATTAATATTATCAAGATTCTTAATTGTATCTGACATTGCATTATCTTTAATAGAACCACCATAAGTATAAGTTATTTTTAGTGTGGTGTTACTTGGTGATAAACCAAATGTTCGTGTATTTAAAAAGTTACTCGGATCAAATGATGCATCTAATTTGTTTACACCAAGTGATAAGGATGAACCAACATTATCTGGATTAGGAATCAACTCTTCGTCTGCATTTGAACTAACACCACTTCCAAATCTTATTTCTGTTTTACCATCACTACGAACATATGTTGTAAATCTTTTAGCAGTTTTAATTAACTTCAGTAAGAATGGTGATTCTTTTTTATATGTAGATAAATCAGGACTATTCTTCTCAGAGTTTTCCATAGAAGCAAATACGGTATCTTGAGCCAAGAATGGAACTTCATACCACTTATCTTCTTTACTATCTGTACAACTAATGATATCAATCACATTAGAATTACTTAAAATAACTTTATCAAATTTTGTAGCATTACCAAATGTAAATTCTTGTGATGTTTTTGTACCTGACTTTACCAATCCTTTTTTAGTCAATTTAAAATGTGATGGAACTTCACCACTATATTGTGAAATCTCTTGAATCATATTATCTAATGAACTCGAAACTTTAAAATTAATATCATCCAACAATCTAAATGTCGTACCTTGTGTTGAAGAGAAAGTACTATCCATATCAAGTATAGGTGCATAATCTAAATTAGGTTGATAGTTTTGTCCAACTTGAACTGCTGGAACTTCTACTGTGAAATCACATATTGCAGTTGCAGGTGAACTAAGTTTTGGTTTGTATCCAAATGATTGTGCAATCTTGAAGATGTTTTTCTTTTCTTCTGCTGCGTGTAATAATGATTCACGATATTGGTTATCAATATAGAATCCTAAAATGTCACCAACATATGCTGCCATTTCAATGAACATCATACCAGGACTTGACTCGTTAAAGTCATTGTATGTTTTTGGAAAATAAGATTTAGCAAATTCAAGTAGATTATTTCTTATATCAGAAAACTCTCTCCCAAGATATTGTACTTCTTTTTTCTCTATCTTTTTATTTGTATTATAGTCTGGATTTGCCATCCTATCCTCCTGTATTAAAATTAAATGTAATATTCTCTAATGAATCAGGGTCATCCGTCTGTACTCTGAATTCCAAATTAACTATAACTTGGTTTGGATTTGCCTCATCAGTAATCGTTACTACATTTTCTGCCGTAATATATGGTAACCATTGTGCAAGAGCTTCTCTAATAGCACTTTCTATCTTATCACCAATGTTTCCGTCAATCGGTTCAAAGATAATTGCAGGTAAAAGACTACCAAATTCTGGTTGTCCAACTCTCTCACCTTTCATTGTTAAAAGTAAATTTTTTATATTAGATGACGCTTGTTCTTTTAGTGTGGATGATTGTGGAAAGAATCCATCGTTTCCGTGTCTTAACGGAAAGGTACATCCGAAGAAAGAATCTTCATCATCATTTAGTGCTCTTACTGAATCAAATATTTCTGGCATTTATTTACGGTCTAAATCCGCCTCCACCTTTTTTCTTTTTCTCTATTGCTTTCATTACTCCTGAGTAGTCCCTTGTTAAAGCATTTACAACATCATCAGGTAATTGTTCTGAAGTAACTCCTGCATCTTTCATAGTTTGAACTGCTCCGATGTTTCTTTGAGTTTCTTTATCACCACCGAATCCATCTCCATATCCTAATAGTTCTGTTGCTCTACTTGAATCAAATGCTCCACCACCCAATGTTGGATACTCATCCATTTCTTGTGATTTATCGTTTAGTCCAACTGTTTCATTGAGTATGTCATTTAAAGATTTGTTATCAGTATACTGAACTGGATCTCTCTTCTTAACTACTCTTTTCTTAGCGGTTGGCTTTACAAGTGACTTGAGATTAGAAGAATTTCTATTCTCCTTAATAAGTATCTCCTTCACCTGTTTTTTAACTTCTATCTTGACGACTTCTCGTATTATTTTTACTAAGTCCTTTTTAGTCATTTTTACACTCCCTTGTCTGGTATTTTATAACCCGTCCAAAAGGTTGGTACAGTCCCCAATGGTACACCAACTCCTTGAACTTGTTTTAAGTGGTTCTTCATAGATTTAATTAACTGATCTAAAAAGTCATCCACACTTTTGTTTTTAATTCCTTCTGCATCAATAAAAGCTGCAGTAACTCCTGGTACGGTAACTACACACAAATTACTTGTTACAGCACCTGTCCAATAAATTTTTAATGCCAAATCTAAAGCAACAGAAAATGGTGGTACGGGTAATGGATTCTTTAAACATTGATTTAACAATCCTGCCATAAGTTTCTTTAATGGTGCCGTAACAACAAGTCCTGGTGTTGTTCCACTACCACTTCCTGTTTGTGTTCCACCAAATGGTGGTACTGCAGTTCTAACGGCTTTATCATAAGAATCTGCAATTGCAGTTCCCACATCATCACCTTTCTCTAAGGCTGCTTTATATTCATCTCTGAATAATTCCCATCCTATTTTTTCTGCCATTTTATTCTACCAAGTTACTTGGACTTTTGATTGATGGTACTCCCAATGCACTTTTTAATTTTTGTAATATAGCTTGTCCTGGTACAACTTGTACAGGTCCTGTAGGTGCCAACAATCCAGTCTCAATCAAAGTTAAAATATCATTCAACACGGTTTCTAATTTATTACCCAATACCATTGGTTCTGATGCTGTTGTACTTCCTATTTTTGTTACGGGTGACTCGATAACAACTTCACTTACTGCACCTATAGAAACATTATTATTACTAAACATTCCAATGTCACCACTATTCTTAGTATTAAATATAATCCTATCCGAACTTATGAGAATATTTTTACCCTCATAAGGTCCTGTAACTAATTTACTTTCTACACCAGGTGTAAATTCTAATTTCTGATTGGTTGTCAAGTAAACACTTGAACCATCAGTATCAATTTTTTCTTCTATCGGAACTTTTGTATCACCCTCAATGGTTTGTCCCGCATTTAAAATAATATTTGGTGAATCAGTATTTTCATTTTTTATATCACTACCGATTCTAATAGAGTTTCCAAATCTACCCTCAAGAATAACATCTCCCTCGTGTGGTAATATTTTTCTTGCGTCATCTGACTTCTTTAAATAATAACCAAGTTCAACTCCCTTATCATCAGAGTTTGGTGTTTCAATTCCCTCTTCTGATTCTAATGTGTTCTTTCTTTTTAATCTACTAATTCCGTGTTGTGTATTGAAATTAGGATTACCAAATAAATTTAATTGTGATGTAAAAAAATATTCACCAAGATACTTAACACCAATTAGAATCTCACCAACTGCTGGTATGGAACTTATATTAGGATTAATTGGTTTAAAGTTTTTACACTTATCAATATTCAATCCTTGTTCCGAAGTACAGAATCTACCAATCACTCCACCTATAAAACTATAATCAGGACTACCATCAGATAGTGTTGGAAATGAAGATTTAGTTTCATCTAAATGTACATCCAAAACTTCTAAGGGCTCTAATTCATAGAACTCATCCGTACCACTAACTTCTTTTAGTAGTCTAAGTGTTGATTCTATAGTTTGTATTCTGTTAGATTTTAGTGGTCCTGTTTTTGTTCCACCATTCTTCTTTATTGTTGTGGCCATATTTAGTTATCTATTTGTGAAGTTATATTGTCAGCGTGATCCTGTAGTTCATTAATTGTGTCTGTCATATTTGCCATCAATTGTTCTTTCTCTTTATCGGATAATCCAAACTCTTCATCAGAATCACCTTGTTTAGCAGCAGTAGCTAATCTTTGTACGATGGTAGCCAACTTGACTAATTGTTCATCGTTCTTTACATTTATTTCCAAGTATTCTTTCAACATAGGAATTATTTGCACAGCAGTATCACCATCTTTGATGAACCCAACTACCTCTTTCATCAAGACTTCCAACTGAACTTTATTTTTTTGTGAATTATCATAGATGTCTTTGAACACATCTGATAGTGTTTTCCCATCGAAAACTTCGAAATCTATTGCCATTATGAATACCTTTTGATTTATTTATTCAATAATAAATATTAAACTTCCAAAAAATCATCATATATAAATATATACAGGTGTATATACCAAGTGATTTTATGCAATATATATGGTATTTATTATACGAGTCGGTGAAAATCCGACATAATTGATAACTAACGGGAGAGAAAACCAATGAAGGAAATCATAACACTCGTAAAAGGATATGTCGATGACTTAGCTCAGATGATGTTATCCTTAGTCGCCATTGGTGCTATTTCTGAAGTAATATTTGGAAGTGGAATCTTTGGTGTCAATGTTATTGGTAACCTAACAGCAATCATTAATAGTTTCGGCGAATCTGGTTTCGCTGGATTAGTCGCATTATTGGTGTTAGTGGGTTTATTCCGTAAGTAGTACTATATCGGATAGATAATAAAAGGGGGGATCACTCCGAAGATTCCCCCTTTTTTAATGCTCAAAACTATTTATAATAGATTAACCTATAGGTTGTTAATCTTAACGCGTTGTCTCAGGAGTATATTATGAAAACAATACTAACTGGTATACTTTCTCTTTTTATTTTCTTTGGTGCAGTTCCATCTGCAAATGCAGTACCATTACAAGAATCTTGTCAAATGGCTTGTGCAGATGAAGATATCAAGAAGAAAAAGAAGAAAGGAAAGAAACTTGCTTCAAAAGGTAAGAAGAAGAAAAAAGGTTTCTTCTCAAAAGTTTTTGGTAGTAAGTAATAATATATAAAATAAAAAGGGGAATGTTTAGTTCCCCTTTTTTGTTCTCCTTAGTCCCTCTTCTGAAACCAACTTCCTGTCCAACGAGTCTCTATAGATCCAGTGGCAAGATATGCCTTCTGTAATTGGTTATGATGTTTCTTCATCACATTAATAACTCGTGTTATATGTTGTGTGTTACTACCTGTCATCTCTCGGATTAGGATATACAATGCCTTCTTATTAAAGTTATCGATATTATCTTTCATATCAATCAACTCAACAACTGCGTTAGCGACATCCAAATCTTTCTTTCGTTTGAATACGGTTGTTAAGTTATTTCTCCAATAATCAGCTAACTGAGTTAAGTACTCAATCTTAACTTCACGATTCTCTTTAGCAGATTCCTCTGAGATAGCATCTCGTTTGTAATCTGTAACTTCCTCACCATCGTGTTGTTTCAATCGTTTGTAGTTATTGTTGTTATGTAGAATCAAATAGTTCTTAGCAACAATACTGAAGTATGAAAATGCCTTACCCTTACCCTCAGTAAACTTATGCATATTCATATATAAGAAACTAACCACCTCGTGTTTAACATCATTACTTGGAACATCAAAGTAATAAAACTTAAATGTGTGAATGATGTTTTCAGCAAGTTTCTCGAAAGGTGTACGAATATGTTCATTATATATCCGTTCTCTCATATGAGGTCTGTCCTCTTTGTTATGTCTGATAATAGCGTTTTCAGTTCCTTGATGGAAGTAATATCTTGGTGAACCTTTTTTTGCTTTCCTTGGCATTATATCTCCTGATTTGTTATGTCTGTTAATTCATTTACGGTATCTTTTATTCCTTGAAACACCGTTCCGATTTCATCATCGGATTCAAAACTACCCTCTGAATCTATTACATCTAAAGTAGTCTTTGTATCAATTACTCTTTGTGAGAACTCTTCAACCCAAGTCTCCAACCTCTCAACTTTTCTCATTTGGTTTATAGTGGTAAAACTAAGAGTCACCACTAATATTCCCAATACAATTTCTAATATCATTACTTATCTCCAAATAGTTCGTCAAATAAATCTTTAGCATTATCACCTGTATTGATGACTTTGTTTTCAACTTCTGTCTTTACAGCCTCTTTGATATTACCAACTGATTTATTTACTTTTTCTTTATCTTTAACTTCACCATATTTCCATACATCATATTCAATGTGTGTTGCCATCATATCTGCTTGGTGTAGTACATAAGCAATGTTCGACTTCAATGCTCTTGATGGTTGATAACCAACATAATAATTCTTGTTGGCCTCTTCATACATACCATCAGTTAATCGTAATCCAATATATTCCCACTCTGACATACTGATTCCAAAATGATTTAAGATAAAGATTGCTCTATCTGTTACCGTCATAAATTGTAAATCCTCATTGTGTTTATATATTAATCCTTGATTCTTACGATGCCAATCTGATTCATTTGGTACATAATAATCTTGTTCTAAATCACCAACTTTTCCTAAGTCGTGATGTAGTGCAGCAAATACTAATTCTTCGTCTGAATAATTAATAGTCGCTCCGTTCTTCTTCCACACTTCGTTAATCTGTAGAGCACAATCTACAACATGCAAAACATGCTCAACATAACCACCTACAAACGCGTTGTGATAATGTTCTTTACCACTAGCGGGTGCAACTGACATTCTGTCTTCGAAGTGACTATACATTTTCAAGAGTTTTTCTTTTCTCTCTCCATCAAATGTATCTTCTACTAGCTGAATTAATTTATTCCAATTTTCAACTATCTGTTCAGGTGTTAACTGTTTCATTTGTCATTCTCCAATAAAAGGGTTATCATAAATTTTCTTTTGTGAATCTTTGTATGCCTTTTTCATATTATACTTAAATTCTTTTATCATCCCAATGTTCTTACCATCAGGACCTTGTGCCATCATTTCTTTTCTAATACTAACATACTCTGGCCATCTTGCCATTAATTTTTCGTGTTCCTTATTGTGGAACTCAGCATCTCTATATAGAGAACATCCACCATCTTGGTATGAACCCCAATGTGCTGAATATAAATCTGTTCTTCTGTTTGTATAACCTCGTGTTAAATACTCTAACATAAAATTAGCATCTTCTCCGACTTGACACCAATCCCAAAGTATTTCATCTCGTATCGGTTTTAATTTTTTACCATCAATACAATGCATAGAATTAAAAAATATATTATCTGCTATAGAACCCAATGGTGGTAGGTTTGTTCTCCTATGTCCTATATGTAATAAAGTTTTTTCATTATCAAACCATCCATTAAACTGATTAAACATATCTTGAAAGTCTTCTAATTCCATTTTCCATTTTGATATTGGTTTACCCTTTTTAGGGCCATCCTCATATAATCTATCAGGAACATATTCACCATTAATTTGTAAGTCACCATAATACTTTCTATTTCTCCTATAAAAAATAACATCATCATCCCACATACAAAATCTCTGTTCGTCAGCGTGATATATAATTTCTTTTCTAACTTTTGAAATCCTATCAAGTTCATCAGGTAGTACTAAATATTCTGCATCATATTTGTATAAATCTTTTTCTCTCTCGTGTATAACGAAACAAACTTTCTCTTGTAATTCACTTGGTAAATTATCCCAAGTTACTTGTTCTTCTGGTCGTCCAAGTGTAGGTATATATATCTTATCAATCATTTAAAATCTCCAATAATTTTTGGTTAAACGATTCCTCATAATATTCCAAAGGTTTAGTAACTTTCAAATATTTATTTTTAATATCGTTTAGATGTTTTAATCTAACATTATTATCTGACAATTCCAAGCACTTTTTTTGAATATCTTCAAAAGAATAACATCGTTGCCAATCTGAATAAACCAATTGATTATTACAATCGTAATCTTTCCACACCAACGGAATTACATCACAACCTAATGCCTCATTATATCGTGAAGTCAAATGTTCTTCTTGTCCAGGCCAATTGAAACATAAAGTAGCATTACACTCTGCTATATATGGTAGAATCTTTGTCATATTTTTATCGAACTTATGTGTGTATTTAAATCCATCAAAATAACCAATCATATTATTGGTAATATCACTTTCATTTATTTCTTTTAATATCGTGTGTCTTTCGTCTTTAGATTCTTTTCCAACAAACAATGGTTCAACAAATTTAGTTTTTAACTCACAACCCTCTGTTCCATATTTTACAACTCTACCATTTAAAAAATAATCCTTTACTTTATAATCCCGCATATCTGAAGTCATATCAATCTTAAATCTTTTCGATGTTCCCCAATAACCAAAATCTTTTTTCTTTGTAGTATCAAGATTTAATTTTCTAATGTTTAGATATTTTAAATGATGTATCCCACCTGGAAATTCACTCTCATCTAATCTATAAAATTTTAATCCAGGTATCATCTTAAATACTTTGTCTCTATATAATTCTATCGTGTCTGCCTTATCACTTGATAATATAATAACTTTTCTCGGTTTAACATTTTCTAAAAGAGCTTCTCTCAAGTATTGTACCAATCCCCAAGTTCTTCCCATTTGGAAATTAGAAATTCTACCATATATATTATATGCAAATTCTGCTTCACTTGGTATAATCAACACATCAGAATCCTTAACCCTTTGATAGTCTCTGATACCATTTCTATTTTTCTCTCTTGATGGTAAAGAACAATTATGTGTATCCATCTTATATGGCCAAGTATCATTCTTCTCAATAAAGTTATCCAACAAATGATACATAGAATCAACTATATGATTCAATGGTTCTCCTTTATAATATTCTGAACTTCTCAATCTTGTAATTATTATTTTCCCACATTCCAAAATAAGGCTCCTTTCGTTGCGTGTTCTTTTATGAATGTCCAAGCTTTACTATCATAAGTTAACGAACTTGGAAATGGAGGTCGTTCATCTTTTTTACAATCTTGATTAAACTTATACTTAGAACGAAATGTTTCCGCTCTTCCCATTTCTTCTTCTGTAGTATTGTGTCCAATCTGTACACCATAGACTTTTGCATTAGGCCAAGCCTTCTGTAATCCTCTACTCAATACTCCACTACTCATAACAGTCCAAACTTCTTTTGGATGTTCAAATCTTTTATACGAATCTAAACTCATAGCCGCTCTACACATAGCCTCAATGATGATTGGATGATCACCACCGAATGGAATCAGATGTGCTTCTGTTTCCTCACAATAAACTCTGGCTTTATGTTGTATGTTTGTTAAGTATCCCATCGGAACTTGTATGATATTACAACCTAATTTTTCAGCCTCAATAGTCAACCAAGTCTTCTCACCCTTTGGTACGGTTACGGTACATTTTCTACCCAAGTCGTGACAAGCATAAGCCAAAGATAATTGAGCGTATCCTTGTCGTGGTGAGGCATATACAAACTCTTTTACATCAGGTCTTGATGCAACATACATTGTGAATGCTCTTCGTTTAGTTCCACCATCAAGTAAGTCATCACGAACAACTCTGATACCATCAAACTCTTCCACGATAGGAATTGGTAACTTTACATCACACTTGATATCTTCATAACCATAATCTAAAAATTTAGACATACTTTGATTTTGCTCCTAATTTCTGATTATCTATTTTAGTATCAATATCAGTATTTGATTTTGTTGTTACTCCACCCTTATTGATACCAAATGAAAATGGTTCTCCGTGTGCTTTAGCATATACTTTAAATAACTCTTCAAATGAGTTAATTTTATTACCATTAGAATCTAACATATTATTCTGTCTTGCAAGTTTTCTAAAATCCTTATCAGAGATAACTCTTTTCTTTTGTGTAATTCTAATTACACCTCTATCTAATAAATCTCCAATATCTTCAAGAAATCTTTTTCTAAATAATATTCTTCTTAACTTCCAATGTTTATTAGAACCCAATCTATTAAAGTATGAAGTTTCTGTATTCCATTTATCTTCGTCATCTAATTTTTCATCATACTCTTTTAATAAAACTTCATCACAAATCCACTTCGAAAGTTCTGTATAATCCATAACTTCAATTGGATTAACTGAGAAATCGTCTTTTTCCTTATCTGTCATTTTATCAACAACTGAATCTGGAACTAAACTTAATGGTGAAAAATTTAAATCTTCAAACATATCCATTGGATTCATTAAGTCGTATCCAAATATAAAATAATCTAAAGCATTCTTTCTTTTCATTTTAAATTTAGCTTGTCTATGATTATACGATGTATAACAATTTGCCCTAAAGTGGACAAGACTTTTGTGTGTGTCAATCCAATCAGGAAGTTTGTGATAATATTTAGAAAGTACTTCTCTAAATGTATCATCATTTGCAGATTCTAATAAATGTGGATTATCAAGAAAAGTAAACTCTTCTTCTGCTAATAAGAAACCACCCATACGATTCTCACTACCATCAGTAATCATATCGTTATAATAAGCGTCTCTTGGAACAATTCCTTTAATAGTAAAGTCGTGTATATAAGTCTTGAATTGATTTGTTGCCATAGTGGTGAAGTTATCTTCCTCACCATTCCACATCAATGACTTTTTATAATTTGATAACTTACCTTGAATTGCATTTCTTAATTCAACTGGTTTATTCTGGTCTTGATTATTATATCTCCAATACAAACCTTCTATTTGTGAATAAAATGCATTTGTAACCAAGTGTAATGATACATCTTGATTATTATACGAGTCAACAAAATCTTGTGGGGCATCGTATTCGTAAGTATAAGTTTGTCCTTGTCTCTTATCTATCTTACGAGCTTCTTTTCTATCACCACCACATTCCTGTAAAGCTTTTGTCCACCTATTCTTTCTTACTTCCCTTGCAGTAGGACTTATATAGTAAACATCTCGTGAACCTTTCTTTGTTGGTATAGTCTGTTCTTTTACCGTTATGATATCAGTTTGATTCACATAAGAATTAAATGATTTAAAACCATATTGAGCAGTATTTGGTAACTCACCTTCATACCACATTTTATTATTGGTTTCTCTATTCTGTCCATCAACAATAACATATGCGTGTCCTCTTGAAATTAAGTCTTCACAATATTCTATTGTTTCTTGTGCCTCTCTAACACATACACCATTCTTAATACACTCTTGTGCATATTTTAAATTACTTCTTAAATCATAAATCAGAAATACACTCTTCTTACCTTGAGCAACTGAAAAGAAATTTCCGTTGTGTCGGTTCGAATCCCAAGCTTCATCTGTTCTATTGAATCCTCTATCCTTAAAAAATATCGACCTGTGATTGTACAGATTATAATAATTCAATTGAAATGGATTACCATTTAAATCTGTCAATTCCACACTATCGTATTGTTCAATTTTTTCTGTTGGTAATAATAACATTTATTTTCCTATAAAATTATGTCGTTAATATAATAATAAATTCCCATACAAGTCAAGCTATTTTTTATAAAAAATTAATATTGGTTCAAACTTGTACACATCTCCACCTCGACTAAGTGGATGTGATTTAACTTGTACTGAATTCTTTACTTTTGATGCATCGATTCCTACCATACGAGTCATCAACATTTTATATATTCCTTTATACTCACCACCCAAACTTTCTATTACATCTATTGAGTCTTGTTCTAAAGGAATGTATTCGTTGTCACCTACCTTAATGTCGGCAATGTTCCAACAAAGATACCTATCGTGTTTAAGGTTTTCAAACGCCGTAGTCAAAGTAGGACGAAGAAAGTTATCTCTCCAATCTTCGTACGCCGAAAATTTCTTAAACGATTGGTTCTCATCTTGAGAGTATTGTTCTCGGTTAAAGTAAGGTGGACTTGTGAAAACAAAGTCAAACGAATTTTTATACTTCTCAAACTTTGGATTATCACTAATCACCTCACTACCATCTTGGAAAACTTCGTAAGTGTTTGGCTTGTCCTTACCCCAAAATGGATTACTTTGGAAACAATGAGTATTGTAGTATTCTGCTACACTCTCATATATTCCAACATTATCAGGATTGGGATCCGTACCGACATAATGTAACTCTCTATCGGTACACATAGCACCTAATATCCTACCACCCCAACCACTACTTGGATCATACACAGTTATCTTATCATCCTTTATATGTTCCGTAAAGTGTTCATATAAGAACTTGGCTGTTAATGGTGGAAAGTTTACTGCAGGTTGTCCTAATCCTAATCTGAATATTTGTAATGCTGTAGGAAAGATTCTCTGATGTCTATTGTATTGACGCACATAATAATGATAATATCTCTTTTCCCCATTTTTTAATTCATAACTATTATCGAACTCACCATCTATTGTGCGAACATTCTGTTCGGTTAAGTGTCCAGTGGTTAAATACATTTCCACTTCACTACCCTTTAACAATAAGTACTTAGAGTTAATATCTACAGGAGTTTTCTCTGATTGTCTGATAATAGTAATACCATACTTATCACTATTGTTAATTAAGTCAAGGTGTTCACCTACATTACCTTGAACATCTTTCATCAATATACTCTTACCAAAACTATACATTGAATCTTTGTATAATCCTCGTAACATAGCCTTCTTGAATTTATCTTTTAAATAATCTTCTTTGAACATATCATAGATGGATGTAGCTCCCTCACTACTCACACCTTGAGATATCTTTGTCTTTAACATTGTTGGAAAGAACTGATTTACAGCAGACGCACTTTTATTAAAGTTCTTTACTACTGATTGTTCTTCGTTGAAGAATGACTTGACATCATAACCAAATAATTTTTTCCAATTCTTAATTATGTCTTTTTCATTTTGTCCAATAACAGGTGGTTGTCCGTGTTCGTCCCATTGTGTAATCACATAGTCACGAAGCCCTTCAATCCACTCATCCACTTCACTATCACTTTTGTGTAATAGTTCATCGTAGGTAATATTAATCGGATTGTCTTTATCCGTTATATTAGACTTCTCATAAAATTGTTTCAATAAATAACCTTTTAATTTTTAATTTTAATTTCTAACCATCTCTATCGGTATCCTTAACAGCAAGAGGCAAATCACCCATAGGGAATTTTGCAATTTCCGCCACATCAAACTTATATGGTTTAGTACCTGGCGACTCCAGTATGTCTATTCTATTCACAAACCTGGGATTCATTGTGTCTCTTACTTGGTACATCCCATCTTTACCATCGGTGCCTCGTAGGTATATGAAGTCTCCATAATCTAACCATCCACCATATCGTGTCAAAAGATTTCTACTAACCGCTATAAATCGGTATTCGCTAGCTTTGTTTACCCTAATGCGCGTTCCATCCGCGAGAATGTTCGGTGTAGAATCGGTTTGATACGAAACTGGATGATACATCGTTACTGTCACTTCCATTCCTTCAAGTTTAAACTCTTCAACTATTTGTTTGAGTTTATTGTTTTCCGATTGCAATCCCACGAGAGTTTCCTCGTGAAAATCTTTATAGTTATCAAAAAGCTTTGTCCATATGAATGTATTGAATAACAGCATAACCATTAATCCCATACACATATATTTAAAATTTTTCTTCATAATAGTTTCTTCAACTTTCTGAAGTATTATCTTAACACTCATAGATAAATATCTCCTTATATTATTAAAATTCATTTTATTTGTAAGTTTTTTATTAATTCACTTTCGTTCTGTTTCATATAATGTTGAATCACGAATGCTTCAACTATATGAGTAAAGAACCAAAAGAAAGTTAGTAATGGTACATAAACTTGCCAATCTAAATTAATTTTAGTTATTCCCACATAAGTGAGAAATATTAAACCAATCGATTTTGTTAAGAACCCTATTCCCGTAAATCCTAAAGACAATATGTTCCCTCTCTGTACCACCACATAAATTCCAACTAGCAAATGCATCAAGTTTAGAAATATAGGTGCGAGAATACCTAACAAAATGTATTCTATTATCATTATAACCTCTTTTCATTTTTGTGGAGCTGGGCGGAATCGAACCGCCGTCCATACTATTTTCAAAGTTAAGTCGTTCACAACTTTAGATGGTTTCGAATGTGTCACCAACAAACCTTATCAAGTTATATACAGGTCTTGAGAACTGGTAGTTTCTTTAATCACTAACTTCCCTCTAACTAAAGTGAGTTCTTTTCAGATGTCTGAACCCGTCACCCAATATCTGAGTCTTGGAACGAGCCTTACACATTAAGCGTAAGCGTAATTGAACTGTGTGCCAATTAAACAAAGTGAACCTTTTGTAGCGAGTCTTGCTCAAACTCCGTTGCACTTAATCTCCTACGATAGCTGTCGAATCCCTTCAGCCCCATAGTTAATCAATCTCATCATCATCGTCTTCCCACTCCATTTGGGAATCTTCACCGATGGTGATAACTGTATCAAGAACATCAATCAAGTCTTCCACGATGTTCCAATCTTCTTCGTTATATGCTCTTTCTAACTTTTTCTTAATTTCCGCTAAAGTCATCAAATACTCCCTCGTTGTTTACCGTTACTATAAGTAGTGAGTCCATCTATAATTCGTACTCGATTCCTACTTTAAATTTATAATATTTTTTACCCTTAACATCGTTGTAATCTAAGATGTTAGAAAAAGTTACTTTCTCGTTTATCTTCCAATTCAATGCAAGATACTCTTCTAAATCAAGTCTCTTTACATCCAATACTTCATCTCTGAAATAGTAACCATCAAACTTAGATTCAAATTCTAATCTACCATTGATTTGCCACTTGTTATGAATACCAACAGATAAACCTTGTTCGGTTACATCCTCTGACATCAATGCTGTATGTCCAAGACTAAACCAATCTTTCTTGTATCTTGTATCCAACTTAGAATACTTTAAGTCACGAGAAGTTTTGTTTACATATTGTGGTTTCATATACAATGGAATTCCATTCGGTTCAAATGTAAACCAAATCTCATCATCAATATATTTCTGTCCTAATTCTCTTTCCCAATCTCTCTTGAAATACATATTATCCTTTTTGAATCCTATAGTTATTTCATAGTCATCTTTAGGTACGGATGTATCATTAGGTGTCCTCATAGCAAATGATGTAAATAAGACTAATCCACTTAGTAAACTTTGTCCTACCATCTCATTATCCTATCTAACTCAACCCAAGCTTCCATTCCCTCTGAGAATCCATACATTACATATAGTAAGAGGCCTCCTGCTACGAGTTTCAATCCTACCTCTACGATATCAAAAATCATTTCTACTTTTGGATTCATTAAATTACTCCAGTTATTCTTGATTCTTTAGCCACTTTAACTTCAAATGGATAAGGTGAATCTTTTAAGTATTCATTTACCTTTGCTTCTGCTACTGATACAGAATCACACTCAACTAAGAATGCTCTACGAGTCTTTTTTTCTTTGACTCCATTCTTTGTTTGTATCTCCTCGATAAATATAACTTGTGCTTCAAAATACATAACTACTCCTTTTCTGTTTATATGTATACTCTTGTTCCAGTCCCAACATGCATCTCATAGAATTTATTTTCTATATCGTGCCATACATACGGGTCTTCTGAATTCTCTGTCCAACCAAACTTAGAATAGTATTCATAATCTTTTCTAAGTAGATTAGCTCTATGTGATGAATGTACTCGTTCATCACCTATCCAATATGGTAACTCCATATTCTTTACTTCATACATTTCCATATTGTTATTGTATCCACGATTAACCCACTCTTGGATAATAACATTGGTGTATTGTTTTAATGCTGGTAAGTATGGTTTCCACATAATACTACAAGGATGATTCAACCAACCCTTGTAAGGTCTACCATCCTTTCTTGGTACACCACTTATCGCATTGATAATTTGCATACCCTCAACTCTTTGTTTACCAAGTCTACGCCAATCTAATACTTTGGCAGATTCTTCAAAACTTGGATATGGTAAAAATGTCTGCATTAATATTCAGGTCTCCTTCCGAAATTGTTTTTTTCTATTCGTTTTTTCCAATGTCGTTTGTACAATTGTAATTGATATAACATATATATCAAACTACAAAGATCCTGTACAAACCATTTTATTTTTAAAAGATAATACATTTATTTCTCTTTGTCAAGCTTTTTCTTTTTCTTACCAAATATTTTTTCCCAATTATCATCATACTTTTTTTTATCTGATGTTCTTGGTGCAGAACCTTTGGTAGTTCCAGAATCATATATTGATTTCTTTTTACTCATTCCAATTATCCTTTACACTTTTTATGTATCGATATATTACATAGATTCCTGCGAACCATATGAACCATAAATCCATTACATCTTTATAGTCCATTCACTAAAAGTCCTCTGGTGTGTAATGGTTAATAAAACTATCACCAGCACATTCAATAGAACAATAGTGTTCTACGACAGCACCAGATAATTCTGTTCTCTTCTTGTGAGTAGCGTTTTTGTTATAAGTAGGAATCTTAAATTCACTACCAACTCTTGGTAAAATAGTCCTACGATGTTTTACCACAAGCACTTTACCACAAGTATTACACTTTCTCCTGTAAGGTTCTACAACTGGTCTTTTATTAGAAGGTCTTCCTCTTCGCATTATTTTTTGTCTCCTTTGACATTTGGTGGCATTCCTAAGAATTCCTCGATTCGTTTTAATCTTCCACTTGGTGTAACTCTACCATCAAGTACAGATAATTCTCCGTTTTCCATTTGGGTTATAGCCATCTGAAAACCTTTTTGAATTATAATATCATATACTGATGTAGTCAACCAGTAGAAATTCATTATTACTAAGATTACCCAAACAGGAACTTTATGTCCCATAAATTTTAGGAATCTGTTATATAAGTTTAGTTTCATTTTTATTATTCTCCATAACTAATTAATTGCCCAACCATCATCCAAAAATGGTTTTGCTTTCTTGTACTTTAATACTTTAACAGCATCATTTCTTTTTATTGTTACAAGTTCATTTCTTCCAAATTTTTTTGTACTGACAACAGGTTTAGGTTTATTTTCTCTGTCGTGTATTGTTATCCCATTTAGATGATCTATCTCGTGTTGGACACATATGGATTCTAACAACCTTAATTGTGTGTCATCCTCATTCTTTTTATCTTCTTCCCAAGTACCTCTGGCATCTGATGGATTTGGTGCTCCACTAAACAACCAACCACTCTGTTCTTGAGCAGTCTGAATGTGGATGTCTCTATATCTTTTAGTATGTTTACCATCTTTAGGATAACTTAAACAACCCTCATAATAATCTATCTCGTGTTCTTTCGAAATAACTTTTGGATTGATGAGTACCAAAGGTTCACGAACATTGACAACGGCCACTTGTGCATCAATTCCCACTTGATTAGCTGCCAACCCAATACCGTCCCCTCTCGCGTTAAGTATTTGAAATAGTTCTGTTGCAATAGAAAGTCCTTCTTCAACTGATACCTCTCTTAGTTTTTTATTGATTAAGGGATTGTCTTGTTTTTTACAATTGATTATTTGTCTCATCTAAAGTAAGTCAATATTTTTTCCCAATAAACACCAACTGTAGTAAATAAAACTCCACCAGTTAAAAGTAAACTTGGATGAGAATATTCGCCACACAATCCTATTAGGTGTTTTAAAAAATGTAATAATTCGTGCATTAAAATCCTGGTTTATTATTATTATTATCTATATCGTATAGTTTTATAGCAATGTAACTTAACAATATAACTACAAAAAATTCAAACATATTTACCTCTCTATTATATAACCTTTTAAATAATCACGGGTAAGTTTGTTTTCTACTTTCATACGAATCTTGTAGTCTTCAAAACTTTCACCCTCTTGTCGTGTAGGGCCTTGAATCATATCACTAACTCTGATTCTTGGATCCTCGTCATTCTCCCTCATCTTTTTAGATTGAACGGGATAAACATATGGTTCACCTCTCATTTTTCACCTACCTTTTCTCTGTATAGTTTAGCGTCTTTTTCGTCACGAGCGACGAATTTTGTACCATCTTTCAATTCAAAAGTTTTGTAATCTTTGAATTGATTGGTTTTCTTCTTTGACATAATAACCTCTATTTGTTTATGTTATGATTTAAAAAGTCTTGTTGTTTCTTCAACTCTTTTTTAAGTTTCTGTTTTTCCTTATACTTAGCAACCAAGATTTCATCTTTGGTTCTTCGTTTAGTTTTCTTTTTAGGTGGTTTAACCTTAGTAGGTTTTAGTGTTCCTTTTAACTTAGGTTGTTCAACACCTTTATGAAAGACATTACCATCCTTATCTACAAACTCAGCCATCCAATGCCATCCAGCTGGACGACCTGTAGGTTTGTATGATGGTTTTACGGCAGTCTCAAATGTTTCAGGAAACATCTTATACATACGAGCTCTTAGAGCTCTGTCACCTATGACTTCCTTAACATCTGTACTGACATTCTTAACTGGTTCACCAGTTATCTTGCAGTCCATATAAGGAACTCCGTTTATGTAATATCCACCGTTGTCTTCGAATTTACTCATATACATATAACTCCTTTGTTTTTAGGCCTCTCCTATTTGGCCGTTTTTTATACCTTCGTCAAATAACATTGACATAAAATCTTCATCCTCAAATTCCTTAGTAAGTTTTCCGAATATTTTACTCATATTCATATCGAATTCAATTATATCTTCAATTAGTATTCCAATAGAATCCCTTGTACTTCCACTACAATTTGCTTCTATATCTTCTAATCTTCTTACTAACTCTCGTATTTTCATACTTATCTCCATTTAAATTTTGAGTGCAGGACAGGATTCGAACCTGCGAATAATGGATTTGCAATCCACCCCATTAAACCACTCTGGCACCTGCACGGCCTCTGCGTTGTGCCAGTTTTTGTTCCTGTATCTCCATTATGTGTTTACAATATTTTCTACCCCATCGGCGTCGGTATGTGAATGCTTTACAATCACAACTCCATTCAATCCGTGAAGGGTCGAATCTAATATCGTACTCCTTACCTTTAACTTTATAGTGTTCCCAGCCGTAATCATCTATAACAACACCATCAAAGGTTTCAACTATCAAGTCAAATAATTCCTGATTACCCATATATATTAAATATTACCTACTACCATTAAAATGTAAAAAACTATAAAAATCCATAAGCAAGTTAAAAATTCACCTACTCGATAAAAGAATAATTTAACATTATTCCTAAACACAAAGTTCCTATATCCTGTAATCATAATTCTCCTATTAATTTATTTACTTGAATATAATACATAATAGCTATATATGTCAAGCATTTTTTTTAATTATTTTTTTTCGTACTCTTGATGGTAATAATTGTAAATTATTAATATCATTCTGTAACTTATTCATTGTATCCAATGTAATAACATTCTTTTTAAAAATCTTTCTTATCTGCTCTCTTGTTGGATCATATCCAAATTTATTATAATACTTAATCATAGCATCTTTCATACCACGATAACTTCTAAAGTTATATGTAACTTTAGGTGGAATATATGTAGAAACTTTTTTAGGTTTAGGATTCTCAAGTGATTCTAAATACCTATCCCAACTCTTATCTACATAAACACCTTTGGCAACACGAGTACCACCTGTACTTCTCCTATCAATCTTTTTAAGATTATTGGATGCAGTCTTAGATACTGGTTGTACATATGCACCTGTCTTATGTGGATACACAGTGTGAGCAGAATACTTTTCAGTTTTACTACATTCTACACATTCCGTGTAGCCCAAGTGATATCTGTAATCATCAATCTTTTTATCACACTCGGTACAATTCATTTAGAAATCACCTGGTGCTACTTGGAAAGTGTTGAGTCCCAAATCTCTCCACATATCAACTACTTTTTGTCTGTCATCAACTACAAGAAAAACATCGTTGATATCTACAAAAGTATCCAACATCTTTTTCTTGAGAATGTCATCTGGCATAAACCTCATATCGAAAGTGGCAGGATTACCATCAGCAATCGGCCAAGACTTATCTTTGAACTTATCAGGTCTAAGAACCAAAAGGTCAAAAGGAACATTGTGAATCTTCAACCAATCTCTGGTGGCGAAGAAACCCCTATCATTCCTACCTGAAAAGATGACAATCTTAAATCCATCAGCTTTAAACAACTGAGCCATCTTGATTACAGGAACATTAGGTGTATCCCAATCCATAATAGAAGTAGGTGAAGCAAATATATCCCAATCTAACTTACCATTTGACTTTACGGATTTGTCTCTCCTAACATCAATGTTAGCTAGAGTACCGTCCAAGTCAAAAATCACGGTTTTCTTGTTCATAATATCTCCATTATTCATACCCTAAGATACGAAAGAAATACTATATAAGTCAAGCTTTTTTTTTAATTTAATTCATACCTCTTGTTATATCTTGGAACTTCGTATGTTGGATGTGTTAGCCATTCTGATAAAGTTACCTCGGCTGATGAATCACCTAACTCGTAGGAATCATCATATCTATCTAATAATTCAGCCACAATAGGATGTCTCACAATGTCATTCATATCAAACTTACAAAATCCACAACCATACAATCCAGTAAATCTTTTGATAGCGTCTTCTAATCCATTATCACGATTACCTCGTAAATCACTTTGCATCAAATCACCACTAACAACATATTTAGAATTTTGTCCTATCCTTGTTAGTAATGTTTTCAATTGTGACTTTGTTGTATTTTGTGTTTCATCCACAAGTACTATTTTATTTTGTAATGTTAATCCTCTCATATATGCCATTGGAATAACTTTGATTATACCAGCCTTTCTCAAGACTTCTAATCTTTGTTTACCCACAATTTGTTCCATATTATAATATACGGATTGCATAAATGGTTCGGTTTTTTCATCGACATTGCCTGGTAGATATCCAATTTTTTCTCCATCAACTTCAACCATAGGTTTAGTCACAATAATACCATCGAACTGAGAATCCTTGTTTACTAAGTTCTGTAATGCCCAATATGTAGCAACATAAGTCTTACCACATCCTGCAGGCCCAATACAAAAACTTATGGTATTGGTTTCTATTGTGTCCCAAAATTTCTTTTGATTTTGATTTTTAAAATCGATATTCCATTTGATTCGTTTCATTTGAGAGAGTGCTTGCCTTTTGTTAGCACATTCTTGATTGGTTGCAACCTTTGTTATTGTTTCAACTTTCGCTTTTCTAGCCATAGTAACTTCTCCTTTATTATATGTTAAGGATTCTCTTACTAATAACTATAATATATACCAGTTAGAATTTGGTTTTTACACCACCTTTTAGTGCTGGACGGGAAGTTTCCTCAGAAGTTATTTCATCATCTTCTGGTATACTTATGTTATGTAGTCCTTCCATTGTTGGTTCATCGTCCATCAAAGTATCTCCACTATATATCTCTTTCCAATGTTCGTCTTGAGTCTTGTCTTTCTCTGGTTCTTTTTCTTCACCATACATTTCCCAAAACTTCCACCAAGATTTATTTGGCTCCGAAGTTTTTCTTACAACTTTTGCTACTTCGGGAGTTTGTTCTTCTCTAAGTATTAGTGCTTGGTTAAAGGCTACAACTAACATAACCGCTAACGGGTCAAACACAAAGATAAGAATGAAGATAAAAAACTTAACAACAGAATCCACATCGGTATCGAATGTTCTAGCCAGATAAATTGCTGGCCCTACATCCACACCAGTCTCAACTAACCCAACTTTTAAATCACCAATCTCACCTTTAACTCTGAGTATCTCTTGGTTGACTTGTTGAATTTGTGGATTGTATTCTTCTCGTAACTTTCGTTTTGCTGTGATATAGTTATCAGGTAAATCTTTAACTTGTAGTTCTAGCTCCTCTTTCAAAAACACCTTATCTTCATTCAATTGTTCTAACCTATCTTCATATGCTAATAATTGGTTAGTTTGTTTTTCGAAAGTTACAGTTGCTCCTTGATAGGCATTTGAAAGATATCCAAAGATGCCAGCACTTGTAATTAACACAAGTGTTATTACTGCTGTCATTAAGTATGTTTTTTGGAATAAATTAACTTTATCCCAATAACGATATAAGAAAGCGGCAGTAACCAACTTACCGAATTCTAACGAACCCGCCATTATGATTACACTTAATGCTGCTCCTGCAAATAATTTACTTAAACCGAATACTGAAAAGAATCCAGCACTTCCAGCTATAAGTAAGGCCGCAATTCCCAAATAAATATGGAAATTCTTTGAGCGTTCCATTAGTTTCTCCTGTTATTGAATTCCGTCTTCTTCTAACTCAACAAAATTCTGAATCATCTCTAATTGTTTTTTAATACCACGAATAATTCTTAATTGTAATTCTGCTTCAGGATTAAAGTCTTCTGGAATCCTTGCATATAATCTATTAAGTTCTTCTTCCATAGTTTCAATTAAATCTAATATCTTATTTCTATTTCTCATTGTTTACCTTTATTTGGTTGTTAATAAATATCTACTCTACAGCTAATTGTTGTAAAATAAACTTCTTTAAGTTTTCTCTTGAATCACCACTTGTATGTACCCACATCCAAGCATATGTCATCTTCATATTCTCAATGGATGTGATAACAGCACTACATTGTTTATCCATCTCTACCATCATCTTATCATCCATTGGAACTTTAATACCTAACTCATCAGCCATCTCTAATAATTTACCATAATCTTTATTACGATTTGCTTCATTTGCTATTGCAAAGTCACTCTTGTTACCACCTTTATCAGGATGTGTTTTACCAGCAACTTTTCTATAAACTGATTTTAAAGTATCTTCCTCGATGTCGGTTTTTATTTCGTCATAAGGATCCTTAGTTATGTTTATATCTGAATGTACTTCAGGATCAATACCACCATTTAATAAATAATTTCTAAAATCTGTATTGAACTTTTCCAATGAATCTTTATAGATAGCTTTAGTTTCTTCTAATTCTGTTTGTAGGTATGCTAATTTTTGTCGTAACTTTTTCTTTTTGATTTCTTTTAAATCCATATATAATAAGTAGTGTTTTTGCCCACTAATCTGTGGATTATTTCAACTTCTTCCGACTAATGCTATATCAAGAGTCTCATTCCGAAAGGGCGACACTTTACACCTTTCATCTCTGTATTAACGACGCTGTATCTTATATAGCTCCTACAACGCTATAAAATGTAATCAAGTAATCAACGATTCGTAAAAGGTTACAAGTCTTTTCGTAATCGACTATTGGATGATTACCTGATTACAGATACTTTGGGAGCGTCACTTCCCTTCACATTTCGGAAAAGAACAAATCCCTTTTTGGGCAAACGAATAAATCACCGTATCAATTATGTTTATTGTTTTATAAATCTTCAAATTCTGCTTCTATTAATTTATAGCAGATATAATAGGTGTCACCGTTCCTCAGAACAGTATCAGCCAATGTCCACATACCTTTAAGTTCTTCTGAATTATAACCAGAATCAACCGACACTGTTCCGAGAACAGCAAACCTATCGTTTCCTACAGAGACTAATTTAGGAAATTTTGACAGATTTCTTCTTTGGTTTTACTGGTTCTACTTTAGGAATCTCAACAGATAATAAACCATCTTTGAATGAAGCTTTGATTTTATCTCCATCGAGTAATTCACCTAATTCAAACTGTCTTTTGAAAGAAGAGTGTTTTAATTCTTTACGAATTACTTTTGCTCCACTATCTTCATTGAACAAGCCGTGTTTGTTTCCAGCAATAGATAATACTCCATCTTCAACATCAATGGTTAAATCTTTTTTATCTAATCCAGGAATCTCAGCAATAATACCAACCTTATCATCATACTCATATACATTTACTTTTGGATATGCACTACCTTGATATGGTTTTACTCCTACTGATTTTGTGATTTGTGGAAATGAACTTTCCACTATTTGATCAAACATCCTATCGAAAGGTGTTAGAAATTCGTCCCTATCAATCATAGGAACATTGCGGTTAAAAACTACTTTAGTCATTTTATTCTCCTTTGTTAACTATTAGTCTAACTGAGTATCAATTCTTTCGACATCAATACTCTATTTACATCAACCTCATTTGAGCGTTGAATTCTTTAATACATATATAAATATGTATCAATGTAACAAAACCGTTACATTTTTTTCAATAATTTTCTTGGTATCCAAACTATCTTTCCAGTATCCATCAGGCCTTTAACCTTTTCATCAAATCTCTTTTCGTTAAATTCTGATGTATCTACATTCAAAATCTCATCCTTGTATATCATTCCCTCGATAGTGGGATAATCAAATTCTACCTTAACCTTCATTGGGAAGTGGCGAATAAAGTTCGAACTTAGCAATCAATGTTGCTGGATCCTGTACTCCTACCATTCGTTCTACAACTTGTCCATCCTGTTCAACTAAGATAGATGGTACTGAACGAATTTGATGAGATTCTGCTAGTATAGGGTCATCATCGATATCTGCAAAAAATACAGGATATCCTTTTTCTTCTAACTTCTCTACTAATGGTTTAAAGGCTTTACAAGGCCCACACCATTCAGCACTGAAGTATAAAAAGCGTGTTTCCATTACTTACTCCATATTATATTATTAAAACTTACACTTGTTGATTCTGTAGCGTAAGGGACTACAATGTTATATTGCGTCTGCTCCCTCTTCACTTGGTTTGTCAACATAGTCTTTTTCTTTTTCTGATTTTTCATTTTCTATTTCTTTTTTAGCTTCTGCTTTAAAATCTTTTTTCTTACCACCGAAGTAATCATAAGCGTGTCCTTCTTCTTTGAGTATGTCATTTACGCTAACCCACCCATCGTGTGATAAATCAATTTCACTATCTGGATTATCAATACACTCGACAATATGCTCCCCAACATAATCAGGACTAACATACACTTCCCCAAGTACTCTACCAAATTTTCCTGTTCCGTGTGAAACCAATTTGAAAACACCACTTTCTAATAACTCCTTGTTTCTGGCTTTCGCCTTTAAACCTTTTGCTTTTTCTTCTAAATCTCTTGTTCGAGATTCCCAAGTATCGATACCCATATATCGAATTCTTTTTTTAATCTTTAAATCGAAACCCAAATCAATATAACAATCGATTGTATCTCCATCTAAAACTTTTACTAACTCTGCCTCGTACTCACGAGTATCAAGTTTTTTAGCCATTTTATTTCTCCTATTATGAAAAACAAGAGAAATAAAATTTCTCTAAATTTTTCTTACACCAATTTGACTTGCAAATGTTTTAACCTTTTTAAGTCCTGAACGATGTTTACCATCACTCCAACATTCAAGAATAGTATTTACATCCTTTAATGTAATCGGTGATTCTTTAAACTCATCATTATATAAATATGAAGTATTTTGCTTTTGAGATATTCCCTCAAGTACGGAAACGACTTCTCTCAAATTTACAAATCCCTCATATCCACCAGACAATACAGGTTCATAACTTGCTAAGACAAGGTATCTTTCATAATCATTCATCTTTGAATTATCCATTTAGTTTAAGTTCTATTTGGTTAGGATCAGTTTCTGATTTATAACCTTTCCACATCTCGATAGATAGTGGATTATTTTTTGCTAGATGTTCTTTTATTCCTGCAGTTAAATGTTTGTCAAGATTACATTCAATCTCTACAGCCAACATATCTCTGAATGAATCAGATGCCAGATTCCCTTGAGAATCTTTATGTCTATCAAGAACTTTCTTAATAATTGCTTTCATATACACGAATTCCTCATTTACTATAAGTATCATATCCAATCTTTAAATTACAATTTATTTGGCGGGTTGGGAAAGAAAGGAAATAAAAACCAACCCGCCTTGAGTCCTTAATTAGAACTCATCTGAATCTGAATCTTCGTCCTCATTGAAGAGATTCTCATCCGAACCATCAGAGACATACTTCTGAACTAATTGTTTTACAAAAGTTCTCTCAGAGTCCATCCCACCATCGTCAGCGAATTGTGGATAGATACTCACTTCAGAAGCCTCATCAATTCCGAAACCATCGTAAATCAAACCAGCCATCTCAACAGAAGTTCTGGTTGAAATACCACTTGTCACTTTACCAGTGTCGGACTTTGATTCCATTCTCGTAGTGTGAGCAATCTCGGAAACAGCCTTCAACAACTCAGGGTCAACATGCGGAAACATATAAGTCAACAACCCATATTCTTCCTCATCAGTTAAGACATCCATCTCAACGATTGTGAATCTATCCATCAAAGCCTTATCCATAACTCTGGTAGAAGTGTACTCATTACCGATATTAGCGGTAGCAACAAATGTAACACCCTCAGCAACTGGGATGGTTTCTTGTCCACTAGCCTCATCAAGTCTCAAGTATCTCTGTCCTTGATCGAGAACAGTCATTAAGATATTCCAAGCATCTGGATGAGCCCTTGACAACTCGTCAAGAAGTATCACAGCGTTTGGTGTTTGAATAGCCTTCACAAAAAGAGACTCAGAGAAGTAAGTACCTTTCTTCTTATCGAAGTGGACATTACCAATCAAAGTAGCTCTCGGGTCTTGAGTAGAACCCATATTGAAGTAAAAGTCTGGTCTGTCAAGTGAGTTAACAAGTGACTTAGCAGCCATTGTTTTACCACACCCAGCAGGTCCAGTCATTAGAATGTTCTTACCTCTTACAGCAGAACGAATTAAATATTTCCATTTCAGTTCTTTCATAACCAAACCTTTAGGTTTCAAGTTATAAGAAGAGTGAATGAAGTTAAGAACTTCAGCGTGATCCGATGGAACATCAACTGAAGATACATCAATCACAGGAGCGGAAGAAGCTTCGAAAACTGACATTGGAACTTTCCACCAATAAGTCTTACCAGACTTGTTGACTCTCTGTTCTAAAGCCATACCTTGTTCGTAAGCACCCCTACGAGCACCTGTTGTAATTTGTGATGTGTATTTATTACCATCACTATCCCAAGCGTTAAACCTATTACCAGATTTAACAACTTGAACAACTATGTTATTCATACGATTTTCCTTTTCTTTTGTTAAATTTTGTCTCATCATTTATACCTAAATATACTAATAAAATGCTATATAAGTCAAGCATTATTTTCAATTATTTTATCCATCTCCTTAAAAAATTCTTCCATATCTTTTTCTATTTCTTTAAAAATTGAATCCATTATTTATCCCTTAATTATTACCCCTAAAGATACTAAAGAAAAGCTATATAAGTCAAGCATTATTTTCAATTATTTCCACCAATGTAATTTACCATTAGAACCTTGAAATGTTTCCCACTTACATTGTGGCCAAATACACTTCCAATAAAAATCAAAATGTTTTTTCTTAACAACTTTCATATTCCAACCGCAACACTTAGGACTACCGACATTAAATAACTTATTGAATAACCATTTCAATTTTATTTCTTCTCCAAAAATTTCTCATTCATAGTTTTAGAAATCTGAACTACTGAACTCAAGTCAATCATCTCAGCATCTTTACCATACATTCTTTTGAAATCTCTAACATTATCTTCTCTACCGTAACTTGAATCACTAACGAAATAAGAAAGAACTTTGATACCCATCTTTCTGAAGTTATCAACTTGTGTTCTGGTGTGTTCAACAGCATCTTGATGATAGTAATTCAATTCACTATTACTGAACATTGGCATCCCATCAGAAATATTCAAGAAATAAGAATCTCTATTGTTTGATGTTGGAATGACATCTTTCATAATAGCCTCAAAACATAATCCCTCAGGAGTAGTTCCACCAGGATAAATACTTGGAAACATTTTTTTCACTTTTGTAAACTTGTCAACTCTTGAATCATAAGCCACCAAAATCAAAGGTCTTGTAACTCCACCTCTTTGATTAGTATCGTGAGTACTTCTGAAAGTAACCATCACATCAACACCTTGAATCATATCAACAGCCTTACAGATAGCAATCGTTGAAATCATTGTCTTGAACCACTTGTCACCACCCATAGAACCACTAGCGTCAACCGAGATGTGTAAGAAAGCATCTGAGTACTTATCAACAAAAGTAGTATTGAAAACTCTCTCGTTTCCAAAACCTAACTCAGCAATTAATCTCTTGTCAATCTTTCCACTATTAAGTCTTGTCCACTTTAAGTCTCTTGACTCACCTCTAACTTGAAGTTTTCTACCAAGTTTAGTTCCAAGAGAAAGTCCTTGACTCATCATCTCATTATCTCTATCTGAATTGTAGTAGTAAGAATTTCTACCTCTAAGAACACTTGGAAAAAGATTTTCATCAATCATTGTTTGAGTAAGTTTTTTTACATAAATAACTTCAGTACCTTTACCAGGAAGATACTCACCTCTTGAGTAATCATATTCTCTACCACCGATACCCTCACCAGCTTTAACATTCTCAACACCAGCCTCTTCCATAGTCTTTACAATAGCAGAATCTTTCTTGGTTAACTTACCAACTTTTTTGGTATCACCATTATTAAAATCTTTTTGTTTCTCGATGTGATTCATCAATTGTTTTTGTTGTTTTGGTGTCAACTCAATTTGATTACCTTTATCATCAGTACCACTAGCCGAGTGATTTGAATCAGAAGTACTTGGTATCTCAATTGAAGAACCACTATCTGAACCACCCATACCATCTTGAGAATCCATATTATCTAATAAGTCTTGGAACTCATCATCCGATAACTCAGTACCAGCATCTCCGTTACCACCACCACTCTCACCAGAAGAATCCATACCTGAAGTATCAATTGGATTACCATTCTCATCATAAGTAACTTCAGGAAGAACTTCGATAATCAATCTGTAAATCTCAACAGCAACATTGAAAGCATCTTCTGTAGAAGATAACTTCTTAACTCTACCACCACCAAAAATAAGAGTGTAAATTTTATCCAAGTTAGGAAGAACATCTAACCTACGATTCTTGTTAGTTAGATTAATAATTCTCATAATGTATGAATCCCAATCTAACGAAGTATGAGAATCAGTAAGAAGAGCTTTGTCAATCACTTTAGAGTGAAAATACTTGTCATACATTGAGTGATAGTAACCCTTGTAACCAGGTGAATTAGAAAAGACATAGTAGTCAATTCTCCTATCTTCAACATAGTTTAATAAACTTTTGATGTGTCCAACAACATCCCACTTTCCGAAACCAACTTTTTCACCATCAAGAAAAACTTCTTGTGGAATGTTTGATTCAAGATTTCTCAAGAAATCAAAATCAGAAAGTTTGATGTGAGAACCCTCGTGAAGAGCTAAACCAACAACGGGGTCAAAATTCTTTTCATCAATTTTAGAACCGATAGTAACAACTTTACCATCAGTATAAGAATTATCATTACTTTGGAATCTAACAGGAATATCAGATTGATTAGTAACGATAGTTACAAAGTTTGAAATAGCCCTACGATAAGAAGCAAGTTTGATATGATCGACACCTTTCTTTTTAGGAACTTCAACATCATCTAAGATGTCTGTCCTACGATTGTCCCAATCATTATCAGCCCAAAAGGAAGAGAAAGGATTAGTCCTTTTAACAGAACCAACCGTGTATTTCTCACGAAGAGCCATTGGATTAAAATGTTTAATTTTTGTCATTTCTTTATTTTTTCCCTTTATCATATACCTAAATATACTACATTTTTACTATATAAGTCAAGCATTATTTTTGGTTTTTTTAATTTAATTGGATTTGTCAAGCCGACAAAAATAACAAAACCTAAATATAACACCTTTTTCATATACCTAATAATACGAATAAAAGGCTATACGGGTCAAGCATTATTTTTACTTAACCCGTATTTTATTTTATCTAAAAACTATAGGTAGGTGATACCTTACTTTTACTATCGTTCCGTTTTGTTTTGCAGGTAGATATTTGGTTTGTTTTATTTTATCAATTACAACACTATTTAATCTAATATTAAATGAATCTAAAACAATTGGATTTTCAACTTCACCATTTTTATTTATCTCAAACTCCAAAGATATTCTTCCTAACTTTCCTGTATTTCCAAGTATCGGTTGTATATCTTCGTAAGTCAATTCAAATGGTTTGATTGGTATTGGATATTGATTCTCTTTTGAGTTTTGGGCCATCAATGAGCCCATTAATAACAAACAAATTAGTCGCTTCATTTGTTGTTCTCCGATATTTATGGTTGAAGGTTTAACACTCGATTGGACTCTTCCAATCTCAGCTATAAATATAAGGATAGTATTTTATATTACAGAGTTTATGTAAATTTTATGTTAGAATTTTATGTGTTTGTTAAATATCACTTTAAATATTAAAGTTTATAAATGAGAATACACAACTGATATTTGTCCGTAACCACCTTCGTATTTTCCACCTAAGACAATTAAATATTCACCTTCAGGCAAATCAATAGTTCTTTCTGTTTTGTATGTCTTCCAAAGATATGTAAATGTTCTTGGTGTACCATCATCGTTTGGATCTCTATCGTATGGTTGTTTATGTATTAACTCACCACCATTATTATAAATCCATAATCTTCTATTAGGTTCATCAACTCTGTATTTTATTTTAACGACTCTACCATCTCTCCACGCTTTAAGTGGATAAGATTCAAATGGTATTTCAGGTATAGGTTCTGGTATGACTTCTTCTTCTTTAGGTATTAATGTTAATCCAACTACAATTACTATTAATACACCAACTATAACTTCTTCTAATTTCATATAATCTTCTTTCTTATATAAGATAAATAGTTATCCATTTCTTGTAATTTAGGATTATTTTTATCTTTCTTAAATAACTCATCTCGTTTAATTTTTAACTTACCATATGCCTTTTTATATTCTTGAACCGAGATTCCTTTCATTGATTTTCTGTAATATAAATGATGTAATGCCTCATCTTCTGCTTCTGCTCCTCGAACACCAGCAACAGCAGTGATTTGTTCCACTTCGTAATAAACATCAATAACATCTTCTATTTCTTCCCATACTGCCTCTTCCCAAATAGTATCTAAGTCAAGAGCCAAAGTATCATCTACTGACTCCGACTCTTGACTTAATAAAATACTACTGAGAAATATATAGAGCAGGTTCTTCAGCAAGATAGAATAATGTTGAATCATATTCATAATAATATATTTCATCGTTAGGTCTATGATGTAAGATTGCACATTTTCCTTGTCCATCTATATCACGACTAAACTGCCATTCGTTATCTTCATCAGGTATACCTAACTCCAAGTTAACCTTAATATTCCTTGTTCTATTTAGAACTGATAATGGATTACCAGGCCACTCTTCAACTCCATTGTCTATTAACCTTGTGTTGGCAATTTCCTCACATCCAGCCCAAATGGAATTAACCATTGTTTTTTCTGCAGCTTCTGTTGCCTGGTCTAAGGTTTTAGAGTATCTTGGAATAGCCACTGCGGCCAGAATACCAAGAATGATAGTGACCATTACAAGTTCAATCAATGTGAATCCTTTTTGATTTTTTAGCATGACTAATCTCCTTTCTACTAACTATGGTGTTAGTGTTTTATGCATTTGTAATGGATTCTCGATATCTGCTACGAGTAAAGCAGGAGCTTTAGCGGATGTACCACTACCACTTCCAGGTATAACAAGATAGATATATCCACCATCCTGAAAAGGTGAAGAGATTCCATTGTTACCAAAGTTTTCTTTAAATGCAAGAGCACCATCTACATCAAATTGAACATCAACTTGATGAGCACCATCATTATCAAAACTCATCCAACCACCTTGTATAGCATCTTCGTCATCGATTGATGGTGAGAACACATATACGAAATCAGATAAGTCTGAAGTGTATCCACTTATACCAACTAATACATCTTCAAGATAAGTTTCTAAAGCCTCATCTGTATTAGCTCCATCAGGTAAATCAAATCCACCTACTTTTGCATCATACTTAGATTGTCCTGGAAATCTTCCACGACCTTCTTCAGATACTTTAGCGTTATAATAATTGTTAGCCACGGTTAAGATTTTATCAATGGAAGCCATTGTTTTCTTTTCTTTAGCACCATCACCGACACTACCGAACTTTGGAGCGGCGGTTGTTGCTAAAGTTGCCATCATAGCTGTGGTAACTGCGAATTCAGCAAGTGAGTTTCCTCTCCTGCTCTTTAATGTTTTTATTAAGTTTCTGAACATAGTTTTTCTCCTTTTAAATGTCCTGTTACCTATATAGTACAATAACTGTACCAAACTATCCCGTTTCGAGAATTATTTTTATTTATTTTTTATATGTAACAATATGTTAACTTATAAGGAAATGACTTTTTAAACGATTATTTTAGGTAGGTATCAATTTGTTACGCGGTGTAACAAAATTTTTATCAAAATGTTACGAATTTTTTTTAGGTTTGTCCCTACTTATTACTGGTAGGTAGGTACTCTTGAGAGCAAAATTCTATATAGGAAACCCGAACCTATCAAAGTCAACTTGGAATATCCCATACACAAACTCTTTTAATTCTTTAGTATAGTACTGTTCCCAACTTTTATGTTCCGAAGTATTGTAGTGCGGAAGCGTGTATCTTGGTATTTCGATGTTATCACAAAATAGGTTAAAGTCTTCTTGCAACGACTCATACCTAATGATTTGATTTATATCGATATTAAGATATTCACTTTGTGTTCTACATAATCTACTATCCAATCCATTATGTAACCATTCTGAAAACTCCATCTTTTGGGCTGTGGCTGGATGTCTGTATTGTGGACTCTTGTGAAAGTGATAATAACTAACCATTCGTTCATATGGATTTCTAACTACTGAAACTTTATGGAAAGTGTTCCACACTTTATTCCCGCAATAATCTTTTATCTCTTGACAAGTGTAGTGTGGATATCGTCTACGAACAACTCTCTTATCATACCCTTGAATATCAAATGAATTTCTGATACTCGTACCTGCATTCTTTGGTATATGTATAAAGATAAACTTGTGTTTATGATTTATAAACATTAGTTCTTTGTTGGTTTTACATCTGGATAATCCAAGACTCTGAAAGTTAATATGACTTGTTCATCTTCCCAAACCTCGTATCCCTCAAAGACACAATTGCCTGGTTTAGTCATATTCTCTATAACGGTTTTCTGTTGTGATTCCTTATGACAAATAACTTTTATCAAGTTACCTACAGAATTCACATACACAAAATCTTTATTCATCTCTTTCACTTACTACTCCTTTCATAAACTCGTAGAATTGTTGGTGTCCATTCCAACTCCAATGATCATCTTCTATCTTATCTTTAGTATGTTGTCTTATCGATTCAAACTTATCTCTAAGTTTCCAACTCCAATAATGACAAGCAGTTCCTTGTAGTGATTCAAATAAACTTATCACTATCTCTCTATTATAGTTCGTCCAAGATTCTTCATATGGAAGTATTTCTTGGTGTAGGTAATCCACAATAACTTTGTCCTCATAGAGTGGCATAAATACATTATCCCATTTTAAATCTTCTCTCTTAAAACTCAATAATCTAAATGGTGACGAATCACTAACGATTACCATATCACCTTTTTTAATATCTTTTAAATTGGTTATTAAATTTTTTGTAATCTCGTGATTGGAAAGTCCAGGTTCAGAAATATTCTTTAATTCAAAACCCATATAGTCTGATAACAATTCTGGCCATATCTTCTTTGGTGGAAACATATCAAAGTATTCATAACCAGGTTCACACATATAACCATATGTAAACGAATCACCGAATGTCCAAAGTCTCATAACATCACCACTTCTTCATTTGTTATTAGATACAATCCATCATCCATATCCCACTTTCTAAATGTCTTATCCATCTCATCACCCTCATCATAGGCAAACCTTAATACAAATGTCTCATCATCTATATCGATATTTATCAAAGGTTCTGGCCAAGGATCCTGAATGAACTGACAAACCCTTTGTGGTAATTTATTCTTTAGGTTTTCAATGACATTAAAATGTGGACACCACTTAGGATGATTTATTTCTGCATCTGTTCGTGTGGTTATGATTACATTTTTATAATCAGTATCTTTAAACCAATCAACCAAAGACTTAGTGTTAAAGAAATCAGTAATGTTATATAAGACTTCTGAATCCTTAACTCTAACCACTACACCATATTGTGGTTTTATAAGTTCCGTAACCATTTGTCCCTCTCCATTTTATTACTCATTTTGTTTTCACTAATACCACCTTTTAAATG
>VTLG01003941.1_pt1 | contig 118490 bp, 171 predicted proteins | sample 4694571 | NCBI WGS metagenome assembly VTLG01 (sample SAMN12604809, study PRJNA352737) | marine metagenome | biome: ENVO:00000447; feature: ENVO:00000209|ENVO:00000569|ENVO:01000036; material: ENVO:00002151; isolation source: viral sequences binned using virsorter ... | reverse complement strand
CTGCCATATGTACTTGTCTAGCTTCAGATACAGTTTTAGTTACTGACCTCGTTATAGTAATATCTGTATTGCCTGATGTTTCTACAATTTTATCGGTTTCTTCTGAGTCTGATGCAGTAATTTTTTCATCAGCCTGAAAAGTTCCAGAAACATTTGTTAAAATAAGAGTAGTGCCGGATGTCCCATCAGCAAAGACCCAACCTGTAGCACCAGAACTATCTCCTTTAACCTGTACACCTCCATTAGAATGATTTGCTTCAAGGGTTGGACTTGGTGTTCCATCGAGAGTTATAATTGTAAAGGGCCGGAAATCAAATATATAAAGTTTATAATTAGCCTCTGGGCCAACTGTACCAGAAGAATATTCCATTGTCCTTGTTCTACCAACTCCGATTCTTGTACCAGAAGAACTACCCCTAGTAGCAGTTGGAGTATCAAACAAACTAATTTGTTTAAATGGAGTTGTTTCACCAGTTATAAAAGTGACATCTGGGGTTCCATATACATTTGTTATATTAAGATAATTTCCGATATCAAATGCTGTTGAAGCTGTATTTACATTTGCAAAAGTTCTTGCTTTATCCACATCAATAAAGGTATTAGTCGTTTTTTCAACTTCATTACCTCTTATATAAGCTTTACCCGGCGATACCTTTAAAGATAAGAGAGCTGTAGAAGCAATATTTCCTTGTTCTGTAGTATCTCCTTTCTCATAAACTCCTATATTCTCATTCAGAGTTACAGATTCTTTTGCTTCATACATAAAAGGACGAACAGTATAATCACCCGACTCATCAAAAGTCCTTCTTGCCAAAGTCTCTTGTATAGTTCCTAACTGAGCTCTATTGGGTTCAGCTGTTGACCGACCCCCTTTAAGTTCCATTAATTGTATAAAATTACTGTCAGCATCAGAGTCGGCATCGAGTTTAGCTAAAGTTACTGATAATTTTACTCTATGAGCTCCCTTCGCAGCATAGTTTGATGTACCAGCTGCATTATCCAAAAGAGATGAATCTTCTTCTGGTGTAATAATTTCCTCAGTTATATTGAAACCAACTCTAGCATTAACATTACCATTTGAATATTTTGAAAGGGTTAAAGTCTCTTCTTCTACTTCAACAAATCCTCCTCTAAGATAATAAACGCCTGGACTCATAGTTGCTAAAATACCAGCAAAGTTGGGAAGTGTTGCAGCTACTTGAGCAGAAACATCACCAGTAGAATAAGAAGTAGATCCATTAGTAATTCCTTTATTAGCAGAAAGGGTTTCTGAAGCTGCAAATACTTTTGTTTCATTATCAGTACCAACAGCAACATTTCGGAGAAAAAGAGTTGGGGGATCGTCTGAGGTAGCAGCTTCAACATGTACTACTGCTGATTGAACTCCAGTAGTTGTTCCAGTTAATACAGCATCCTGATATTGAGTTACATCTATAGTTTCTCCACCATAAGTAGGTGCAAGTTTTATTGTATCAATATTTTGACTTAGTTTAAGATTGCCAGGTATTACAACCGTACCTTCTTGTAAAAGAAAATCACCAAGCTTTTCACTTTGATTCCTAAGAATACTCTGTAATTGAGTTAATTCTCGAGCCTGAATTGCTTGGCCAGGTCTAGCTAGAATTTGTTGAAAATTATTCGCCGCACTATAATCATCAAAATAAGGCGTTACGTTTAAGTCTGTTTTGAGAGGCATACTTAGAACTCCACAATTAATTTAATATCTTCCGTTTGATCAGAAGCTCTACTAATAGGTTTCCGATTCTCAATGTAAATAATTTTACCACTATCGGGTTGCAATTCTGGATTTGCATAACCATCAGTAAATGTTACAGTATTCCCTCCAGTAAGAGTTACAGCAGAATCAGCAGAAGCATCTGGAGTACCATATGCATTAGAAGTTGAACCTGTTACAACATTTGCTCCACTAAAAGCAACAAAGCCTCCAGTTGTTCCACTTGTACCATAATCACCAAATCTCTCTTGTTGATAATATAAAATATTATTACTTGAATCCCATTCTACCACTATTCCTATTGCAGATGTACTTGCTTGTGTTATTTTTTCATCAACATCAAAAGTACCACTAACAGAAGTTAATTTTAATGCATATGTCTGTCTTATGGTAGCAGAAGAGGAAACAGTTGATGTTCCATAATTATAAGGATCAACTAAAATTCCTACTCTACGAAAATCGTTTGCTGTCGTTATATCATCCCCTTCAGCCTGTGTCAATGTGGTGTTCATCATAACATAATGGCCACCAAGTTCTGATACAGCATCATATCCATGTCCACCTTTAGGGCCAATCATAACTTCTACAGAACCGCCTGAACCTCCCATTGCAGAGGCCGTTGTTAATGCGGCATCAGAAAAAGTATAACCCGAAGCAAGATTAACCGTACCATAAGTATAACCTCCGCCGGCAGCATGAATTGTAGTATCCGTTCCAGCAGTTAAACCAAAACCGACTATAGCATTACTGGAAACAGTAATTCTTACAATTGCACCAGAAGATGTTCCTTGACTTGTACCATCTCCATATACAGCAGAATAATAAGTTCCATTAGTGTACCCAGATCCAGCTGTTATTTTAAGGGAAGAAATTGCACCATCTGTAGCAGCTGCACTTACAACACTATCCGTTGATACAGGCATAAAGTCTGTAGTAAGATATCTTTCAATCTCAGAACTTGTAAGAGAATATACATACTGTAAAACGTAACCACCTAACTCAAAAGGTGCTGTAGATTCTGTTGTTGGAGCCGCACCACTATATGCCACCCCACTATTATTATCAAGTACTTTATACACCCTATAATCTGAAGTCATAAAATAAAACGTAGAGTCATAAATGTTAGTTGCTCCAGACGTTGCTGTATTAGATGAATTAATATTATGATGATATTGGTCATAAATTGTTCCGTTAGTCCAATTTCTGCGAGGGATAGCATAACTGATATATGAAGAACTAATTTGTTTTGCAGCAATCATATCATCCCAAACATAAAACTCTTCAGCTGGGCCATCTGTTGGTGTGGGGGGAGCTGTATCAGATCCACCAGTTGTGCCTGAAGTGAAAGATGATGCCTTACCTATAAAAAGATAGTAAGAATTTGCAGAAGCTTCACTAAAAGATTCAAAAAACTGGCCTGCGTTGTGTTGCCTAAATTTTTCTGTAATAATTGCTGTCATTTTCGTTTCCCTCGTTTATTTATGCACCAGCACCATAAACTGTTTTAAGTGTTGTTCCACTAGAATTTTTAATTAATAGAGTAACCAGAGTTTTTAATTGAGCGGCACCAATTGCATCATCAGCCATATTAGCCTCTGCAACCGTATCAGTTGTAATCATAGTTCCTGTCACTGTGTTAGTATCACCTGTTGTAACAATATTACCTGACACATTAGGTAATGTAAGAGTGCGGTCAGCAGTAGGGTCTGTTACCGTAAGTGTTGTTTCATGAGCATCAGCCGTAGAACCTTCAAAAATAACACTTGTTCCTACACTAAACGTATCGCCCGTCATGGAAATAGTACCACTCGCAGTAATAGCACCGCATGTTATAGCACCAGTTTCCAATGTTCCAGTAGTACTAAGATTTTCATTACCAAAATCTATCGCACCAGAACTATCCGTAAGAGATCCAGCGGCCAATGTCGCAGTTCCAGCATTAACAGTTGTTGCATTTACTGTAGTTGTTGCCAGAGTTGTTATTGTCGCAGAACTTTGCGTGCCTCCTACTATACCTGTAATTGTGGGGGCAGTTAGAGTCACAACTGTAGCAGTAGCACTTACACCGCTACAAAGAGAACTTGCATCTCCAAATTTGGTATATATCTCGACAAAGTTATCATTAACCTTGTCAGCACCGGCTCTAAGGGTATCCCCTGTACCGTCATCAGCGGTGGTTCCAATTCCGATTGATTGATATGCCATTAATTAACCCTTCCGATAGTTTAACTATTTATATTTATAATAATTTTTCTAATCACCCTCAACTACATCAAAAGTTTGTGATGTAGAATCAAATGTTGTTCTACTTACATTATCGAATGTTTCTGCGTCAGCTCCCTTGGCCAAAAATGCTGGATATGTACCCAAAAGACTAGAATATGTTCCGTTTTCCCAAAATATACTATCTCCAGCATCAGTAGCTGATCCATCTGTAGCATTTAAGACTAAATGACCTTGATGGTGTTGTTCTAAAATTTGGTCATCCATAAGTAAATTATCACCCTTATCTACATGTTCAGCATCTTCATGTAGAACTTCGCCTCCAGCATTATGTGAAGTACTGTCAGTACCATTTAAAAGAAGAACACTATTTTCATTAGCCGAAGAAGCATTTGTTCCATTTAGAGCAATAGCACCTCTCGTATCTGTACCTTCTAAAAGAAGATCATCTCCAGTATCGCCTTCTTGTGTCTGATTTGTTTTAGATCCTTCATCTTGTAGAGCAATATGACCTAAAGGCCTTATCGAAATTTCTGTAGGAGATGTTAATGTCGGAAATACAGTATTATCACCGAAACTAGCTGTTGGAACTTCGCCATCATTTATACCAGATTCTATTTCAATTCTTTGAGCTTCCAAAACTAATCTAAAACCAACTCCTGTATCCGTACCTACTTCTAGAGTAATATCGTGGCCAGCACCTTCATTAATTTCTGATAAAATTACATCCCCTGTTCCATCCTCATTTGCAATACATCCACCATTATCTTCTAGAAGAACACGAGATACATTATCATTTTCTAAAGCAAAAGCTCCACTTGCTTGAGTTACCCTATTACTTTCAGTATCTTCTTGGACAATGTTATCAGCAGCATCAGTAGAATCACTATCCGTACCATTCAGTACAATGTTATCGCCTTCTGTTACATCACCTCCACCATATTCTCTTAGAATAAAACCACCACCTTCGCCATGTGTCTCCATGAGTATAGATACATCATTTCTATCATCATGGGATTTATTTTCTTCATTATCTGTTTCAAATAAAACTTGTTCTCCAGCATCAGTTTGCATAGCATCTATGCCATCTAATAATACATTACTTCCATCATCTAAAGCACCTGTACTATTATCACTTGCTGATCCATCCAAAAGCAATCGACCATATCCTGAGTGTTTAGATTGAATTGTTTCCATAACCATAAGGTCTGGCCGTAAAAAATCAGTCATTGGTAAACCAATAATAACCTCTTCTGACATTATTTTACCATGAGAAAGTGCTTCTAAAGCAATATTATCACCAGAATTAGAACCATCACTATCTGTACCATCTAAGATAATTTCATATCTAGAAAATTTGTAAAAATCTGTAAAGGAAGTACCTACTCCCATGTTAGTAATAGATGCTGTTTCTAATTCTATAGGTTGTCCTGAGTGGGCATAATCTGTTGGATCACCTTTTTTGCCCATATCAATACTATCTAAAAGAAGTCTATCTGAGTTAATAGTTGGGCCTCTTTTTCTAGCTCCATCCTCTAATTGAATAAAATCAATACCAAGTGAATCACCAAAAGTATCCAATACCATATGACTAAGACCTACTTGATTAAGAGGTGTTGGTGGTGGTACATGAATTTTTGTTTTTAATAATCTTATAAAATTAACATCGTGAACAGCGCCTTGAGTCCCAACAGAAGCTTCTGTCATTAACACGCCAGAAGTGTCTTCAAAGATAATATTATCTCCATTAGAATTTTCCAGACCAATTGCATTTTGTAAATCTAAAATTGGGCCGTCAGTTAAGGTTTCTGCAAAATTTTCAGAAACAATTCTCTCACCTTTCTCAGTACAAATATACGGGCCTCTAATATTAGATACTGCTGATTCTGCCTGTATAGGCCCACCTGTTTCTACTAATGTAGTAAACTGAACAAGATTATCTGTAACAATATTACTTCCAGCATGATCTCCATCCTCATGCATTAACCTATCTCGTTTACCTGTTGGAAAATCATCAGTTCCGTTTAATACGAGACTGTTATCAGAAGCGTCTATCAATTCATAAACACCCAAAGCAGTACCACTCAATAGAACATAAGAGCCATCGTCATTTACAGTTGTGGTTGAACCTGATGTAGTTGTAGAAGTTCCATCTAAAATTAAATGGCCATATGCTCCTGTAACATCTCCATCATCTGTTCCATCAGCATCAGTTCCATTTAATACAATATTATCCCCAGCATCATCTTGAGAACCATCATCAGAAGCTGTAATAAGAATATTATCTCCATCATTAGCTAAACTTTGTAAAACAATAACTCCATCTTCTTGTTCTAGTGCTGTTCCATAATTCGTACCGTCTATTGTTACTTTAGTATCAGGAGTAGTTCCATTCTCCAGACGTAGCTCTTGGAAATATGAACCCTGTTCATAAGTATGAGGAAGGCCTATTCTTTTTTGAATTCGTAAATCAAATACTTGTGATAACACAGAAGCTAATATTGGTGAAAAGGTTGTTTCTCCAGCATCAACTCTACCAGCACCAGCAAAGGGCATTGTTGCAACAAGAGAACTTGCAATTATCACTTTACCAAAAGGCATAAATCCTGCTGGATGTATTGCCTTTTTCAATTCATTCATATAATTTGATACTGATTGGCCAAGTTTAACTTCATAAGAAAAATCCTGATAATAATAGGAGTCTTGTATTCTTATGATATCTTCAGATATATGACTATCGGTATTTCGATAATAACCGGCATCAGTAGTTATAAAATCATTTGATATACTAATCTCAGCAATATCAGCCGCAATAATTTTTCCTGATGCTCCATTTGCAGCTGTTATAGTCGCACCCACCCAATCAATTTTACCTTGTCCTATAAGATTATCACCAGCGTTAGTGCTATCACCATCTGTACCATTTAATATTATATCTCCAGCTACCATACTTTCTGGTTCCATTAATAAATCATCACCAGTTCGATTATCATCCACACCAGAAAGTAACCCACTCTCTTGAACCAATGTATTACCAGCACGTTCAGTAGCAGATACACCATCTAAAATAATATTATCACCGCTATTTGTGCCTGATGAATCTGTACCATTCATAACTATCTGTATTTCATCACCAGTTACAATATGATTATTCATCATAATCTTACCAGAACCTATATTTTGTTCTGAAGAAACATCTTCATTAATTAAAGGTTCTGAAGCTTCAGTTATAAGTCTACCAGAAGAATCATTAGCATGATCTACTGTTTCTTCTTCATAGATATCATAAAACCCATTAACATCAGTACCACCAGAATTTCCATCTATTCCTTCTAAAAGAATAACGTATTCACTATTCACAGTCCGACTAGAGTCATTAGTGGTTAATGAACCATCCGTCCAATAATCCTCTAAAAGAATACCTTCCCCTTCATCTCTTGATCTTTCTATGTCATGAGGAACCGTGATAGTAACAGGTGGAGATCCTTCCAAGGCAACAAAATGCCTATATCCAAGTTCACCTCCCCCATAATAATTGTTTACTAAGTTTTGGCCATCTCTAAAAATCCAAGAGGTGGTAAAAGCATCATATCTAATAAATTCAGAAACAGAAGTAGCATCATCTTCCATAGTGATATATTCACCATTTTGTTCTTCTTGAATTAATCCTCCATCTGGAATACCAACTTCTAATCTTATCTTTTCAAAAACAACTCCAGAATGTTGTTCATAAACTAGTAAGTCAACAGTATCACTTTCTGGATAATCATCAACAATAGTAACTGTTTGAGATGCTATTGGAAGAATAGAATTATCTTCTTCCATCCATCCACTAGCATTAAAAAATTGTATACCAGTGCCGTCTAGTTGAAATTTATCTTTTCGTTGCTGTAGATTTGAAATAGCTTGATGAGATTCATAAAGAATTTTATCCCCCTCATCCGCTGATTGTTGTATAAGTTTATCAGCATCTGTTTCTTCAAGTAATTCATCAGTACTAGTACCCAAATCTATAAACTGTAAAGCAACATCATCAGCTAAAGTTGTTGCTTCACTTAATATAAGATTATTTTGGTCTGTTACGGTTAATACTGTAATTACTGGGTCATTAGTACTAACTCCTGTTCCAACAACAAAAACTGTAGGTGAACAAACCGCCATACCAGCTGTAATCGTTCCACTATTTCCGTCCACAACAAGTGCAGTTGAAGAAGTAATTGCACTATTAACATTAGCAGTAGCTCCAACATTTCCATCCAATAAAATTGAATCCCCAGCCGCAGAACCTTCTAAAATAAGAGTAGGTGGAGTTTCGGCATAATCATTCATAAGAAAATGTTGAGTAACACTATCTTGTTCAGCATCATCCATACTATCGGCTCTACGATCTTCAAGTAGAATTCCTGCTGTTGCAAAATCTGAATCAGTATTTTCTAATGTAATTTGTTCTACGCCTGAAGCATCAGCATCAGTAATAAGATTAAAAGCACTATCTTCTGTAACAAAGGATGTTAAAAGTGATGCTAAATCTTGATTAGAAAATTCTTTCCAATATTCAACATCATTAGTTTCTAAAATATTATTACCAAGTATTCTGCTAAAAACTAACTCTGTATTAGTTTCCTGTTCAATTTGTTGAGATACAGCTGAGTTATCTTGTTCCATTTGAACTCTAACAACATCTTGAACATCCACAGATAGAATTTGTTTATCAGCATCCCAAGCACTAATAGTTCCTTCGTGTGAACTTAAAGCTATATCTTTTGCAAAATTTTCATTACCCGATACATCCTTCAACACAAAATTTGCTGCAATAGTAGCTTCGGGAGCTGATTTATAATTAAATCCCGAATCTGTAATTTTTATACTTAAAATTTTTCCTATATCTTTTGTAGTTGCTACAAGTTTAACGCTTGTTCCAAATTTACTTGTTATAGTAACTGTAGGTAAATCAGAATATCCAGAACCCCCTTCACCCACATATATTCTTGTAACCTCACCCAATGTAGATGATGTTCCTTCCTCAAACACAATACGATCATTTTTTGTTCCATACGTATCTGTAATTAATAATGCTGTACCAGGCTCACTTTGAAAATAATAACCAGCATTTGTAGAATCACTATCCGTACCATTTAATAAAAGAAAATCACCATCTTCTAGCGTTAAAGAAAAATCTATAAAAGAAGCTTTTGAACCCAATTCTAAATTTAAATAATCATCATAACCATCGCTATTATCTGAATCTTCTAATAAAGGACTTCCCCCCACGACTGAAACAAATCCCGTAGCTGCTACAATTCCTGATCCTGTAGTAGTAAAAACTAGAGGATCGTTTACTCTATACTCACTTCCAACATCATCAACTATAACATCATCTATAGAACCAGTAGCAGTTTGATCAACCTGTACTACAGCTCTATCATTACCTATCGTAGAATCTAAATCAATTACATCACCCGTTGAATATAATATACCGCCACTATCTACCGTAGTATCTGCTACAATTTTCTGAATGGTAAATTTCATCTCTACCTTTTCAGTAAGAGAACTAGCTTTAAGAGTTTCACCTTCTGTAAATGTCCCTTTAACAGAATCCTTTAAAATTTCAAATTCTGTAATTGAATCAGAACCTTGTTGAAATGTAATAGCATTGGTTACAAAACAAGTCGCTCCAGAAGTTTCTCCTGTTAAAAATTCTCCTATAATATCTCCACCATCAGCACCAGGCTGGTTTTGGCATCGTATAAGAGTTTTCCTTAACCACTTACCATCAGAAATTCTAAACATATATTTGTTAGGATAAGCAATTTCAGCTTCCTCAGAAAACATCATTCTTAAAAATAACTTGTGTCCTTCTTGAGTACCTTTAGCTGTATATAAATCTTTAATGTTTTTTAAGAGGTCACGTTTAGAAGTGCCAGATGCTAACGTCTTAGGAATTGCCTGCATAAACTGATTAAACATTTCATCCAATAGAGCAGGAACAGTATTATCAGGATTTGCGTAGTCTAATAATTTTTGAATAGAAGATATAGGATTTGCACGATAGGAAGAAACTGTAGCAGTAGCAGCAGAAGTTCCACCAGTAATAGTTTCCCCTATTTCAAATTTTTGTTGACTTGAAATAAATAATCTAAGATTTTCTAAATCATCTACAAGGACAGTAGCAGTAGCATTGGAAGTTCCACCTGTAATAGTTTCATTTACAACAAACTTACCAGTAGAACCAGTTCCAGTTTCCGTTACAAGTTTTGTTCCATCAATATCTCTTTCGGGCACTATGTATTGCGTATCAGTTTTTTCTAAAACTAAATGGCTAATTGTACCTGAGACAATAAGTTCTGCTGATTCTAAAAACTGGTAATATTGTTTTAGGAATTGGACAAAAATAGGATGATCCGATTGAACAAAATCAGGAACCTGTCCTTCTATCAAAGGAGAAATTTTTGTAATAAGTGATGCGTCAAATGGCATGTCTAATAACTCTGTGTAGTTGTGTAGCTAGTAGAAGTTGTATATGTAGAACTGGCCCCAGTATCACCCACTGCTATCGAATCTATTTCTCCTTGTATGGTAGTATTCACTAAATCTAATTCTAATATTTGATTACGAACAGGTACAATATCTTTAGATGATGGAACAGCTGTTATTCGAATAACAGTTGAAGAGGCCCCATCTATATCAGATAAAGAAGTTACATTTATAGCATTTACTTTTATTGAACCTGTAGCATAATTAACGGTTCCTGCTGTGCTATCTTGGTAATTCCTTGTAATACCTTCTATATAATATCTACGTAAATTACCATTTCCATCATCATCAAAAAATTGTTCATTAGTTGCATCGCCACTAACTTTAAATCCAGAAGATGTTATAATACCACCCCCAGCTTTATTATGTTCAGTATGTGGATTATAAAGAGCATTATTAAAATATACATTATAACCAGTTGAAGCATTTAATGTGGGAGCAAAAGTTTTAGCTAAAGTAACATTTGTTATGTTACTTAAAATTGAAGTATGTGTGTCATCTATAAGACCAGTAACAACTGAATGTCTAAACAAACTACCAAAAGATTGTAATTCATTTTTATTAAAGTCAGTAAGTGTACTGTTAATATCAGTAATTAACTCTGATTTCTCTTTAGTTGTTTTGTTAGAATCATATTTAAAATTGACATTTAAAATAAGATAAGTAATTTCTGGGTCAATAATAACTGGAGTAATAGAAGCTACATTATATTTTTGTAGATCGGCTACCAGTTGTTCTTTTTGAACTGTAGTAAGATTATTACCTGTAGTAGATTTTATTGATATATACACCCTACCATAAGAAGCTGTGCTTGTTACACCAAGAGTAGGATCATAGGAACCAGCCTCACCCCCAAAGACCATAACTGCTTGTGTTTGTGGAAACAATTTTTTTGCAAACAATTTATAGTCTTCGGAAGTTACGCATCTACCTTGGGAGGCATAATCGAGAGGAGCATTTAATTTTATAGATTTAAGACTTTCAGCTTCAGTACCCCCAACTGCTTTTTCAACTGTAGTTACCGTAATGTCTGTAACGGTATCTATTGCTCCAGCAGAAGTAAAAGTTAAAGCACCATTTGCTGCATCTTTATTTGTTACCACATATTGAAGAAGCACTATGTTACCATCGGATATTGATTTACTAATAACACCATCGCCAAAATAAACTTCATACTTACCAGCTTCTACTTCTTGTAAATAATAAACTTCACTTGTAGATACTAATGCAGATATATCTGTAGCTTTAGTAAATGTAGTTTGAGTTGTATCTGAGGAAGAATTCTGTATTTTAACAGTAAGAGTTGATGTGTCTGCTCTATCTTCGGGTAAAAGAAATCTTTGATTAACATCAGATGAGTCTACAGTATATCGAGTAGTGACATATGTACCCTCATAAATTTTAATATTTTTAAAGGGAATTTCTAAACCAGTACTAGATGCCGTGGTAGCTGTAGTAGCTACAAATTGATAGTCTACTTGATTTAATGTAGTATTAAATTTTGTTCCAGCTTCCATAGTTGCTGAAGACATCGAAGAATCATTTAATGTAATATTAACTTCTGCATATGGAGCTCTACAAGAATCTACCTCGTAACCTAAAGTTTTAGCATGTGAAACTATACTAGACCGTAAAGAAGAACTGTCTATAAACATTTCATTTGCTAACATGTTCATATTATAACCAAGATAGTGAGTATTATAAGCAAGAGTGTCTAAAAGAACATTCATACCAGAACCCTCAAAATCATAATCCTTAAAATCTGTCTGAGCTTTAAGAAAAGTTTTTAGGTTTGTTTTTACCTCATCAAAATCAAATTCTGTAACATCTATTCTTCTATTGTTTGCCATTATCGTAATCTCTCTAAAGGTAATGTTAATTCTATTAATTCTGTCGGTGCATTAACCACATAAAATTGTACAGACACATCATAAGCATTACGATCTAAATCTGGGTAAGCTTTAACCCCGACTAAACGAGCTCGGGGTTCAAAGTTTTCAATAACGTCTTGTACTTGTCTTGAAAGAATAATTGCTGTAACTGGAGTCAAATTCTCAAATAAAGTATCTCTTACACCAGAACTTATCTCTGGATGAAAGGGTTTCTCAAACTCATTCATTAATACTAAATTACGAACTGATCTTTTTACAGCTGTAACATTAGTAAGCTTATTTACATCTTTCGTTTTGTTACTCTTACTAAAAAACAAATCTAGATCAGAATAAACCTGAGAACTACGAGTATCAGTTTTTCCTTGATCATCCGTATGAGCATCTGTATTCCGCCAAGCATTAACCATTTATCGTAGACTCCTCGTTTTTATTATTTATACTATTTTATCAAGATTGTGTCTTCATAATATAAGGTTCATGTTTACGCCAAACATTTTTTGCATTAACTCTTAAAATTGGTTTCTTAGTCTCATGTGGGTTTGAATTAGGCATATTAAGAACCACATTTTTCCCCTTTTCCCAAGCATCCAATTGAGCAAGAGTCCTTTTCATTGGACTTCTCTCTTGACGAGCTAATTTTCTCAACTTTTTACTTACTCTACTCATAATTAACCTCCGGCAAATACGTTTGGACTACCAGCTGCGACTGATGTACATGCTGTAATAGCATCACCAACTCTACCACATCCCAAACTATTAACAAAAACTGTGGTAGACCCTGTAGTTATAGGGGCTGTGTGCGGTGGACACGGTGCTGGTGGTAGTTTATGTACTGTATTGATATCACTTTGTCTGCTTACTTTAATTCCATTAGCAAATACGTCAGCTGAACCCACAGCCCTAGTCATTCCAGAACAATGGGGAATATCTGCATCACCTATTCTAGTTACTGCTGGCATTTGTTTTCTCCTGAGCAATTAATAACTGTAATCTATAATTCCACAAAGATATAGCTCTATGTTCATCTTCTGTATGTCCATCACCATCTGTATGTCCTTCTTCAAGAGGTTCGTGATAATGATTATCTGGTATATCGTCATCGGCTGTTTCTAAGAGAAGATGGTTGGATAAATCAGAGTCAAAATCCTCCCTTGCTATTGTAACGGTTGTATCTGGAGCTATATTAACTGTACGTGTAGTGCCTGAAGATACTTCCGTACCAGACAGCGCAACGGATAGTAAAGTCGTTCCAGAAGCATTAATAATTTTCCAAGTCTTTGATCCACCATCTGTTTGTCTAAGTGTCCTTATAGTAGTTCCGCTAGAATTTTTAATTAACAAATCAGATAAAGAGGCTGGAGTAGTTAAACCTCCATGAAGTTTCTGTAATACAGCACTTGCCGAATCCAACATAAGCATTGTGTTTACATCAAGTTCCGAGGTTCCTATCTCAGCCTCAATCCTTATCTCATTTGAATCTACCAACGTACCTATATCTGGAATAAAACTTATAACATGTTTCAACGTACCTAAAGGAATAGCGTCATAATCCGTATAGGTAGTAATCGTATTCGTTTCATCCATTATTTGAAATGCATGTGCCATATTAGTTCAGATTGATCAATGCAGAATCTATGTCTACTTCCGTAGATGCATCAAGATCAAGTGTTCCTGTTATATTTGTTGTTTGATTAGCACTGTATGTTTCAGATACAGCTCCTGTAACAGATTGTGTCAATGTGCCTGAAACAGTTTGTGTAGAATTTCCTTTGATAACCTCAGTTACATTACCATCAACCTGTATATCCCAATTACCTTTAATATATGTGTGACAATTTGTATCTATTGTCAGATTGACATCGCCTTTTACATTAACATATGATGTTCCTGCCACAATTTCGTAATTGTTCCCAACTACTCTTGTTACCTTATTACCGTCACTGTCTATTTCATAAAACGTACCTTTTTTATGATACTCTTGTATTCTTTCAGAGCCAGAAGTGTCGTCATACTCTTTTACGTGACCACTTTCCGTTTCGTATACGTGATTATAGGGATACGATGCGTTATATATGGGTTTTTCATTTGAAGTAAGAGTAGTTGTGAGAGGTTCATCCCATTCTATCTGTTTAGAAGTTGTATCAGGGTCAGAAGTGTTAGCAATAGGAACATCTTTAGTCGTTGCCGCATCCTTCGCAGCTATTATTGCATGACTAGCATTTCGGGCCAATCTATTGGTATCACTCTCACCAATTTTATGCCCAGATGTTCTACTAAATGTAGTTCCATCTAAAGGATATGGGCCATACGTAGGATTGGAAGTATTGCCATCGTCATCTTCCTTAGCATATTGCTTTTTCCCTTGGTCATTTAGTTGAGTAGAATCTTTATGTTGAGGATCGCTAAATCCTTTACGGTGATCTGCGGCCGCAGCTGGAACTCCGGGCAAGGAACCTATTATAACTGGCTGTTGTTTTTCTACAGCATCACGAAAAAATCCCACAACCCAAGATCCCTCGACAAGCCAAGAAGGGGTGTTACCCATTCCATGCATGGAAGGATCAGTAACAGGGTGCATTACATGAGCCCACGGTAAATCTGAAGTGGGCATTGTAGAAAGGTTTTCGGTGTGGTATCCCAAACAACGAACACGAACCCGACCTAATAAATCTGGGTCATTTCGGTCTTCCACAACCCCAACGAACCAAGAAAATCCATCTTGACCCATAAAATAAGATTGATTTGCCATGCTAATCCTTATAATATATTATAGGATTATTTATAAGCATTAATGTAAGTCGGGATCACGGCCAAATCGGTTTGCGTCAGGAAAATACTTTTCCATAACCACATCATTTCTACCTTGGTCTTGGTATACACCTAGAGCATATTCAGCCTCTTCCAGAGACATATTCAAAGTTAATATCTCTCTAGCAACAAGGCGATACCTTATTGTATCTAAATTGGGCATGATGATGTTTATTTAGACAAACTAAATGTTGACGTAAATGTTTCCAGCTACAATAACTCGTTCAAAGTCTGTTTTTTGGGGTTTTGTACCGTGATATAACCACCCAGGCCACATGATTAGTTCCCCTTGTTGGGGTTGAACCCAATATCCTTTGGAATTATCTCCAATATCAGCCCATTCTTCGGAATTAAATCCAGTATGAGGGAAATGTAGTGGAGAACAATCTTCTGATACAGCAGAATAATACACCCAACTCCAAGGATGGGGCCAATGATCATGAGTCTTTGTCCAATCCCCCTCGTAAGAAATAGAACCCCAACAATCATATGTTTCAAACTTGAGTTTATGTGGACTATGTTTCTGAGCAAGGTCTATTGCCTGTTGACCTATTTCTTTAAATAGAGAATCTTCCTTTTGCATAAACCACCCTGTCATTAATGCCTTAACATTGGTCTTACGTCCTTGCTCATCTCCTCTTTCCAGAATGGTTCTTTTAATTTGAAGATCAGTCTGAGGCCCGAACCCTACCTGTTTGGTAATGATTGGAAATCGATAGGTAAAATTGAGATTATCAGGATGGTATCTTAGTTCAGTTGTCATAATATTTAATTACATGGTCAGCAATAACTTTACTACCAAATTCATTGGGATGTCTATCTTCATCATTTATTGCACATTTCTTCCAACCTACTTTTGCCAATAGGTTAGACATAGATAGAGATTTGCCTCCGAAAACTCTATCGCCAGGAAAATTAGGGAAGACTGATTTATCTATCTTGGTATAATACGGGCTCTCTATCAAATCCATTCCTACTCTAATACCATAATCTTTTGAAAAATGGGGGTGATTCCATTTTTCTCGCCTAATAATTGGACAAATAGACTGAAACATTATTACATCAACATTTTTTATCTTACAAATTTCTTGTAATGAATACACATATCTTAAATAAGCTCTAATATTCCCTTTGGGATGCGTCCCACTTTCTCTTTCATCGTTTTTTGACACCCAATGTTTCTTATCAGGATCTTCATAATTAATTCTGTTGCTTCCACTCCAGACAACAATCAATTTACCGATATCTTTTTCGGATATAATAGCATCCAACGCTATAGAATAGATAGCCCAGTTACCTAATCCCTGTATCGATAAATTATCTAGAGGTAAATTTAAATGATTGCTTACAATTTCTGGCCATATGGGAAAAGGTTCTATATATTCCCAATTTGAATCCTTGAACTGACCTCGATTCATTTGATCTACATAATTAACACAATAACTATCGCCAACAACAATTAACTTCTTCATACAGCCCAGTCTGGTTTGGAAACATATTCTTCATACCACTTAACATCCAAATTACCAGAGATCATAATACGTTCATGTTCACATTCATGCTCGGGTACGTAATGATTTACCCATGAAGGAAACATTGTAAGTTGGCCTGTCTTTGGATATACATAATAATCCTCATCCACAGTAGGAAATGCAAGTGGGGCACAGTCTTCACAAGCCTCAACACAGTAAGTATACGACCATACAGATGGCCAATGCGTATGTGGTTTGCATATATGCCCTTGTCGATAGATTAATCCCCACGATTCGTTGACAAAATAAGTAATAGGATCGGGAGTCCCATCATCATTCGTCCTTAGAGCCAAAGGAAGGTCTTTTGCAAAGTCCGTAGCCATGGCACCAAGGGCTCGAAAACTCTCATAGTCCTCATGCATCTTCCATTGAGTCATAAAACAGGAAGCAGAACTGTTTCTGCCTTCTAATGCATCTCCTGCTTCCCAGATATCATACTTGAGGGCATCATTAAGAGTCATAACCCCAGACAACTGCTTCGTAGCCCTCGGAACATTAAAATGCATACTCTGTTCCAGTTCCATCGTTCTTACCTTGAACTTTTCACTGAAAACAGGTTGATTACTTATTCCTTGTGGATTGACTTTCGAGGCTAGATCACTTAACGCACTCAATGAATCGTCCTTTCTCCTAGCTTTTCACGCATTTGCTCTCGATGAGTAGGAAGATTGCCTTTAATAAAATCAAGCATACCCATAATATCCTCATCAGACATAACACAAGAATATAATTCAAGTGCAACCTTCATCATACATGCGCCTGTAGCAAGAAGATCCTCTTTATCCGTTGGACTAACATGCTCATTAGCGATATCGTACAACTTCTTTTGAATTACTTTCATTTGATCAACTGTTGGCATGAATTTCCTCCAAAAATATATAGTCTGATTTTCCTTTAGCAGGTTCCACAGAAAGGAATACCGATTTCATATTCTTTTCCTTTACAGGAACGAATACAGGCTTGTCAAGAGGTGCAAGACCTTTCGATTTAAGCTTTTTGTTTTCGGCCGCAGTCAATTTCTTGGATGCATAATAAGGAACCCCATCATGGAGCTCCATTTCCTCATATGAATCCATATCAGAAAAGACATCAAGAATTTTTCCTGCTACTTTCTCTTTATATATGTTCGTGTACTTAATTGTATCACCTATATTAAACGACATCACTTACTCCTTTTTCCTAATGTCAAACCAATATACCATTTCCAAAAAACCACTGCTAGTAAATACTCTCCATTATACTGAATATCGTATATCACTCCGATAAACCTTAGCGGGGCTACCCATTCGTCTGAAAATTCTCCGTATCTAAGCATGATTGTGCCATTTCCTTACTGTAAAATCTATTCCTATTCTTTTTTTATGCGTTGTAATCTTTGATGCTGAATGTGGTATTCGAGGATCAAAGACTACGAAGGATGCTGGCACCATAGGTATCGCTTCATCACCGTGAAGAAACAACCCCCCATCATCGGGGCCCCAATCAGAATTCAATAGACCAAAAACCTTTATATAATGTGGATCAGCATCGTGGTCTGTATGCGTGTTGTCTAGTCTGTGTTCGTCTTTCATCGATATTCCACAAAAAGATACGTCTGGTTGAAACAAATCCTGCCGTTTACCGTATATATTCATAAGAAGACCCATGGCCAACCCAGCAAGAAGAGGCTCCTTCACTTCTCCGTCAATAACATCTATCTTTAGATGCTTATGCTCAAAGGGTTTACCTTGTGGATACTTCATATTCCATCGATCACTTTGAGTCACATGATACAACATGCTGTCAAGGTAATATCTGGAACAACAGTCCTCAATTACCTCCAGCATATTTAAACTCCTTAGAAGCACACTTCTCAAGCTGTTCCATAATCTCTTCGGTGAAGTATGTTTTCGGATCATTCAAAATTGTCTTACCGAATTGTTTACTTCCATCAGGCAATTCATACCGTGTAGACACCTTTTTGAATACCTCGTACTTCTCGGCCAGTTCCAGTAGTCCATAATAACGATCTAATCCCTTATTGTATGTCAAACGAACATCGACCATTCTATTTTCCACAGTCAATCGGGATTTATGATTCTTACAATGAATAATATTACCGATTACCTCTGTACCATCCTTTTCTTTCTTTCTACTCAGATAAACAATCGAAGAAGCCGCATATTTAAGTCCAGAACCGCCACCCATCTCTTTTTGAGGAAACATGGAACCTACTACATCGTAGGTATGATTGGTGACAACCATCGGAACCTTTGCACGCCCCAGTTTAAGTGTCAATACCCGAAACGCAGCCTTGAGAACCTGAGCTCGTGTCATGTCTCTGGTTTCTTTTCCTTCGGCCGTATCCTCGACCTCTTTCGTGGTGGACAACATGCCCAGAGAGTCGAGACACAGAAACAACGGTTTGCGGTCTGCTTCGTTTTGAGCCGAGTATGCGTCCAGTATCTTGAGGGCCTGATGCCGAAACTCCTGTACCGTGGTAACAGGCATAATCAGCATACGTTTGGAATCGATTCCTCGATCAATAATGAGTTGTTTCGTTAACGCACTTTCACTCTCAAAATAAATGACACCCGACTCAGGGTCTTTATCGAGAAAATTCTTTACGATACCCATCAGAAAATACGTCTTACCTGTTGCACTCTCTCCGGCGAGGGCCGTAATCTTATTAGAAGGAAGGCCACCGTGAAGTGACCCAGAGAGAAGAGCATTAAAGACATACGAACCCGTATCAATAAAAGAGTCTACATCTCCTGCTTCTACGCCATCAGCAACAAGAGAGGCATACTCATTACCTACGTCCTTAATAACATTCTTTAAAAAATCTGTCATGATACCTTTCAGTATATACTAGTCAATACGATTTGTCAAGACCGTTTTTTCGCTTTTTTTCGAATTCGCTTCGCTTTGAATCCCAGTATACGACAAAACTCACATTCATCCCATATCCATTGAAGGAATTTCATTCCTTGCACCTCGGAAGGCCTAACCAGTTCCACGTAATAACCTCACAACCCTTACTCAACAGGTAATCAAGCTCCTGTTCTTCACTCAGACATGCATCCTGCCCATCTATTACTCTTATAAATCGACAGTCCTTCTGCGTGGCTCGACTGGCCAGATGTTCTGCACTTGTCTTGCCTGTCTCTTCATGCAGATTAACATCAATTATAGTATGCGCTGCACTCAGTACATGGTTTACAGGAAACGGTAATATGCTACATGCATTTAAAAAGGAAAGAACCACAATGGGTAGTAATATTCTCAGTGACCTAGCTCCGTATTACGCCGAACTGCCTCTTCATAAGACATACACTCAAAATCCTTCGCATATTTAAAACGAGGCTTGCCTGTTTTAGAATCCACTCCCATAAACTTAGCCACATCCATAACGATCTCTGCTTTGTTATCCTCTATAGCGGATTCACATGTAGCTTTGTCACTATAAGACTGAGAGTATTGTACCCAACCTACATTCACAGGTAGAGTAGTCATAATTAGAACTGTTATAAAATATATCATGGTTTAATATTTATGGTATCGGTTAAGTAAATGAATGCCGCTCAGGTTTAGGGGGCCGTGGCTTATAGCTATACTTCGGCCCTTTCACATAGACTATGTATAATAATGGAATGTTTCACTGGATACTTATTGCATTTATAGATTGGGAAAAGGTTGTCAGTTTTACCCCCACCCCCTGCTGATAAAAAAGGGGAGAGTGCGGGCCACACTCAACTTCATGATTATACGAAAGCCCATTCGGGCACTCTCCCAGAGTTAAAGGGTAATCTATTTGGACGGTAAAGCTACGACTCTCAACTCCATTTAGACGTTACCCTCGAAGGAAACATCATAGATTTTTTATTAAACTCACAGTTAAAATCTACCAAAAACTCTGTCTACGCCTCGATCCAATGGGCAACGTCATTAATTAAAGCCAAGTACGAGGACTTATAAACGATCCGTGGCAGGGAAATTACGCTCTACGCCAGTGAGGGGAGCAACCCATGCCCTTGACCTATTTTACATCCGACCCCATAGTGTGCCAACGGACTATGCCTAGAACCCGATCAAGTGGGTAACACACGGTGTTTTTGGGGTTTACTCTACAAATTCATTCTCTCTCCTCTTTCTCAGTATGTTTATATAATAACACAGATATAGTAATATGTCAAGTGGCCAAATGAAATTAATTTAATCTTTATGGCATATGTGTTATTTCTGCAACAGGCAGCATAGTTAATATAACGGGCTTATCAGGTATTGTCAAGTCCCTTTCGGTATAAAATATGGGGGATCTCTCAGGAAATGCTCTGAGTCTGGGAATTCATATCACAACAACTTCATGTTTATTTCAGCCTTTTTAATTATATTCCGCAATGGTTGGGCGAGAACAATATTAAAGCCTATCCTCTAGCTCCCATACTCTCTCAATGACTTTGCTTTTATTCCTCGGCAATTCTCCGTATATACTACTCGTATCGTACCACCAAATGATACCGATACTCACTCTATTACCCGAATAGGGGCGTACTCTATGTGGCATATTGCATGGTATTCTCACAAGTCTATTGATGACAGGTGGAATAATATCGCCTGTTTCTAGCTCTAATTCTCCTCCGATATCAGGTGTTTTTACGTAGTATAGAAACGTGTATTTCGGCAGTTTTTTAGGAAAATATTGTATTGTATTATGTGTGCAGTAGCTCTCAATATCATTGTGCCATTGGGGTTTTATTGGTCTTATGTTATACCATGCCGTAGCCCCACTCAGCTGCTCAGAATATTGGGTTAGCGATATCAAATTTTGAAGCGAATTTTGCGGCGAGCAACTCTCCCCATACCAGTGTACCTTACTGTATTCTATATGAAGGGATGTCAGATCATTGTAGTGTTTATTCTCTAGGAAATTATCGATGATTTTTATCATTAGAAAACGTCACATTGAGTTATAACGTGACGAAAAAGAGCCCCTAATTGTATCGTATCCTCTAGCGTTAGCCCCCGTTTTTCCAGCCATTCTTCCTGTAAATCATAGGCCTCTTTCTCTATCAGTCCCTTGCACATCATCGAATATCCTTTATAATCACGATGATATTGCATATGGTGAACCAGTTCGTGTAGCAATATGGATTGATCTTTGACAGAGGCAACCCAGAAATCCTTGTTCAAATAGATGGTTTTTGTCAGGTGATTATACAGGGCGAGTATGTTCGATTCATCACCATCATAGTCTATGCATATCTTTTGATCGGGCTTCTTATCGCAATCGTGAGAGAGCAAGAAAAATTCCTTGCCATTCTGAATATAGGTGATATTTGGATGATCAGGAATAGGCCATCCTGTCTGAGTCGATATCCATAACATTAATGCCGTAATTATTTCTTTCATATTAATGCACGTTGGGAAAAGGGTCTACCACAGTACCTTCTAAGAGCATCTTGAGAACAACAGCACTATTACAAAACCTTTTCAATCTGGCCTCCAGATGTTCATAACTTAGTTCATTTTCATCACAGCATTCTCGAATTGCTTCTTCATGAAATTCTATTGTTATTCTCATATTAGTACCATCCTAACAGGAGTTTTGTCTCTTCGGGCACCATATCCATAGAAAATGGTGGGTCAAAAGTTGTCTCAACTTCTACCCATCTTACGTCTTCCACATACCCTGCCTGACGAATATCATGTATAATCTGGTCTGCAAAGGGGCAAAATGCGCTTGTGAGGGTATGTAATATGACTACCTTATGTTTCTCATCATTAATATCTATGTCATATATCAGCCCCAAATCGTATAAACTGGCCGAGGGTATCTCTGGGTCATACACATTTTTTAGGTTTTCTATTATAAGATTTTTATCGATCATTTACCATCACCAAATGCGTTCTATCTGGGCCACAATTAACAAATGTGTGGTCTTGTGTTGTATCCACCTCATACACATATCCGTCAGCCGGTACATGTTCCAGCGTGGAAGTACGTGGAAAAAGAAAATATGCATCAGGATTTGTCTCTATGGCAAGGTGATATCGAGACACTTTATCTCTGTGTATCGAGTAGGTGGAGTGTTTTTCCATCATCATAATACGAGAACGACATACTTTATGGTCATTTATGATTGTCTCAAATAGGGTATTTTCGTAGAAATCGTTAAGAATATTGTAGTCGGATTCTTTTCGATTTGTATCCTTAAAACTTCCGCAGCCCTCTGTAAAAACGTCATGACATTCAGTACTATGTTGTAGACATGTCTGGCGAAGCAGATTGCCCTGGGCTATATGCCACATGTTCTCCAGTAATCGATCACGTAGGCCATTCCACTCCCACTGAAGTTGTTCTATATCATAATTATACTTGTTCAGCTTTTTCAAATTGCTCTCTCAAAACGTCTGCATCAACACACCAAAACTTATTGTTTGTTGGTTTGGATTTAAATTGCATGGACACATGATCATTCAATTCTGGTAGATATTGCATAACATATAATACACACTCTTCTTTATTCTCGAATTTGGGGTTATTGAAGACATAATAATCATGACCATCACCCCCCATCCATAGAGCTACTAGAAGAAATGCGGTTGATTTAAACACCGAAACTCTCTCCACAACCGCAACTACTGGATGCAGTAGGGTTTCGTACCGCAAGAAAACTACCTCCTAATTCCTCTACATAATCTATCTCACTGCCCGCAACGTACATTTCCGCCAAAGGGTCTAGTACGAGGACATCTTCTATGGGATTCGACCATTTTACATCTGGCCAATTCTTCTTAAAATCCCACACATAGCTAAATCCACTACAACCCCCGGCCTTAACACCGAGAGTCACGTAGTCTCCATTAGATACACTCTTGAGATATTCTATTGCACGATTAGTTATTGTAATCATACAACTATTTAGTTTAAACGATTTGCTTGTCGCAACAGATAAACTAAAACTGTCTCCCAATAGGACTTAGCCCAATCGGATTTACTCCGATTCAGTGCAATGCGGGCAAGGTCTATTCTCTTCTCTAACGAGAGTGTCAAGAGCCTCTTTCTCCCTTATCTGGTCTACGATATCCATGAAGATCGCAAAGAAATCCTTCATTTCCGCAGATTTATCTGCTTTGAACTTCGGAACGCATAGAGTTTTCACAGTCTTATCTTGTGCCATGATAGCAGTCCTTGCTTCCAGACATGATTCCATAGACGGCATTTCTGTGGTATAATCTCCACCACCAGCAATAGCTGAAACGATCAATAGAGCTTTCAACATCATGCGTAACCGTCCGATGCTTTGTCAGCAATGAACTCGTCAAAGAGATCGCCCACTTCATCGACATCATATCCAGTAATTTCTGAATTAGCATTTATCGATGCGTAAAGCTCCTCATACGTTTCCGCACCATCATTGATAGCGGTCATGACAGCATCCTCTATTGTAGTCTCTACTTCCTCTGGTTCCACAATTGGCCCCACAGGTTCAGCCTTAGCTGCGTATATTGAACTTCCGTAACCCATTATATCTTACTCCATCCGTTAGGTTCACATTTAAATTTTTCAGTACCGATTAGCACCATATCGCCAACCATAGTACTCCGACATCCATCACCATCAAACATCTTAGTGACTTCTTTATTGTTCCACCATGCATCATCGATGCTGTTGGTCAACTTAAAAGCCCTCTCTAATTTGTCTGTAGCGGATAAGGATTTTTCTATGTCTAAAAACGCAACAGTATTCACACCTGCCGGGCCATTATCATGGATCACAGCAACCTTCTCACTCTCAAGAGTTTTCAATAATGCGTCTAATTTTTTGTTCATGTCGTAAACACTCCTATTGGGGAACCGTTAACAGTCGTTTCGCCCGGACTCATAATATCACCTAGATCAACCGTTGTCACCGTTCTAAAGGTGTTACCAATTTCATCAGTTTTTTTACTAAATTCAACAGAGGCAAAAGCACCATGTTTTGAATACCTAGAAGCAACGATGCTTTCAACCGTACCAACCTTGGTAGGAAAATGAGCACCATAGTTGAAGGTCAATTTATCACCAATTTTGATACCTTTAATGTTCAGAATAGTAGTCATCGTTACACTCCTGCCCTTTCGAGAGCGTCTTTCCAGAGCTTCATTGCACCCATATCGGTAGCAAAACCTTCCTCCGATGCGAAATCCATCGTGGACGATCCCATAACGGATGTTCCAATACCAAAATCAAGTATGGCAAGAGCAATACCGTCAACGGTATCAGACCAAAGAACCTCTGTTCCGGCCCTCATTTCAAGACCACCTTTTTTCGCACTGATAAAATCGATAATTGCCATTTTTCTCTCTCTCTCTATTATATTACTAGTATACATGACCAAATAACTTTTGTCAAGTTAAATCGTAACTCATAAGTCCTTGATTTCATTAAGAATAAAAACTTTTTTCTTACCTTTACCTACGGTAAACTCAGAAAATCCGTTGGGAATAGGTTTGTTCCACCCATTTTTTCTTGCAGCAGAGACACTGGGGAATAACCCAGCTACATGCATAACGTGTGCAAGCATCCAGTTGTCCTTGAGAACAACAGCGCCAGCATCGAAACCAAATAATTCCATCTCTTCTGCGCTCACATCAAGTGATACAAAATTCACTTCACTACCCATCGACAAGGGCCTTTGCCATCATTCTTACCAAGCCAGGTTCGGCATCAGTAACCTCGACAACCTTAAAGGTGCCTTCACCCTTAATCTCATTAAGGATCATGCAATGCTCAGCAGCATTGCCAGGGCAACCTTCTGAGGTGACAATATCACCAGTTTCAATATTTCTAATTTCCCAAACCATTATATTTCTTTCTCCAATTTTTCCTCAACTATTTCCTTATACCACGCTTTCGCAGCCTTTTCAATCTCATGGGGATAATACCCAAAAATTCCCATCCTCTCTGTTGACAGAGCAAGGACTTCTTCATACGTCATTTCTTTTTTCATCATATGTAATAGTACCACAGTAAATGGCTTTTGTCAATAGGGGTAATGTCGATTTTGGGGGAGTGTGATAATTATATCACATGGGGGGAATTATCGTTTCTTCTTGGCCAACTCTAGGGCTATCCAATTTTGTGCTCTGGTATTTCTAACTTTCTTTCTTAGTAGGCTTTGTACACGTTTCCATACTGATTGAAATATGTCCTCACCAGCATCGTTGTTATCTACAATGATCATCCCACCCTTAAAGAAATTATTAAATCGTCCTATATTTGCTTGCACATCTTTCCATGATTTAACTACAATAGATTCGGGCACACTACGAGCACGTTTTGCGTTGCGTTGTAATGCGACATCAAGTGAGGTGTTCACAAAAATCATATGTGTGTCATAACCCAACTCTTCCAATCCTCTTGCTTGATCCAATAGTCTATCGGCATCATGGCCAGTACCATCTATGATGAGTCCAAGTCTACCCTCAACATAGTTTGCCTTCCTCTTCTTGGCAAGTTTACCAGCATGTTTACGAAGAGGTTCCCTACGGTCAAATTCTGATTCGGGCATCTTGAGTGACAGACTTGCCTTCTTTATAAGCAGTTCAAATGCAGGGTCAGAATTGACTATCCTGAGTCCTGTTCCACCAGTAGTCTTCCTAACTACGAAAGACTTACCACTGCCAGGGCCCCCTGCTAAGAAAAAGGCCTTAAATATGTTGGGGTCATAAACCCCCTCCTGTAATTCGTGGAAGTATTTCATTTTGTTGTCCTATTAACTCTTTTCGTAACTGTTTACGATCCTGTATGTATCTACCTTGTCTGTGCATTTCTACGATATATTTATGCTCATCTGAAATTTCTATGGGGGTACGTTCTTGGGTTTGGAAATTCATCTTCTTGATTCGGTTCTTAGTCCTTGCCATTTTTACATTCCTTTTCAGTTTAAGTTTATGGATCATAGGATTTAAGTTAATAGCATTCTCCTTTCTTATTATAGGTTATACAATTCAATTAATTCGGTTGGCCTAAGTTGAGTTTTGGGTACTGGGGTACTTTCACCAAGAGGTAAAGGTTTGTCTAAGCAATCTTTCACACAAGTCATATATATTTGATGACTTCTAGAAATTTGACTAAACGTATGATGTAGACTTCTTATCATAAAAGGGCCTCTGTAAAATTTATCAACAGATTCGTTATCTCCACTTTTTGACATAGCATTATATGGTAAATTTATCTCGACAATATCCCCTGCATGAATTGCTGTATGCCCATTAACTCTCATACTGACAGACAATCCGGCGTTCAATTGCGATGTTTTTGACTTACTTCTCTGTAACCAAGTGTTGGGATTGTATGCAGAAAAGGGATAAGTACCCTTGGAAGTTGTAAAATGAGCATCATTTTGCTTAGCAGTATCCTTTATCGATACAGGTAACAAATAACTTTTTGAAGCAAAATCTGCTACTGTATTTCCGTCTTCATCTACAGGTGATTCACTATATAATGGATGTGACTGGGCTCGGCCTTCTCTATCGAGGTCATTAATATTATGTTCATTTTTGAAGGTATCAAAATAATTATAAGTCGATGTAGAATACGTCTTATTAAAAATATCATGAGTAATAAGAGAAGACCCATATGTACCATTAGCGCTACTGCCTAGAGTATCAGCACTCATATCGATATTATAAGAATGTATCTTTGAAAACTCTTGAAGGATATTTGGTTGGCCATGAGGAAGTGTTGTTTTCCCTCTAGTATGGTCTGTTGTATAAGTACCTTTATTTTTTTCGGCATATAAACTTTCTAATGACCTAAAATGAAATCCCCACATTGTTTCATAAAACAAATATGATGGAGCTCCCATCTCAACAGATAATGCTTGCGCTTTAGCCATTTCAATCAAATCAAAAGGATGTTCATCTGTGGCTAAAACTTGTTTTAAACCACGACTAGGTTCAATAAACAAACGCTTAGTGCTTTGCAATTCACCTCTTAAAATACTTTCTACAATAGAAGAATATGTCCCTTTAAATGTCTTTGATACAGTTTTTCTTTGATTGAACATCGCTTCCATTGATATAAAATTAAGTACAAGTGTCTGATTAGTTCCACTAGTTTGAATCTGTGCTTCCGAATTATGAAGGAAAAATACTTGTTCTGTAAAGTCTATAATGTCATCTTGAAATTCTAGAGAAGGTGTTTTAAGTTTTAATTTCAAGAGCTCTTGCCCTATCAAGGGCATCAAGTTCTGTATATTAAAGTTATCAGAAAAAACAAGTGTCCCACTTAAAACTGGGTTTAAAGTATCCTCATAGATAGATATTTCAGATATCTCAGCAGTTATATCTACAGTTTGATTGTCGGCAGTGATAATTATTGCAGTCTCTAAAACAAATTGTCCAGCAAATCCTATACTGCTAGGGTCAATGGCCATTAAAATACACTCTCTGACATTAATTTTGTATATTCTTTTGAAAATAGATCCAGATATGAAGGGTCAAGAAGTTTAATTTTTCTCTTTTTATCCTGCTCAGCTTCTTCATATTCAAGGTTGGTAACTGCTGTAGCAGCAGGATAATCTGTATTAACAGTCCCTACATTAATCTTTTTTGTAGTATCTCCAGAAGTTTGTGATATTTCATAGTGATGTATCCCACTAGGATTGGAATATTTGTCTGCCATGAAAGAAAGAAATTGTGGCGTAGTCATGGGCCAATCATGATATCTATCTGTAACATCATTCATCAACAACACTATCCAATGATATTCGACATCACCATATAATTTATGTGCAATACTCTCAGGAGACTCCCCTTCTTTTACTTCGTATGTATCAAAGACAGCAGTATTTGCTTTAACCTTTGTCCTTACTGCTACTCTTCGCAAAAGATTTTTTACAAGTTTATATTTACCATCTCCTTTAGAATCGTAATATATGTTGGGCATAGCTCTAAAATACATAATTAAAATCCTTGTTCGATACGTTCTCTTGTTATCGTTTCTATTTCTGCAAAAGATAATTTAACACTAGTTCTTTGTGGTGGGGGGCCTTGATCACCAGTTCTATGTGGGGTTGGTTCATAAGTTGCATACTTATCTCCACCATATTGTACATCCATACCCGTTAAATAACAAGTAGAAATTCTGTTAAGATATGGATTTTCATTATTCTGATAAAAATAATGTATATCAAATGTGTCGGGTATTTTTAATATTCTGCCCATGCCCAAATTAGCAGTAGATCCGGCTACTGTAATACTACTTAACATACTTGGCATCATGTGTTTTTTAAAGGTGAATACTATTTCATCAACAGTTTCAGCTTCTTTTCTGCTTTTGGGTAGAAAATTAAAATCAAAAGAAAAATCTCTACGACCCACATCAGTAAACATCAATTCCATTTTACTCCCTATTACTGCACCACTCTTTATCTGTGCAATGGTTGATGCGCCTGGAGCAAATGTATCTGCTGCAGCTTTACCTGCCGATGCAGCAATCAGACCAGCACCCTCTGCAACTGAACCACCAATTTTCTCCATGTTATCCATAGTCCAAAAATCTGCTTTACCTGCCAATGCAGCAATTATAGTCTCTCCAGTATTTACTATGGCCTGAGCCCTACCAGAAATTTCATCATCTTTATAATTAGCTTTATATGATACTGAAACACTTGGAGGCATGTAAAGAGTGATGGCTCTGTCCAGTTTAACTGTAGGAGGGCGTTTAAAAGCTAAAGAACCAGATGGAGCAGAAGATACGGTACTAGCAGACCCGGCTCCCTGATTTAAATTTTCGTCAATAAAATTTTTATCTGCAAAAGCAGACTGTTTTTCTTTTGGTTTTGTACTACCTCTATTGCCGGCATGCCCTTGGCCTGCTGTTGAAACAGTAGCTACTTTTCCTTGTTTAGCCTCATTTATCATAAACATCACATAATGACCTTGTTGTTCATCACCTTCAACATTCTCTGGATATGATAAATGTTTTGATCCGCCTCCCTGATCATGAAGAGCTCTAGTGTCACTAGAATTTGTGCCGCCGCCAGGCACAACAGACCTAAGAACCGTAGAAATATTACTTGTGGCTTGTCGAGCTACAGCACCTGCTATCTGATTTGTTAATGCGCTTCCTATAGACATGTCTAAATATCCTTACGAAAGTATTTATGGATTATGGCATACAAAGGTAGATTTACTCCCAAAAATCCAAAAAAATATAAAGGAAATCCCCACAATATTGTATATCGTTCTTTGTGGGAACGTAAATTTATGGTATATTGTGATACAAGTGGATCTATTATAGAATGGGGGAGCGAAGAAATCATTATACCCTATTTATCCCCTTGGGATGGCCGAATACACCGTTATTTTCCCGATTTTTATATTAAAGTCAAACAAGCAAATGGTTCATTAAAAAAGATGATCATAGAAGTTAAACCTAAAAAACAATGTAAACCACCCGAACAACCTAAGAGAAAAACAAAGAGGTGGTATAAGGAAACAAAGGCTTGGGGAATAAATTCAGCAAAATGGAAGTATGCAAATGAATGGTGTAACAACAACGATATGGAGTTTAAGATACTAAACGAAGATCATCTAGGAATTTCGTATAAATAGTGGTATGGCTGTAAGCAAATACATACAAGCAGTTAAAGATGAAGCAAAGGGCCGACCACGATCTACTGCGTGGTATAGAGAAAAAATTAAAGAATTTGGTACGCCTGGAGCTTTAGATTTAATTCGGGACGGTAAAAGAGATAACAAACCCTTTTACGGTAAACTGAATATGTTTGTCTATGATCCAAAATGGAAAAAGAAGTTGCCCTACTACGATACCTTTCCTCTAGTACTTCCACTAGAAAATTATCCTGACGGATTTCTTGGTATCAACATGCATTATCTGCCTATATCTCTGAGGGTTAGACTTCTTGATCGATTGGTGGACTTCTCTAACAATACAAAATTTGATGAGTCTACTAGATTGGTAGTTGATTACAGCAAACTAAAAAATATTAAACTAATCAAACCTACCATACACAGATATCTAAGTGGTCAAATGAAATCACAAATACGTAGAATAGATGCAGATGAATTTACTATCGCCACTCTCTTGCCAGTACAGAGATTTAAGAAACAATCTGCTGGTGCTGTATGGTCAGAATCGAAGGGAATGATCTAATGTCAGTTGTACCAAAATTTCTAGAAGGAACAGCATTCGGTGTACTAAATGATGTTCTCTCTATGATGCGTTCTAATGAAGGATATGCTCACCCGAATAGATATGAAGTTTTGATTCATCCGCCATTAGCCCGACCAAGTGCAGTAACTAATCAATCTGCAAACGAGATAAATGAAATAGATAGCAGAGAAAAAGCCGACATTTCTATGAGATGTGAAAGTGTAACATTGCCTGGCCGTGGTGTTGCAACAGTAGATGATACTAACATATATGGCCCACGAAGAACAATTGCTAACAATGTATCATTTGCAGATTCAGTTAGTATGACATTCCAATCCAGTTCTGATTTAAGAGAAAGAGTAATGTTTGAGAAATGGCAACACGCTGCCTTTAATCCGAAAACATGGAATTTGGGGTATTACAATGATTATGTTGGCTCTACAGAAATATATCTTTTGGACAAGAACGAACAAAGAAGATATGGCTTGAAACTATGGGAATGTTTTCCAAAAGAAATAGGACAATCAGATTTGGGCTATGATTCAAACAATCAAATAATGAAAATAACTATACAAATGAATTTTAGATATTGGACAACTTTGGATATAAACCAACAGGCTCCAAGTCTGGGAGATAAATTAACACAAACATTGGTGAATAGCGTTGAACGAAATATATCTCGAAACATACCAGCAGTTTTGAGGAGTTTATGATAAAGGAAGAAAATTATGGCATTACCACAGTTACACACTGCAACTTATGAATTGGAGTTACCGTCTACAGGAGAAAAAGTAAAATACCGACCTTTCCTTGTTAAAGAACAAAAAGTTCTGATGATAGCACAAGAATCTGAAGATGACAAGCAAATAGAACAAGCATTTGCACACATTATTTCTGAATGTACTTTTAAAAAACTAGAGCCTTATAAGTTACCTCTATTTGATATAGAATTTCTATTTTTAAAAATAAGAGGAAAATCTATAGGAGAAAAAATTACAGTTAATGTTTTATGTCCTGATGATGAAAAAACTAGAACTGATGTTGAAGTTAACTTAGAAGATATAGCTGTTTTGATGAATGTTGATCATACTAATGAAATAGAACTTACAGAAAATATTAAAATGTTTATGAAATATCCTACATTGTCTGATATGTCTGGTTTTAGTAAACAAGGAGAAGTTGTTTCTGTTTTTGAAATGATTAAAAATTGTGTATTTGAAATTCATAATGATGAAGAGATTTTTAATGCTGTAGACATTTCTTCAAAAGAGTTAGATGATTTTATAGACCAAATGTCTACAGAAAACTTTGAACAAATTAATAATTTCTTTAATACCATGCCTAAACTACAACACGTAGTTAAAGTTAAAAATCCCAAAACGAAAAAAACAGGAGAAGTTAAGATAGAAGGTATGCAGAGTTTTTTCGTCTAGCCCTTTCTCATGATTCTCTGGAAAACTATTTTAAAACAAATTTTGCAATGATGCAACACCATAATTATAGTTTAACAGAGTTAGAAAATATGTTGCCATGGGAAAGGGAAATTTACATAGGATTATTGGTGCAATTTATAGAAGAAGAAAGACAAGCTATGAACGAAGAAAAAGCAAAGACACAATAATGGTGCGAGATGGTCTTATAAAGGCTGCAATAGTGTTAGTTCCTACATATATTACAGCGTATATATCAGATAAAATGATATATGTAATACCTATGTTAGCAGCTGCAAGTTTTATTGCTGCCAGTCTGACTTCTTCTCCTAACACAGATCGTAGGGTAGAAGAAGACGGATATAAAAAGGATAGTCAAGATGGATGATCCCATATTATCAGCAGAACTTGCGGCACTGGAAATTACAGAACTTCTTTTGCCTTATATTGGTATGGTGATGATTGTTATCTTTGGGTTTATGCTCAAGGATTTTGCTACTAAAATGAGTAAAGGTATTGCCTTCTCTATGAATAAGCAATTTCAAGAGGGAGATCATGTTCTTATTGATGGTGAACGAGCACTTATCGTTAAAATAGGGTTGACACAGACCGTATTTGGTGTTACAAAGAGTAATGGAGAATTTGATGGGGATTATGTGTGGAGATATGTGCCTAATGAACGTATAGAATTTCTTAAACTTGAAAAGATCATTTTTGACCATACTCCCCTAAATAATAAAGATAGGATTACTGTCAACACAAATAAGATAAAGGAAATGCAAGATGGCTCGCAAGAAAACGGATAATGATGCAACAGTTAATATAGTTGAAGTAGATCGATCTACTACAGAAGCAGCAAGTTGGTATAATGCACAACATGCTCAAGCAATAGATAAGTGGAGGATATGGCCACGACTCCTGATCACGTTATATGGTGTAATGTTCTATAAAACTACAGATTGGTTTATGGCATTACCAGATCCCACTAATGCCCAAAGTGCATTTGTCAGTGTCATAGTTGGTGCTGGTGCAGCATGGTTTGGTCTTTATGTCGGTTCTGGTGGGAAGGATAAAGAATAATGGCTGTCGAGGAAGGAAAATCTTTAGAAGAGACTGTTAAAGAATTAAAGAAAGCAAATAAGAAACTAGACCTTTTAGTGGATAAAACACCCGAAGCTGATACCGGCGCAACTGCAACTGAAATAGCTCGTGAAAACCAGGCCAGAGAAGTAAAACAAACTATCTTACTTGAACAGATGGCTAAAGGTATCAGCAATTTATATAAATCCTTTTTAGAATCTGTAAAAGAAAAAGGTAAAATGGGTCTTGGTATCATTATTGCCGCAATTGCTGCACCCATTATTACGTTAGTTACTTTCTTCAAACAATTGGCGATGGAATTTAAATTTCTTAAAGCACTTACTGGAAAGGGACTAACAAAATTATTTGCGCCACTCAAAGCACTCTTTGGAGGTGAAGGGCCTTTAGGTAAAGCATTTGCTTCATTTAACAGAATGATAAAGGGCATAAGAACAGCGATAACAGGTTCAAAAACATTTAAGGTTATTAGTGAAATAGGAGATAAATTTAAAAGTGTCCTAACGAGACTAGGAAAGTTTTTTGCACCAATAGGAAGATTTTTTAAATCAATTTTTGACCTGAGTAAAAACCTTATTAAAATGACCGCCAGAGCAACCGGCATAGTTGAATTTGCAGCAGGCTTTGGAAGAATTTTAGGAAAGATATTTCTTCCCATTACTCTTCTTATATCTGCTTTTGATTTTATAACAGGGTTTATGGTTGGTTATAAAGAAGGTGGTATTATCGGCGGGTTGAAAGGTGGATTGACCAAACTGTTCCAAGGTTTGATTGGTATGCCTCTTGATTTATTAAAAAGTGCTGTTTCTTGGATACTGGGTAAATTTGGTTTTAAAAATGCCGAAAAGACTCTTGATGCATTTAGTTTCAAAAAGTTGATTGCAGATATAATAGGCAGTATGTTTAGTATGATTAGCAAGGCAGTAGATTGGGTTAAACTACTGTTTAAAGATCCAGTAGCAGCATTGAAAGTACTATGGAAAGGGCTATTAGGAACATTTAAATCTGTTGCCGGTATTTTGATGGCGCCGGTTGATAAAGCTATAAATTGGGTTATGGACTTATTTGGATGGGGCGATCCAAAAAAAGAATTTAGTATATCAACATTTCTTTTTGGTAAGCCAGGCGGTATTGTAACTAAAGCAATCGATTGGGTTAAAAGCATATTTAGCTGGGGAGAAAAAGCAGGAAAAACTGACAAGGGTTTTTCACTTGCATTAATGATTAGTAAAGCACTTAATAAATTAAAAGAATTTTTCTGGGCTAAAGATGGAAAATCTGGGATATTACAATTTAGTATGGGAGATGCTTTAGATTTTGAAATGCCAAGTTTTAGTAACATGATAAACAGTGTAGTAAAAAGTATATTTCCTACAGATTTATTTGATACATGGTACGGCAAATATATTAAAAAAGCCCTACCAGATTCTCTTATAGAAATGTTAAACGAACCTGTTAAAGCTGGTGCGTTAGGTGGAAGAATGTCCAAAGGCCAACCTATGTTAGTCGGTGAAATGGGGCCAGAATTAATTTTACCATCAGGTGGTGGTGAAGTAGTAACTGCGGGCAGAACTCAACAGATGATGCAAGCAAGTATACAAAAAAGTCTTGATCAATTAGCACCAGCTGGTGGGAACGGCGGTATGTCAAATGTAGGAAATACTGTAGTAACGGATGCTCACACAGAAACCACTATGGTAAATTCTGGTGTGTCAATTAGAAGGCCTATAATTCTTGGAAAATCGTGACAAATACGTTGGTGAATACAAAAATAACAAAAGACACGGACAAGGCACCTACACCTATGCCAATGGGGATGAATATGTTGGTGAATGGAAAGGTGGCCAAATGGACGGACACGGCAGCTATACTTGGTGGAATGGAGAAAAATACGTAGGTGAATTTAAAAATATGCTTCCCCACGGACTAGGTACTATTATTCTTCGTGATGGGGATGAATGGTATGATTGTGAATGGGAGAAGGGCGTAGAAATGCGGGCCCGAAAGTTTGAGGGGGGATCTGAAATCTCCCCCCAATTTATAGTTTATTGAACTCTAACCTTAACTTCCTTACATTCACCGTTAAGAATTTTCTGTACATTTACCCATCCACGACAGGATGAAGTATCACTTACAAAGAATTTCGCATTACGATTAATGCCAGGAAATCTCTTATCAAAATCATCCAAAGTTTTAGGAATAGATTTATATCCACCATTAGAAGTGTCAAGTTCCATTTCCCTCTTTGAGCGATTAACTAACCGATTGTTTCTTTCATTGCGGCGTCTTTCTGCCACAGAAACAACACGATTTTGATTTGTAGCTCGTCTAAGAGCTCTAGATATCCGATCAAAATTAGCATCAGGGCCAATAGTGATACCACTACCAACTACAGCTTTTACAAGACTATAATCCTGACAACTAAACTGGGGTGGGTTAGATAACACAACCGTTCCCGGCCTAACATCATCCGAACAAGTAACGGTAATAGATTGAGGCATTGGTATCTCAACCTGTTTACCAGCCATTGGTTGGGCTATTGCAGTTGATGCTAATAGAGTTACTACAAATACGGTAGTCAAAAACTTGTTCATAATTTAATCATCCTTTTCAGCAAGTTTTTCGAAGTATGACATTGTGTCTTCTTCATCATTATCTGTCACCGTAACTTTAGGAGCAGGCTCCTCTTTTGTATCCACAGTAACAGTCTCAACTGGTTCATCTTCCATAACATCAGTCACATTACCAACGGTAGTTGTACCAGCAAGAACGGTATCCAGACGAGTCTTCAACTCATCATAGGATTTAAAATTTGTAGTATCAGTAAACTCTTTAAGAGCATACTGTTTCTTCCAAACTTCTTCAAGTTTGTCATCATCATCAAACAATGCTGATGGTGCTTCGAACTCTGACTTATCATAGTTCCAATACCCATCAACCTTACGGATCTTTAGTTTAAAGTTAGCTCCTTGCCAGAAATCAAATGGATTAACTGGAGTTTCATCCTCAAACGCAGGCTGCATAGCTTCCGTAATTTTATCAAAGATTTTCTTACCAAAACGAAATAGAAATACTTTACCCTCATGCTCAGGGTGTTTAGTATCTGACACCACATAGATGTTAGCAAAATATTGCAACTTTCTTTTCTGTTTCCGAGCAATTTCCTTATCGGATTCTACACCAGAATTCCAATATGCTGAATTCATCTCAGATACAGGATCTTTCTGATTAATAGTTGTCAAGGAATTCTCAATATACCACTGACCAGTTGGGCCTTGAAATGCATGGTTCCAGACCTTTGCCCAAGGTAAATCTTCGCCCTTTACAGCCGGAAGAAAACGAATAACTGCATAACCATTACCAGTTTTATCCAGTTCTGGTTTCCACAGACGTTCATCAACGTATGATTTCTTTTCTTGAGGTTTGTTTTCAGTTTCAACTGCACCTAGCAGTTTATCCAATGAGTTTTGTTTTTTCATAGCATTTAACGACATATGTATCTCCTTATATTTTCGTATGTTTACGTATGTTTAAATTATCTGTAGTGTATCACAAAGTTCTTCTTTAGTCAAGTAACTTAGGTTAGGATAATGAAATTTTTCTTTCAGTTGACAATCTACCCAATAAAATTCTACGTGTTTAAATTCTAAAAAAGTAGCCTGCATTTGTTCAACCCAGTTAACAGGATTAAATCCTTTAGAGTCAGCTGGAAGATAATTATCAGTACCCTTGTAGATGTTATTTAGGGGTTTCTCATATTCGCTCAAATCAAACCCAACAAAGTATATCTCTCTTGCTCCATTCTGCCCTGCAAGATGTAAAGCAGAAGTACCAGTAGACCATCCTCTAGGAAAATCAAAATCGTAAACACTGTCTCCTTCTATTACATTTGTTATCCAAACACCAGTATCCTTTTCCATCTTCTGAACTAAATCAGGCCCATCTAAATGAGGGTTCATTTTAAGTGCTTCTTTAACCTTCTCTTGTACTGTAACAGGGTCTTTACCTCGTATGACACAACTTTCTGCACCGTTCTCTTTATGGACATGTACTAAATCAGTTGGAATATCAAATCCTAATAGAAAAGTATCTCCTATTTCAACAGGAAGTTTACTCCAATCCATAAAAAAACAAACATTGTCTTGTGCATACCCTGAGGCATAAATTTCTTGTTGCATGGCTGGATCGGTTGCAACTAGATTATCTACTTCACCGTCACGATAGATTGCATTACAACCCCATATGTTAACTCCACCCTTTGTAACTGTTTGATGACAAGGTTTAAACCATGATCTCGATTCACCATTCCCTAAAACCAGACAAGAGCCTGCTATATAAGAAGGAACGAACATAACGTCATCAATATTGGGGTCTGGATGTGCTTCTAACATTATTTTGAAACTCCCTTAAACATATTTGTATTCATATTAATACTAAAGGATCTTCGTTCTCCGTCACTTTTATAAGGATAGACACCATGTCTTAGATTAGCAGGGAACAAATACCAATTACCAACCTTTGGGAAAAATCCTATCCTGTCATTTTCAAAGAATGATTTGTCAGAGGAGCCCGTATTGTTCAGAATTTCTAAAACTCCATTTGGACTTCGAGGTGAATCATATCCCTGTTTCTTTTTACGTTCCGCCGATAAATCTGGGACTTTCAAAAATCCTACACAAGTTAATTCACAATCTGTATGTGTATGAATAGGATTATAATCTCCAGCAAAAGATCGTATATACCAAGCAGATTTAATATTAATTTGTATTCTGTTGGCAGTTTGTAATGCTTTTTCTCTAGATACTGTTAAAATACCTTGTTCTGGAATATCGAATTGAGAAAAATATCCACTTGCATATTTTCGAACTTGTTCACCAAACCATTGACCCCATTTGTTAACAATATCAGCTGATATTAAAATCTCCTGCTCAACTTGACCAACGAGGGCATGTGAATGATCAGATGTTTTTGATAATTCTTTGTCTTTAACAATATCCCAACAATCTTTATTAAAATCATCCATCAATTCTTTTGGTAATTTAGTATGACCTATTGGTGGGCCAAATGGAAAATATGTTTTCACTCTTCTTTTTCTGCACTAATTTTTAGTACTGCTTCTTGTGTTTGTGAAGGATTTTGACTGCAACCGATTTCATCTAAAGATACTGTCCATCCTTCTGCAAGCATTCCTTCTACAGTTGAAAGTCCTCTATCCTTAATGAGTCCACTCCACGAATTGATAAAAGAAATGCACTCTGGTTTTGTATCAAAATGTCGAGACAATACGTGAACCTTTTCATCCCTCACTGAACCATCAGGGCCTGTTATTGTAAATGCCAATAGAAGCATAAATGTTTTAACCATGTACTTTTCCTTTCAATTCTAATACCCTACTTTTTAATACATCTACTGCTGTTCTTAAATTTCCAGTATCATGTTCCTTATATCGACTTTCAAGAATTGCTATCTCTTCCATCAATAAAATAATTTTCTCAACTGTAGTTTGATTCCACTCATTTGTATAATTGTGTCCAATATCAGCCATCACGTAAGGCCCTCCAACTTACAGGAAAAATTTCCCTTGCATCACCATCTATTAGATTTGCAACCATTTGGGTTTCTCTTTGTGCATCATCTTTGCATCGTAGATTGCAGACACGAGCAAATGCATACAAAGTACCACTCCAATACCATTCTGTCATCATGGATTGGGGCAGAACCATACGTGCTTGTTCTGGACACACTCCTTTTCTAAGAAGTTCTTCATATGTCCATTTTGCAGTACTTAACACTTTTTTATAATCGTCCACCATGTCATTACGTGGATTGATGTTTATGTCCTCATCAGAGGAGCCTTGTTTCTTATTATCTGCAACTCCTCGCCAGTAAGCTGGTTCATAAAATCTTGGTTCATCATCTACGTACCGTCTTGAGACTTCATTCCACACCAATCCGACTTGATGTTTAACCAGTTGACGAGCAACGAACACGGGCGCTGATATGTGAAACTGTAAACTGCCATGGCCAAAAGGACTCCAATGGTCATGCTTAGCAAGATAATTGATAAGTTTCGTATCTTTATTTTCATCAAATGCCTCATGTACTTTTGCAAAAGAGACACGGGCAGCATTAACAACCGAAAGGTCACTGCCCATATGATCAATGAGTGTTACGATCATTTGCCCTACTTTTCCAATTACCGTGTTGTCGGTTTTCATATTTTTTATTAGTGGGACGATAACCTTTCGGCCATTGAGGTTGTCGGGTTGCAAGTTTCTTGACCCGAAGCTTCAATCCTTCATTTTCAACAGTCATTTCAGCAAGAGCAAATTGTAAATCTTTAATCTGTTTGATTAGCTCTGTTTCTCGTACTGTACTCTCAGTCATGCGATGACTCCTCTATAAGATTTAATAGTTTCATTTTATACTTGTTGGCATCAATTGTCAAGAACCTTTTGTAATCTTTCATTAATTTTCTTAGATCGGGCCAAATAACATCACCTTCTAACTTAACATCCCAAACCTTAGCGTAATCAACTAACACATCCAAAATAATCAATGTCTCCAAAGATATCCTTTTTCCAAGATATTCTTTTAACAAGATAGGATGGTTGCCATCAACCACTTCAAATATAGGATTAAAACTACTGATGAAAGGATACATCTCCACAGCAAACATCTCAAAAAAACCTTGCCTTCTTAACTTCCAAGAATCAAAATTCTCGTCACTAAAATTAGCAACATACCCTTTTGTGTCTTTTATGAAATTTGCTATGAAATAGTCTTTAGGATTGTCATACTTTTTAGCCAGTTTGACAAAGAAATGTCTATCCTTACGTTTCCAAAAGGAATCCCTTGAAACTTTAGTCTTTCCATCATACTTGACGAAATCATAATTACCTTTACCGAAATGTGCTTTCATAGCACAATACATCAGGTATGTGTCAATCGGTTCCATTCTCTGGCATCTTCAATTTATAATAAATATACGGTTCACCACAAGGCACTGATTCTTCCCCCTCAACTGCCGTCCAACATTGTAGTGGGAGTGCTTTGGCTGTCGGGTCTAGAGCAGACTTACCTACGTAATGCCATTCTGCTCCTTTTGCTTTATCTATTGCAACCTGATCAAAAAATTCTTTGTTCTCTGTTGCAAAAAGTACTGCTATTAGAATTAAAAATCCTGCAAACATGTTGTCTCCTAAACTGGTAACTGTGCTTGTCTTGGTAGAAAATTCAGTTCTCTCGCATTAGCTTCAATCTTTTCTTTAAGCCCCTTAGAAATAAGAGAACCTAAACCATCAGGTTCTAGACCTTCTTTTTCACAATACCACAGAACTGCTTCCATGTGTGTTATATTTTTTTCTTGAACGATATTTTCAATTTTTAGAGTAAAAGTTTTTGGTGTATTTAAAGCCATGACAATCCTTTATAAGTTGTGGAGTTAACCTTAGACTCCACACGGATGTATTACGGCATCACCCGATAACGAAGGGGTTATAGGGAAGAGGCATGTTCTTCGGCCGACCTACTTCCCAACGTGATCTTATATACCTACCGTGACTTGGGCGCCAAGACTCGTAATATAGGTGCCACTCTCCCTTCTGGGGCAAAATACTCAGCCCCAAAACCGAGGGGAGACTTCTGTTGCCAGGTGCCTCCCGAACCCCGAGCGATTAAGCAGCTAGTGCATAATTCTCATAAGAGACAACAGCCTTCTGCGAACCAAAGTTCGCATAAACTATGTTGTCTGTCGCAAAATTATCGTTTGCGTTTACGTGTTTGACCAATAACGCAGTCACCCGACAATTCTCCACTTTTCTATTATACGCCAGTCGATCCTATTTCGCCCCCCTCAAAAAGAGATTAGATAAACTATTCCACCCAGTAAAACTATATCGGCACAAATACTCCAAACCATATAGGCACGTAGCATCCACTTACTTACCTCTCGTACTAAGGGGCTCTTCATTGTCTTGCCCCTCTAATAGTTCTTTTTCCACACTAATCTCCTTTTGGTGGAGGCGGAGGGTATTGCACCCTCGTCCTGTACGTTTTTCAATCCGTATCATCGAATTGTACATTATTTATACCATCTCGAAGAGGTTTTGTCAATCCTCTTTCAGCAGAAACTCCAGTTTTTTTACGTTTAAAATCTACTCCCTCTACATGGATGTCCTTTCCTACTGAAAGAAAACATGCATATGGGCCGGGAATATATTCTATAAGTGTAGCACTTCTCTTATCTTTGTTATATAACAAAATTAAGTTATAACCAGTTTGTACATCTTGCCACATTGCAAGAGGTTTTTCTCCAACACTGGTAATTGCTTCCAATGTTGAACTAGGATCACCACACATAAGAGGTTTCATCGTGGTAACTACTGTAGGTATAGTAGGTTTAGGCTTCTTTTGCGAAGGAACAACTTCTGCCTTTTTTTGTTCTACTTTAGGTTCTATTTTGGGCGATGTGTCTTTGGGTGGTGCTGAATTAGTTGTTTGACATCCCATCAACAGAAACACCGCCAAGGCTACTGCTAGGTGTTTCATTTTGGTTTCTCCATTCCGTAACGGTATCTGTTAACGCATCTAGATAGTCATGTTTACATTTTACAAATTCTTGGACTGTTCCATCTTCGGTAACAACAAGGATCACTACTTGATCAATTATAATACCTGTTCTTTCTTGAAACATCTCTGCGTATGCAGAGCCTTGAATGTAATAGTTCTCGTTCCAATCGTCCTTACGTTCTTTAGTTGATGTTTTAAAATCTATAACTGACGGCACACCATTGTACTCTGACACACAATCAACTCGACCTGCCACCCTATATTTATCACTATAGAGTCCTGCCTCTTGTGCATAGATATCATCTATATTTTGCAACACCTTTTCTTGTAACTGGGTAAACAAACAATAAGGGAAAAAATCCTTTTTATGTTTTGCCCATTTTGAGGGAGAATTTATATACATGTTGTTGAGGTAATCCTCACACATATGGTGAACCTTAGTCCCTCTAGAAGCTGCCTTTCCAGAAACATAATTGGCAACTTCATCACCAACTCTCTTACGCCATTCACTCAGGCCTTCTTTATTACGAGAAGAAAGCACCGTTGTAATAGATGGATACTCTTCTCCTTCTGGAGTGATATAAAATCTTTTTTTCTTTATTGTTTTTGTTTGTAATTCTGGTAATTTCACTGGTACATGATTAAATTCAACCTTTGTCATAAACTTCTCATCCTCACTACTAATCGATCTGCTCTTCTGGTTACTTGATCATACCATTTGCTATCGACCATTTCATCTGCGGCAGATTCCCAATTTCTGGCATCCACACCACGTTTCATTCCCTTGAATTTACTCAGTCTTGTATAGCCCATATTGAACATCATGTTTGCAATGATTAATTGGGCTTCCTCTGGCAAATGTTCAAACTGTACATATAATCGCTCGCAGTCTGACAATACGGATTCGACATCGGCTTCGAAGGCTTCTTGAACTCGATCACTATCGACTTCTGTACCAACGGAGGCTCCACACTCAGGATCATCATCAGTGATAAGATGACCAATACCAAAGGTAGGATAACCCAAATGATCCAGATATACTTCGTACTTAACACCTTCATCTCTTTCTAGCTCTTTTCGTAGTTGTTCAATATTCATGTCACATTAGCCCCTTATATCGCTGGTTCTCTATCTCATCTTCAATTTCTTGTTCTTTTTTGGGACGGATAGGTGTTACATCTTTCCAGACATTCCAATTCATTTTCTCCAGATATTCTTTTATCTTATCATTCATTAGTCCATACCTATTCCTAGTTTCATTTTATTGATAATATAACTACGTACAAAACCAGATCGTACTATGTCACCAATAGTAAATTCTAAGCAATTAAATTCTTCCATCTCGCCTAAAATTCTAAGAAAGTCATGAAGTCCATTTCTCTCGTTTTGTCTAACCAAATCTGTTTGATCAAAATCTCCACAAAAAACTATCTTGGAATCTTGCCCTATCCTCGTAATAATAGTGTCCAATTCATGAAAATTAAGGTTTTGACATTCATCTACTATAATGATTGAATTGTCAAATGTCAACCCCCTTAAAAACGATGTAGACAAGAAAAACAAGCTCCCTTGTCCTTTTAGTCGATCATACAGAGTATTAAACTGTTGTTCATTTGGCATTTGAAACATGAATTGAACCATGTTCATGTATGGCACTTGATACAATGCAGCCTTATCTTCCTCATCTCCAGGCAGAAAACCGATCTCTCTGGTAGGAATAAGTGATCTCACCAATACCACCTTATTAAAAGGCTTCTTCAGATCCATTACATCCTTTAATGCCAGATATAATGAGATAAAGGTTTTACCTGTACCAGCTGCTCCAAAAAGAAACTGGCATTTACCTTTTTTCCATGTATCAAAGACAATCTTTTGATTGTCAGTTATATGCTTAATAGCAACTAAGCTACTTGCATTAATTTCTTTGTTCTTCTTACTGGCCATTCAAGTTCCTCAGTTCTTTCATATGAATCACATACGAATTTTATAAAGTGAGAGCCGGCCGGCCGGCTCTCTGGTACAAATGCGGAGGGACTTCCCAGCTTTCTTGGATGCTGTGCATCGGTGCTGAAGTTTGATTTCTCGCATGTACCTATTCTATTTATATTTTTTAATGACATTTTTCGCCTTAATCTGTGCGTTAGACTTACCACTTCCATATCTATCTGCAAGAGGAGAATTTGGATGAGCAGCTGCTATTCTAGACATATTCTCTTTAAACCCTTCATCTGGTTTAGGGCCAACGCCCATAAGATGATCACCTGTAAGTGCTATAGGTTTAAAAACTTGTCTGATTTGGATATTTTCTTTTAAGAACTTTTCTTTTTGTGCAATAGATAAAGACTCATCCCATTCTATTCCAGAAGCTTCATCATAAAATGTATAAGTCGGCATTACAAGTCCATTTCAAGTTGTTTCAAATCATTTTCCTTTTTGTTGATATATTGTTTGAGATCATCTTCCAATTCTAAAAGTTGCTTTCTCATTGTTATTATTTTATCGGATATAGTATCCATTGTTGCTGCATTTTTTTCTAGGTATTCAGAAGGGTTTATCAAATCTGTCATGTCTGTCTCTCGTAATCTACGGGCCATATAGTCCCAATAAGGTTCCCTATCTTGCACCAAACCACTCCGGCATTACTCTTCGTTTCCATGTAGCAAAGTTTGACTTCTCTAATATATAGTAAGTTTGATATGCTGACACAGCATCGCCACCCTTACATGTATCAGGCATACATTGTGGAGGATCAGTAAATTCGGAATCATGATCAATGTAGTTTGGACATTTGTATAGCGGCCACCGTAACCGTTCTGTCTTATGTTGTTTACCGTACCGATAGGTATATTCACTCATCAGGGCATCAAAATGATTCCACAACCATACATAATTCTCACCATTGGTACGGGCCCAGATCGCACTGGGATGGTTCTTATGAGTAGACTTGTACAAGCCATATTTGTTTGCATAACCATCTCCATCTAGAACACGATGCGCTGTGGATAACATCTGTGCAGACTCAAGTATCATTTTAACAACATGCTTGTCACACATCATCTGTGCAGCAATCTCAGGGTTACGATCTAGATAGAATATATTCAAAACTTTTTTCCAATTTCCCAACGATAAAAAATATGATTACCAATTCTGGTAGTACGTCTTTTAGTTTTTGCCCAGCCTGGCGTTACATAGTCTGCATGATAAAATAAAGCTCCATCAGTAATATCTATAAAGGGAATATTCTTATCAATCATTGCTCGAGCAATTCTTAAAAATTTAGAATATACTTCTATCTCTTTAGGTATATCACTTCTGCCATCACAAAACCAAGAAAATTGGCATCTATGTCTGATAGGATAAAATTCACCGTTCTTCTTCCAACTTTCTCTGGTTGGCCCTTGTTCTATTACCTCACAGATTGTATTGGGGAATCGTTTATCTTTAACTCGATTGAATACAACAGCAGTTACACCAAGTAGACCAGCTGTCCCTTGACCTCTGGCCTCATGATACATGTTGAGTGCAAGACATTCTACTGAACCGTCATCTGGTTGTGCAGCATGAGCAGGAGTGAACAATAACATTCCTGCTACTAATATATCAGTAGGTGACATTAAAATATTATGAAGCCGAGTACCAACCCGACAAGTATCCATTCTATTGGTGACATTAAAATACTACCATACAAAACCATCCTGCCCCAAATAAGGACAGAACAAATATTGTATCGACTAATAAAGAAATTCTAGTCTTTTCACTCATTATGCAACCTCCTTCAAATCTTCACGGTCTGTAAGACCATCTTCTTCACACCAACGGATGAACAATCCTTCCTGACGGCCAAAGGCCTCAATTTCCCAAGGATAGTCATAGTAGCTTATGTCATTCATGTCATAAACTTTCTTCATAAATCTAACTTTATTAGGAGAAGCATACTCATACATCTCACCCCTTACCCACTGTTTCACATGGACAAATTCATGAGCAAGATTGATAAGTAAGTTTCTCAAACTAATACTAGAATCCAATTCAATGGTATAACCTCTAGGAGTCTTTGCAGTCGCCCAATCATCCCAAATACAAGTACCTTCGCAATCCATCTTCTCAGTATAGTTGCGAATAAGATTGATATTGATTTCAAGAGTCTTGGCTAATCTCATACCCATTAGCTTCTCAGCATAAAACCATGCTGCAGTTTCAACTAATTCTCTAGTCTTTTTGGTAGAACCTTTGATATTTACAATCATCAATTTTTCTCTATTGTAACTATAGTATACATGACTAAGCAAGGTTTGTCAAGTAAAATCGTAAAATCTAACCCCTTGATTCTAAACGATTCTGTAAAAAAGTTCGATAATCTGTCCAACCATCTGAAGTCTGAAACCCCCAAGTTCTCTGTCTAGCCCCATGCCAAAATAAAGTCCAACAGGGCGTATCCTTCTTTAATTCCAACCAATGAAGATCAGTAGCTTTTTTGGTTCTCCAAGAACCAGGCCTTCTCCAAAAAGTACCTTCTGGTGTATGTTCATAGTATCCCCCACTGATAATAAATGTACCCCAATCCCAAGGATGGTCATGCAATATTGGTTCATCAGATAGAAGTATTTTATGTAAATATGCATTGAAGGGAACAGTTACATTCTCTTCCATATGCTCAGATTTTTCTCTAAAAATCAAATGATATCGAATCATATATGGATTGTCACCAGTTCGATCCACTATTACTCGTTTTCTTGTTAAAGGCACTATTCATACACTCTATTATGGGTACTGTTAACTTTAACAAATGTGGCACATTTTGTCAAGTCCTTTAGACGATTTGCACCCACATATGTACATCCAGAGCGGACTCCGCTAAGAATATCTACAACGGTATCTCTCACAGCTCCACGATAGGGAACTGTAACAGTTTTGCCTTCTTCACCTCTGTATTCCCTATTAGCATGGCCATGTCTATCCATAGCAGTCTTGGATGCCATACCATAAAAATTCATACCAATCGGATCTGGATTATCGTCTTCAAATATCAACTCACCATCACACTCATCATGTCCGGCAAGCATACCACCAATCATAACGAAATCAGCACCAGCTGCAAAAGCCTTTACTATGTCACCAGAAGAGTTACATCCACCATCTGCAATGATGTGTCCTCCTACACCGTGAGCGGCGTCAGCGCACTCAATTACAGCACTCAATTGAGGATAACCTATTCCTGTTTTGATACGAGTAGTACATACACTACCGGGCCCTACTCCTACTTTAACTATGTCTGCACCAGCAAGGATAAGTTCTGCTGTCATATCTGCTGTTACCACATTTCCAGCAATGATTGTCGCACTAGGTAAAAGCGTTCTCAAATGTTTAATAGCTTGTACGAAATTAATAGTATATCCATTTGCAACATCAAGACCAACAAAAGATACATCTTTATATGTATTGGCAACACCTACTAACTCTAATATCTCTTTGTCCGATATGCCAGACATTACACAAAGCTTGTTTCTCCGTTCTGCTAAATGCCATGGCATACCATCTGTATTGTGATGTCTAGCAATACAAGTCACCATACCATGAAGACTCAATTCCTCATGCATCTCAAATGTACCAACCGTATCCATATTACTTGACATAATAGGAACGCCAGTCCATTCTTTGCCACTGTGATAAAAGGTGTAAGTTCTTTCCAACTCAACATCAAATCTGGATGTAAGAGTCGATCTCTTAGGACGGATTAGTACATCGGAATAGTCTAGTTTGACATCATCCTCAATAAGCATTAGTCTTCCATTTCCATAAACATTTCTTTTACTGCACCACAATCAGGACAATACCAATCATCTGGAATATCCTTAAATCTGGTGCCTGGAGGGAATCCTTCTTCTTCATCCCCAAGTTCTTCATCATAGATATAGTCACAAGCCATACACTGCCACTTTTTATAAGGGGCATCAGCCATTTGCAGGGCCTGGCGCTTGTGGATATGTATCATGTTCAATCAACATATAATTATCATCCCAATCAAATGCTTCTTTTACTACATTTGCAGAAAGGCCTTTATACTTCTGATGCAACTGCTTATCTTTAGCAGCAACAAGAATATCAGCTTCTTGAGGATGCAATCCTTCTAACATTTGAACAAACATAGCTTCACGTTTATTCTGTGAAAGTGTGGGATTGCCTCCTTTTATAAAATGGTAGAGTTTTCTTGCTTCATAAGATAGAACATTATGTTCTGTTCCTTCTGGAGCTTCATTAATTATATACGGCACTTCACCAGATGGTAATTGCCACTCGATTTTAGGATCAAAGGAAGATTTGATTATCTGTCTAAGAGAATCGGTGTTATGTTGTTTTAAATAACTAACCTTATCTTTTTTGGATTTAATTTTTCCTAATTTAGTTAAAATTTCAGAAAATAGTGGGGTGTAAGTATCTACTGCCATTAAAAATCTCCTATCGATTCAGTAAGGTTCTTCAACCTTTTTTGTATAAAATAATTTAATATTTTGCTACGATCTCCTGCTGGAGCACCACGATATGTTTCTAAAATCTCATCACATATCTCAGGTGGTGTGTATGTCAGATCAATTAACTTTTGATTTCGTTGAAAATTCCTTTTCACTTCATCATTTGGTGCAACATCCTCAAACTCATGATCCATCCAAGCAGCAATCTTTTTCTTTGCCAAAGGGTGTTGCCTAAGGCCATCTGTGAATGTATTATCAGGCGAAAGTACATTAGGTATTCCATCACTCGAATCGCCTCTAAATACATGCTCTTTAAGATAACCATTAGGATTAGCTCCATTTACCATTTTCTTGGTAATGGGGCTATACTGTTTCACATTAGGAAATCTTTGTAGTTGTATAAAATCTTTATCACCAGATAAAATCATAATCTCTTCTGCATATTCGGAACATAGTGTAGCAATTATATCATCAGCCTCTGCACCATATACTTCTACAAATTTGTATGGCATATTGGTTCTAATTTCTTCCTTAATGGTATTTAGACATTCAAAAATAGAGTCCCAATCGTGAGAAGATTCTTTCCTACCTTTTCTTCGATTATGTTTATACTCTGGAAAATAATCTCTTCTCCAATAATGTTTGGAGTCATAACACAATACCAGTTCTCCAAACTCTGAAGAAAATCTTGTGCGATACATACGTAAAGAATTAAGTATCATGTGCCGTACCATATTATCATCTGGTATTTTATTTTTACTCATATGCAAATGCATCATCACACTTGCAACTGATATTTGATTCATATCAACTAATATCATTCTGGCACATACATATGAGCGTTAAAACTCATACTCCTTCTTTCCCCTTCACAAGTAAAGGGATATACAAAATGTTTCAACCACGAAGGAAACATTAACAACTTACCCACTTCTGGTTTAAACTTTAAATTATCGCTTCTAAATTCTTGGTTCTCACCAAACATAAACTCTATAAGTCCAGTGGCTGGATAATGATCTTTCCATTCTTCTTCTATCTCTTCATTCATCTTTGGCGGTAATTTGAGATAGATAACAGCAGAAAAATCTCCACTGTGATGATGCCAAGGATTATACTCGCCTGCATATTGACTAACTACCCAACTATGAGCCATATGTATATTATTCATAGTGGGTTCTAAATCACCAGCAATCTTTTTCCACCCATATGCTGTATTGTTCTTTATACATTCCTTTAGATAGTCTACACAGGCCCCTTTCATAGTAGAAAACAAAAGTTCCCGATTAGCCTTATCCCTAACAGGTATTTGGACTTCTTTACTCACCTTACCAACTAGTTTATGTGACCAATCCCATTCCACACTTGCTGTCTCACTATTAAGAACTTTATCAGCAGTATCATTAACAATCTCAACAAACTTATCTGGGACAGTAGATTCCATAATCATGGGGCTAAAAGGTCTATGATACTTCGGGAGAGTCATCGTCCTCTTTCAAAATTTCAGCAATATCATTAAGTTTTTCAATATCTACTTCACTATACATAGTATCATCTGGAGCAACTGTTACCTGAGACAAAGTATTCATAATTCGAACCATCGGATGATTTAAGGACATCTCTTTATATATACTTGCCTTTACCGTTTCTATTACAAATCCCATACTTTGTACAAAAGACATATCATTTACATGAAAACCATTTTCATGCATAGTATGAATCAATTGCACCATTAAACTCTCAGTAAGATCATCAGCAAAAGCAAGTTGTTCCTGTACCCTAATAGCATCTTCTTCAGGCAGTTTTACTTTTCTTTTTGCCTTTGGCCACGGCCCTTGAATTATTTGAGCGCTTTCTTTTTTTTCTGACATTCTTCGTTCCTTTGTCTTCTTCGAAAACTTCCTCTGTGTAAACCATTCCCATGTCTGGATAATAAGTTCCAGGCGTGCGTTTGGGATTTTCTTTTTCGTCATACGCCATGGCAAAACACCTCCATTGTACTCTTTTCTCTTGATGTTCACCGTAAAAATTATCTACCCAATCGCCATCCCTTAAATATTTCTGACAATTACGAATATATCCCTCATGATTGGCAAGTCTTGCAACTGCACCCCTTATCCCCTGTCTCACTCCAGCACGTTCAGCACTTGCAAGTTCTTTCTGAGTTTTAATCCACTGTTTAACTTTTTTAGGATGAGCATGATGCTCATCGGGCAAATTTTGTAGTGTGGGATGAATCCCACTTTGTCCATAATTTGGATTTTTCTCTGCACGTTTTTCTCTTGCCTTCTCCAGACGTTTTGCTGCAGCCTGACGTTGTTCCTCAGTCATAGGTTTACGTTTCTTACGTATCTTAGGAGCCTTCCAATTAGAGTTATCTGTTTCTACCTTCACCATAACCTATTTATCCTACCTTTATAAAATATGCGACTAAACCATTTGCGAATATAGCTAATGCAACTGCATTGACTACAATTAATGCACGATCATTCCATAAAACTGCTACCCATAACCAACCAGAAATTCCTATAAAATGAAAAAATAGATTTATTGGATAAACATTATTTGCAGTAAATATCATACCAACAATCAGTATCATAGTAGAAATCCATTTACCATACCAACTAAGAGGATGTTGATGTTTTAATGGAGTACTTGTTTTAGTTGCGTGTTCGTGGTCTTTCATTATATTAACCTAAAATGGAAGACTAGCCATCATGAAAATATATGCCACAAAAGCTGCAACACCTAATACTAATATTAATATCGGTATTGTCCATGCCATTATCTTAAGCCATTTCATTATTGTATACCTCTCATTCTTTTGTCTGTAACCTCAACCACTCAGCAGAGTATGTAAATCCTTCTCCCCAAATTCCATTGTTCCAAAGGACTACTTCTTCTTTTGCTTCTTGTTCTGTATCAAACTTATCCCATACCTCTGGTTCACCCTCAAAATGATTTATGATAACTTGCCAACCAAATTGACTTTTTCGAACTTCTGCTAAACCATCATTCTTTGCCATTAGAAACCAAACTCCCTAAGGCGTTTTTCTTGTTCTTTTCTGGCTCGAATTTTGCCTGCAGCTCTTGCTCGTCTTTCTTTCTCACCTCTAGATTGAAAAAATTCTCTCTTTCTCAATTCATTAAATAGACCATCTTCTTGAAGTTTCTTTTTCAAGACTCGTAAAGCTTGATCTACATTATTGTTACGAACATCTACTTTAATCATCGACCAATATCCTTCTCATTTATATAATTCCTTCACCATCCACTCTCCATTAACCTTACAAGCAGTACCTCGCATTTTTCTCATTTCTTTACCTACTTGTACATCTGTTATGAATTCTCTACAAGTACCATTTGTAGCAACAGGGCCTGTCGTTATCGCAACTGGTTTATTTGGATTCTTCCATCTACTATACACCCCATCAGGATTATTGTCAAGGGACTGTTGTATTAACATGGTTCCATACATATGATCTACCTTATCGAAAGTAGTACCAATTTGATGACCAAGAACCATACCTACTACAGCATATCCAGCACTAACAATAGGATCGCCTCCACCCAAATATGCTCCAGCAGCTGCACCACCTAATGCACCAATGGTTGCCTTTTTACCAAACATTGGTTTTGGTGCCCACACACCTTTGCCGGGCAGATAATAATCTTTTGATTGACATCCAGTTATAGGATTGCAACCTAAAGTGGGGTTTATGCCCGAAGGCATAAAACACCCACCTAGAAAGAAAACTAAGGCAGAACTATGAAGTAGGTTTTTCAACCGTCACTTCCCTATTTTTCTTGATAACTTTTTCAAGATTGGTTAGTGACTGTGCTTCATCTACCTTCCCTTGGGCTTGAACTTCTTTCTCAAGTTCTTTCCAAGCTTCTGTAGAACGTAAGCGAGAATAAACCATCCGATCCTTACGCAATCGATTCATGATGATTTTATATGCTTCCTTATTGGAATACTCCAAAAGAACAAATGCACGAAATTGTGTTCCAGCTGGGAATACCTTAACTTTATTAGGAGCATAACCAGCAACATCAACTGTTGCAACAACATTCTTTGCAACCTTTTCAATTTCTGTCAACACTGTCGCATCGATATCAGACTGCCCAAACTTAGCAATGAATGATTTTGTCATTGAAGACAATTTACCGTTAATTCGATCAGCAAGAACAACCTTGGCATTCAAATTAGCAATATCAACTGCAAGTTGAAGATCAGGTGCTGTTGCGGCCCCGACAGTAAAAATCGATCCCTTCTTTGTAGGCATCTCTTCATACCAATCAGGTATAATAGAAGTTGCATACTTAGCACTATCCGTCTTGTACTTTAAGACTTCAGCATTTACAGGAAGTTGTGGGTCTGTAGTCTTACAGGCACCCAAGGTTAAAGCAAGGACAGATGCCCCTGCCAGTAGTTTTGCGTTCATCATTTAATTCCTTTCAATGTCTCAACCGCAATATCTCTAGCTCCAGTGTCTAGAAATGCACTTTTCACAACTGGTATAATGTCAGGATAATATGCCGTAAACATTACACCAACTGCGATTCCAATAAGAAACTTAAACATCATTTAGGAGCCCCTTCCTCTAGATCGAGAGGCAGAGTTTCCTCAACAACCTCTTTCTCAGCGAAAGGATTTTCATACTGCCAAGCAGTAACTTTAACTCCCACATCAGTAATGTCTTTACCCATTCCAGTGATAGTATTTCCACAACCACCTAGAAAAACAATCATAAATGACGCAGCAACCATTGCAACACCATATGTATATACTTCACTCTTTTTCACAACTTTTCATCCTTATACGTTGTTGACCAAAATCTGCCATAACGGCATTTATGTATATAAATTTACACGATTGGCGCAAATTTGTCAAGGAACATTTGAGATTTTTTTCACTTTTTAGTGTTTCTGGTATAATCTCTCTCATTACCTTAACTTTTGCCCTATTTTCTGCTAACCCACATGCTTCTACTTGAGACATATCTGGGCCGAAAGTATAACTACCCTTAGATGAATACCACTTACCTTTTACACGAGCCTCAATAGACATTGTGCATTTTCTAGTATCATCTACGTGGGGGAAAACCTTTTTGTCAATAAGTCGAACAGATTCCAACCTACCCTCATATATAACTTTATCTTTACTAGTATAATCACAAGGAGCATCTGCTAGTAATTCACCAGACCAAATAGAACAAAAAAATGTAATAAGAATTTTATTTTGTGTTGAAAGCATCTCTCGTTGCTTTTGCAATAATTTCAGAAATAGGAATAAGGTCTTTCTCGCCGTCTTTATCTTTTTTTACAGCAATAAAACCATCATGTTCTAATTTATCTAACATTTTAATTGCAATTTCATCAAAAAGTCTTTTTTTACCAAGAAACCAGCCAAAATGATAAGCAACGGCGAGAGCACCGACTGCAATGATTGTATGTAATGTAGAGTCCATAACCAATATTTATCCACTTAATTGAACATATTATAATAATAGAGGAATATAGGAGTTTTGTCAACTCCCTTTTAAAAGAAATTATCTGCCCTTTCCACTGAGCCATTTTGGTTGATCACCGTCCAACCACTTATTGATGCGTTTGATTCTATCGTTGATTAATTTTTTGATCTTGGAGAGCATACCATTATTTATTTCAATTTTGTAGAATGTAACAAAAGCTTAATTTACTTTAAGACCATTAAATTCAAACAGTGACTCAAACTGTTTTTTATGTAAAGGAACATGTCTAATCTCTGGCACTTGTTGTATCAGTTCTAATATAAATTGTTTGCTATATTCTTTTCTTGCGAGTTTTTTATCTGGATAAATCATAGTGACACCTTCACTCTCCTTTGATAAAATTGTAACGCCCACTGTATTTTCTATTACTAATTGACCGATATGGCCTTCGGGGTCTTTAACCAATATGACCCAATTTTCTGATCCTTCGGGACTTGCCTTACCAACAAGACCTGTCCCTCTAATACCAATCGTTGCAACTGGTATTTTGAGTTGCATCAGGTCTGGCCCTAACTTTGCGATAGACCCACTAACTATGCGAAAAGCACCAACAGCAACCTCAAGATCCATGAACCCATCTTTCTTGATAGGATCAAAAACCAACTCTTTTATAAGCATGTCAGCCAGTTCACCCAAGTTAATGAATGAACCATCTAACATCTTTAATTCTATTGCTGAGTCTCGACCAGTTGTTATCTGATCGGCTTTATAAAGGGTTTCCCCCCTAGTGACGGGCAGATCGTTTCCTTCACGGATAACAGTAACTACCCCCTCCACTCCTATAACACTAGCAACTCTTTCAGCCATGACAGAAGTGCTCATAAAAAAAAGGAATACAAAGGGCAAAAGTTTTTTCATAAGGTTTTACTTAGTATAGGTTTCCACCGTAAAAATACATGATAGCAATGAAACCAGCAAGGACTAACAACCCTATGCTTAATTTTAAAATTTCTTTAGCTTCCATATAATTATTTAGACTTTTCCCATTATGTACATCAAAATATAAACTATTCCACCACCAATGATTGCTAAAATCATAAAATTCATAGTTTCCTTTAGGATTTTCTTATGCAGAGCCTGTTTTTTTATGAGTCTTTCTTCTTCCAGTACTTTTTCTTTTTCTTTTCTCTTCTTTAGTTCCTCTATTCTCTGTTGACGCATTATCAAAATATCAGCCCATGTGGTGGGCCCAAACTTATTGTTAATAAGTATCTGCATAGCTCGTATTTGTTTTTCTGTCTCTTTCTTTTCAATTACCTCTGCGGCAACTTCTTGAATAGACGTACCATCTCCTGTATCTTCTACATTTTGAAACTTTAATTTCAGAAATTTCTGCCATTGACCAGCCTTACCCTTTTTATGTTGGGCAAGTTTATTTCTCTTTTCTACCTGTTCAGCACCATCTAATAAATCTTCTAAAGAACCAGCAATATCCCTTATGTCTTTTGCAGTATCTATACTAGATTTTATTCCTTTGACAGCACTACTTACTAGAGCAATCCCTGCTAATACTTCCGCAACCATAATCCATCTCCTATCTAAACATAATGATCGCAGTTTATAATATATAATATAATTATATTTATCTAATATTGACTTAAAAACCACTCCAGATACAACTCTTCAAATAATATCTCATAACTATTGCAGTTACCATACGTTTTGATATGTGTATATACAGGTTTAGGTGTATAGGTTTCGACCATCTTTTTCCAGAAAGCAATCGGTTCTACGGTACAGTGTGCATTTTCCCCACTAGGAAGTACTGCAATAGCTGGTTTAGTACATATTGCAAGAAACACAAACCTCTCTGCTCTGCTAAAAATCTCTATAATAGTTTTAGGTATATCTTCCTTCGGAATATGTTCTAATACATCAGTCGAATATACACCATGAAAGGGGCCAGCAGGTAGGTTCTCATATTCTGGAACAGCAGGGTCATACAATGCAGGCATAACACCCAGTTCTTCGTGGTGTTTCCACTCCGAATATTGTAATCCCTTACCGCAACCATAGTCCAAAAGTGTCTCAGCATGAGTGTCCTGTACCAAGTCCTTTATATGATGTAGTTGAGGTTTTAAGTTATTGCCAGGATAATTAGTATTCTTCTCAGCATGATATTGTTTATATTGTTCAATCCACCAATTTGTCATTATGTAACCTCACAAAATAATCTGCATCAATCAAAACTAGAGGTTTTGTGTTGTTGCGTTTAAGAACCACTATTGGTTCGTAATCTCCAGAATTTTCTTGAGCCTGTTCATACGAATCCCATATATTAACTTTTTCTTGATTCTTACATTCGATAGAATATGGAAATTTCTTTCGTGCAGCACGAGCCATAATTAAGTCTTCACCCCCAGCTCCCATAGAACGGCTCTCTATATCCTCTGGATGTACTTCTAATTTCTCTATCAAAAGATCACGCATCCATTGTTGGAGGCGTCTGCCTTTTGCTTTTGCTGATTGAGTTTTCATAATTCAACAGTATTTCTTTCTCTGGCCTTTCTTTCTCTAGCCCTTACAAAGTCTAAAGAAGAAAAAGAAGCAACTTCTTTTATCATTTCTTGTTCTGGACTTCTTAATTGAAATAATTGAAAATTATGTTCTACAATATCTCTACAAGATTCTACCATCTCTTTAAAGTCTTCTCTTTTTGATAGAGATATAACCAAATCTACAATAGCTTTCATCCTAAGCCTTTCGTCTAATATATTATCGTAATCCTCATTCCATAAAGTGTGAAATGTTTTATACCCCAACTCCCTAAGTCTTTTTAACCCAAATGGTTGTCCTATAATTATGAAGGGCATTTTTAATCCTATAGGTTTCCAAGTTTTTTCACTCACATCTCTTGTCATACCATTATCTCTAAATGGTACGCAATAATTAAAAATACTCTCTGTAACAATATATAGAAGATTATCTTCTGCATGAAATTTAGGAAGAGAAAAATAAGGGCCCTTTACATTCATATTAAGATGACGATCTTCCTCAAATCCCTGTTCCTGTTCTTTGTCTAGTGTATAAGGAGAGTTAAGAGCAAAATTTTCTACATCCTCATCCCACGGCCATGGATATTTACCATCATAGAAATCTTCTAAACCTTTAGTCTCCCCCATACAAAGACTAAAATTGAACTGGTCTAATATATTATTTTTATACATTTCATATATGAAATGTAACCTTTCTGCCTTTGGAAATAAATTAAGACAAAGAAATCTTTTTGCATCAGCATTTTTCTCTATCTCATAATCTTTAACAAATTCTGAAGTAACACTTTCATTAAAACCCCAATGGACTAATTTAAAAGGAAGCTCATTATACAAATAATTTGCGCTACCTGTAAGAACCGTCACCTTATCAGGTTTTATCATACTGCTTCTTAAATTCGCAGTAAACCTATCTATAGTTCTTCTAGAAAAGTAAGTTGATTCCATTGCATCATTGATAACTAAACTACATTGTCCTGAGTTAATAGCTGATATAAGTTCTATACTAAAAGAATTAAAATTAACATTCTGATACCATTCAACGTGATCGTGCATCACAATGGTAAAATAGTATATAAAATTCTCATCTGTCTTTAGTATTTCGTCTAATGCGACTATATTTGTTTCTAGTCCATTCTTACGAAACCAATAAGGTAACGAACAAACATCATAAGAATCAGGAAGAGTTTTGAGTGGAGGCTCCGTTGAAGCGATATTGAGAGTGCTCTGAGCATCCTCATAATTTAATGAAAAAAAAGAAAAATACCCTGCCCCTTGGTTCCACCCATCGACAGTGTATAATTGCGGCCAAGTAGCAGGAGGCCATTCCTCATTTATGAAATCTTTCTCCGTTAATATATTGTGTGGATATGGATGTTCAACATCTTGAAAAGCAAAATTAACCATCTCTTTTTAAATCCAATGTAACACAATGAAATCCTCCAGCAAGTAATCTATCATGTCTAAGTTCTAATGGTAAAATCTCCATATTATGCTTCTCCAACTTCTCTATCAATTGTTTCTGTTTCTGATCAACTATAACAAGATTCGGATTTATACTTAATAAATTTAAGCCTATCCATTCACTTGCCCCCCACGGCAAATTCGTCCATAATTTAGTACTATGACATTCATCTATCCATATCTTGTCCCAAGATTTAAATAATTCTGGTTCATTATCTTCTGTAACTCTACTTGCATTATACAGAACCAATCCCTCTCGTAATGGTATAATCGTACTGTCTAAATGAGCATATGAATACAAGTTCTTACATAAATGAACCTTGTACTTATCTCCTAGAACAGACTGTAACCACCTTGCTCCTTTTTCATTACCAGTGTTACTTACTTGATAGAGAATGTCATCATTAACACGAATACAATTTGCAGCCTCAAATAAAATTTCCTCGTTATTTAAAGAAGGTACTCCCGTTATCTCTTCCTTAAAATTCTTATCGAATAATATAGGAGTGGGTGCTTTAATCCACTTATAACCACTTTCCCACATGCGGTTAAATATTTTCCTATATCCCCATGTCTCATATTGTCTGTTAATAATTGGTGAAGGGGTTTCTATAATTGTATCTCCAACAATTAAAGTACAGTCTCTTGGTGAATAATAATGCCAGTTATCATGCTGATCTGCATATGTTGTATCTGGTCTATAAACTACAACCCCTAAAGACCGTAATACCTTTACAAGAGTTTCGAGGTCTGATTCTTGATCACTTATAATCCAAGGTGGGTATGGGCCTACAGGAATATCTTTCTCATCATATTCTGGAAACTGGCAACTCTTAAAACTTTTTGTCAATGTTGGCGTTCTATAACCTTTTGCAGTACCTACAATAATTTCTCGTAGTGGGGCCCAATCATTATTACAACTCATCTGATCTACCGTCCCATATTCTAGAAAAACATAATCTATTTGTATCATTGCCTCTATTATATTCTGGAAATTTATTTTGTGTATCTATGCCAAAATAAACACAAGGCGAAGGTTCAAGGTCATGATGATCACAAAGTATAGTCTGAGGTTCCTTATATTTCTTATAGATATAATCTGCTGGATATTTTTGCATTAAAGATGTACCTAGAAATGCACTGAGTAAATTAATATAATTATATCCTTTCTCATTGATTACATAAATCTGATCTTCAAACATCTTTCTTTGTAATCGAATTCCTATTCTATGATGTTCTACAGGAAATACTTTTGATAGAGAAGAAACTACATACTCAATACATGGATGCTCTAAATTTATCTCTTGGTCAATAGCTAAATTTATATATGCTAAATCAATCATAACAGGAACTTTATGTTCATCACAAGAGTTTAAAATATCTTCTAGGTCAGGAGGTACAGCACCAGTATCAGAAAATGGTACACTTATTAATAATAAATCTCCAGGCCTTATTTCATCCTCATCTAACCAACAAAAACTGCCCAAATAATGACCATCCGGCTGGTTATACCACATTCTTTGCATCATTTGATGATAGAAATATTCTCCCTTTTTAAGTCTAAGTCTTTTATGAGTTTTATATCGAATATAAAATTGAGCAAAAGATTCCGTTGTTCCTTGAGTAAAACAGGCAGCAGAAAACTTCTCAATACCAACAAGATTATGAGTTGAAGCCATCCATTCTCTATATGTGGAAATAAATTCTTCTTTTATTAAATCGGGGTCAAGCGGTTTATAGACATATTCTTGAATTGTAAAATCCCTAAATTTACACGTTTCCCAATCGTGAACACTATAAGCACCACCAAAAATTTTGTCTTTATTGTCTGGGAGATTCGTGTATCTTATCATTATAAAATCCTGATACCTGTAAGGTATACTTATCTTCAAGGCCTGCGTTTGCAGAGAGGTGTATCACATCTTGGTTTATAACAAACCCTTCATTCGCTTTCCAATGAGTATAGGGTTTTTCATCAAATTCTAGATAATGGCCAGACTTCCAATCCTCTAGAAATATATTTGCTCTTACCATTTCACTCTTTACGTCTGGATATTTCTCTTTAATTTTAAAAAACATATCTCTATGTTTTGGTATAATATTGCCTGGCTCTTGTTTAATCACCGAAACAGATACGACATCAATCCCTGTCTGTTTTCCTAATTCTTCGTAGTCCACATCATGACTATCAAAAAATTTCTGATGAATTGCTGTATTGTCTAATACCAAAGATTTTGGCATACCATTATTAGGGTGTAAATCTGATTGTTCAGTCTTTTGGTGCTGAATACAAGAACCACGATAATCTTCCCACTTGACGTTGAAAAATACCTCTGTATTCATATCTATTTTTATTGGTTCTAAAATTCTAGACATTTCCTTATATAATCCAATCCTTCTCTGGAATCCAACAGAAAATTTTCATCACAGAATAATACATGTATATCTTTATCCATGCATAATTCAAAAAGTTCCATTCTCCTATTTATTGAACTACTCAGACCATGAAAACTTAATAATACAATACCTTGAACTTCTGTATCATTTATAAAAAATTCTAGATGTGGATTCCAATCTGTAAAAGTATACTCATTATGCCAACCCACAGGATTGATTCCTAATTTATCAGCATAATTTTCTATGAAAGTTCTTGCAATGTAGAAAGGCATTGTTCCCATATATTCAGACGCAGCTGGGTCATTAAAAACGATCCACCGTCTAGATGTTTCTATACCTTGAGGTAAATCTACAACAGTTCCCCTAAACCTAAAATACGAGCCAGGATTCCTAAAACCATAATCAGTTCCTTTTGTCATAGCTCTACAATCAAGACTAACTCTTGAAATTCCAGTTGTGTTATTTATGTTACCATGCCAATGTCCCTGATTAAATAACCAAGCTTGGCCAGGCCTTGTCTCACCAAATTCTATTTCAACTGGAGAAGACTTTTTTTCACATCGTCTTTGTATTTCTGCTAACGAAAGTTTATCTCGAAGCATATAAAAGGTTATTTTTTTAGACTCTTCCCATGATACAATTTGCATGGAGTTTGAACCATATACAGGAGATAGAGGAGTCCATATGGTATACATACCATTATTATATGCCGTGAGATGTCCTGTATGAAATGTTAATAAACTACCCTGTCTTTGTTGATCGGGGAGAACAAAGTTAAGAGTCGGGGTGGCTTGTATAAGATATTCCCCTAAACTATCTCCGATTATAGAATCAAAATACTCATCTATCCACTGAGAAAATTCTTTACTTCTAACGTATTTTTCGATCTTTTTTCTGAGGGGAACAATTTCTGTTCTGCCAAAATGTTCATGTAAATATTCAAGTTTATCGCAATGTGGTCTAATTTCTTGGACTACCGAAAGAATTCTTTCTGTCCAAGGAAACTTTTCTAAGTCATAATTTACAACTTTATGATCCCATTGAGGCTCAAGAAACTTATCATCATATCTAGTGTTTAGTTCATATATATTCTTCGTCATTCCATTCCATATCATCTTCTAATTCTTCTGTTAAATTTACTCCACAAAAGACACAGTGATTCACTTTATAAAAACTTTCATCCATAGTATGTTTTATCTGAAATTCTGCTTCACATGATTCACAAGCTATTATTTTCATGTTATCTCACAAAATCCAGCACTACATGCAAGTTCTTGTGATGCTATAGTCATATCTGTTTTCTCATAATCCGATAATTTACTCCACTTTACATTTTTAGGCATCTGTTTCAGAAGGATTTCATATTCCTCTTTTTTGCAATCTTGATAAGGAGCCTGTTTATATGTATGTTCTGAAAATGGGAGAAAACTAACACCACTCATATAATCAAAATGTTCATATACCCATGCTCCTACTTCTAACCATTCTTCTTCTTTTACTGAAACAGTTATAGAAGGTTTATGTTCACACCAATATTCTTGATAAACTTTCCAAAGTTCTAACTGCTTGATAGCACTTATGTCAGTACGAAAAACAGCACTCTCATCTACTTTCATGGGGAAAGAAAATACAGAAGTATGACTTGGATTTGTTGCATCATCCTCTACAGGAAACCCTGCATCTCTCATCATCTTTGTAAGAGGGTCTTTCTTATCTCCTCGTACTGTACGAATATAATATGGATTATGACGAGCATGAATACCAGAAGCCGCATCGACCAACTGACTAACTGTACCAGAAGGTTTAACACAAGTAATTGCTGCAGATTGCGGTATGCCAATTTTCTTTGCTAACTCTGCATTAGTCTTTATTGCAAAATTTCTTAGGTCTTGTAAAATTGTTGGTAAAGCATGAGCTCGTCTTCGGTCAAAAAATTCTTTTCCATTTGTAAGAGGACAGTCCATAATACCTGTAAGGGATACCCCTAAAAGACGTTCCTCTTCACAGTTTCTTTTCCATGAAGAGGATACATATTTAAAATTTGTAAGAGTGGCTTGAAATGTTCCAAGGATAGTTGCAAGACGTACTTTCTCCATAAGTGTGTCCCTAGTATCAGAAGCACGAACTACAACTTCTGATAGATTGCAGAACTCACGATTACGTAGTATAATCTCAGAGCAAGGATTTGTACCAAATTCATAATCTTCTGTATTACGTCTACCATTCTTGGATGCCATCTTCACCGCACTTTCACGATTAAAGATACCACGTTCACCAGATTTCGATTCGTATAGTGCCTTCCATTCATCCATGAATACACCTATATCTGGTTTCTCTGTATAACATGCAGAGTTGTTTGCAAGGGCTCTTTGTGGTTCTGTAGTCCACCACTGTCCATGTTTAGCAGCTCTCATACGGTCATCAGACACGTTGGATAGACTAATTAATGCAGACCTACGAACTCCACCCACAACCACAATCTCTGCAATTTTACATACGATATCATGTGCTTCAATAGAGGATAATTTACGTCCATACGCAGTTTTAAACGTATTAACTGTAAAATTAAATAGTGCCTCTAATGGTTCTGGGCCTGATGCTCTACCACCAAAAGTTTTAAGTGGCGCTCCAGCAGGACGAATCTTTGACATATCCCAACAAGGAATCTGCCCCACATATAACATACCAATAAGTTCTTTAAATGCTTTCGCCCATCCTAATTTGCTGTCTGCAACAATAATAGTAGTATCTGTTTCATGAAATTCATCTGCAACTCTAGGTAATTCATTTACAAATTGACGTTCAACACTAAACCCTACACCTGTACCATTCATTAAAACGTAAAGAATTTCATCAAATGCTTGTGGCCGATCTATTGCAATGTAAGAACAATTATACCCTGCTATATTTTCTCGTTTAAGAGCCTCTCCAGCAGTCATGAGACATCTCATAGATGGCATAATTTTTTGTGACAAAACTGCTTCTTCTAACTCATCTCTAAGAGATTTTGTCAATTTATAATTATGCATATCTTTCAAATGTTCAGTAAAGAAATCGAAATACCGTTTTACCGTTTCATCCCATGTTTCTCTTCGTTCCTGTTCTGGCAACCACCTTGAATATCTTGATAAGTGAATAAATTCTTGGTATGATGTTGGAAGGTAGTTGTTAGGCATTTATTTTTCTCCATTCTGCAAACTTTAATTGAGCAGATGCACCACAAAAAGTGTTGTCTGCTATAATTTCTTGTATTTGAGATTTTGTATATCCATGAATAATCATGTCATTTATATCTTTCAAATTCATTTGATCGGGCCATAGTACTACTCTATGTCCTTTTTTAATTTCTTTATCTATCTGTTTTAGCAATTCTTTATTTCTAGGTTCATTATCAAAAATTACTGTAAAGTCACAATCCATTTGTGGAACATCAGCTCCTGCAACTGCAATGCAGTTATCTACAAATAAACTGTCAAGTGGGCCTTCGACCACATAAACATGTTTACTTTTATCAACCCGATCCAAACCAAAAATCTTATCTCGTTCTTCTAATTTTATGGTTATGTATTTGGGTTTTTCCTTTCCAAAAGCTCTTCCCTGATATGCGAATACTTCTCCTTGTTCATCCCGAAACGGTATCAACAACCTTGGATGATCTCCGTCCAAGGAAGGGAATTTATTTGGTATTAATGTATTTGTGAATTTGTAAAATGACTCACATAGATATAAATCGGAGAATGACTCGAATGGAATAAACCTTTCTTCAATAATCTTTCTCGCCGGGTGATCTGTGGATAAGTCTGAAATCGACTTGAGATTTTTGAGGACACCCTTTTTACGAAAGATTGGTTCATCGAACTTAAACTCCGGCTCAGGGTTATTAGTTTTAACCCCTTTCTTATATCGTTCAAATATATAGTCTTTGTAAGTTTTTGAGTCTAGGTGCTCAATTAACTTTCCTAATGTTGTTCCTACTCCACAATTATGACACTTATAAAATAGGTCATTCTTCTTACGATATACGAATCCTCTAGCCTTAGTGCGAGACTTCTGCGAATCTCCACAATAAGGACAACGAAAATTCCATAGAAAATCCCCTTTCTTCTTGTATTGCTGAAGATATGGGGATATGAGACTAACGTATTTAACGTCTATATACGAATCCATTAAACCATAATATACTAGTTAACTAAAAAAGTCAAGAAACTATCATAAATTTATGCAGTAAAAATCCAACAACAATCGATCCACCTATAATAAGCCATCGCCATTTTTCTAACACCCCTACTCTAGCAGAAATGTCGTTTCTTAATTTCTGGATATCATCAGTATGTTCTTTATGTTGTTGAGTAGCAGCGTTCATTATTTCTTTAGTGTTAGTAGTAATTCTTGAGTGCAATTCATCTATTTTTACTGTAAGCTCTATTCTACGAGTTTCTATCAACCCTTCAGCCTCAAAAATTGCTTCTTCTTGTCTTGCTATTTTTTCTTCATGAACAGCAAGCATACGATTTATCGAATTGGAAACATCGGTCAATTTCTCTATTGCGATATCTAATCTCTGAAAAACTCCTTTTCGATCATGTATCTCTTTTTCGAGAAGTTTGACCTTTGTTTCCAACTCAGTCATCTACTAGTCCTTCTTAAAGATAGACCAGATGCCCCATGCAAGGGCACCCCAAAGAATGACTTTAGTCATAGGAACGGCAAAGAACAATACTGCAATCGCGGCCGCAGCAACAATTGCGCCCTGATGACTTGATCCTTCATTTACTCGTTCTGAAATCCAACTAGCTATCATGTTTTTCTCCTTCTATTTTGTTGATTCTGGCTTCTAATTCGTCAATTTTCTTAGATACATTAGGATATTTCACTTTCCAATTTTTCTCATCCTGTAATACCTTCAAACCCAGTTTCTTAGAAGCCCATGTCGAAACATTGTCAACTTTCTTATAGAACCATATTCCTAGCTTGGTATCAGCAAACCAACTGTCAGCAGCATTACCTAAAATTGCTCCTGCAATACTAGTTATTATCCAAAACCACATTCTTATACTCTTTTTGCAATTTTCCGTAAGGTAATGCTTTCAACATATACAGCTGATCATACATAGGTTTTTCAATACCAAATAACCTATGGCAGGCTCTTACCGACCTTTCCATACCTTTTCTTTTATAATGACCCAAATTTCTCGCATATAATATACGATCATAAGTAAATTCCATTCTCGGCATATTATCCTCCCAAGACTGCAAAATATTGTATGATTGTAGCACATCCAGATAAACCTACTGTTGCTACGATCAAAAACATTATTGTTAATAGTTTACTTTTCATCAACTTCTCCCTAAAACTGTCATTTCATACCGTGCATTTATTTTATCGATTCTTTCTTGAGCTTTCTTTATATATTCTGAAAAAATGAGGTCAAACAATGGGGGAAATATTCCATGTATAAACATAACTAGACTCATTCCTAGTGCTCGAATACTTTCCATCCATGTAAATTTTAAATGTTCGTAATAATTAAACCCCACATCTTTTGGATGATTAAAATTTAGGAACCCACGGTCACTTTTACGGTTGTTGGTCATGGGCCGGGTGCCTGATGGTCTTCACAACATTCGCACGGATTTTCTTTCGTACAATCACAAGGATCACAAGTACAATGTGGATTTTGACATTCCAAATTATTGCAATCTATGCCTACCATTTCTTTCTCCTTATCCCCAATCGGGTTTGATGCATCTTTCGCACCTACAGTGCTTACACACTTCTATTTGTTCCATTTCTCTATGGCCATCGTTATATTCACTTCTTTGCTCAACAGATTTCCATAGAGGATTTCCACAATGAGAATTATGTCCACAATTTCTACATTTGGTCATCATCTTCTCTTGGAATTATAGACCAACGACCAAATAGATCAACAGCAGTATATGCTGCATATATTTTCCAAGAGGGTACTTTTGGGTCAGAATCCTTCATCGCCATTAAAAATACTTTGTCTGCAGCTTCCTTTGCAGCTTTGTAATTACTAGTTACTGTTTCTATCTCAGGATTGTCTGGTTTATCTTCTTTTGCTCGATACTGTCTAATACTTTTATAAAGAAAATCGTGTATGATTGCAGCTCTTGCTACATCCCAAGGTGCAATAAGATTCCAAATCATACGAGGTACAGATGCTAAATCAGTTACAAATCCTTTCTTGCAAGTAATTCTACTTGCTGGACATTTAATCCCTATAGATTGTAATGCTGATTCTTCCATCTCTTCATTTTGGTAAGATAAAGCTCTTGCTAAAATCCATTTACGAGGTGGATTAAATTCTGCTTCAATTTTGTTGTTGAACTCTCCCATTACTTTTTATCCTCCTTAGGCTCTTCTTCCTTCGGACTCAACGCTTTCTCATAGTATATAATAATCTGTTTTTGTTGATCTATATATCTCTTGATCTCTGCCATGTCTATAGCAAGTGTTTCATAATCCTTTACACTAATAACATAGGCAACTAGAGGATCACCATTCTCTTCTTGAAACTTCTTCTTGAACTCTGCAAAATTCTCTTCTGTTACCACATACCAATGGATGTCGTTTAACTGTAATTGCCGTGGTCTGTTCTGTAGAGGTACATTCCTCTCGACTTCCACGGTTTTGACTTCAATTGTTTTTAACGGATTCCAAGATGAACAACTACTTATTACTAGGGACAGCAGTAAGAGACTCGAAACTTTCCAATAATTTTTTGCTTGCATTGTTTATCCTTTTTTCTATGAGTGTAGGTTTTTGAGCACTCAATTTAGTAAGGTTGTGTTTTCTCAATTTACCAAGTAACGTGTTCTTATAATCGTTTGCCCTATCCAGTTTAGTATGTAGTTCATTATTTAGTTTCTCATACTTCTTTGCATCTGCTACAAGAGTATCTATGGTTTGTTTCTGTGTTTGTGCGGCAACTTCCAATTTGGCACTATTCTCTGTAAGAGTTGCAATCCTTGCTTGTGTATCTTTGTAGTAGTACCATCCTCCATAGACAACACCACCTACAAGACCAAGCACAACAATTAGAATATAAACTTTAAGCATAATATTTCCTCAGATAGAGCCTGCTGAAAATCCTGCAATTGATTTCTTTATTTTTCCATCCGAACCTACAATGTTTATAACATCTCTTTGCATACCTGTATGGAGAAATACTTCATCCTCACCAATAATATCGTCACCAACATCAGTACCAGCTGCACTTGCATCCAAAATTATATTATCACCAGCATCAGTTCCACCAGCAGCCGTTTGATCCAATACGATGAAGACATCTTCGCCCCTTCTTGTCAAAGGTGCATCATGTGTTGAGGTTATTTCAAGGCCTTGGTTATGATTATGGGTTAATTTAATTTCTTGATCATCTCCAAATTGAATTACAGCTGCATCTGAATCTAAAATAAGATCATCACCAAGAGTGGCATCGCCAGTAGTGGTTATTGCAGCTGTAGTAATGAGTCCTGTACTTGGATTATAGGTCAATCCTGTATCTGTTTCTAAACCTTGCGTACCAGTTGCACCATCAACAAATACTGGATATACAGTTTCATTAGTACTATTATTTGCAGAAGCTGTTATATTTGTTGCTTCTGTTGCAACATCTACAACAAGGCTAGAAAGATCAACAGTTACCGTATCATCTTCACTGTCTGTAAGTGTCAATGTTGGAGTACTTATTGAAAGAGAAGACACAGTTGTATCTGATGAAGCCCCCGCTGACATCCTTGTGCTATTTTCTTGTTGTATACTACCACCTTCATCAGCACCGCTTGATGTAGTGGCGTTTAAAATAATTTCATCGCCAGAGTCATCTTCATTTGAAATACCAGCATCCATATCAGGATCAGTAAACTCAAATTTTTCAGTAACATCATTGTACATAATAATAGTTTTATGACCACGATTACTAGCATCAACATCATCTAAATCTGCTAAATATCCAGCACCACCACCGCTAGAACTAGCAAACCCCATCTTACGCATATGTTCATTAATTTTCTTTTTAAATTCTGAAAGTTCTCTATTTAATGCTGGTTCCTCTTCAAAAGGTTCTGGATAAGAAGTTATTGCTTCAGGCACATATGTTTTTGAAAGCTGACTTGTTGCAGCTTCACGCCATGTGGTTGAATCAACTTTTTTTCCTAATGTAAAAGGATTTAATAATTTATTTTGTATCTGTTCACTTCTTGAAGCTTTGAGATGTTTGCTTTCCTCATTTAACCTTTTTTCTTCTTCTTCAGCTTCTCGCATTTTTGTTGCTTCCTCAGCAATCATTTTTAATTCGAATTCATGTCGTTCTTTAGCAGATAAAGCTTGTTCTTTTTCTAAAACATCTTCTTTAACATCTTCTTCTATTTGAGTAGAAGTTTTAGTTACTCGTTCAACACCAACATCTTTTAAAAGTCTCTGAATATTATTATTTGGTTCTATTGGTTTTATAGTAGGTTTTTTATCTCTTGCTTCAGAAAGGAGCCTTTTTTGTCGTTTTTCTTGTTTAAGACGTTGTTCTTTTACTTGATTTTCTTCTTTAAATTGTAAAGGTGCCGGATTCTCTGGAACTTTCGTACCAAAATCTACGCCAACATCTTTTAAAAGTTTATTGACAGTGCTGCTCATTTTGTTTTCTCCGCCGATTTTTTAGGAAAGTCCGGCATTTTTGTTTTAGGGAACTCTGGCATTTCCTTCTTACGATGTTTTTTTAATGGGATTTCTTTTTTACCAAAATTTGCGGCCCTCGCCTGGACATTAGCTACGGTATCACCACCTGTACCTGGCGGGCCTTCTAATTGTAAATCCAAAGTATTTTTCATAATACCCTCGATAAATTTACTAGGTCTATTACTATTCCGTTTTTCTCTAGCTAATTCTAATTTTTTACGATGCTCCCGATAAGATTTTGTTCGGCCATCAATTTTAACGCCTTCACGGGATTGAATGTCTTTTTTTCTTTTCTTATGATGTATAGCATCTGGAGGCATAGAAACACCACCACCGGCAACAGAATTAACTGGAGCATCTTCTTCCATTCCAGTATAAGGGGATACTTCTTTCCAAAGTTTCATGTTATCTCCTTGAGATTCTTTTCATTAAAGATACAAATGCCAATTGCAACGTCATCACTTACCGCCCCATCATATTTTTTATCTTTTAACATCATTGTCAACATTCCGGCAAACATTGGGTCATCACTAAATTGATGCCTTGCAAATCCCATCTCTGCTTTTACTTCTGCAAAATCTTTGTCCGCTTCAGCATCAACTATTTTTAATCCTCTTTTGAGTTTATATTCTTTTACCTCACCTCCAGCACCTTGCCGTTTTGCATATGCTTGTGCCATTCCACGATCCCAAGTAATATAAACTCCCTTTCCTAATGCACCTAATCCAGTTCCTTTACCACCTTTACCTACACCTCTATAGAATATGCCCTTATTCTTCCTGTAAATCCAATCCCACATGGATTGGGCTTCGCTAACAACTTGATATAATTCTTTAAAAAATTTCATTTTAAATCATCCAATCCTACATAAATTACAGACTTAGATTTAATATGTACTACAGGAAAAATTTCAACACCTAAAACAGTATCTATAGGTGGTTCATCTTCATAAACTTCTACTTTGTCTCCCTTTTTAGCTGTAAGTTCTTCTTCTTCTTTATTTAGAATATCGTTAACTAAATTATACTCTCCTTTAGGCAAAACTTCACCAAATCCAATAACTTCTTCAGAAATACTATCATCAATTTCATACCCCTCTTCTTTGAGATATTTCATAAATTCCTTCTCAAATACATCAGGATCTTCTACATGTTCTTTAAAAGTATCTTTAAGCAGAAATAAAGCTGCGGCATAAGTTCCTAACTTAGTTCTAAGACCAGGCACTTTGTCAAAGATTTTTTTGATATTAAATACTAATTTATGGAGAATGGTATAAGCACTTTTTTCCTCTATAGTACCTAATGGTTTTGGTTTTGTCTGTTTAACTCCAGCCGCTGAAGGTGGGGGCATTATACGATTGCCCTTTTTATCTATAATACCGAGTTTATAGGCGTCTTGTTTCTCAAATGGAGTTACAAGTAACTTTATGAATCTGTATGTAACGAATAAATCAATCGCTCTTCCCATTACAGTTTCCTTAAAACATCTAGAACCTTTTTGTTCTCTTCTACCTCACTCAGTTCATCATCTCTTATCATATTTAGGAATAATAAAAAAGACTTGAGTGTTTCCCAGTATTCTTTCTGTATCTTAAACAGAAGAAGGGTCACGCAAGCCTCTGGCCCAAACAAATTGTTCAATATGATGATATGATTAAGTAATAATCTTTCTTTAAGTACTTCTGTCTCTTTATATTTACGTAAAAGACGTTTAATATACTTAAATCGTTTCATGTCATCATGAAATTCTTTTTCACTTTCGCACTGAGGATTGTCATAATGTTTAATAGCAAACATCATAACATTATCAGCAGTTATTTTTTCATACATTATTTAATTTCGGCATTAATCCGAAAGCAATTATCCTCAGTCATTTCATAACTAATTTCTAACGACAAACCACCTTCAACTTGGTCTTGTAGACCATCATCATTTACAAACTCATCAATGGGAGTATTAGGCAATTTACCAAATCGACCACCATATAAGGTTAAGGGCATAGAATAACTTCCACTGTCCTCTGACATTGGAGGAACTTCATCAAAAGTAAGACCAATTTTAGATAAAGAACTACGAATCTGTCGAACAACAGGCTCCCCATCAGTAAATTGTTCTTGTGTCAATTTCCCCATAAGAGCATTAATTTTCTTAATAACCATTGGATCACCAAATCCTATTGGATCATCGTTAACAATGTTATTATAACTAGGATGTTCAGTCATGAATTTTTTGAATTTTTTCATCTTATTCTTCCTTTGGTTCTACATCGCTAGGTAGAGTATCCCTAATCTGTTCTTCTAACATACTGGCTTTCTTCTTACCCTTTAAAACTTTTGCAATAGGTTCAACTATTCTAATTGTCTCAGCTTTAAAATTATCGGCAAAATTTACTTCTGACAAATTTCCTAGAGGCATACCTCTCTCCTATAATCTTAGTGATGGTGGGGGGAATAGTTCCCCCCAACACCCACATAACCAAAAAACCAACTAATTAGTCAGTTGAGGTTACTTCAACAACACCAGTGTCAGCAGCTGCAGCGTGTGATGCAAGTGCATACCAGTGAGAACCGTTCCACAACAATGTGGCCGTATCACCGACTGTTACAAAGTCCATATCTACGAATCCAACAGGATCAGCAGGAGTACATTCAGAACTTCCACCATCCGTATCGTGGATGATGATTTTGATCTGTCCGATAACCGTTCCGTCAGCAAGAGTAGTTGCGTTAGAACCAGCAGTCTGAAGTAGAGTCAGAGCATGCGTAATCGAAAGAGCAGTCTGTGAACCGTCCGAAATGTCTTCATAAGAGTTTGAAAACCCTATGAAAGAAGGAAGGTTGTTGATAAAGTTAGTTACACTAACTTTTTTGTTAATCGGTGTGCCCGTAGGATCATCGATAACATGTAGAAGGTCAGCACCGGCCACACCTGTTGAAAGGTCTGTCAGAGCTGTAATCTTTTTATCAGCCATTTGGCATCTCCTAATTAAACCCCTAGCTTAATTGCTTCTGGGGAATGCTATTGTAGGTATTAACGAAAAAGATTTTCTGATCCGCTATTCTCTACATCACTTGATACATCATTTAATCGTTTAAGAAAATCATCACATTGTTGTATGGCCCCTGTTAGGGCATTGGCCAATGCTGTATCTTCTAATCTCTTTTTTTCTAACTCTGCCGATCTGTTTTGTACTACACCCAAATCGTTAATCAGAGCTTCTTTACGTTCTCGTATCAATTGTTCATCAATCGTATTAGCCATAATTACCTCACTTTACTTAATTATCTCGTTTATTTATAACACTTATGAAGCTGCAACTGTCACTCCATTTAATACAGAAGCTGTACCAGTAGATGATCCTGCTTGTGTGTAAACAACGATGTCACTAGTGTAATCTTCAACATCTATTGGATCGTTTACATTTGCAGCGGTATCTTGGACAATTCTCCATCCGTCACCACCGTCTGTATCTGTTTCCAGAGCGATATTGACATCATCATCTCCACCTGTCATTGCAAGGTCAGTAATGTCAGAAGTCCCTATCGAGCCAGCAATCGTGAAGTCAACACCTTCCATATGTATTTCATCATTCTCGTTGGCACTAGTATTTTGAACAATCTTATCGCCATGCGTATCTCTTGTACCTGATTCTTGCATCAGTCCAAGAATTGATCCGCCATCTTCTTCTGTCATATCAGCAGTACCGTTGAAGATGATTGCAGTTCTTCCTTCAGAAGCAGAGTCACCAACACCAGCACCATTAAATGCTAGAAATCCAGCAGCTGCGTTAGTTTGTACTGTTCCTCTAAAAGTAATTTTGTTAGTTCCAGAACCAGCATAGTACTGACAAGCAACTGTGCTGTCTTCAACCATGTCCGTGATACCCAAACGAGACAATAGAATGTATGCCTTGTTAGTAACAGTCTGGTTTGCAGACCAAGCAGCAGATGTAATATCAATTGCTTCGTCAAACGTGATAATAATATCAAATGTTCCAGTATCAGCAACTTCTGCTTCTGTAAATCCGATTGATATTGGTGTTGCAGAACCAAAAACTTCTACTAAGTTTCTAATACAAACCAAAACTTCTGGTTGTGCGGCTTTGTTATCATTGCCTGAAGCTGCAAGGCCAGGTGTTAAACCCCAACCACCAGAAACAGCAATGGCATTTTCTCTTGCTCCACCCGAACCAGCAGCATTAGAATCTATTGGTAGATACTTGGGTCTGCTTTCGGCATCAGTGTCTTTCCCCCATAATGGCATTGTTTTTCTCCTTTATTCTTTACGAATATGTTTGTTTATTCTATTTATCTTATTTAAACCCTAGACGTTTAAGTTCACCGATACTTTTTCCTACATTTGTGTGATGTATACCGATACCACCAGCAGCTTCCCACTCTTTTATATTCTTTATATAATCATCTATCAATACATTGGGGCTTTCATCTTTATTCTTTGCAAAGGATTTTTTCTGAGCACGTAATACCAAATGGATGTTAGACCTTTTAAATTTGGCATTATTCTTTAACCAAGTCATTTTACCCCTCTTGGATGAAGGATCTCGGTCTGTATACGCAGATAATACATGGGGGTCATATTTTGAGATAAAATCATACAGTCTTTTAGCGTTTGGTTTCCATCCAAGATTTTTCCAAAATCCTTTAGTATTATTAATAATAGCCCACCGTTCTTTAGTATCCATTCGAGCAAATTCACCACCTACAGCTGCATTAGCACCCCTCATAAAATCAACAAGGACTTCATCTAAATCACAGTATATATCCGGCAAATCCTCATCTGTGGTTGCCTCTTGCAGTTGAGTTAGGTCTTTCATAGATCACGGCTTTGTATTTGGTTCTAGATCAACCGTAGCAGCCTTTTTGCCTGTTAAAGTTTTGTTGTCTTTGGTAGATTTCTCCTCCTCATCATCTTCTTTTTTCATTTTCTTTTTACCGTAAGGATTATAGCCCTCTTCATTGGAATCTTCATGTTCCCAAACTTTCCGTATTGCTTCTCGCATAGAACTATTTTTCAATTCTTTTGCTAATTCTAATTCATCCCTACCCTCTTTCTTAGCTTTCTTGCGGAGTTTTGCAAGATCAGAACCTTCGATCTCTCCATCACCATCGACATCGATCTTTTTCTGTTTTGCAGTTAATTTCTCATCAAGTTCTTCAGTTTCTTCAGAAGCAATCATAGGTTTAGGTTCGTCTGCTCTTTTCATTTTAGCAGCAGTCTTTTTACCACCTTCTCCAGTAGCATTTTTGCCACCGTCTAACTCTTCACGTTCATTGGGGTCAACGGCAGCAGATGCAGCTTCTTTCCACATATTAATAACTGTGTCTTCAAGACTTTTTTTGTTAACTTGCTCTTCCATTTGGCCTGGAGTAATTTTATTGGTATAATCTGCATATCGATCAGTACCTAATTCATAAGATTCTTCTCCAGCACCATGTTCTGTCTCTGGCTGTTCTGTCTTAACAGTAGTCTTTTTACTCTCCCTACGAGTACGAGCAGATTCCAACTTCTTACGATGCTCTTTATAACTTTTAGTACGGCCATCAGGACTCTCTTCCAATTCTGCCGCATCTTTCCACACATCTAGAACAGATTGCTCGAGAGTGCCCTTTTTCGTATCCATATAAAATTTCTTAACCATTTTTTCTCTCCTGTAATTTAATGGCAATTCTGTCTAGAACTGTTTCTTCTTTAATATCAAGTCTTCTCATAGCAGCTTTTATCGTAGGACGAACATCTTGATTTGGGTCATCTTTTTCCAAATCAGCAAAATCGTCAAACAACTCATCATCACCAATAAAGTCATGAATAGCATCTACAGCATCCTTAGCTTTAACAGGTTTCTTGAGTAACTTTTTAAGTCCTGCTCTTCCTTTTGGCCCTACTGGTAAATGCCATGTTCCCTCTTCAAGCGCCTCTCTTAAAGCACTTAACATACCTTTATATGATTTAGCAACCTTTTCTTGAAATTTCTCTTTTTCTGCTGGTCTACGGAGAGAATTGTACTTTTGTTGTACAGCAACCGCAATCTTAGCAGGAACTTTAACCTTTTTTCTATCAAGAAATTCTACCGCAAATCTTCCATTTAATGATTGTGCCTTTCTCATTTGCATAATGATATTCTTGGATGCTGCTTTTACATCATCATCCGTTGCTGTTACATCATCATCATCTTTGTCTGAAAATTCACCTGACCTTCTCATTGATCTCATTGCATCAGAACGAGCAGATGCTTCGTCTATTGATCCATCATACTCTTCTTCACCATCATATTCTTCACCAGTTTTTGAAGCCTGCTTCACTCTTTTAATTACACCACCCACTTTTTGTCCTACTTTTTTAACTGCACCATGAGCCTTTCCTACTGGTGATGCATCATAAGCTTTCTTTGCAGTTGATTTTACTTTCTTTCCAACTGCTTTTGCTCCTGCCTTTGCAATATTCATGAGTCCTTCATCCATCAATGCCTTGATGGTTTTAACGTCAACTCCCATTTTCTTTGCAATCCACTCAGCAGATTTACCTTGTTCAATATAACCATGAAGTTCTTTCATTCTACCTTCATCTAGAAGGTTTTCTATTATATTCTTATGAAATTCAAAAATTTCCTCACCTACGAGTTTAGGCATAGTTTTCAATTTTAAATCACGTAACAAATCTCTAGCTAGTTCCAATTTACGTTGAGCAACATAAAGTTTACCACCACTAAAATATCCACCTATTCTTTCTTTCTTCAATGCAGATATAATATCTTTTTCAGTTGCTTCTTCAAGTTCAACTTCTTCTGGAACACAATTGGGTACTTCCTTACCATCCTTTTTCTTCATACCAACTTGTTTATAACCATCCCAACATGGGTCATCAGCTTCACCAATATTAAGAACTGTATCACCAACTTTCTTCTTAGGAGCTGGAACAATTTTATACTCACCCTTAAAAGCAGCATATCGTCTAGATTTCAACAATTTTTGCAAATCTTTTTCAGCTCCCTTTTCACGAACAATATTATCCTTATCAATAATTGCATATTCTTTACCATAGGGGCCTTCATCAAGTTCAACTTCTTCTTCTAGTTTAGGAAGATATTTTTTAATAAGAGCATCTCTCACTTTCCGATCTTTAGAAGAAATAGAACGATTTTTGTTGTGATCCTTTTGAATTTGTGCTACTTGACGTTTCTCGTAATTATCACCAAACATTTTAACCAACTCTACAGCATTTTGTGTATGATCGTTGTTATCTTCATTATCATCAAAATCTTTCTGGGTAAATTTTTCATCAAGTTCAACTTCTTCTTTAATACCAACCTTTTTCAAATCAGCTCTAGTAATATTTCCCTTATTCTTATTGCTGATCTTTTGAAGCTCTTTCATTTGTTCTGGAGTAGGTTTGATGCCCATTCCTTTTAAGTCTGAAATAGTAAATTCATCAAGTTCAACATATTCAATAATACCCTGATTCTTAGCAAACTTCTTAGCGCCATCTACAGATACATGAGAACCCAATTCTTTAACTTTACCTTTTTTCAAATGTCGCATTAAGAATTTATCTTGTGAACCTCTCATACCTTTAGTATCTCGATGTAACACTACAAATTCACCACCATCTTTAGCTTTGGTTCTGAAAGCAATCTTTGCTTCATCTAAATGGTCATCTAGGTTAATTTCTTCTTTATACATATTCAGTTCGTATTTCTTGTTATCAAGATTTGCGACTTGAACTTGAATAGTACCCTTGTCACCTTTTAATTGATATCTGTTTGTCTTACCAGCTGAAGGTTTACTGGGGCCAGTAGCAACTTTGTCATCAATCTCTGATGGATTGACAGTAATACCATACATTTTCTTTGCAGCTTTGTATGCATGTTGCATTGCATCAGAAAAAGTTTTATGATAGATATCATATTTTGCTTCCATTATCCATGATGCTGCTTCATCAACCGTTGCGAGAGGGCCCTTCTCTGGATGTGGGTGTTTGTGAGGTTTCTTACCTTTATGTTCATTCTTAGCTTGTTTAGTTGCAACAGCCATCTTAACTTCTTTCCACCTCTCTCCATATCTACTCTTAAACTCAGAATCATCCATCTCTTGAGCAATTTCCTCACGGCGTTTAATCTCAGCATCAGTAAGCTCACGCTCAATAAGCTTATATTCACGCATAATATTCATGAATTCTAATGTTTGGGCCATAGTTTGTCTATAATTGGTCATGGTTTTTCCTCAACTCTATTTATTGTTAATATGATTTATAAAATCCCTAAAAGACATAGTTTCTTCCATTTCATACTCTGTTTTCAATTCTTGTGGCATTATCCCTTTATCTACTAATTTATTAATATATGCTGCTAATTGTCTAGGTCTGATACCTTTAACTTGTCTAGCAATATCGTTAATGGCATGACCTGGCCTACCCTTATATTCTTTTTCTTTCATTTTTGCAGCATATGCTTTTGCCAGTTTCTCGTATCCTGATGGATGTTTCATTTGAGATATTTTAGCGATAAGTTCGTGATACCAAGACATTTCATCAAGTTCATCCTTTTCTCTCAATCGTGGTTCTCTACGATTCTTGGATGGATCTTCATTGCGTAAATTCTTGGGGTCATTATTCATAGGATCATTGTCTTTGTGTCCTACATCCATTCCTATCTTAGTCTTGTCACCCATAACTCTGCGGGCTTTATTCCTACTAGAACGTCTTGCTATCTGTTCTGGACGACCTTGATAATTATCATACTCCTTACGATAGTTCCGTTCAGCAAGTTCATATCCCTGTTTCTCAAATTTACCAACTTGATCCATAGGAACATTCATAGTAGTCATTTGTCCTAATTTTTTCATACGAACAAATTCTTTACCTTTTTTATCTGTGAAAATCGGAGATTTACCAGCCGCTCTTCTAGACTTATCAAATTTTTGTAACTTTTGTAGAGGCGTCATTTTTTCATCAATATCGTGTAGCCATGCTTTATGTACCTTATTATCTTCAGTCATAAATGAAAGATAGTTTGTACCTTTACGAACAACCTCACCTTCCAGGCCATTTGCATGAACAATATCTCCAACATTCCAAATCTTACCAGTAAGATATGCATCTCGCATAGATTCAAAGTCTGTCATATCTCCCATATCTCGTTCTTCACGAATACCCATATGTTTACGAACATCACGATAGAGTTTTTCGCCATCTTTAAAACCAGAAGGAACCCCCTGCAAAAATAAGTCCTTATCTCCCTCTACAGCTGCACTTCTCATCTTGGAGGCAGACATTCCCTCTACACCTTCTGCATCAGGATCACGTTCTCCAGCCGAAACAACATCTATATTATCAAACTTATAATAACCGTGTTTCTTACCTTCCACACCGTTATATTTGCTAAGGATACCGTCAAATTCTTTTACACGATCAGAACCCACAACCATAGTAAGATTTTTATACCCTTGATCATACAATTCAACAGCAATTTCTATTGCAGTTTTTGCCTTTGAAGCCATAATGTTCCTTGAATACTTCTTGAACATTTTTCTCATATACGCAATTTTTAATGATTGTGGGAGAGGGTCTTTCTTGGGGTTTGTTGTGTGTGAAGGATATACACGAAAATCTTGTGAACCAGCTACGGATGCAACTTTCTTAATAAGTTTCTCATGTCCAGTAGTTGGAGGATTGAAACGACCAAATGTAAATACAATGGTTTCTGAAGCTTCTACTAATTCCCTAAAAGTTTTCATTGTGAATACGCCGCCTTTGCTTTAGCAACTCTTTCTGCTTCTCCAGCTCTAAGCTTAGTTACTAATTTTTTAGTTAATTTTGCCATTTTAGCGCCAAATTTTTGTTGAAGTTTTTGATCTACAATTACTCTTTGTTGTAAACCCATTTCCGTATAATCAGGATAAAATTTATCACGAAATTGTTGTACGACTTTCTTTTTAGCAGCAACTGTAAGTTTGCCGATATCTCGTACTCTAAGTAGTGATCTTTTCTTTTTTAATTGAAATCCAGCACTTTGTGCTAATCTGGACATGCGGCGAGCTTGTTTTCTACGTTGAACGACATCAACCTTTTTCTCATAAATATCAGAAAATTTTATCATCGATCCCATGCCTTTATAGCAGTAAAATTGTTAAACGAGAACTCCATACGATCTACAAGTTTAACAGCTCCACCACTTATTCTATCAATAGCAACAAATCCTTCGGGATTTGTCACTTTAAATCCATTACTTGTTCTCACAAATGTATCTGTCAATTGCTTAACACTATTTAGTTTTTTTACAATTAGCATTTTTGCTTCGACAAGTAAATTTTGAAATTCAATAACTGTTTTTAAATTGTTAGAATGTAATGAAACTGCTCTTACATATTCTTTTTGTGTATTTTCATATTTTTTCTTTCCGGCCGGACTTTTTGCTTTATCAATCTGCGTCTGAATATGTTGTTGTACCCACTGTGGATATCCTTTTGCATGAGCATTTGGGTTTGATACTTTCTCTCCAGCCCGTACCTTACTATTATTATAGGTTTTAAGAGAAGCTCCAGACAAATTACCTGTCATACTTTCCTGTAATGCAAGAAATTTTTTCAATTGTACTGCATTAATCTTATGAAATGTCTTTCCTACTTTTGACAATATTGCAGTAATTTTTTCTGTTTCTGATTCTGTAAATGTGGATTTACCAGAAGTATCCTTATATGTTGCATCATCCATCCATACACTAGAAGTTTTTTTAAGACTCGAAATATTCACACCAAACGATGCTTTCATTGATTGTAATTCTTTACCTGTATATGTGGTGTGCCAAACTATTCCTATCTTTGATGTTTTTATTTTTCTACCAAGATCACTGTTAACAGCTGCAGCATAAACTATGGTATTGGGTTGAAATGTAAAATACTTAACACCGTCAATAGTATCCGTTTCGACATCATTTGTAAACATGAGATCACCTTGAAGAACACCCTTGATGCCTAATTTAGAAAATTCTTTGAGTGCTATCTTAAATTTAGAATTGAGAGTCCCAGATAATCCAGCCTCATCTATTTCTTTATCTGTCTTATATAATAGTGGTTTGACATTAAATACAGACTTTTTTGCAACAAAGAACTGGCCATCAGAAGGATCAACTCCAGCAAAAATAGCAGGAGCTCCATCCCATTTTACAGTCATGTTTATTGAGGATCGACTTGCACCAGCAAGCATGTCTCTTAGAGAACGTAGGAAGTTGAGTGCAGCACGCCCACCGTCTACACCATAGTTGATGATTTCATCTTCTAGATGTTCTAGGTGGAGGTTCTTACCACCTTTATCTTCTGTAAGTTCTCTGAAACTTATCATTGCACACCACTATATTGCATTTTTAATTGTAAATATTGTCCAAGCCTACCTTGACCACTTGTACCCTTCTCTGGTCTAACACCAGAGTCAGAACGAATGGTCATCTTGAGTGTTTTTTTATCATCTGGGGAGTGTATATCAATTAGATACTCTTGTACAGAACTTTTATTCAAATATGCATAATGTTTAGTGATCAGTGGTATTATATCAACAATATCATCACCCTTCTGTTCTGCCGTATTTCCTACAGCTTTTACCATAATCAGAGGAACTTCATCACCTTTTCTCTGTAGGTTAAATGTTTCTTGTACCCAATTCTTAAAGTCTTCAATATCCATACTGTTCAATACATCACACATATGTTCTCGACAAACAACTAACATCTCTTTGTACAGTTCATTTGCTTCTGTTTCATTCTCTACATAGTGGTCTACATACAACTGAGTAACTTCTTTGTTCTTTATAAAGTTTCCTTTATTTGCAATATCCTTGACGCCGGGAATTTTAGAATATACTCTACTCCATAAATCTGATTCTAGTTTATTTGTAGATACACCAATATTTTTATACTGAGTTCCTACATAGGTATTTTTTAGCGGTTCTTTGGATTTTGCCGTTCCAGCTTTAAGACTGATACCTATTTTTTCTCCATTCTTAAAAAATACAAAGATGTCTCCAGCATGATTTTTTGGTATACCAGCTGGTTTAGCACGATAACCCCAAACAACATTTTTAATTGGTTTTGATCTGTGCAAATCATATAGATAATTAGTAATACCTATAGCATTGTTCATTTTATCTTTGAGAAACCTCTCATCCATAGACGGTAGTTTATCTAAAACCAACTTAGCAGAGGCAGCATCTTTACTATGAAAAGAAGATTTTGCAGATTTAAGATTTAATGTATAGAGAAATTTCTTGAAATCTTCTATAGAACTAGGTTTGAATTTTTTATTAAAAGCAAGAGTTGGAAACAATTCCGTAATAGATGCATTTAGGGTAGTATCAACTCTGCCTTCAAACAAAAAATTCTGTATCTTATCTACATGATCAACGTAGGATTCTGATCGATTTCGGATTTGTCGGCCTGCACTTACTGCTGTAATAGTCATTCAATTGCTCCATTGCTTGTTGACTCTATTTATTACTTTTAAACCTTAAATCCTCCAAAGTCATTTTCATCGAAAACTGGTTCTGCAAACACATCCTCTGGTAATTGACCAGAATCTACAATATCAGTTTGTTCTGATAATTTTACATCGAATAACCGCATTTTAGCACGATCTATCCCCAAAACAAATCTTTTGTTAATCGTGGGGTCATTATAACGGTTTTTGAGTTGTTTAATTGCAATTTGATTAAGTTCATCAAGTTCCTCGTTAGAAATGAGTGCAAACATAAGATCAGCAGTAGCAGGGAGCCCAAAACTCTCTGATGTATCTTCCAAACCAACATCTGTAGAGACAAATCCCGACCTTGTGGTTTGCGTAGCAGACATAATCGGTAGATTTGATTCGACTGCCAATCCCCTAAGCTCTTCTGCAATTGCCTTAATATACATATAAGAGTTAACATTTGTTGCTCCCTTAAATCTACTAGATGCACATATATTCAAATAATCTATGAATATAATATCTGGTTTAAATGTTTTCTTAATTGCAAGTTCTTTAAGAAGCCCTCTGAAATGAGAAGAATTAGCAGATGCTGTTGGATACTCTTTAACAATTAACGTACCAGAAGTAGACTTTATAATCTTTGCAATCTTATCATCAAACATCTGTTTTGGTAAATCATGTAAATCTTCCATACTGATGTTCATCAAATTTGCATCAATACGTTCTGCAATACGTTCCTCTGCCATCTCTAATGTGATATAAAGTACATTCTTTCCTTGAGACAAACAGTTAGCCGCCACATGACACATGAACAAAGACTTACCAACACCAGTGCCGGCAAGTGCAATATTCAGTGTCTTGGGGGGCAATCCTCCCTTGGTGATCTTGTTAAAGAACTCCAGATCAAACGGAATCTTCTCTTCTACTGTGTGGTAATAGTCATATCTGGAGTCACTATCCAACAGGTAATCATGGCCAACAGCATTATCGAAACCCACAGCCAAGGCATCTGTGAGAATGCTCGGTATTGCAGATACATCTCTATTCTTATCTTTTCCATCAATGATCTGTATCCCTTCAACAATCGCATTATACACCGCCTTATCTTTACAAAATTGCTCAGTTGTATCCACTAACCAATCAAAATCTACATCCGTAGATTCAAGAGTTTTTATAACTTCAACTACTTTCTTGTAATCACTCTCATTTAAATCTTTTCTACTCTGTACTTCTATTTCCAGTGAGGTTTGCGTGGGTATCTTCTGATACTTTTCAACGAACTTTGTAATCTCTTCAAAAATAGTTTTCTCAGTTCGATCTGAAAAATAGTCTCCTCTCATATGAGGGAGAACCTTACGAGCAAATTCCTCGTTAGAAACGAGTTGGCTTAATGCTGTTCGTTCAATCGTCTGAGACATATTGTAACGTACCTTCGTTCAGTTGTTCATCTAAAATATCCACTAAAATATCTCCAATGAGCTCATGAAAATCTTCTTTAAAATATTCTTTTGGCAATCCATTAGAATCTATCATATCATATTCAAATTTTAAAGGCAAGTCACCTTCGTAATTTTCTTCTGGAGGTTCTGGTATAGTAACCTTGCCGTATTTGTATATTACTCCTTGATAGCGTCCACCATTAATACCAATACATTGCCAATTTTCTTTCTTATCTGTAACAAATGTATATTGATCTTTAATGTCAGACATAATGCAAATAACTTCCTATAATATATTTTGGTCTATCTACAGGTTTTCTTCCAGCATGTAACCAAGGCCAAAATGGTGGAAAAAATAAAACAGAACCTTTTCTACAAGGAATAGCTATATTCTCTCCGTAAGTTCTCATTAAAGTATGTCCTGCTTCATTATCATCAAGATATATAAACATCACCAAAAATCGTTTACAATTTTCAAGACTTGTGACATCTACGTGTTCTGGAAATTCATCCGTTGTGTCTGGTAGATACCGTTTAAATTTTGGTGGTTCAAATCCATATTTCTTTGGCCACTGTTGATTTTCATTTTCTAATATATCGTTTTTATATCTCTCAACATTTTCTGAAAGAACCTTAAACAAAGGATTTACATCTTCAACAAAAGGTTGTTTACCTTCGGCATCATGACCCATCATATGAATAACTGTAAGTGTAGCACCATTTGCATTATCTTGAGTAAAATACATCTCAGGATGTGCTTCAAACTTATCTATAAGATGCGAACATGTATCTGCATCAAACACATCATCATATAAACGTACAAAATTATCCATTAAGAAGACTTCCACACATACTTAGGGTATTCATCCATAGTATCAAAAATATTGGGGTGTTTCATCAATGCTCTACGATAAGGAGTCCACTTTATACCTCTACCCCATCCTACAAATTCCATTATTTCTTTTTTTGTAACAGGGCCTTTTTTAATGAAATCTATAATTTCTTTTAGTTTGTCACTGTCGCCCATTACCTTTTGTCTTGATAATAGATCATTCATATAATCATTCATCTTAACTATTTTGTCTTTATATATTAACGATGAGTTTATACAATCCAGCGCTTTTTCAGCTTCCTCATTACGATATCTTGGGTCATCTAAGTAAACATTCAACATCATAACTGCTTCGTAATCATTATTAAAGAAATCTCCTCTTGGATGCAATTCATGATAGTATGTATCGTTATACATTATATAAGGTACACCATTCATCATACCGTCCGTAGTCGATACACTCCATCCACCATATTTCTGTTTTGGAGAAAATCCAATATAACATTTTTTCAATTCATTATAATACCACTGTTTGTCACCACTATCTGTAACTACATAATCACGATTAGGTTTTTCTAATAGAGGTATCCAGACTTTAAAATCTTGCCTAATTTTCCAAAGTTCATCTGTGACAGCCATGAATTCTTTGAAATGTTTATAGGTATCAGGCCTGTGATTAAATACGATTATCTTTTTTGGATTCTCATTTATTTGTTTTACAACATCCTCACGATTAACTCCCAAATGCTGAACAGTTAAAATATTATCCAACTTTTCTATTATTGAATCATTGAAAGTTTCTTTCGCCTGATTGAGAACCATATTCTTTTGGTGCTGTGTGTTTAGATAACATCTATCGTATTCTAATAGCCCTGTAATATTTTGAAGGAAAGAATGTTTGGGCCATGCGACAACTTCTTTCAAGTCAAACCAGTGAGTATATCCTAGCACAGGAGGCATGTGGTGTGTTACGTTATAAAGTGTATTAGTGAGTTGGTGTGTATGCTCTGGAAGATGAGACATAACAAGGTCAAAGTCCAGACCGTTATGTAGCATCTTTCGTATAACATCAACCCTAAAATTTGACCGCATCGTTGGCGGATACGTTTCAAATTCTGTGTACCACTGTGTTACGTTATTGAAGTCTAGTATTGGCACATGACATGGTAGAATCAAATAAAACCAGAGATCATCCCGAATTTCATTCAGTAATTTAATCTGGTTTCTTATGACTTGAATATAACTATCTTTCTCTAAGTCCTTCTGAAAAGTGATGTTAGGGTACACAAGCACCCTAACAGTTTTCACTTCACGTTTTTCTTCGAGATCAAATAGGTTCATTTAGTTCCATCTGACATAGTAGTTGGCATTTCGTGAAATCTCACTTCAAAACCATCACATAGTAGATCACTAAAAATATTCATCCATTTTGGTTGAATACTAGCTTTCCATTTCTTCTCCTGCTCAAGAGATGGGTGATGAACAACAACCATGATTATCTTCTTACCAGTTGCTTTGTAAGTGGCGTATAATGTTTCAAGAACCCTATCAACTGCTAAGGATGCAGAAGACGTATAGAGCGAACACATATCTGCATTGACAAAAGCAGTAACAGTATCTAAAAGAGTTTGATGGTGTGGTTGTGCATCATACTTTATGAACAACTTGTTAGCATTAGCTAATGCTTTCTCATCAATAACTTGTTTTGCATCCTTTAGAACAGTTTGTATAGTACCTTTACTTAAAGAACCAGTAAAACCATATGCCTTTAACCATTCAACATTGTTGTTAGAGTTATAAGGAACACCACTATTGAAATAATTATCAACAACGTGTTTGATAGCAGTTTTTTTATCAATTGGTTTCTTAATAACATCTGGTCTTGCGTTCAAAAGATTACCAATCGCCTTCAACTCTGCATCAGTGTAATCTTTATGAACTTCATAAGGAACTCTTGCTACAGGGATATCAATGGCGTGTTTAGATTGAGATACACCACGCACAGTATGATTACCATCACCACGCTGGTCTTCACCATTCGATCCTCTTCCCTCGTATACTAAAACAGGAGTACATTTATCGGTGTTTCCAAGAGCATCGTCAACCTTTTCCTTGATTTCTCTTTGTAAAGCTGCGTCATCTTCAAAACGAACTTGTATCCACGGCATTTTCACATGAACATCAATAGGTTCCTTACCCACATTATATACACCTTCTTTAACTTGCTCTACAAAAGCTTTACACTTTACTAAATCAGGTTCAAAATAAGCAGGAAATCCATTTGTTTTATTGTAATATAATGGATTGTTTCTAGCATCATTTTCTGACAGAATTTTATGTTCAAGATTTTTCATCTCAATAAAATGCCCATAAGAAGATACCTCAAAATCTAATAAAGAAGATGAATCAGAAAATACTGAATGAAACTCTTTATTAGTAGAGGAATGAGAATAACCGTCATCAACAGAACCTTTATGTATTCCTACATAAACTTCATCAGTTTGAATATTCTTAAATGTATATAGATATGCCTCATACGATGCTGGAGGCGGAGCAATAGTTGTGTGTCGAATCATAGACTTACCTTTCAATAGCCACAGGGAACGCCTGAGCTTTAAATTAACGAATGATATCGATATCATTCATGATTATTACTTATAATACTATACAGGGTAGGATTTGTCAATCCCCTTTTAAAATTATTTTAAGTTGTATACCAATACCACTGGCCAGCAACTTTTTCGCAATCAATAACTTGATGATTTTGTCTTAGGTCTTGAAAAACCCAACCAATATCACCAAAAGCAACAACAAATTCTTTTGTAAGAATATTCTTTCTTACGGCTTCATCCAAAACACGATTTTTAATTTGAGTTTTAGTAATCTTATTTGAATTCTTGATAACATCAAATACAATTTCTTTTAGTGTAGTTCTCATAACAAATTTACCTTTACCTTATAATGTCAATTTTATTCATAGTATTTTGATTCCAGATTTCAAGTTCCTTACGAATTCTTCCATCTGCAACCACATTGTCATATCGTTTAGTAGCTTTTTTCTTCCACCACAAAATGATATTTTCTAGTTCAAAATTACCATAATTTTCTGCTTTTGTCAAGGTACTTTCTTCTCCTAACAAAACTTTTTTTGTATTAGAAAATCCATACTCACTCATATAGAATCTCTTTTGAGTAGTAATTTCTCCAGCTCTATTCATTCTTTCACAAAATATATTATATGCTTCTTCATTATATTTTTTTATATTAGTTTTGATTATACCCAGAATCTTAGTTTGGTATTTAAGTTTCCTGCTCGATGCGCCTTTGCGAATAAGAGGTTCACCCCCATTCTTATCTTCAAACCAATCTCTAAGTTCTGGATATATTTCTTCTCCCAATGTCAATAAAAACTTGGATTGAGTATCCCCTCTGTAACGTAGGTATGGGCGCATCCCATCATACATGGAAGCACCCTTAATGGAGCCGTAAAGAGAAGTCGTTTCGAAAAGGCAAAACTCTGTATCATACTTCTTATTCAACAGTCTTCGTATATCAGAAGAACAACAAATTGCAGCAAGTAATTTACCACCAAGATAATTAAAACCAAATGGTTGCACCGGCACGACATTAAACCCCATTATAGCTCGTTTGTTAAATATTTCTAAGTCTGGAACACCACCAAGATAATCATTGCGTGGTTTAGAATTAATCAATGGAGAACCAAGTCGAATAAATCCCACTATCTTATCTGTATTGGTTTCTTTAACAATATACTTAACAGTCTTGCCTGGATTTTCATCTGGACTAAATGATGCTGTCATTTCTAAAAGTGTATCAAATGTTTTGGTTTGCATCTTCACAATAGAAAAGTTCATATCCTCTGGATGCATATCAAACTCTTGAAACAAATCATCTTCAAGACCAAAGCCTGGAAGCGGAGCTGGAATATTCTTTACACGTTCAATTTTTCTTGCACGAAAATAATCATCAATACGATTGAAATCTTTAAAGTATGTCAATAATTTATGAGCAACATCAAATGTATCTTGTCTTTCTAGTTCCATGTAATACCTATAATATTGGAGCGGGCAGAGGGAATCGAACCCACATCATCAGATTGGAAATCTGAGGTAATACCACTATACGATGCCCGCATCAAAAGAAGCCTTCCAAAGTACCTTGTACACCATAACTGTCGTCAATTTTCCATTGTATTTTGTTGCAGATAAATCGAATCGGTTCAACAAATGCCTTGCTGAATTGTATATCATAGTCTATTAAAGCACTAATGTCAAGTTCCTTTGGCATAAAAGTTACAAACGAAAAAGCTGTACTTTGATAGATATTTGGTTGTCGTAGATGAAGAAAACGGATCTTATCACCTTCCTGTATATTGGGATACTTATTCGTCAATTTGTTTTTTTCTATCAGATAATTATATAATATAGCTCCCTTAACATGGATCGGAGCTCCCTTCCTAAAGAGAGATGCATCATCTTTATATCGAGTAACGCCATTACAACTTCTGGGATAAGCAATATCTTCTGGGGGCAGCTCCATAAAATCTTTTCTAAAATCCTGTATAAAAGAATTTAGTTCCTTGTCATCACCATTCATAATAATATCTAATGCTTCTTTAATTTTCTCCCGACAAGGAGCTGGAGTGGAAGACTTGACTGCTTCAATGCCCATAATCTTCAATTTAGGTTTAGCATAACGAACCCCTTCACTATCGTGGACATTTAGAATGTATCGTTTCTTTGCAGTCCAAATACCTTTATCAGCAATTACCTCACGGGACATTATCATTTTTTGTTCGTAAGCGCCAACCACGTTAGCAAGTTCTGTATAACTTTTATTAATAAATGGTTCAAGCTTATCTTTTGCCACCTTATCCAAGAACGAGACAATCTTAGTAGCTTCCGTTCCCTCATCGAAAATTTTACTAACAAAAGAATCAAAAGTGATGTAAACCGAATCTGTATCTGAGGCGATGACATAATCCTCTTCATCAGTTTCAAGAATTTTGTTAAGATAAGCGTTAAGCCTTTTTTCGATCCAACGTATAGACAACTGACCGCTCGTTGTAATTGCTGTAGCAACCAACAAATCGAAATAGCGAAACCAATTATTCCCAATAGCACCATACGCACTATTAAGGGATATCTTCTTTGCCATCTGAATGTTGTTATACTTTGATATATCCTTGAGAAGACTTTCTTCCCTAGTATCTTCATATCTCTGTTGAGTTTCCAAAAGAAGTTTTTTATACGTAACACGATCATTGTACATCTTCTCCATGATCTCAGGTAAAAACCCTTTTATATCTTTTCTAAAAAATGCACCATTTGGCGTCATGCAATATTTGGTTTCATTCTTTGCAGTACCAGATAATATTTTATCTACGAGGCCTTCCTCTAATTTAGCACCACTATTAACTAATGTCTCTGGCGAAATATTATACTGCATAATCAAGTGAGGATAAAGAGAGTTTAAATCAAATGACATAACCCACTTATGCATCCCAACTTGAGGATCTTTTACATATGCCCCCTCATACTGTTCCACCTTATCATGAGATACCTTTTGTGGTATTACAACATTTTTCTCTCGTAAATGGTTGTAAATCAAAACATCCCAATAACGAACCGAACCAAGAACATCAACAAAATTTACTTTAGCATCATAAGCCATAGTTAAACACAATTCAATCAATTTCATCTTGTCTTCTAATTTGTCAACAAGTTCAACATCACCAATATTGTATTCAATGAAAGATTGGAAATCTTTTGTATACCACTCTCTAAATGTATCAAAAGGATTCCCTGCTTTCCGTTCTCCCAATTCAACTTTTGCAATATGATCTAATCGATAAGACTCTTGTGCTGTATATGTAAATTTACGATAAAGGTCAAAATAATCTAATGCAGCCACACCCTGTATGTTATATGTTTGATGTCTACGGCCCATTTGATAAACTTCTCTATCTTGAACTCCACCCCACGGAGAAAGACGTTTTAGTTCATCTTCACCAAATAATTTCTTAATACGATTACACAAATAAGGAATATCAAAAAATTCTGTGTTCCAACCAGTAACAACGTCTGGTTGATGTTTCTCCCAAAAGACTAAGAACTCTTTAAGCAAATGTGTCTCACTCTCACACTCAATATAAGTAACATCTTCACGTTCAGTTTTAAACTTACCAATACCCCAGACCACAATCTTTTTATTCTGATGATTTTTAACCGTAATTGACAACATCTCTTCTTCAGCAAAAAATACAGAAGGAAATCCGTTCTCACATTGAACCTCAATGTCAACAGTAACAATTAAAATTTTATCTAAATCCCAGTTAACAGTATTCCAAGTATCAGCAATATATGCATAAGGATATTGAGTATTGCCATACACAAGTCCGGGCTGATCTTTTCTGTCGGCAACCCACTCTTTTGCCTCTTTCATAGTATCAAATACATGAGGTAAAACGTGATTACCTTCTAAAGTTTTATAACCTGTTTCTTTATTAACAGGGGAATATAATGTAGGAGAATATTTTACTCTAGAATTTTGACGTTGGCCATTTTTGACTTCACGGACAAGCAGAAAATTGCCCCATTGGAGGACATTTGTATAGAAATTCATATTTCGACTATACCACTCTTAATATTATTTGTCAAGTTTCTCTGTTAAAATAAATTTTCTTGATGGGTTAACGGCAAGATTTGTTTTTTTCATAAAATCTCTATTCATCAATATTGGAGTTTTTCCTCCCCTATTATCTAAAGTAAATAGTATATTTTTATATAAAATATTTTGAAATGTTAAATCTAATTGTATTACTGGCCGATTTTCTTCTCTATTACGAAAACCACCCAATTTAATATTTTTTGTTTTTATTAAAGATGATGTTATTTTTTTTCCATTTAATTCCCAATGAATTTTTTTACCATCAATTTTATACGTATCAGCATGAATAACAGAAGTTTCAGAACTATTTCCAGTATCCATTTTAGCTATAAGTTTACCAAAAATATTATGTTCAAAAGTTTCCCATACACCACAAAGAGTTGGGTTCTTCCACCAATTAGATTTATCTTTATATAATGTAAGAAGTTCCTTAATTATATTAATCTTTGTTGCTTCAATAAATCCTTTAGTACCTGGCGAACTATTAATTTCTAAAATAAAAGGCTCTCCCTTATCTCGATTCTTTGCTGGAATAAAATCAACACCAACCCATGAACCATTAACTATTTTAGCAGCCCGAATACATGATTCTTTTTCAATTTCCGTTAATTTAAAACTGGTAACATTACTTCCTCTAGAATAATTAGAACGAAAATCTCCCTCGATAACATTTCTTTTCATAGCACCAATAACTTCATCATTCAAAACCATAACTCGTACATCAAAATCCGTTTTAATATAAGTTTGTAATATTAAAGATACATCTTCATCTAACTTATAAAGTAATTGTACCATACTTTCTAAACTTCTTTCTGATTCAACAAAAAGAACGCCGATACCTTTTGTTCCAGAAGTTGTTTTCAATATCACAGGGTAGGTTGTATCTAATTTTTCAAAAGCAAGTTTAGATGAATGTGCATTTGGAATTAAAACTGTAGAAGGAGAAACAAGGTTGGCCTCTGCTAAACGTAAACCAGTACGATACTTATCAGAACATACTTCTACACATTCTCTTGTATTAATACAAGTAATTGCAGCTTTCTCTAATTGAGAAAGTAAATCTTTCCAAATATCTTTACTATTAACACCGCCCCTAACTATAACTATGGTATCTTCAGAAGATATAGAAAATCCAATTTCATCATCTTCATTATGAATTTTACGGCCCAGTTTTTCGTCAATTGAAATATAAGCACCATCCAGAAATACTATATAAGTATCTAAACCTAAAGCTTTAGCTTCTTTTTCAATTGTATCAGAAGTCTTAAAAATTTTAACCTTTTCGCTAACTTCGGGTTTTCTTGTTAAAACTACAAGCCTATATTTAATGTCAGTTTCTTCTGTGATAAAAGATTTAAACTTTTCCATTACCATGCCTTACATGACCAATATCTTGCCTTCCACTTGGGGCCGGGATTTTCGCAATTATGTCTTGCACGAAAGCTACGTCTACGAGCAGGGTCATCTACTTTAATTTCCATATCGGGATCGCCAAACTCAACTTTCACCACATTACCTTCAGCATTTTTCACATATACTTTTGATTTTTTAACATCACCTTTAGTTGGTTTATTCAAAGTAACTTTTCTACCTTGATACTCTGACTTTTCCTCAATTTCACCCCATTCATTTAATAGAAAAGATTTAAATGTTTTCATTAGGTTTCCTTCTTTTTACCAATGTTATATTTAGTTTCTAATGTCCACTCATCTTTTTCACGATATGATAGCACCTTGATTTGACTCAATGGAGCTACATTTTCTGTATTACCAAGAACATCAACCAGACCCCACTCTTTTAATAAATTCGCAACTGTATTTCTGCGAGCAATGTCATTTTCAGACAAATTGGTTTCTTTGCCATCAAGAGCAAATAGTTCTTTAAAATGTACAATATAATATCTGCCCTGTTTATGTAATATATGACAGGATTGATAAAGTTTTCTTTCTTTTCTGGAAGCAACACCAATACGAGATAGAGTCTCTCGCACCTTTAAAAAATCATCGGGCTCTTTCAGCCCAATTTCAAGCATCTGCTCCTGCGTCCAATTAATGTTTACCATCTCTTCCACCTTTATTTAATTTTTCTTGTATGGCGGAAATCTGTTCATCGTTCAATATATCAAGAGCGGCCTTCGCCTTTTCGTTGTTATATCCATAATACTCTTTAACATACTCTAAACTTTTTAATTTCTTCGCCTTCATCCAAGGAGCATATCTATTCCTTGGTCTAAGACTATTTATCAAAAAGTCAAATTGGAGTTTCTTGTCAAGGTGATGTAATTGGTTAATTTCATTAACCAGCATAACTGTATCAGAAAAAGGAGCTATACACTTGTTAATGATATATGATGGATACTTTTTAACCCATTCCTCATCTTCTGAATCCAAAAGAGGTTCTTTTGTTTGATTGATTGCCTTGAGATAGTCTTTTAGTTCATAAGTCATAGGCTTCTTCCATTGTCATCATTCTTGATCGGCCTATTTCTTCTGCATTTGCTCGTTCGATCAATAATAAATCTTCTTTTGTTTTTCCACTAGACATCAAAGTTATTGTAAAAGCTCTCGGACTTTGACAAGTACAAAACAAGTCCACTAGACGTTCAGCTTCGGTGCCTATTATTTCACGTACTTGCTCTCTAGTGATATTTAAATTTGGTTGAAAATATTCTGTTCCATATACAGAATGATATAAACCAGCATCCTGTATATACTCTTCAGCACCCCATTGTTTTAAAAGATCATGAGTACCTATTAGGTGATGTAACAGCGTATCAGCTCCATGAAGACATTCCTCACAGCCCAACTGTTTTAAAAAATCAATTTTTGTAATAGTCGAGTCGATCAACACCACCTGACTCCAAATTGCATTTAAAAACTATACAAGTTCTTAACTCATAACACTGTCTAGAAACTGGCTGTGCTTGATGCCACAAATCAGCGTCAAATACTACTAATCTATTTCCTACATATTCAACAAGAGTACCATCTACCACAGTTCCACCTCCCCAATCCTCTTGCCAATCACATCGAGGATAATAGATCATAGTAAAATCACCATCGTCTTGATGCATATGAGGTTCTATACCATGAGTATGGGCATTCATATATATACGAACAAAATAATCTAGGACATATTTCTCCTTAAAATTATATTTTATTTTTGCAGTATCCCAAATAGGAAGTACCCACTCATATCCACTGTCAACAACTTCCTTTGGATTATGGCCACAAAAAATATGCCAATGTTTATTGACAGCTCCCTTTTTAGAAAAATAATCATATTTCCAAGAAAGGTCTTGCATCTGTAAATGAACAAATTCTACAACATGTTCCTCTAGAACATTATCATAAACATCAATCGTCATTTAAACTTAGCCCTGGCCATAATCTCTGTGAGACATGCCAACATATTGATTTCCTGATCTGCGACAAATGCTGCTTTATATTGATACTCGCCGAGTATAACCACAATATGAGGAATACCGCTGCCTTCCACATTATCATACAGGCTGTCATAAATCCTACGAAAAAGCCTAACAGGATCGTTGTCAAGATTGTTAACAACCCATTTACGGACATTTGTAAACTCCTTATGTTTCATTGATTGCATCAATTCTTTTATATTTACCTCTGCAATATCAACAAGGATTCCAGCATCAATTGTACCAGAAACGGAATACCGCTGAAGTTCATTAAGCACTCTCCTCCAATCTGGAAAATGTTTGTTTATAACTTCAGCTACAACTCTATTATCATATTTAATTCCTTGCTCTTTAAGAATATGAACAACTCTTTGAAAAAATTCAGAAGCAAGTTTTGGTTTTTCTGAATTAGGAATCATAAATTCTACCACACTACAACGAGAGTGTAGAGGTTCTATCAATCGATTCTTATAATTACATGTAAGAATGAAACCACAGTTTTCATGAAACTCTTCTATAAAACCACGTAGAGCTGGTTGTGTAGATTGAGGATTTAAATAATCTGCTTCATCCAGAATAAGATATTTACGGCCACCATGCAAAGACACAGTAGATGCAAAGTTTTTTATCTTGGTTCGTAAAACATCGATGCCAGATTCTTCTGATCCATTGATCATCATATGAGTTGCGTTCAACTCATCTAACATAGCTTTTGCTATGGTTGTCTTACCGACACCAGCGCCACCAGATAAAATTAAATTTGGAACCTGGCCGTCTTTAACAAATTCAGAAAAAGTAGTTTTTAGATTTTTAGGAAGTACACAAGACTCTACATTCTTGGGACGATATTCCTCTACCCACAAAAAAGTTTCCATTATATAAATTCCTAAGCATCATATGAAGACTCTGGTTCCAGAGCAATAAAATATGAAATATCAACATTAGTATTCTTCAAAAAACTAATCTTTGCAGAAGAAACCTCAACATCATATGTGCCAGGCAACAGTTTTAAATTTTCCACTTTATACCAAAACTTATAAGGAACATTCTTATCAGGGTCTTCAGAATTAACATCAACCTGTACAGCATAATCATTTGCAGTTGTGTTCTTCTTATCAGTAACTTTAATTACTGCTGTACCCAAATCCATTCCTTCGAGAACCATATCTGGGGCTCCGATAACAGCAGCAGCCTTCTGCACATCTGATAACAACTCACTTTCTAAAGTAAAAGTAATTTCACATTCAGGCATAGTAACTTCTTTTTGGGGAGTTGTTACCACTGATGGATCAGAATACCAATATTTAAGAGCTGTTCCAGATGAACCTTCTTCTATCATTACAACAAAATCTTCTCTGAAATCCAAATCAGGTTTTTCAAAAAGTGATAATGCAGATAAAAATTCATTCAAATCATAAATTGCAAATTCTCTTGGAAAAGTTTCCTCTACCGTGGCCTTTGAAATTATGTTTTTCATTGCTGACATCGTAGATATCTTATTGCCAGCTTTAATCACAAGGTTCTGGTTAATTGTAGAAAAATTCTTCAATACCGTCACCGTTCCATTACTAAGCTTCATTCACTATTCTCCATATCGTTTACATGTAAGGCAATGATACCATAATGTAATACTTTTAACAAGTCACTTCTGTCCTTGCCATTCTTTTTTCCATATCGTTGTGCATATTTCAAAATGTTTCCGATACAGAAACCTTCACCATGACCGCCATCTATAATAAACTCTGTGGCCTGATATTTGTTTTTACTATAATGTTCATCATAGGTAGAATCAATATAGTGATGCAACTCAGTTAGAGCTGCATCTTCATCATATCTGTACTCAATTTTTGCGATAGTGATCTCCAGTAATTTTCTGAGCTGGAGTGACATTAAGATTAGCAGAAAAAGTTCTACGTTCACCCTCACCAAAGAAAGGCATTACACCATGACGTAACCAAGCAGGAAACATGATTAAGGTTCCTACTTCTGGTTTAATATATTCCTCTGTAATCGGTCTAAGAATATTAATATCCCTCATACCATTTACACCCCAAACCAAATAAGTAAAACCATCAACTGCTCCAGAAGAATGATTCAATCCTTCAAATTCTTCAGAAGGATTTTCAAGTTTTTCAATTTGTGGGGGAACTTTAAGATATAGAATACAAGATAAGCCCATTTGTGTACGTGTACCATGATCATGTATTGGATTATAATCACCTTCATAACTATGAATAGTCCACATAGATTGGATATCAGTTTCACATTCGATATCACCAATGGTGTATTTCATGTATTCTTTACCAAGTCGTAAGAGAACACTAGCAAACTGTTCACCGACATCATCATCTTCATGGGGAAATGTTATTTGTGCTGACCGTTCATTTTGTCGGATTTGGCCCACTAGTCCACCACTATGATCCTTACCTACTGCTCCGAAAATTGGATCATCAGCTGCAGCAGGAATAAGAGTATCATCAATATGCTGATTTATTTCATTTATAATATCTGCATTAAATTCAACCCTCATAACATTTACAGCAAGTTTAGGCCTGATACTAACTTTCATACCACTAGGATTACTACCGCCTGGTGCTTCATCTGTAGGTGTTTGAAAACCAGACCTATATGGATCTTTTTCTGCCGGCTCTTTTATTTCAACTGGGGCATCAGGATCTCTTTGTCTTTTCTTAAAAATCTCTCTCTGTCGATTCTGAGCATTAACTGCTTGTTTACGAGTCAAGTCTTGCTTAAATTCTTGATCAGTTTTATTGTTTTGGTGATCTAGATCAGTTTTATTAATGTTAGATCCAACATTTTTTTCTTCTCTATTAATCGGGTTTCCTTGGACATCTACTTCTTGAGCTACAGAACCATCTGCCAAACCGCCGGGCGGTAAATCAAATATTCGAACCATCATATCTCCTCAAAAAAGTCAATAAAATCAATGACTTAGCGTGATAGTAAAATTGGTATTTTTTACATAATAAAGGAATAGGGAGTTAAAGTCAACTCCCTTTTCCAAATAATTCGAGAAGATTATTTCACCTCGATAAGGCGTGGCTTCTTCTCTTCTGGAACAATTCGCTCAAGATCAATCGTGAGCATACCGTTCTCAAGTTTCGCACTATTCACTACTAAATCATCTGCAAGAGTAAACTTGCGTTCAAATTTACGATACGAAATTCCACGATGATATGTAAACTCATCTTCGGGTTCATCTTTTTTATCAGATCGAACCGATAGAGTACCATCGGCTATTTCCACCTCAATATCGTTCTTACTGAAACCAGCAAGAGCCATTTGAATTGTATAATTATAGTCACCTACTTTCTGTATGTTGTATGGTGGAAACCCTGTAGACGTTACATTGTTATCAACGTAACGGCTGAGGTGATCAAAGATACGATCATATCCTACAGCATAGGGCGTTAATTTGTTGAAATTGTCGTTGAATAGACTCAGTGCATTGCTTGTAACCATTTTAAATCTCCTTTACTAAGCAAGATTGCGTATGCATCCCATTATGGCGATGCGTTCAGTGACAGTCTTTTTATTCAATTCACGGTTAAAAACTGCCAGAAACTCCGTATCTCTCTCTATTTATATACTAAGTATAAAGGTTCCTCAACAAAAAGTCAAGGAACCTTTAAATTTTTCTTAGAAGGCATCTCCTTCTTCTTTTATTTCTGATTCTTCTTCACCAGAAACATTTACACCAGCATCAATCTTAGTGTAGAGATCCATGAAAGAAGCTTTTGTATCATCATCAAATCGAGCAACACAAAGTTCAAGAGACTTCATCTTATCACCAAAGATAGCAAATGCTTTTACAATGTGATCGAGCCGGCGAGTAGAAATAACTTCATCAACTCCACCATCGTAAAAAGTTTTACGAATGACATCAGCCCAAGTGATTAGATTATCAGCAAAGCCTTCATCAACCTTATTGTACTTTTTCATGGAACCAAGAACAATTTTTTTCTCAGTTGCCGCAGTAGCATAAGGCTGTTCGATTGTAATCGCAAACCGTTCTAGGAAAGCTTCATTGAGAATGTTAGTTCCGATAAAGCGACCATCTTCTGATCCTTTACCTTTAGTATTGGCAGTAGCCATTACATTGAAACCTTCTTTCGCAGTAATCCACTTATTGATCTTTTTAAGGAAAACACCTTTTCCTTCAAGAACAGGCTGTAGAGCAAGCAACTTGTTAGAACCAAGATCACACTCATCAAGGAGCAACGTGCATCCACGTTCCATTGCCTCAATTACAGGGCCGGGAACAAACTTGGTTTCACCATTAACTAACCGAAAACCACCAAGAAGGTCATCCTCATCAGTTTCGATAGTGATGTTAACCCGAATAAGTTCCTTATGCAATTTGGCATGAACCTGTTCGACCATCAAGGTTTTACCGTTACCAGATAAACCAGTAACAAAGATAGGATAGAACAAACCAGATTTTACAATCTTCTCAATCGTACCAAAATTGCCCCAAGCAACAAATCCTTCGAAAAGAGCCGGAACCAAATTCTGTTTTTCCATATTGGTAGCAACCAAATTCACAGCAGAAACTTCCTCAGAAGTTTCGGTAGTAGTAGGAGCAGGAGCTCCATAATCTTCCTCATTAGGAAGTTTGAACTGATTATAACCAACCTTACAAGCTTTCTGAAACCAATATGGTTCTGGAATACCAACCGAGAAAGCAGCTTCTTTAAGCTCTGTCTTTGTGATAACTGCACCAGCACCATACATTTCGGAGGCGGTATCAACAAACAATTTCTTACGAGGGGATAGATACATATTCAAATTTCCTTTTTTCATCATATTTACAAGCTAACACATAGAACAACATTTGTCAATAGGGCAATATCACTTTTTATCTAACTGTGATATTTTTATCACGCTACCAACTTTACGAATTTATTCAACAACTGACGGCTCTCAATTCTACCCTTCATGGATTTACCGAAGGCCGACTTGAGTTTTGCTTTTGAAGCTCCAACTAGTTCATCACTCAGACCTTCGTTTTCAACTGCAAGAGCATTTCCACCAGGCAGAACATAATACTCATCATATCCCAACTGAGTAATTGCAATGTATTTGTTCTTATTGGCAAATTTAATCAAATCCATAACTTTACTACGATCTGATTCAGGCAGAAGATAGTAAAGAGTCCGTTTATCAATTCGACCAGAACGACCAGAACCAGCAATAAAGAAACCAATTACGTTCATATCATAAACTCGATTTTTGAGAATTTTGATAAGAGTGTTAGTAACTGAATTAGAATTTGGAACTTCATAAGTCTTATTAATAACAGGGTCAGTAATAATAACTTTGTTATCCCTCTGCCATGTATGCCATCCACCAAAAGCACCACTGTCAAGTGTTTCACGATGTTCTTCGGTTTCGGTATTGTACTTATACTCAAATACACCCTGCATACGATTTGAGCAACCATCAGTCAAGAAAACCGTATTAACTTTCTGTACACCAGTGTCAGCCTTAAACTTAGGAACAATTTCCATCATTGCGACAATCGCATCATTCAAGGGAGTTCCACCCAACTGTAAATTTTTCGGAGGAGTGTAAGGATATCCATGAATGCTCCAATCCCGATATCCAACATGCCGTAAAGCATACATCCAAAGAACATGCATCATGGACATTTCTTCAGCAGTAGTCATATTACTGGTAAAGAAATTTAAGAGATGAAACTTATTTAAAGCCAAATCACCAGCTTTAAATTTATTAACAGGTTCCATTTCAGAACGTATTTTTCCATCACGATTATAATGATCAGAAAAAGCAAAAACTTCAAAAGGAATCTTTGTCCGGCGGCAAAACCAAATCAAGTTATACAACTGAGATAAAGTACCTTTAAGATTATCACACATGGAACCAGACCAATCTAAAACCATAATCAAACCATGATTAGTAGCGCCCGGCAAAGTAGTAACCTTCTTAAAAAGGTCTTCATTGTATTTGTAAGTATGTAACTTACTCATATCCAAAGAACCAGTTTTTGAAGTAGCCGCACGAGCATACGCATCGGCAGTTTTTTTCATTTCAAATTCTTTGACCATGTAAGCAACAGTCTTTTTGGAATCGTTCTTGAGAGTTTCTAAATCCGCAAGACAGCTATCGAAATAAGAAGCGCTTTCACTTTTTCTTGCTTCTTCATAATAAGGAACAAACTCAGCCAAAAGTTTTCCATGTCCAACAAGAATATCTTTCAAATCAACTTTAGGAATTCTTGCATATGTCCGATCTTCAGCAGCTTTATCCCGAAGCTCATCCATCGCTTTACCAAAAGCAGAGTCGGTAGATGCTTTAGGAGCAGAAGCTCCACCAGAACTGTTTTTACCGCCCTCAGCAGTATCTACATCGGCATCAGCATCGTTGGTATCAGTATCATCGGTACTGCTGTCATCAGTGTCAGTACCACCCACACCAGAGTTAGTTTCATCAGAATCTTCATCTACTTCTTCACCTTTACCAGAACTGGAACCTTCACCATCTTCGGCATCATCATTGTCATCACTGTTACCAGCATCAGACTTGTTACCAGAGTTATCATCATCACCTTTATTTTCTCCATCAGAATTACCAGATTCCATAGGCTTACCGTTAGGGTCAGCCATACCCATTTCAGATTCTTCACCAGAATTGTGATTATCTGTATCAGATTCTTTTTCTTTCATCCAAGCATAAAGTTCTTCTGCAAGATCAAGGACATCATCGGGAGTCTTGGTATTTGCAGTTTTTTCTACCCAAACTTTTTCTTCTTCAGTAAAAGAAATTGTAGAATCAGCAGACTTGAAAAACACATTAATTCGATCAATCAAATTGAAATTTTCGATACCTTTTTTCTCAGTACCAAAGAAATCTTTTTTAAGAAGATCAACATATCCACGATTGAAAACACCAATGGCGCCAGGATACTTACCTTTAACCATTTTCTCAATCCGAGCATCCTCAAGGATGTTCACAAAAGAGTGATTGATTTTTCTAGTTGCAGCTTTCTCAAGCATATCAAGTGGAGTCCAAAGAGCATGACCAATCTCATGGCAAACCATAAGATCATAAATGTCATTAGTCATTTCCTCATCTTTCCAGATGGGAAGTCCTAATTCTCTTTTCTTGGAATCAAAGTATGCCGTTTCCATCTGTTTATGGACAACGAAGACATCTTCTTCAGCGAGTAGTTTTGCAAGTGTCGATTTATTTTTTATCATATTCTTAAGCTACACTATCTATACACTTTTGTCAATAGGAAAATAGGGTATTTTGAACAAATATGACCGATTTTGTCACTTTTAATTAAAAGTGTGACATTTTTGCAACAGTACTATCATTTTTGGGGGTGGGGATACCGAAAAGCTCACAGTATTCTTCTACTAACGTATTTTTCATGAATTCACCAAACACATGGCTTATTTCTTTTTCATAGGGAGTCCATTGATCAAATGGATCTATTGGAGCATCAAGATCAATAATCGATAACTTATGAATTACGCTTCCTCGAATTGCACGATGGGCCGCATCACTACTTTTAGCTGTATGAATTTTATCGTTGCCGGGAATTATAATAGTAGGAACTTCAATAGATTGCAATTCTTCTTCAGTAACATCCGTAACAGGTAAATGAACATTCCTTAACATTAGATCACGTAATTTAGACATTGTACTAATAAAATATTCGGCCGGCGTGTTCATTAATATTTCCAAATTTGCTGGATTTGATTCTATTTTCTCTAGAAACCTACCATCTCCGGCAGTTTTACATAACGCCTCCATACCGCCTTCTTCAACAATAGGAATAAATTGGCCATAATAAAATTCAGATAATTTCTTGGTAGCAAGTTCTCCACCACTAAGTCGCATCAATAAAAGTCCACGAACATCTTTAGGATATCGAAGATAAAATTCTATTGCTGTTCTAGCTCCAGAAGAGGAACCACCAACAAAAGTTGGAAACGCATTAAGCTCAGACAAAAGTTCTCTTAAATCATCAGCCCAAACCTCGACTTCTCTTTTTTCAGCATTAATAGATATACTAGAAGCACCAGTATTACGTCTGTCATGTAATAGAACACGAAAACCATATGATGCTATTTTTTCAGAGAGAGGAACAATTTCCTGATATGCACGCCTACCACCAGATATCAATGCAACCCACGGCCCGTGGTTGCCAATTATTTCATAATTAATATCAATGCCGGATATTGTTTGCTGCATGTTGAGCTAATTTTCTTAACTGTTTCTTTCTTCTCTTATGGGCCATATCAAGTTTTAATTTACTAACTCTTTCAGTAAAATTAGTCCCTTCCATATGGTCATATTCATGTTGGAAAACTCTCGATTCTAAACCAGATAATGCATATTCGCCTTTTGTACCTTTAGAATCTTCCCATTCTGCTTTAATCGAAGTTGGTCTATTAACTTTCAACCACAAGCCTGGATATGTCAAACAACCCTCATCCATCAAAATTTTTTCTTCTGAATACTCTAAAATTTGTGGATTAAAGCATGCCATAATCTTATTTTCTTTAACATTAGAATACATTACAAACACACGTTCTACCACACCGCATTGATTTGCTGACAAACCAATACCTTTATGTTCTCTCATAGTTTCAACTAAATTTTCTACTAACTCCATTCTATCCAAACCTTCACTAAGGCCAGAAAGTTTGACCTTTAATATAGGCGCATCGTTTGTTAGTAAATTATATATAGACATTAGAGGCTTCTCCCAAAAAACTCTGTAGTTTGGGATGATTTTTTATCAAATAAGTGCCAAGCACAATTATCTTTTCCCGTCATATTTCCAAACCATTTGATTCTACCCACACTGACTATTTTATGTAAGTATTTTATATAGGGTACACTCTGTTTGGTATGTACCCAATCAGCATCAAATAATAACCATGTAGGCCTTTGTAGAGAAAAATGTTCAATTAAGGGATGTAAAATTTTTCTATCCCATGGCGGATTTGTAATTATATATTCCGCTTCCTCTACTTCAACTTCTTTAAAATCTTTTTCTATAATACTATCTCCTTTGGGAAAAATATCACTTGCCCACATACAAACTCCACCAAAATACTCAAGATGGCGACATAATTGACCATCTCCAGCACAAGGTTCTGCAAAAGTAAATTCGCCCTTAAATTGTTCAGCCAATGGTACTACTGCTTGAAAGGGTGTAGGATAAAAATCTCTAGGCTTTCTTACAAAATCAGATCGTTTTCCCATTACTCCACCACATGACTAAAATTTTTCACCTTTTCAAATTTAATTGTACTCTTAAATTTATCAACTAAAACATCCTGTTTATGACTAATCACAAATACATTTTCATTGCCTAGGGTATTTAGAATTTTCAAAAACTCATCTGTACCTCCAGAATCTAAAGAACTATCAAAAATCTCATCCAACATCAATACATTTGTGTTAGTACTATTTTTCATCTTAGCTATAGCTCTCCATGTAAAAAGAAGAGCCAAGTCTATTCGCATTTTCTCACCTTCACTAAATGAATCATAAGTAAACTCATCTCTATATCTGGATTTAATAGTTTCATTGAAATTTTCATCCAAAGTAAAACTTACATAAAATTCCATTGCTGACAAGTATGTATTAATCAACTTATTCATAATAGGAAGATATTGTTTTATAATCTTTGTTTTGATACCAGTATCTTGGAGCATACTTCTTACAGCTTCACAATATACTACTTCCTCTTTTAACTGATCTTTCTGATCTGTTACACCAGCTATTTGTTTTTTTAATTCTTCCAATTTATCAAAATCTGCTGTCACCACATCACTTGAAAGTAACTCTTCAATTTCAGCCCGTAATGTAGCATTAAACTTTTCAAGTTGGGTAACAGAACTATTTTCTGTAGCCACATAAACTTCATTCTCTCGTATTCTATCTGCTATTTTACCAATCTCTCCTTGACGAAGAATGGATACCTTTAATGCCTGTTCAAGTTCTACTAAGGCCTCTGTAAATTTGTTTACATCTTTCTGTTTTTTCGTAATCATAGTTTTTTTAAATTTTTTATTGATTTGTTGTTCACAAGTAGGACAATCATCATTCTTATTAAAAAACTTAACCATTCGAGAATTTCTCTTTTTCTTCTCTGATAAAGTACTTCTTATATCTTGTAGTTTGGCATAATCGGCATTTACTTTAGTAGTGTCTTTTATGGTAAGTAAAAGTTCCTCATTATTTTTTATATGAAAGTCTATATCTGATTTCTTCTTAAATACTACTTCTTCATTGCCTGAAATAAGAACATTTTTTTCTTCAATTACCTTATCTTTATTTTGTTTTACTTCATCTATATATTTTTCTTGTAAGGAAATTTTCTCAGAAGTTAAGTCATATTGATATTCTGCTTCTCTAGTCTCTTCAGCGATAGTTCTCAATTTCTGTTTTAGTAACATATTCATCAATGAGAAAATCTGAATGTCCAAAATTTCTTCGACAACCTCTCTACGATGCCGAGCTTTTAATTGCATAAATGGCACAAAGGTAGAAGACCCAAGAATCACCACTTGAGTAAAGCTTCTCCAATTTAATTTTAGGATTTGTTGTTCAAGATATTTTTGATAATCTCTCTGATTTGCATCCTGATTATACATCTTACCATTAATGTATATTTCAAAAATGTTTGGCTTAATACCACGTACTACTTTGATTTTTTTGGTTCCAATTTCAAAATCTACTTCTACTACACAATTAACATTGTTAACTGAATTTACAAGTTGTGGTTTATTAATACTACGAAACGGTTTACCAAATAAACCAAAACAAAGAGCATCTAGAACAGTAGATTTGCCAGCCCCATTTTCTCCAATAATAAGAGTTGTGGGATTTCTATCTAATTGAATCTCTATAAAATTATTGCCTGTGGAAAGAAAATTCCGCCATCTTACATATCTAAAAATTATCAAAGTTCTAAATCCTGTGCCTCATTATACAAGGTCTTCATAGTATTCTTGAGTCTGTCTTTGTCAAGAGTTACATCAAGTTCATCTATATACTTATCAAGAAGAGTCAAAGTGTCCTCTGTATTTTCTACAATGTCATCGGATACATTACTAGCATCTAATTCTGAAAAATCTTCAATTATCTTAACATCATGGGCATCAGCTCGTAAAAGCCTATCGGTAAATTTATCAAATTCATAAAGATCCTTTTTATTTACAACGATAACTTTAACATACTGTTCTTTATATTCTTCAACACTATGTTTACTATAATCATTTTGCGTATCATCATAATAAATCTTTTTAAAGATATGATATGGATTAACTATTCTTTCTAGTTCTCTGGTTTCTGTATCAAAAATATGAAACCCCTTTGGATCATCCCAATCATTCCACATTATTTCATATGGTGTACCCAAATAAAAGATTTGGCCATCGTCAGATTTATGATGATAATGACCACTAAAAACAGTATCGAATCTGCGAAATACCTCTTTGTCATAAGAGCCCTGGGCAATCTGTCCTCTATGCATTTCAAAACCATTAATTTCCAAATGGCCCATGAGAATATCCGTTTTAGCCGTATTAAGCATTTTTAGAGATTGGGAGTAATTGGTAGAATTTATCCATGGCATAAACAAAATAGGAAGTCCATCAAATTCTACAATCTTTGGATCTTTATATATTTTAACCTTAGCTAATTTAACTAATTCAGTTAAAGAATTTACATCACTTGTATTTTTATAATAGGTATCATGATTACCAACAAGCATATGTAAATTCATTTTATTTTGTTGAAACTTAGAAATAAATTTAACTCTAAAATCATTAGCAATTTTATAACTAATATATTTTCGGCGATCCATTACATCGCCCAAATGAATACAAGTATCTATACCCCTTTCCTCTAAGGCAGGGAAAAATACATTATCATAAAATTTATAGAAATAATTATTAAAGTTTTGATTATCGTTTCGAGCGCCAAAATGCGTATCAGTGATTATAGCGATCTTCAATCTTTAGACTCCATAAAATCCTCCAAACCATTATTTTTCTTAGTCTGTGCTTTCTTTGGTTTATATACATCTTCATTAGGTAACATAATGTTTGGATCAAATCCTTTTACATAATATCCTGTAGTATCACCTTCCATTGTGACATACGATTCATAGCTATGATTTTCTATCATTTTATTTCTGACATGAGTTTGTTTTTTTTCTTTTTGAATTCTTCTAATAAATGCATAGTAAATAATTTGAGTAAAATATGCAAAAGGATTTTTAGATTTCTCTGGATTAAAATTTGCTACATATTGAAGGCAATTTTCAATACCATCTGATATCATCTCATCTCTGTAAGTGTAATTAATAAAATTGGGCCTGTAGGATAAATGTGTTGCTATTTTTAGAAAACATTCACCAATATAATTAGTAACAGCGGGTTGGACTTTTCCATCTTCTTCTGCGATATTACATTTTTCTTTCCAATCTATCATAGCTTGCAGAAACTTTTTATTATCTACATAGTGTGGTCTTTTTGCTTTTGCCATTACTACTCCTTTGTAGTTATATTTCTTCAACTATAAACTATACATAATAAAATGTCAAGGAACAAAAGAGACTTGACATGATAAAAAAATGTGTATATAATAGCTTTGTTGCATTTAATGAATTATATCTGATTCAATATCCATATCTTCTAACAATTCATCATAAATGTCTTCATTTGTTGCGTCTTCTTGATCCATATGATCTTGAACTTTACGTAAAACAAATTCATAATATCTTGATAGGCCTGGAGAAACGTCAGCAACTAAAATTACACTTGAGGATGGGATACTGAAAGAACGTGATTCAGTATAGGGATGAACCCAATGACTTAAACTTAAAGATTCAGCAATTCCTTTATCTGTCATTTTTGGTACTATTTGCATTTTCATAGGATGATTAACTTCAATACTACTTTCTAAAAGTGTAGCTAATTTTCTGTTTGAAACATTTTTATTTTCTTCGTCAATAGTGCAAATAATATCTTCACCATTTACTAGCTTAATTATTTTATAAGAATCAGAATCGTATGAATATCCTTCATTCATTTTAATTTAACCTTATCGATATCGTAGTTAAACTGTTCTTCATTGTAAATATTTAGTCGTTCCGTGAAGTGTGTAAGAGTAAAGTTATATCTTTCTTTATACGATATGTCATCGGCAATATCATATACTAAAATGGAATTTTTAGTTGATGATGTACGCAAACCTCTACCAATGGACTGCAAGATTCTAATTTTTGATTTAGACGGACTTGCGAGCACGATGTTGTTAATGTTACGAATATTAATACCAGTACTAAAAGTACCGTAAGACGCAATGGTGATAGAGCTCTGTTCCCTATCGACAATTGCTCGTATTTCTTCCCTTTCCTTCGTGTCTGTCGCACCGTATACAAAAAATATGTTGGGCCCCACATTATCTTTCTCCTTCACTTTATCATGTAAAATTTTACCATGCTTCTCTACCAACTGAAATAAACAAAGACTATTGCCAGTAAGATGTACCAAGAGATTAGCAATAAAATCGTTTCTTTTGTCATTTCCTGTGATGTAGGTAAGTTCTTCTGCATAGGTCATCCTTTCTCTTATATTAGGGTGTTTTAACAGTATACACTTTATACGCAAATTTGCAAGGGTCTTTTTATCCATAAGCTCTTTTGTTGAGACTACCTTTTCTACTCCACCAAATAAACCCTCCAGAACTAATTGATGTGTCTGTGTACCGTCTAACGTCCCTGTAAGCCCAAATCTATATTTACACTGGTGTAACTTAGTCATAATCCCTGTGAGAGATTTAGCTTTAAATAGGTGCGCTTCATCACCTATTACACATCCAAAATTTTCGAAATACTTTTTAGGCATCTTGTAGATAGACTGCCATGTTGAGATTACAACATCTTTGGTAATTTTTCGATCATGACCCTGATATATTTTCTGGCAGTATGTGCCGGGGCTCCAGCCATAATCTTGAAAATCAGAGTACATCTGTTCTACTAGAGATGTGGTGGGAACAAGAATTAAAATCTTATGGCCCGCCAGCTGGTAGTAACGAACAAGAGAATATATTACCAGCGACTTCCCAGAAGCAGTAGGAGAAACAAGAAGAGCACGATTTGAGGAAATAGCGTGTTGTACCGCATCAATTTGATAATCTCTAATTTTGAGGGACTTTCCTTTTGATTTCGGTTTGAGGCTTTTGATGAAGCCTCTAACCACCTTACGAACAACATTCCGCTCATCTTCGACTCCCTCCTCTAGTATATATGATATGTGATTGCTGTCACAAAACTTTTTGATGTATGGTAATAGCCCCACATATATTTCTCCTGTTGCTGGAGAAAATAATCGTATTTTTCCATCCCATATTCTATTACGATATAGAGGCATAAACTTAAAGCCTGGAACTTCAAATGTAAAATACTCAGATAATTCTTGTGTGGTAGAAGGATCTAAATCCGTTAAGGTAAGATAAACTTCATTCTTTTTAGATACGAGCATTTTGTAAAGTGTTCGCCTCTCCGTACTCACCTCGAAGAATCACATTCCATGAAATTGTAATACGTTCATCAGTGTTAGGAGCAACCCAATGTTGTAACCAAGAAGGGAAAATTACTCCATGGCCAGTTTCAGAATGAATTTGATACATATGGGAATTTTGTACCAAATATTTTTCTCTTCTGGGAACAAAAACTTTAACCTGCGGCCTAGGTTCAAAAAATTGTGTGCCAGCAGTCTTGTCACTAGCTTTTAAGTAGTATATGCCAGAATGTAAGCTATTAGCATGTGTATGTGGGGGATGTATGCTGTTATCGTCTTGTTTATTTGCCCACATCTGAGTTATTTCTACTTCCTGTTCCAGATAACCTTCTTGTGTAAAAATATTAGAACTAATTGCTTTAGCAAACTCTACTAATGGTGTAAAACAAGGCTCCATATGTAAATTATCTTCTCCTTGTTCTAAACCAAACGGTAATCCTTCACCTGTTCTTACATCCCTATATTTGTTTTCAAATTTATCATGAATGTAATCTATCATTTCTACATTCTGTTCATTTGTTATTTCAGATTTAAAAGAATAAATTGAAGTTGGAAATAAATTTATTTTGTTCACATCAACCATGCTAATATACTCCACCTTGTTCCCTTTGTCACTGTTTTTACCTCATGAGGATAGATAAAATTAGAGGGAAAAATAATTGCTGAACCCTTAGCAGGAGTATAGACTTTTCCAGCAACCACAAAATCTCCTCCCTCGTAATCATCATTTAGAAATAATAAAACAGATACTTGTGGATACCCATATTGTTGGCCATGACTGTGATGTATGTTATCTACATGTTCACTCATAAATCCACCTTCAGTATATCGATTTAATCTAAAATCTGTGATATGTTGTACAGAAAACAGAGGATTGTCTTGCGAATATTGTTTAATTGTATAACCATAAGCAGCTCTAATATCATCATAATAAAGATTACCCTTTTTTATCCATACTTCTTCCATACGTACTCGTTCTTCGGAAGTTTCTGTTCTTCCACTATGAGTTGAGTATGTTGATGCCTGAAAATTAAAGCCATAATTAATTATATTATCACATAAAACAAGAGGGACAACCCTTTCATAATATTTAATATATGTTGCTATTGAACGATGCATTTTTGGTAAAGATTTTATTACCGCTGCATTTGAGTTTACTTCAGATTTTACTACTACTGCCATTATAACATCCCCGATTCAAATTTTTTCCAATCCGTTGCATTACGTATATCCCATCCTCTATTATCTATAGATTTAATAACACCTTCGATAAATTTTACAGTAATTTCCAAATAACTAATTTTAGCAGAAAGGTTTATAACTTCATCATCAGAATTAATGTACATCTGTAGATCAGTTTTAAGAACTTTCAAATCAAATGGCTTTGCTACATAAACTTTTGCATCAGACTTACCGCCATAATATTCCCATTTGGAACGGTATAGACGTTGGTAGTCACCTTTATTTTTTGTGAGTAAAAGTTCAAACCTAGTTTTGTAATCTAACCACTTAGATTTTAATTCTTGGTTTTTATAAGATTCTTGATCATGATGTTCATAATTAATAATAGGTAAATCCTGTTTTGCTTCTTCTTTCAATTCATCAAGTGTCATAATATATCCTTTGTTGAGCAGAATTGATATGACTCTCTTTTATCTATATTGTCCTAAGACTCTATTTTGAAAACTGTTAAAGTTTATCGTATCTGCTCGAGGTTATTTATAATGTTTCCAGAGTATAGATTTTATACGCAAATTCTGCTGTAACTGTCATATACTCAACATCTGTAGCTGATTGATTAAAATCTAAATCACCTAAATTAGTGGGAAAAATATCTTGAAAACTTACTTGCAAAATAGGATTATTTTTATTTGATAATATCATAATATAAGCATCAGAATACATTGTCTTATCTGGTGATGCCTGTCCAACTTTATCTACTGAGGGTGTTGGATTCGTTAGTACTTTAGTATTAGAAGTTACATCTCTAAAGGTTGAAAATTGTTGACGTTTTGAGGGAAACCCAGACCCAGTTATCCAGTTATGTAAACTAATATAATTTTCAAGATATTCATCCACCAAAAAAGTTATAGATAGATTTGAATACTCTAACTTCTCTCCCATTACTGGAACATCTTTGAAAGGTGTGGCCATTGTAGCTTGAGGTAAACTTAAGCCGGGAAGATTTACAGCTGTAACAAAAAATTGTACTTTAGGTAATTGATGTATACCAAAAGTAAATTGTGTTGGGCTTGCGTAATCTAATTTATCTGGTTGTCTAGCCAAAGGGGATGTTGATGTTACCATTAAAGGGGCCCGCCATTCATTTTATCTCTCAACTTATTTACAAATTCCCATAATGTAGATATTTGCTTTCCGTGGATGTCAAGCTCCGCACGTTGTTTTACGGTTTCTACGTAAGTATCTCTACGATCTAATTCATTTTGAAGTTGACGTAATTCTCTTTTGTTAGAATTAACATCAGATTGTAGACGCACTGCCACTACAATTGCTCCCAAGAAAAATATAATTTGATGCCAATATTCTGTGACTAAATCCATAAGTTCTCCTATACCACTATTTATACAAAAAAAGAGGGGTCTAGACGACCCCTCTCAAGTTTCACTTGGGTAGTTATCTTATTACATAAGATTCGTAACTTTAACCCGGCGATACCAAGCATTCGTATTGGCATCAAGCGATGCATCGGAGTTAACCGTATCACCAGCAGCAACTGCACCAGAAGCGGCAAAGGGATTAGCGGCCAGACCATAACGTGTCTTAAATCCGATTTTTGGTTGAAAAGAACTCTCACCAACTGCACGAACCATCTGTAATGGAACGTATGGGCAGTAGAAGAATCCGGCATCGTAAGGTGAAGTTCCTTTGTATCCACAAACATAGTACTGTGAAGCAGCTACGTTAGCAGAATAAGGATCAACATAAACCTTGAAACGACCATTCATAACACCAGCGAAGGTGGTAGAAGTGTCATCAACATTCAAGTTACTGTTAAGTGCTGGAGTGTAATCAAGTACACCAGCCATGTTAAGAGCGGAAGCAACGTCAGCTGAAACTATCAGCATGTTACCTTTACCCCTACGAGTCTGTTGACCGATAGCATTGGCATCACGTTCTATAGCGAACATAAGACCTTTAAATTTCTCAACTGACCAACGACCATTTGAGTCAGTGTCAAGATCGAAAATACCGGCAGTTGTCGTATTAACCTGAGCACCAGCAACAGCGGTAACATACAAGGAACGAATAACTTCACGGTTAATTTCAGCAAGAATTTCAGAACTTAGAATATTAGCAAGTTCTGTTTCTGCGTCTAGACCATGAATTGCTTTCAAGTCTTGAGCAAGTTCCATTGTGTACTCTGCTTTGAGGGCACGTGATACGGCAGTAACCGTTGACTTTTCGATTGAGAAAGCCATCTGTGCGAAAGCGTTAGTTGAACTGTCACCTAATGCTTCTGCCTGTGCCGTAGTCATACCAGTAGCACTTGTGTAAGTACCAGCAGAAGGACTATCGTTCAGAACAGCAGGATTAGTTTCAGTTGCACCAACATCACCACCACCAATAGTACCGGCGGCGTTTTGGTTCGAAGCACCCTGTTTACCAGGCATTGCTTCGTCAACAAGAGCCTCAGCACCATCTTGAGAGATGAATGAGGAACGCATTGCAAAGATAAGACCAGTAGGCCCTGTCATTGGTTGCACACCACATACATCATATGCGATTAAGTTAGGCATTGCACGGCGAACGAGGGAGATCAAAATCGGATCCCATGTATCCATTTGTCCACCAGACATTGCGTTAACTGGCGCTACTTCGGAAAGCATTTGACGATCTTCCCTCAGAGCTGCTTCTTGGTTTTCTAGAATGAGAGTAGTAACGGCCCGCTTGTAAGAATCCTCAATCTTAGGAAGATCGGGGTGTTCTAGGACTGGCTGCCACTTTTCTTGTAGATGTTCTGTCTGAAACATATTGTTTCTCCTTATTTATTTACATCTGTTAATTATAATTTAAGCACTCGCCTTGTTACGACTGATAGCTGACATATATGCCTTCATTGCATCTGTCGTATCAATGTCCTCTGCGGTGCCACCTTCTCCATCATCTATAGCTCCATCACCTTGAGATGTTTGCGTTCTGGGGAAATAGTTTTCCTTGAGAGTATTAAGTTTCTCACGGAAAGACTCTTCATCAGAAAAATCAACATCTTGAGTTAGTGATTTGAACTTCTCAATTTCAGTGTCGGCCAAATCATCAGAAACTTCAGAAATGACCTGTTCACGAACTAGATTATCTTCTTTGAATTTACCTTCCACATTTTTTTGGATTGCTTCATTCAATTTTCCTTCTAATTCGGAAATCTTTTCAGATTGTGCCTCTAGTACATCATACTTCTCATCAGGCACATCAATGTAATGATCTTCAAACAACTGTTTCAGTCCAGAAATGAAGTCTTCTGCAATTTCGCCTTTAAGTCCACGCTCGATTGCTAACTCATTTTCCTTAGTCCATTCATCTACAACATAGTTGAGGTAATTATCAACCTTCTCTGTCATCTCTTCTTTGAAGGTTTCAATTTCCTGATCTTTCTCTACTTGACTTACATCCACAATTCGTTCTACTTCGCTTCGAATCTTGGATTTAACAGCTGCTTCAAAAATATGAGCAGCCTTTTCCTTGAACTCTTCAGAAAGGTCTTCACCTTCTACGAGAGCTTCAACGTCTTCCTTAACATTGATCGATTTAATCTTCTCTTCGATCTCTGCCTTGGCGTCTTCAAGTTTCTTTAAGGCCTCTGCTGTCTCAGCATTATCTGCCTCTTCGAGTTTCGCTGCATGAGAAGCCAACATTTCTTCAATGTCTGCCTTCTTCATCTTTGCGATATTCTCAAGATGCTGTGCCTTAGTCATTTTTTTGGTTTCGGCAAGTTCCTCACCGTCATGTTCGACTTCATCTCCAGCTGCAAGTTTCTCTTTCTCGCCTGGAGTTGCTTCGCCTGAGCTTCCTTGTTTCACTTTTGGTTCCTCCTTACCTGATTTGCTAATTGCATCAGAAACTTTAGAGGCAGCGGCGGATGCTTTCGAACCAATATCTTTCTCAGATCGGTCTTCATCAGCACCTTTCTCAACTTTTGCATCAGGTTTTGCCCCACCTAGTTCTTTCTTTTCGCCCGGAACGGACTCTTTTTTGTCTGCGCCAGCGACATTAGGTGCAGGATCTTTAGCATTGGAGACAGCATCCCCAGCATTATCAGAACCTAAACCAAGGTCTTTTGCTTTACCTAGAGGTTTCTCTGAAGCCTCTTCAAGTTCCGCAAGAACTTCTTGTTCAAGTTCTTCAATTGTTTTTTCTAATTCATCGGCCATAGGGATCACTCCTTTTTCTGTGTTAATATTTATAAATTAAAGTTTTTTGAGGAACCTTGCAAACTCCAAAGCTTCCACGTTTGACTGTCTTTGTCGTGATTTTACGTCAAATTTTTTCCTTAAATCCGCAACATGGGCCTCAACAAGGGCTCCATTGTTCCAAACCCACTCTTTTCCTTCCATAACACCTTCTACAAACGCATTAGGTGCTGAAGGATCAGCTACAATATCCGCTGCTGTTGCAAGATAAAAGTCATCTTTTACGTAATTCGTGCCACCTTTTTGTTGTAAACTTCCCATTCCTCTAGAAGAAACTCCTAATTTACACCCTTCATCCATTAAATTTTGCACTATTTTTCCCATAGGAGTATCCATAATCTTCGCTTCACCCAGAAAATTTTTACCATCTGGAACCAGACTAGTAGTAATATGCGAAACTCTTTCAAGATTTACTGTTGGCCCGTCTGGATGTCCTAGTTCGCCGAAAGCTCTTTTTTCTCTTATAAAATTGCGATTATATTTTGCAACTTCTTTTTCAAGAACTTCCATAGGATAGATACGTCCATTACGGTTTTTAATATCAGCTTGCAGAAAAACACCTTTAATTTTATAGTTTTTCTTTCCACTATCTGCTGCTTCAGTAATATATTCTACTTCTTCTACTGCTTCCGAAAATAATTTTACCGTTTCCATTTTTTTAATCCCATATCTTATATTTAATTGGTTGTTTCTTTTTAGAGATAAAATTAAAATCCCTTACATGATGTTTTCTACGACTCACTCCTTTTTGTGGAATTCCAACACCCATCAATAATAAAGGATTTTTTTCTAACAGGGCAATTTCTCTAATCTTGTCAAAGTCTCCACATTGACAACATCCTGTACGATATCCCATAAGAGCAGCTGTAAGATTTAAATATCCAGCAGCAATCCCCAAAGCAATATTTCTGTCTCTTATTAATTCTTCTTTTTTACTAGGACTTAATTTGCCATTCATTACAAATTCCCTTGTGGCTTGATTTCTATGTAAATCATTTTTTAAATCTTCTGTAAAATCATGTTCCTCAAATATAACCAAAAGATTAGCAAGGGTTTGCGGATTAGTTTCTGTTATTCGTTTTTCATTTGGATCATAAACAGGAGGCGTTCCCCTGTTTCCTTGATATGAACTAAATCCATACGTATGTTCATGTATTTCTTCAATCATATCTCTATCTTGCACAAAATGTACCTTGTAAAACGCAATATTTTGTTTACTAGGACAATTAGTAACAGCATGTAGAAGAGATTTTAAATCTTCCTTCGGAATTTCTTGATTTAAATCCCAATTACGCTGTGTATGTTGACTACGAATTACTGCTTTTTCAAATTCTTTATGTGTATGTGCATCTAACATCATGTTATTATCCTTATGCTTCTGTTACTATGTTATCCCATCCAGAAACTTTTCTCATTTTCATTATTACTGTACCAGTACAAGCACTATCATTTTCGATATAAATGTCGCCGTCAATACCTGTACCAGCATTATTTGCGATAGATGGCAATGATTGGCCGCCGGCATTATAACTACCATTAGCATTTAAGGTAAATGCAGTTACATTTGTATCAGCGTTCCATTCAATTTCTGTAACAGAACTAACTGTCCACCAAATTGACACGATAGATACTCTAGGATCAGTGGCAGCACCACCAAGAGCAGATACATCAACAACCTTTAAAGCAGTTCCGTTTGTCCCTGTAATCGTACTTTTCGTAACAACTTCAAAGTCAGAATCAGTTAATGTTTGTGTTGTGATGGCCATTATTCACTCCCTATATCGATAACATTTCTTTTTCAAAATAATTCATAACTTCCCTCTCAGGAACTTTAAATTTTTTTGCTGCATCTTTAATTGTTTTCTCAAATGTATTTAGGAAATCTGAAGGTTTATCATCCATTTTTTTGAAAATTAGATCAACAGCATTCTTCATCTTAGGAGACAATTTCTTGTACTGCTTAGATTTTTTGTGTTCATCTTTCTCAATTATAGGGTAATATACACCCTCAAACGTCTGTGTCATCCGTTTCTACCTTTGGATTCGCTATAGTTTTAGATATTTCTCTTCTTTTTATCTCTAAAGCATCTCCAACTTTCGATGCTACGGAATCTCTAAAAGCTTTATCAGCTTCTATATTATTATCTGAAATAACAGAATCTACAAATTCTCTATTCATTTTTTTCTCCCACCTTTCAAACCATTTCTAACGATAAAACTCTTATCTTTTTCTACTTCCTCTTCTCCACCAGAAGGAATTGGAGTATCTGAAGCTGATGCAGCAGCTCCGCCTTCTGGAGGCGGTTGTTTAACTGTCGGCGTTCTTGATGGCATTGACGGTTCAAGTCCTAAAGCAGCCTTTGCTCTATCATCAGCAGGCATTTCTGGATCTATAGGCATACCATCAGGCCCAGTTGGTATTCTCTGAATTCCATCTCCGCCCGGAGGCAGGATAATTCCGCCATCCATCGGATCTTTTTCTGTTTCTGTTTTAATCTGATCACGCATTGTCTGAACTTCAGCATCAGTCATATGTAAGACTTTCTTCAAAACATACTCTTTACTAAAGAATGTGCCAATATAAGGTTCAATTGAACCTAACTGATTAATTCTATCTTCAAGTAGTTCTGATTCTTTAAGAGCTGCAAAATGTCCATCTTCCAAGAAATCATACTGAATATGTTCTTGCATCTCTGTCCAATCGTCTGGAGCAATTATTCCTTTAAGCAATAATTGAGTTTTGAGAACTTCAGTGAATAAGGGAGTGAATTTTTTGCGAATACGTTGTACGAACTTAGTGAATTTAAGTTCATCCCTTGTAATTTCAGTTGATCGGCCGAGGCTAAATCCTGATTCAGATTCAAGTCTTGAAATCGGCACGTTAAGTGAACGGTACAATTTTCGTTGGAAATATACGATATCATCAATTTCTCCTAGATTTGAACCGCCAGGGAGAGTAGTAATCTCTGTTCCTCTGCCCCCTTCACGCCGTGGAAGCCAGAAATCTTCAAGCATTGACATATGATTTCGATCATCTCGTATTTCTCCTGTAGTCGCATCATAAACTAACTTGTTACGATAACGATTCATTACATCCTTGAGATATTGTTCTGCTTTTACTTTAGGAAGATTACCGACATCAATGTAGAATATTCTACGTTCTGGTGCTCTCGATATACGATAGATAACTAATGCATCCTCGATCATTCGTAATTGATTTACAGGTTTGATTGCCTTATGAAGATAAGACATGACTCTGCCGCTATTTCCATCTATAAGGCCTGATGGTACATAAGTGATAGAATCTTTTGCAATTTTTATTCCCTGATTAGCCCCTGTTCCTCCTAAACCTGCTTGTTGAATTCCTTTATCATTATAAACAAAATATTCATCCACCTTTTTAATCATATCAACAGCAGTTTTGGGGTCAGGTTCTTTTTGAATTTCTCTGACTTTTTTAATCTTTGTAGAATCTATCCATCTTAGTTCTGATACACCTTTTCTTGGATTTTTTGTATCTATAACTTTATGATAAAATATTCTACCATCAATATACCATCGTCTAAAAATATCATGTCCCTTTATGCCAAAATCTAGTAACCTAAGAACTTCTTCAAATTCTTTTCTAACCTTACGTTTAATTTTATCAGAATATGGAATATTGTCTAGATTAATTTCCACAGGTTTATCAGTTTGATTTGCAACAATTCCCTCATTAACAATGTCTTCAATTGCAGCATCGCACTCTGATTGTTGAGAAATATCACGATATCTCTTTATTAAATCAAGTTCAGTCTTTTCTCTACCATCTTGATCTAAAATTTGACCAAAAAAACCACCGCCAGATATATCGACAGTGCCATCATCAGGTGCAGGGGAAGTGAATGTTTTTTCACTCCCCTTGTCCTTACTTGATCTTTGTATGCTAAATCCGAAAAGTTCGGCCATAATGTCTCCTACTCTTTACTATTTAGTAGGTATCAAATTAGAAGTTTACGCCCGAAGCCTCAAAATGTTGATATCTCCAAGTACATTCAAAAGTCTCAATATCTGCGGCCGCATCGGATGTAAGTTCAATAGCTCCTACATTTACTGGCCATGCACTTCGGAAAATATAACTCTTGAGAATTGTATCATCCCTATCCAACTGTTCTACAGTCAAATCACTCTGATAATCAGCCGGAGCAATCACTCCTGTATTATCTGCAAGGTCATTAATTCCATTAGACCATCGTTCCATTGCATTTCGGATCATAAAATCCGTATCATTCATGAAAGTGACAGTCCAAGTATCAGCAAATTCTCTATCTCCAGCAATGTAGATATTTCTTCCCCTAAAAGGAATTGCTATTTCAGCCAAAGTTTGAGCAGGAAGATTAGATGCTCTTACTAAAAATGAAGTTCTACGAACATCCAATCCGATTGCAATGCCAGGAGGCGGAGTTACCGTTACTCTAAACTGATTTGCACGAGCACCACCACCGATTAGATTAGCTTTGAAGTCATCTATATTAGCCATGATTAACCTCCTACCTCACTAAAGGCGACACCTGTTCGTACCGCAATAAAGTTTAGGGTAATGAAGTTAATTGA